>Ga0315904_10002434_pt1 | contig 28859 bp, 25 predicted proteins | sample LakEriMetagenome_6_FD_203529 | JGI IMG/M metagenome (GOLD analysis project Ga0315904, IMG submission 203529) | Freshwater fungal communities from buoy surface, Lake Erie, Ohio, United States - Buoy 12 MA120 | ecosystem: Environmental > Aquatic > Freshwater > Lake | place: USA: Lake Erie, Ohio...
ATGATGAGCAGCCAGCCGACGACGGCGGCCGCACCGGCACGCTCGCGCCAGGCGCGACCGGGGCTGCGCTGCGCGTCGGGCCGGGCGTCGCGCGACCGCAGGTGCGCGGCGACGCGGGCGCTGCCTCGCAGCTGGAGGCCGACGACCTCCCGGTCGGGGACGAGCCGCTGGGACGAGATCGCACGGCGGCGCCCGATGATGCGGGGAAGCCGCGGGACCAGCCCGACGAGGGCGCGCACGCCGGCGAACGCCCGGGCGACGTGTCCGGTGACGACACCGATCACGAACTGGGCGAGCGTGACCAGGACGAGCTGCACGGCGAGCAGCGGCAACCGGCGGGCTCCCGAGAGCGTGGCGACGGTGCGCATGCGGTGGCGGGCGCGGAGCACCTCGTGGGGGAGGTCGGGCCGGCGCGACTCGAGCGACTCGAGGTGACGGGCGCGGGCGGAGGGCACGACGAGCACGCGTGCACCCTGGTGGTGGGCCCGCCAGCACAGGTCGAGGTCCTCGCCGTGGAAGCCGATGTCCGGATCGAACCCGCCGAGGCTGCGGAACAGGTCGGCGCGCACGAGCAGGCACGCCGACGGGAGCGCGAACACGTCGCGCACGGCGTCGTGCTGCTCCTGGTCGGTCTCGCCGGGCTCGACGAGCGGATCGATCTCGCCGAAGCGATCGACCCCGTAGCCGACGTGCTGGAGCACGGTGGGGTCGTTCCACTCGACGAGCTTGGGGCCGACGATGCCCGCGTTCGAGCGGTACATCTCCTCGACGAGCAGGCGGATGGCGTCGGGTTCGAGCGCCACGTCGTCGTGGAGGAGGCAGAAGAACCCGTTGTCGCCCTCCACGAGCCGGAGCACCTCGTTCGCCACGCGACCGAATCCGTCGCGGTGCTCGACCGCACGCACGAACGCTCGGGGCACGGCCGCCGTGATGCGGGCGGGCAGATCGCCCGCCTCACCGGTGACCAGCACGAGGGTCTTGAGGTTGGCGTAGTCCTGTCGGGCGAGGCCGGCGAGCACGTCGTCGAACCAGGCACCCGGCTCGTGCACGACCATCACGGCCACGACGGGCGGGGCGAGCGTGCTGGCGGGTTCCACGAAGATGCGAGGCTAGCGGTGCGCCCTCCGACGGGGCGGTCAGTTGGTGCTTGCAAAAGTTAGCACGTTGCGGTATGGTGTTCGCACTTCGCTCACGAAAGGTGCCCCCATGGCCTCGATCCCCACGTTCCCCTCGATCGACCTCTCGAAGCTCGACCTCTCGAAGCTCGACCTCTCGAAGCTCGACCTCTCCCGCTTCGAGGTCGCCGGCGTCGACACCGACAAGGTGCTCGGCCTCGTGCGTGACGCCGCCTACGTCGTCATCGGCTTCGGCGTGCTCAGCGTGCAGCAGGTGCAGGTGCGTCGCCGCGAGCTGCGGGCGACCCTCGAGCAGCGTGCCGCGCGCCTCGGCATCGCCAAGGACCAGCTCGACGACGTGATCTCGCAGATCGAGACCCGCCTCGGTGAGCTCGACCAGCGCCTCGAGGGGATCGAGACCAAGCTCGACGAGGCCGTCGAGTCGGCCATCGACGCGATGGGCGAGCGCCTGCCCGAGCAGGCCGGCGCGCTCCTCGGCCAGGCCCACGAGGCCGCCAAGGCCGCCCGCAAGCAGGTCCGCGGCCTGCTCGTCTCCGCCGCCTGATCCGCCGCCTGATCCGCCGCCTGATCCGCCGCCTGATCCGCCGCCTGATCCGGCGTCAGCCGAACCAGCCGCTCACGTCCACCACGAGGTGGGTGCCCGAGCTGGTCGCCACGCACCAGCGTCCGTCGCCGGTGAGCACCGAGTTCACCAGCACGGCCACGTTCGTCCTCGTCTGGTGCCGCAGCATCGAGAGCTGCGGTACCGGCGCGGTGCAGGGGTGCACCGTCACCCACCCGCTCGCCGAGGGATCGACCGCGGTGAACTGCGCCGCCACGGCGCGCACGGTGCCGGGCCCCGGCAGCGGACCGGTGCCGGCGACGGCGATCGGCCGGTTGGTGTTCCGGGCGAACGCCCCCGGGAAGCCGAACTGCTCACGCGTGTCGGCGAGCCGGTACGGGGTGACCGCGTAGTAGTCGGTCGTCGCCGAGGGTCCGTACCACCCGTTGAGGTCGACGGCGAGGTGCATCGGCGCGCTCACCAGCACGCAGACCTCACCGGTCGGCCCGACGGCGACGTCGACCGAGTTCGACACCGACGATCCGCCCATCACGTTCGCGGAGCTGGCCCACGGCCGTTCGTTGTCGCAGGGCCACGCGGTCACGAACCCGGACACCGCTGCGTCCATCGCGTGGATCGTGACCGACGCGGCGGTCGAGTCCGGGGCTCCCCCGCCGAACCCACGGGTCTGCACCCGCACGACGCTGCCGGCGTCGAGCCGCCGCCCGGACGGTCGGGTGTCGAAGCGCCGCTGGGTGACGATCGGCTCGTACCGGGCGCTGGCGGCCGGGGCGAACGACCCGTTCAGGTCGACCACCACCTCGGTGGTGACGTTGCTGAAGAGGCAGAACGCTCCCCCGGCCCCGAGCGGCACGATCGCCGAACCGCTCACGATCCGGCCCACCTGCGACTGCACCGCCGAGGTGAACGGGCGCGGCACCCCGCACGGGAAGACGGTGACGTAGCCCTGCGCGACCGGATCGACCGTCACGACGTTCACCGACACCGCCGTCGTCCCGGCCGGCACGTCGGGCACGATCGTCAGCGTGCAGCCGCCGGCCAGCGGCCGAGCCGCGGTCCCGGTGCCGTCGCGCGTGTCCACCAACCGGACCGGCGGGGCCGGCTCGAAGCGCGCCGCCGGCGCAGGCGCCGGAGCTGCGCCGACCGGCGGCTCGGTGCGTCCCTCGCACGGGTCGCTCGGCGCAGCGGCACCACCGCCCGCCGAGCCGGTGACGGCGAACCAGTTCGACCTCAACCCCGCCGCCCGGCGGAACGCGTCGCCGGTGACGTTCACGGAGCCCGCCGTGCCCTCCACCCGCACCGTGAGCGCGCGACCGCCCCACTCGCCCTGCCCCGAGCGTGACGTGACCGTGAACCCGGTGAACCCTCCGATCGACGGCCAGGCCGCGACGACGGCCGACGCGGCGATCGTGGCGCGCCACCGGTGGTGCGGGTTCGCGCTGGTCGCGTCACCGACGTCGGCCACGGCCGGGAACGGCAACGTGCTGGCCGCGGTCCAGCCACCCGACGACGACGAGAACATCGTCAGCGCGATCGGGCCCGACGCGCTGCCGACGCGGCGCACCTGACCGGCGGTGGCCACCACGGCGGCGTCGACGGACGCGTGCTCGTGGCGGGTGACCGCACCGGCCACCCCGTTGCGGGACGCGGCGCCGGGGTAGAACTGGCAGATCCGGTCACACGTGCGGGCGTACGAGTAGCGGCTCTCGGCGAGACCGAAGCTGCGGGCCGCGACGGCCTGCGCGCGCAGCGCCGCCGAGGCCCTCGCTGCCCACGACGCGGACATCTCCGACGCCACGACGGCGCGCAGGTACTGCTCGAGCGGCACCTCGTTCACGGTGCGGTTCTCGCCGTCGGTGCCGTTGATCGCACGGATCGCGCCGCGATACGACCGCACGCGGCCCGACGGCTCGCACGCGGCGACGAGGTCGGCCACGTCGGCACTCGCCGAGGTGTCCGTCGCCGGTCGGGCGGTCACCGAGACGAGACCCGTCGCGACGACGCTCCACCCGGACGTGAGCGGATCGGCGGCGGTCGGGCACACCGACGTGTCGCTCCGGGCCCACACCGTGTAGCTCCGCTGGGCGACCTCGCGGATCACGACGGAGCGCCAGGGACCGCCGGGGACGCCGTCGACCACCAGGTGCCCGCGGTCGTGCACGAGGGCGGTCTGGGCGTCGTCGAGGTTCATCAACCGCACCGTGATGCTGGTCGCGTCGGTCGTGCCCGGCACGGTGCCGCCGTAGTAGTGCGCCAGGATCTGGTCGGTCGTCCAGCCGTGGTCGGCGGCGTAGCCGTACGCGCCCCACTGGCTCATCCCGATGCCGTGGCCGTTGCCGCGGCCGACGACCTCGATCGAGGCGACCTCCGTCGAGGCCTGCACCGGTGACGACGCCGCGGGCACGGCGAGGAGGCCGGCGACGAGGCCGGCGAGTGCGATCGACGAGACGGGGAGCAGGCTGGAGGGCGCGGTCGAACCCCGGCGGTGTCGGCGTTCCATGTGGAGTGGATCGGCCGCTGGGGGCCCCGTCTTGAGTCTCCCGGGGCGGCACGGTTCGGCAGCGTCGCTGGGATAACGTGTCCCGCTTGGTGCCGCCCTCCGACTCGACCCCCTCCACCCGCATGCCGCTCCCGGAGGGCACCCTGCCGGTGGCGATCGGGTTGATGGTCGCCGGGCTCTCCAGCTTCGCGTTCTTCGCCGTGGGCGAGGCAGCGCTGGGCGGCGAGGAGGCGTTCAAGCCGGTCGTGAGCATGTGGTTCGCGACGTTCGCGCTCGCGCCGGGCTGCTTCCTACCGCTCGAGCAGGAGCTCGGTCGCGCCCTCGCAGCTCGGCGAGCCCTCGATCAGGGTGGCCGGCCGGTCGTCATGAGGGTGCTGACGCTCGGTTCGATCCTCGCCGCGATCATCACGCTGCTGCTGGTGGTCGCGAGCCCGTGGCTCGCCGGCGACTACTTCGGCGGCAACTGGGTGATGGTGCTCGCGCTGATGATCGCGATCACCGCCTACGCGCCGACGCACCTCGCTCGCGGCATCTGCAGCGGTTCGGGGCGCTTCCAGTCGTATGCGATCGTGCTGGGCGCCGACGGTCTCGTCCGCGTGCTGCTCTGCGTCGCCCTCGCCGTGGTCGGCGTGTCGAGCGTGGGTGCGTTCGGCCTCGCGGTCGCCGTCGCCCCGCTCGCCGGCGTGGCGATCGTCGCGTGGCGCCGCGACCTGCGCACCGATCCCGGCCCGCCCGCCAGCTGGCAGGAGGTGACACCGAACCTCGGGTGGCTGCTGCTCGGATCGCTGATGGCGGCGTCGCTGGTGAACGCGGGCCCGATCGCCACGAACCTGCTCGCCGCCGAGAACGAGGAAGCCTTCGTCACCCGCTTCGGCCAGGGCGTGATCCTGGCCCGCATCCCGCTGTTCCTGTTCCAGGCCGTGCAGGCGGCGCTGCTGCCCCGGCTCGCCCGCCAGGCGGCCGCCGGCGAGATGGCCGAGTTCCGCTCGGGGTTCAAGCGGCTCATGAAGCTCGTCGTCGCGGTCGGTGTGGCCGGCACGGTCGGCGCGTGGTTCCTCGGTCCGCTCGCGGCCGACCTGCTCTTCGGTGCCGACCTGACGTCGCGGACGCTCGCGGTCCTGGCCGCGGGCAGCGCGTTCTACATGCTGGGCCTCGCGATCGCCCAGGCGGTGATCGCACTGCACGGCCACGCCCAGGTCGCCCTCGGCTGGACCGTGGGCATGGTCACCTTCGCGGTGTCGACCTGGCTGATCGAGGGCGAGGTGTTCCGGCGGGTGGAGCTCGGTCTGCTGATCGGGTCGGCGTCGGCGATGCTCGTGTTCGCGCTGGCGCTGCGCACCCGGCTCCGGGCCGGTGCCGTGCCGAACGAGGCGTCGGTGCTCGAGGCGATGACCGACATGCCCCTCGAGGGCTGACGCGCTCCTGCCCTGGTCAGCCCTGGTCAGCCCTGTTCAGCCGCGGTCAGCCGCGGTCGAGCTTGGCCCGCTCCATCGCGAGGTCGTGCTCGACCATCATCTTCACGAGGGTCGGGAAGTCGACCTCCGGCACCCACCCGAGCCGCTCGCGGGCCTTGCTCGCATCACCGATCAGCAGGTCGACCTCGGCCGGACGGAAGAACTTCGGGTCCTGCCGCACGTAGCGACGCCAGTCGTCGAGACCGGCTTCGGCGAACGCGAGCTCCACGAGCTCCTGACCCGTGCGGGTCTCGCCGGTCGCGATCACGTAGTCGTCCGGCTCGGGCTGCTGGAGCATCATCCACATCGCCTTCACGTAGTCACCGGCGTAGCCCCAGTCACGCTTGAAGTCGAGGTTGCCGAGCACGAGGTCCTCCTGGACGCCGAGCTTGATGCGGGCGGCGGCGTTGGTGACCTTGCGGGTGACGAACTCGAGACCGCGCCGCGGTCCCTCGTGGTTGAACAGGATGCCGCTGCAGGCGAACATGCCGTAGCTCTCGCGGTAGTTCACCGTGATGTCGTGACCGAACACCTTCGCGCACCCGTACGGCGACCGCGGGTGGAACGGCGTGCGCTCGGTCTGCGGGGTCTCGCGCACCTTGCCGAACATCTCCGACGAGCTCGCCTGGTAGAACCGCATCGGGTTCGACTGGCTGCCGCCGACGATGCGGATCGCCTCCAGCATCCGCAGCACCCCGGTCCCCGTGACGTTCGCGGTGAGCTCGGCCTGGTTGAAGCTCATCGCCACGAAGCTGATCGCGGCCAGGTTGTACACCTCGTCGGGCTGCGCCTGGTCGAGCGCCTTCACGAGCGAGGGCAGGTCGGTGAGGTCGCCCGGCACCGGCTGCACGTACGGGAACTCGTCGCGCATCTCGGTCATCTTCGGGTTGTTCTGGCCCTTCACCATCCCGAACACCTCGTAGCCCTTGGCGTGGAGGAACTCGGCCAGGTGACGGCCGTCCTGGCCGGTGATGCCGGTGATGAAGGCGCGGGGCATGGCACTCCTCTGCTCGGTGGGCTCGCCCGGTGGGGCCGCCCGCGGGGGCGACGGTCGAGTCTACTCGGGTGTCTCCCACGACGACCGGGAGCCACCGGGCGCGCCGCGACCGGCGCTAGCGTGCACCGCGTGGGTGAGGCGTCGGTGCGGGTGGCGTTCGACGTCGGGCCGCTGTCGGGTCGCCGCACCGGGATCGGCGCCGGTGTCGCCGAACTGGAGCGCACCCTCGCCGTCGACGATCGGGTCGAGCTCGTGCGGTACCTGCTCAGCTTCCGGGCCGATCCCCAGCCGGGCGTCACGCGGTTCCCGATCCCGGCGGCGGTCGCGCACCGGTGCTGGTCGCGCCTCGACCGGCCGCGCGCCGACCGATGGCTCGCGGCCGACGTGATCCACGGCACCAACTACGTCGTCCCGCCGTCGCGGACGCCGCGGCTGGTGTCGGTCTACGACTGCTGGTTCCTCCGTCACCCCGACCAGGCCCACCCCGACGTGGTGCGCGCCGGGCGCGTGCTGCGCCGCCAGGTGGCGCGGGGTGCGGTGGTGCACGCCAGTTCGGGCGCCACGGCCGACGCGGTGCGCGAACTGCTGCCGGGCGCCGAGGTGCACGTCGTGCACCTGGCGCCCCTGCCGCTCCCCGAGCCGGCCGATCGGTGCCCGATCGCCGAGCTCGACGGCCGCGACTTCGTGCTGTCCGTGGCGACGATCGAGCGTCGCAAGAACCTGCCGCAGCTCGTGCAGGCCTTCGGCCTCGTCGCCGCCGAGCACCCCGAGCTGCGGCTGGTCCTCGCCGGTGGCGACGGTGACGACCGGCCGGCGGTCGACGCCGCCCTCGATGCGCTCCCGCCGGACGCCGGGGCGCGGGTGTTGCTCACGGGCTACGTGACGGATCCGGTTCGGGCGTGGTTGCTGCGCCACGCCCGGGTGCTGGCCTACCCGTCACGGGACGAGGGCTTCGGGTTCCCGCTGCTCGACGCGATGACGAGCGGGCTGCCGATCGTCGCCACCCGGGCCGGTTCGATCCCCGAGGTGGCCGCCGACGCCGCCGTGCTGGTCGACGTCGACGACGTCGACGGGCTGGCCACGGCGATCGGGAGCGTGCTCACGGACGACGCGTTGCGCAGCGGGCTGGTCGCGGCCGGTGCACGGCGTCGCGACGAGCTCACGTGGACGGCGACGGCCGACGGGCTGGTCGGGCTCTACCGGGCCCTCGCGACAGGAGGACGTCGATGATCACAGTGCTCTGCGGCGGCGTGGGTGCCGCCCGCTTCCTGCGCGCGTTGCGGCACGCCACGCACGGCGGTGTCCCGGTCGATCCCGAGACGGTGGTGGGTGTCGTGAACACCGGGGACGACACCGTGCTGCACGGCCTGTCGATCTCCCCCGACCTCGACACGATCACCTACACCCTCGCCGGGGCGATCGACCCGGTGCGCGGCTGGGGCCTGGTGGACGAGACGTGGGTGGCGATGGGTGCCCTCGAGCGCTACGCGGCCGTGCGCCCGCCCGGGTCGACGGCGGCGCCGACGTGGTTCAACCTCGGCGACCGGGATCTCGCCACGCACTTCTACCGAACGGCCCGGCTCGCCGAGGGCGCGACGCTGACCGAGGTGACGGCCGAGATCGGCCGGGCGTGGCAGCTGCCCGAGCGGTTGATCCCCATGAGCGACGACAGGGTCTCGACCCTCGTCGAGCTCGACGACGGGCGCACGGTGTCGTTCCAGGAGTACTTCGTGCAGCTCCGCCACGGGGTGCCGGTGCGGTCGGTCACCTTCGACGGTGCGGCCTCGGCGCGGCTGCAGCCGAGCGCCGCGGATGCGATCACGCGTGCGGAGGTCGTGGTGGTGGCCCCGTCGAACCCGCTGGTCTCGATCGGGCCGTTGCGCGCCCTCGACGGGTTCGACGACCTCCTCGCCGCTCGTCGCGACTCGGTGGTCGCCGTGTCGCCGATCGTCGGGGGTGTGGCGCTGAAGGGGCCCGCCGACCGGATGCTGGTCGAGCTCGGCCACGAGCCCACCGTGGTGGGTGTCGCCCGGCTCTACCGCGACCTCGCCGGCACGCTCGTCATCGACCCGGCGGACGCGCACCTCGCCGACGAGGTGGCCGCGACGGGGATGCGCTGCGTGGTGCAGCCGTCGGTCATGTCGGATCCGGTCGTGGCCGGTGCGCTGGCCACGACCGTGCTCGCCGCCGGCTGACCCCGTCCACGACGACGTCCCGGTGGCCGTGGCCACCGGGACGTCTCGGTTCGTGGGTGATCGTGGGACGATCAGCGGGAGTGGTGAGGATCAGGGGTTGTCGAGCGTCGCCTTCCGACGGACGATCAGCAGCGCCGCACCGGTGCCGGCGGCGAGCGCCGCCAGGATCAGCGGGAGGGTCATGTCGCCACCGGTGACGGGGAGCGACCCGCCGGGCACCGTGGTGACCGAACCGCCGGTGACCGTCGTGGTCGGGCCGGCAGCGGCGACGACGGTGGTGGTCGGACCGGCGGAGGCGACCGTGGTGGTGGTGGCCGGAGCGGTCGTGGCCGGAGCGGTCGTGGCCGGGGCCGTCGTCGTCGGGGCCGTCGTCGTCGGGGCTGTCGTCGTCGGGGCCGTCGTCGTCGGGGCCGTCGTCGTCGGGGCCGTCGTCGTCGGGGCCGTCGTGGTCGGGGCGTGCGGCAGGCAGCGCTCGACGACGACCGTGATCGTCTTCACGCTGAAGGCGTTGACGGTCTCGCTCTTGCCGGAGTGCTGGATGACGATCTCGCCACCGGTGAGAGTGGTGCCGGCGCCGCCGAGGCTGCCGGCGACCGTGCCGCTGAACCACGGGGTGGCGGCGCCCTGGCTGACCGAGTCGGGCAGGTCGGCCGAGAGACCACCGACCTGGGTGCCGCCGACACGCAGCGTGAACTGCTCGCCGGTCTCGTTCTGGATCGCCCGGGTGACCTCGCCCTCGCCGATCGAGTCGTAGGCGGTGTAGGCGGTGCTGACCACGGTGAGCGTGGCGCCGGCCGCCGGAGCCGGGATCGACAGGCCGGTGGCCATCGTCGAATTCCAGGTGGCGATCTGGCTGAGGGTGGGGTTGCTCCACGAGAAGGTCTCGGTGGTGCACTCGTGGTCGGCGGCGGCCACACCGCCGAGGGCGGCGGTGCCCACGAGACCGCAGGCGGTCATCAGGAGGGCGCCGCCCAGGGTCTTCGTGATCTTGCTCGTCCGGTCCACTGCTGGCCTCTCCTTGTGACGTACTGGCGACGTGACGTGGTGTCTGCGCCGATGGGTGCGACGTTGCTGTGGGCCGGTTTCGCGATTGGCTCCTCGTCCGGCGACTCGCGACCACACGTGCCGGACGGATCACGGCCTCCCTGATCTGTCGGAGCAGAGCCTACGACGGGTTCACCGTGCGTGGGCGGCATCTGTCTCCAGGTGATCCGTTCGGCCCACGGACCGTGTCGGGCGACCGAGGTCCGTCCAGGAGGTTCGCGCGCTGGGTGTGGTAGCGGCAACCGAATGTCACGCTCGCAGCGATGCGAGCCCGGCTTCCAGGTCCGTCCAGGGCGCCCACGCGAGGTGGATCCGGGCGCGGGTGAGGGCGAGCGACAGCCGCTGCACGTCGTCCGGACGGGCGGGGGCGACCTGCGGGGCCGGGGCGGCGGGGCCGGCCATCAGCCGCCAGAGGTCGCGCACCGACGTGAGCACGCCCGTGCCGACGTTCACGACCAGGCCGCTCCCCCGCCGCGACGCACGGACGAAGGCGTCGACCACGTCGTCGATGAACACGAAGTCGCGGGCCTGGCGCCCGTCGCCGTGCATCTGGGCCGTCGTGCCCTGGGCGAGGGCGTCGGCGAAGGCGGCCACCACGCCACCGTCGGGCCGCTGGCGCGTGCCGTAGACGCACGAGAGGGCCAGCGCGGTGAACTCGACGTCGTGACGGGTGCGGTACACGGAGAGCAGCTCGACGACCGCCCGGGCGACCACACCGTCGGCGCCCGAGGGCACCGACTCGCGGCCCTCCTTCACCGGCAGCTCCCGCGCCGGCACGTCGCCGTACAGCGCCGTTGCGGGCACGGCCGTCACCACCTTGCCGACGTCGTGCTGGCGGGCCGCCTCCAGCACGTGCAGCGTGCTGTGCACGGCACGCGCCGACGTCGACGCGTCGCCACGGCCGGGTGGGCACCAGCCGAGGTGGTAGATCACCTCGGGCTCGCGCATCGCCACGAGCGACGCGAACTCGGGGGCGCAGGCGTCGAGATGGTGGATCTTGAGCGCGCCACCGAGGGCACGGGCGGACGCGAGGTTGGCGAGGCTGCCCGTGGACAGGTCGTCGACCACGTCGACGGTGTGCCCCTCGACGACGAGACGGTCGACGAGGTGTGAACCGATGAACCCGGCGCCGCCGACGACCAGGAGTCGCACGTCAGTCGCGATCGGGGTCCGGGCGCCGGACGTCGCGCAGCCGTTCACCGGGTTCGACCGTGGCGCCTGCGCCGAGCACCAGACCGGCCACGTCGGCGCCGGCACCGACGCGGCCCATGAGCACCGAGTCGGCCACCACGGCGCCGGCCTCCACCGAGGCGCCGCGGAGCAGCACCGACCGTTCGACGCGGGCGCCGGCGGCCACATGGGCTCCGTCGTCGACGACCGAGTCGACGACCTGCGCCCCCGGCTCCACGGTCGCGCCGTCGGCGATCGGCGTGCACGACAGGTGCGGCCGCCGTCCCTGGACGAGGTCGAGGTTGGCCTGCAGATAGAGATCGGGCCTGCCGGTGTCGATCCAGTAGTCGTCGGACGCCATGCCGAAGATCGCGTGCTGCTCGACGATCAGCGGGAACGTCGACCGCTCGATCGACACCTTCTGCCCGGCGGGGATGAGCTCGAGCACCGACGGCTCGAGCACGTAGGTGCCTGCGTTCACCAGGTTGCTCGGCGCCGTACCGGCCGGTGGCTTCTCGACGAACCGCTGGATGCGGCCGTCGGCGTCGAGGGCGACCACTCCGAACGCGGACGGGTCGTCGACCGCGATCAGGTGGATCGTGGCGGCGGCCTCGCGCTCGCGGTGGAACGCGACGAGGCGGCCGATGTCGAGGTCGGTGAGCACGTCACCGTTCGCGACCACGAAGGTGTCGTCGATGCCGGCCGCGTCGGCGGCGAAGCGGATGGCTCCCGCGGTGTCCAGTGGCTCCGGCTCGACCGCGTACGACAGGCGCACGCCGGCACAGGTGGCGTCCGGGAACGCCTCCACGAACGGCTCGGGCTTGAAGCCGAGCGCGAGCACCACGTCGGTCACGCCGCCGCGGGCGAGGTTGGCCACGAGGCGCTCGATGATCGCGACGTGCCCGACGGGCAGCATCGGCTTGGGGACGGACCAGGTGAGCGGCCGCAGCCTGGTGCCGAACCCGCCGACGAGCACGACGGCCCGCATCATCCGCCCGTCGTGACCGGTGCCGTGGTGTCGGTGGTGTCAGGGGTGGCGGTGGTGTCGCCGGGCACGGTGCTCGGCACCGGGACGTTGCCGCCGTCGACGGCGCCCAGCGTCGGCAGGTCGATCGCCCACGGTGGCATGTCGACGTCGGTGCCCGGGGGCACGACGGCGATCACGAACACCATGCCGTCACGCGTGAGCGGGACGTCCTTGAGATCGGTGATGAAGTTCTTGCCCGCACCGGTGTCGGCGAAGTTGTCCCACGCGACGACCTTGATGTCGACCTCTTCGCCGTTGCAGCGGTAGTCGTCGACGTCGAACACATCGCCGCCCTGCTCCTCGGGCAGCGCCAGACGATCCTCGCTCAGCTCGATGCCGTAGACGTCGAGGTAGACGCCGAGGCGGGCACGCTTGCCGACGCTGCGGGTGCTGAACGGGTGATAGTGGATGACGCCGTCGTCGTGGCTGTGCACCCCGGTGGCGGCGTAGAGATCGTTGGTGGGGCTCTCGTTGCCCTGGGAGTCGACCACGGTCTCGTCCTGGGCGCCGACGATCTTGGGCAGCCACGTGTCGCACGCGTAGATGCCGAACGCCGCGTGCCAGTGATCGCCGACCTGCGGGGGGAACGATCCGGGGTCGGGACGGCTCTGGCGGGCGTACACGATGACCAGCAGACCGACGACGAGCACCCCCACGACGACTGCGGGGAACAGGGTGCCGCCCTGGAAGCGGACCTTCTTGCCCTTGCCGCGTTGGGCGAGCTTCGCGACCTTCTTGGCCGACGATGACGATGACGACGTTGCCACGAGTCCGAAACGCTACCGGTCGGCACCGCTGAACGGTCGGCACCCGCCCGAGCGGTCACCCAGGAGGTCCGAGATCAGCTGCTCGTAGCGCTCGGCCACCACCGCGGGCGAGGCGCACCGCTCGACGAAGTCGCGGCCCGCCGCACCGCGCGCGGCGAGCGCCGCCGGGTCGGCGAGCAGCTCGCGGAGGGCGGCGACGAACAGGTCGGGCCGGTCGGGCGCGACCGCCACCCCGGCGCCCGACGCCTCCAGCAGCCGCTGCACCTCGGTCCCTGGGTCGATCGAGGCGAGGATCGGGCGGCCGGCCGCCAGGATCGAGTACGTCTTCGAGGGCACGCTCACGCTGCCGAGGCCGGCCTTCAGCGGCACCACGTGGAGGTCGGCGATGCCGAGCAGTTCGACGAGCCGCTCCCTCGGCTGGTAGCCGGAGAAGCGGACGTTCGGCAGGCCCTGCTCGGCCGCCGCCTCCACCAGGGACGCCTTGGCCGACCCGTCACCGCTCACGAGGAACGTCACCTCGGGCAGTTCGCGGGCCGCGGCGAGCATCAGCTCGAGCGACTGCGAGAACCCCACGTTGCCGGAGTACACGACGAGCGGTCCGTCGCCGATGCCGAGCTCGGCGCGCAGCGGCGCCGACCGGTCCGACGGGACGATCGCGTCGACGTCCACGAAGTTCGGGATGACGTGCACGCGACGCCGCTTGGAGGGACGCATCTTCGCCGCGACGTTGTCGCGCAGATCGTCGCTCAGCACCGTGACGGCGGCCGCACGGTGGTAGCTGAGCCGCTCGAGCCGGCGGGCGGCGGCGATGACCCAGCGGTTCGTGATCGCACCGGTGCGCACGGCGGCGTCGGGGAACACGTCCTGGATGTTGAACACGAGCGGACCGCGTCGCACCAGGTGCGTGGTCCAGCCCGTGAGGCCGAGCGTGAGCGGGGGCGACATCGCGATCACGGCGTCCACCCGACCGCCTCGCCACGAGAGCACGCCGGTGAGCACCGAGAAGCCCGCGAAGCCGAGCGCTCGCCGCAGCAGGTTGCGCTTGTCGCCGCCGGGGAACGGGTCGACCCGGGTGATCGACCCCCAGGGCGTGGTCTCGCGTCGCACCCGTCGACCCTCCCAGCCCGGTTCGATCGAGTGGGTGCGGTACCAGGGCAGCGACGTGACGACGTGGAGCTCGTGACCGCGTGCCGCGAGCTCGTGCACGATGCGCGTCATGACGTCGCCGGTCGGGGCGGTGTCGGGCTCGAAGTGCGGGCAGATCACCGCGATGCGCAGGCGGTTCACGCAGCCACCGCCTCGTAGGCGGCGAGCAGCGCCTCGCCCGAGCGTCGAGACGTGAACGACTCGACGCGACGGTGTCCGGCGTCGATCAGCTCGGCACGGCGTCGCCGCACCTCCTGCAGCCCGGCCGCCCAGGCGTCGGCGCTGAGCGACGCGACCACGCCGGCGTCGCCGGCGACGTCGGGCAGGCAGGTCGCGTCGCTGCACAGCACCGGCGCGCCGAGGGCCATCGCCTCGATCAGCGGTGCACCGAACCCCTCGTACCGACTGGGGAACACGAGCGCGTCGGCCATCGCGATCAGCCCGTTCTTGTCCGCGTCGGAGACCCGGCCGGGGCGCACCACCCGCTCGCGCACGTGCGCCGGCGCGTCGGCCAGTGCCCGGTCGAGGTCGGCGTCGGCCAGGCCACGCCCACCGATCAGCACGAGCCGCAGGTCGCGATCGGTCCACACCGACCCCAGCAACTCGACGAGGAACCGGTGGTTCTTGTGCGGCGCGGTCATCGCCGGATACACCAGCACGGGACCGTCGCCGAGCGCCAACCGCCGGCGCAGCTCGTCGGCCGGCGTGCGTTCGACCAGCAGCTCGGGTTCGTAGCCGTGCGGCACCACCATCACCCTCGCCGGGTCGACGCCGAGCTCGCGCACGACGCTGCCGCGCACGTACTCGCTCGGCACGGTCACCAGCGCGGCACGGCGCGCCGAGCCCGGGATCATCGCGTCGAGGTACCGGCGCTTCAGCGGGGTGAAGTACTCGGGGAAGGTGCGGTACTGCAGGTCGTGCACGGTGAGCACGTACGGGCGGCGAGCAGGCCGTGGCGCCGTTCCACCGCCGTGCTGCACGAGGTGGAACCCGCCGCTGCGCCGGTACAGCCACGTGCTCTCCGCGGCGATGCGCTGCCAGCGTCTGCGGCCGTCGACCGGCGACACCACGATACGGGCTCCGGGGAACCGCTCGCCGTGCGCGACGGCGAACGCGCCCGTGGCGAACAGGGTGAGGTCGAGCGTCGGGCGGGCCTCGAGCGCGCCGGCGAGCTGGCGAACCAGGTACTGCTCGGAGCCGCCCACGTCGCCGGGCACGCACCACATGAGGTTGACGCCGATGCGCATCGCCGTCGTCGTCCCGGCGCTCACCGTCGTGCGAGGTCCCGGTAGACCTGGGCGGTGAGGGCGGCGGTCGCGGACCAGCTGCGCTTCCGGGCCCGGGCGAGTCCCTTGGCGGAGAGCTCGGTCCGGCGGGCGATCGCCTCGGTGATGCCGCGGGCGATGTCGGCGGGTTCGTGCGGGCGCACCAGCACGGCCGCGCTGCCGGCGGTCTCCTCCGTCGCAGTACCGGTGCTGGTGACCACCGGGACGCCCTGGGCCATCGCCTCCAGCACCGGGAGGCCGTAGCCCTCTCGCTGGCTGGGGTAGCAGAACACGAGCGCACCGGCGTAGAGCGGGTCGAGGTCGTCGGACGGCACGAAGCCGAGGAAGCGGATGTCGATCCGGCTCCGCACCCCGTCGTCGATGTCGAGGTCGCCCCAACCGTCGGCGCCGGCGACGATCAGCGGCAGCGGTTCGTCGAGCAGGGCCACGGCGGCAGCGAGGCCGCGCAGGTTCTTGCGCGGCTCGAGCGTGCCGACGAACAGCAGGTACCGCTCGGGGAGGTCGAACAGGGCCCGCACACGTGCGATCTCGCTGTCCTCCACGCGCCGCACGTCGACACCGAGCGGGACGAGGCGCAGCCGGTCGTCGTCGATGCCGGCGAACGAGACGTCGTCCAGGGTGGCCTGGCTGGAGCACAGCACCATCGCCGCGTCGCGCTTGATCCGCTCGAGGCTCGCCCGGAACGTGCGCACCCCGTGTTTGGTGAAGTGGCCCGGGTTGTGCAGGAACGCGAGGTCGTGCAGGGTGACGACGAGCGGAGCGTCCGTGGGGCACGGCACGAGCCCGGTGGCGTGGGTGACGTCGACGGGGCCGGTGGCGCGCTCGACCTTCGGCCAACCGAGGCGAAGCCAGGTCTGGTACAGCCACGGCGCGGCGATCGGCAGGTAGGCGATCGGGATGCCGGGCATCCACGGGTCGGGCGGGAGGTGGGCGTGACGGCCGGCCACGCCGATGAGGCGTACGTCGTCGTGCTCCTCGAGCGCATCGGCCACGCGCAGCGCCGCGACCGCCGTGCCCCCGGGGACGGCACCCCAGCACTGTTCGAGGGTGTAGGCGACGCGCACGGCGGCCCATTCTGGTCCCCCGGACCCCCGTGGGCGCGGCAGCCACCCGGAACTCGCTCGTCCGTGGCCCGTGGGACGCGTCACACTCGCGCCATGACGCACCCGGTGTGGCCGCTGTTCGATCTCCGGGTGACCACGCCGCGCCTGGAGCTGCGCTACGTGGACGACGACCTGGCGCTCGAACTGGCCGAGCTGGCGGCCCGCGGGGTGCACGATCCGGGGTTCATGCCGTTCACGGTCGAGTGGACCGACGTGCAGCCGCCGCTCCAGCAGCGCAACACGATGCAGTTCTACTGGCGGTGCCGCGCCGAGTGGTCGCCGGCCAGCTGGCACCTCGACCTGGCGGTGATCGTGGACGGACAGGTGGCCGGCACCACGGGCGCCAATGCACGCGATTTCCCGACACTGGGGGTGTTCGAAACCGGCTCCTGGCTGGGCCGGGAGTTCCACGGTCGCGGGATCGGCACCGAGATGCGGCTCGCCACCCTGCAGTTGATGTTCGAGGGCCTCGGGGCACAGGTGGCGACGACCGGTGCGTTCAGCGACAACGGCCCGTCCCTCGGGGTCACGCGCAAGCTCGGGTACGTCGAGAACGGCGGCACGCCGCACGTGCGTCGCGGCGAGCCCTGCCGGACGCTGCACTTCGAGATGCCGCGCGCCCACTGGGAGGCGCATCTCCGCCGGGACGACGTCGAGCTGCACGGCGTGGAGGCGTGTCTCGACCTGTTCGGCGCCCGCTGAGCGCGGGCCGGAACCTCAGGCGGTGAGGCGGCGGACCAGCTCGGCGAGCGGGTCGCGGAAGTCACGCATCGGGGGCATGCCCGCCATCCGCGCCACGGCGTTGTCGAGGACGCTGTTGGCCGGTCGCGGGGCCGGGCGCGGTGGGTGCAGCTCGGCCGTCGCGATCGGGCGCACGATCGCGTCGGGGTCGCGGCCGGTGAGCCGGACGATCTCGCACACGAACCCGTACCACGAGGTGGGCGTCTGGTTCGTGAGGTGCATCACGCCGCTGCGGCGGTCGAGGGCCACCTGTCGCAGCACCGGCGCGAGATCGGCGGTGAAGGTGGGGTGACCCACCTGGTCGGCCACGAACGCGAGCGTGGGGTGCTCGCCCACCAGGCGCAGCACCGTCTTCACCATGTTGTTGCCGTGCTCGCCGCACACCCACGAGGTGCGCACCACCGCCGACGACGGTCCGAGAGCGAGCGCCTCGCGCTCGCCGATCAGCTTGGTCATGCCGTACACGCTCTGCGGGTTCGTCTCGTCCCACTCGTGGTACGGCCGGTCGAGGGTGCCGTCGAAGACGTAGTCGGTGCTGACGTGCACGAGGTGCGCGCCCACGCGGTGGCAGGCCTCGGCGACGTGGCGGACGGCGAGGCCGTTGGCGAGCAGGGCCCGGTCGGGGTCGCCCTCGCACGCGTCGACCGCGGTCCACGCGGCGCAGTTCACGACGGCGTCGGGGCGGACGGACGTGATCGCTCCCAGCACGGCGTCGCGGTCGGTGACGTCGAGCGAGGCGCGGTCGACGGCGACCACCGTGTCGCCGGCCGCCTCACACGCGATCGCGACGTCACGGCCGAGCTGGCCGGCGCCGCCGGTGACGAGCACTCTCATCGGCACCGCCTCAGAACGCGGCCTTGGCCTTGAGCGGTTCCCACCAGGCGCGGTTGTCGCGGTACCACGCCACCGTGGCGGCGAGCCCGTCGTCGAGGGTGTGCTCCGTGCGCCAGCCGAGGGCGGAGACCTTGTCGTGGGTGATCGAGTAGCGGCGGTCGTGCCCCTTGCGGTCCTCGACGGGCAGGATGAAGCTCTCGTCGCGACCGGTGAGCTCGAGCAGCCGGTAGGTGAGCTCGCGGTTGGTGATCTCGTTGCCCGCGCCGATGTTGTACACCTCGCCGGGGGTGCCCTTCTGGAGCACGAGGTGCGCGGCGGTGTTGTGGTCGTGCACGTGGATCCAGTCGCGCACGTTGCCGCCGTCGCCGTAGAGCGGCACCTGCTTGCCGTCGAGCAGGTTCGTGGTGAACAGCGGGATCACCTTCTCGGGGAACTGGTACGGCCCGAAGTTGTTGCTGCACCGCGTGACGAGCACCGGCAGGCCGTGGGTGGTGAAGTAGCTGAGCGCGATGAGGTCGCTGCCGGCCTTCGCGGCCGAGTACGGCGAGCGGGGCGTGAGCTTGTCGTCCTCGGTGAACGAGCCCTCCTCGATCGAGCCGTACACCTCGTCGGTGCTGATGTGCACGAACCGTTCGATGCCCACGCGCAGTGCGACGTCGCAGAGGACGTTGGTGCCGTAGCAGTTGGTGCGCACGAAGGAGTAGCCGTCCTTGATGCTCCGGTCGACGTGGGTCTCGGCGGCGAAGTGCACGACGGCGTCGTGACCCTGCATCGTCTCGGTGACGACGTCGGTGTCGCAGATGTCGCCGTGCACGAACCGGCAGCGCCGGTCGTCGACGAGGTCGCGGATCGTCTCGAGGTTGCCCGCATAGGTGAGTGCGTCGAGGATCGTGACCTCGTCGTCGGTGTTGGCGAGCAGCCAGCGGACGTAGTTCGAGCCGATGAACCCGGCGGCTCCGGTGACGTACAGCTTCATGTGGTGGTGCCTCTCTCGTCGGCTTCTCGTCGGCTTCTCGTCGGCTTCTCGTCGGCTTCTCGTCGGCGTCGTCGGCCGCGCTCAGGTGCGCATCGTCCAGTAGGGACGGCGGCCGGCGGGCAGATCGGCCCGCAGCGGGTTGGTCTGGTCGCGGGCGGACAGGATCGGGTCGGTGACACCCCAGTCGGCGCCGATGACGGGGTCGTCCCACTTCACGCCGAGCTCGTCGGCGGGGTTGTAGTAGCCGTCGACGAGGTAGGTCATCACCACGTCCGTGAGCGCAGCGAAGCCGTGGGCCACACCGGGTGGGATGAACACGCCGAGATGGTTCTCGCCGCTGATGTCGAAGCACTCGGTGGCGCCGTCGGTCGGGCCGCCCTCGCGCAGGTCGTGGAGCACGACGCGGATCGTGCCGACCGGGCAGTACCAGTAGTCGGCCTGGTGCATGTGGTAGTGCAGGCCGACCAACGCCCCCTGCTGCTTGTTGGAGCGGTTGCCCTGCACCATCTCGCGTCCGTTCGGAAACCACTCGCGCCGGTAGGTCTCGATGAACAGCCCGCGCTGGTCGCCGTGGATCTGCGGCTCGACGACGTGCACGCCGGCGATCCGGTCGCTCTCGCGGATGGTGGGCACTGGTGGTACTCCTCGTGATGGGGATGGTTCGTCCGGCTCGCCCGGCTCGTCACTCGACGTCGATCTGGCAGTGGTCGCCCACCATCAGACGGAGTGCGCGCGGCCGCGCCTGCGTGCGCGTCACCACGACGTCCTTGCCGATCAGGCTGTCCTCGAGCCGGGGGATGTCGCGGATGGTGCTGCCGTCCATCACCACCGAGTGCTCGATCTCGCTGTGGTGGACGCGGCAGTCGTTGCCGATCGCGCTGAACGGGCCGACGAAGCTGCGCTCGACGACCGTGCCGGCGCCGATGACCAGCGGACCGCGCAGGGTGGAGTTGACGATCGTGGCACCCGCCTCGACGACCACGCGGCCGTCGAGCACGCTGCCCTCGTCGACGCTGCCGTCGACACGCGTCTCGATGCGCTCGAGCAGCAGGCGGTTGGCCTCGAGCAGCGGGGTGAGCTTGCCGGTGTCGATCCACCAGCCGGTGAGCTCCTCCTGACGCACCCGGCAGCCCTGGTCGACGAGCCACTGGATCGCGTCGGTGATCTCCAGCTCGCCGCGGGGCGAGGGCGCGATCGCCCGGACCGCGTCGTTGATCGTGCGGTCGAACAGGTAGACGCCGACGAGCGCGAGGTCGGTGGGCGGGTCGGCCGGCTTCTCGATGAGTCGCACGACGTGACCGGCTTCGTCGAGTTCGGCGATGCCGAAGCGGTGCGGGTCGGGGACGCGCTTCAGCAGGATCTGCGCGGTGGGTGGCTCGCTGCTCTCGCGTGCCGTCTCGAACGCCCGCACGAACGCGGCGAGGTCCTGCTCCAGCAGGTTGTCGCCGAGGTACATCACGAAGTCGTCGTCACCGAGGAAGTCGGAGGCGATGAGCACGCAGTGCGCGAGGCCGAGCGGCGCGTCCTGCGGGATGAAGGTGATGCTGGCACCCCACCGCGAGCCATCGCCGAGCGCGGCCATCACCTCGTCACGGGTGTCGCCGACGATCACGCCGATCTCGGTGATGCCGGCGGCGACCATCGCCTCGATGCCGTAGAACAGGATCGGCTTGTTCGCGACGGGCACGAGCTGCTTCGCGCTCGTGTGCGTGATGGGGCGCAGACGGGTGCCGGCGCCGCCGGCCAGGATGAGGGCCTTCATAGTCGCCGACCAGTATGGCCGGTCCGCTCAGGCCGGAGGCGGTGGCGGTGGGCCGTCACCACGGAAATGTGCCAGCAGGGCACCGGCGCCGTCGGCGAGGCGGAGGACGGAGTTGCCGTCGACCGTGTCCCCGTACACCGGCAGGGCCCAGGTGGTGAGCCCGGCACCGACGGCGGTCCGCAGCGAGGCGGCGGCCGCCAGCACGTCGAGCTCGTCGTCGATCCGGACGGCGCTGCCGGCGCTCTCCAGCAGGTCGCCGGCGACGTACGGATCGGCCTTCACACGGTCGAGCGCAGTGGTGAGCGCACGGTTCACGAAGTCGCGCTGGCGCTCGGTGCGACCGATGTCGGCCGTGCCGTCGACGCGCCACTCGCCCTCGATCAGCTGCTCGTAGGAGCGGCTGCGGGCGTAGGCGAGCGCCTGCACACCGTCGAAGAGGTAGCAGCCGCCCTGCTCGACGAACAGCCCGGTCTTCACGTCGCGGGTGGGCCACATGAAGCACAGCTCCACCCCGCCGATCGCGTCGACGAGGTCCTTGAAGCCGAAGAAGTCCACCTCGACGTAGTGGTGGATCGGCAGGCCGAGGTTCTGCTGCACGGTCTGCACGAGCACCGCCGGGCCGTCGTTGTACGCAGCGTTGATGCGCTGCGAGCCGCGGCCGGGGATGTCGACCCAGAGGTCGCGCGGGATGGACAGCAGCGACGCCTGGCCGGTCTCCCGGTCGCGCCGGAGCACCATCATCGTGTCGCTGCGCGACCCCTGGACGTCGGCCTCGGTGCCGATGCCGCCGAAGTCGGGCGAGTTCGGGTCGCTGCCGGCGCGGCTGTCGGAGCCGACGAGCAGGAAGTTCTCCACGGTGCCCGTCTGCGGGCTGAGCACGTCGCTGACGCCCTCCACGCGGGGCAGCCGGTCGATCGCGCTCTCGGCGGCGACGAGGGTGCCCGCGGCGCCGGCCGCCGCGATCGCGAGCGTGAGCACCACCGTGAGGGCGAACCGGCCCGACCGGCGTCCGGGAGGGGGCGCGACGGGGGCCGCGGGGGTGGTGAGCACGGAGCGAGCGTAGTGACGAGCGCGCGCGAGGGGGCGTCAGGCGGGCCGCAGGTGCACCACGTCACCCGTGTCGAGGTGGTGCACCGTGCCGGTGTCGTCCTCGACCGCGAGCCGGCCGTCGCGGCCGACGTCGACGGCCCGACCCTCGAGCACGTCGGTGGGACGTTCCACCCGGACCCGCTGCCCGATCGTCACCAGCGCCGCTCGGTAGCGCTCGTGCACGTCCGTGGGGAGCGCGTCGAACGCGCGGAGCATCGCGTCGAGCAGGTCCAGCGGGTCGACGTCGTGACCCACCCGAGCGCCGCCCTCGGGTGCCCAGCCGACGTTGACGCCGATCCCGACGACGACGTGGTCGACCACACCGCCGGCCGCGCCGGCCTGGGCGAGCACCCCGGCGAGCTTCGCGCCGTCGACCAGCAGGTCGTTGGGCCACTTCAGCCCGACGCGCAGCCCCGACGTGGTGGCGACGGCGTCGGCGGCGGCGAGCGCGACCCGTTGGGTGAGCTCGTGCAGGTGCGGCGGCAGGTCGCGGAACAGCAGCGACACGAGCAGGTTCGCCCCGGGCGGAGCATCCCATCGGCGGTCGAGCCGGCCGCGACCAGCGGTCTGGTGACGGGCGACGAGCACGCTGCGATCGGGCGCGCCGGCCGCCGCCGCGGCGAGGAGATCGGTGTTGGTGCTGCCGGTCTCGTCGACCACCCGCACGTGCCAGGTGGCACCGGACTCGCTCATTCGGCCAGTATTGCCAACCGTGCTGCAGAAGATCCTGATCGCCAACCGTGGAGAGATCGCCGTCCGTGTCATCCGGGCCGCTCGCGAGCTCGGAATCACGACCGTCGCCGTGTACAGCGAGCTCGACCGCGACTCGCTCCACGTCCGCCTCGCCGACGAGGCCTACGCGCTGGGCGGTCAGACCGCAGCGGAGAGCTACCTCAACACCGAGGCGATCCTGCGGGCGATCGAGCAGAGCGGCGCCGACGGCGTGCACCCCGGCTACGGGTTCTTCAGCGAGAACGCCGACTTCGCCCGGGCGATCACCGAGAAGGGGGTGGCCTTCATCGGCCCGCCGCCCGCGGCGATCGACGAGATGGGCGACAAGGTCAGCTCGCGCAAGGCGGCACTTCGCGGCGGCGCCCCGATCGTGCCCGGCACGACGGAGTTCGTCACCACGGCCGACGAGATCCGGGCGTTCGGCAACGAGCACGGCTGGCCGGTCGCGATCAAGGCGGCCTTCGGCGGTGGCGGCCGCGGCATGAAGGTGGTGCGTTCGGCCGACGAGGTGCAGGACGCGATGGACTCGGCCAAGCGCGAGTCGAAGGCGTTCTTCGGCCGCGACGAGATCTACATCGAGCGCTACCTCACGTGGCCGCGCCACGTCGAGGTGCAGATCGTCGGCGACCAGCACGGCAACTACGTGTGGGTGTCGACCCGCGACTGCTCGGCCCAGCGCCGTCACCAGAAGCTCATCGAGGAGGCCCCCTCGGTGGAGATGGGCCCCGGCATCGAAGAGGCGATGGGCGAGGCGGCGATCAAGGCCGCCAAGGCGGTCGGCTACTACAACGCCGGCACCGTCGAGTTCATCTACCAGGACGGCGAGTTCTTCTTCCTCGAGATGAACACCCGTCTGCAGGTGTAGCACCCGGTGACCGAGGTGATCACCGGCATCGACCTCGTCGAGTGGCAGATCCGCGTGGCGAGCGGCGAGCCGCTGCCGATGACGCAGGAGGAGGTCGCCGCCCACCGGCGCGGCCACGGCATCGAGGTGCGGATCAACGCCGAGAACCCGGCGGGCGGCAAGTTCCTGCCCTCGCCCGGCACGATCACCAAGCTCGTCACGCCCGACGGCTTCGGCGTGCGCTTCGACGCCGGCTACATGCCGGGCGACACCGTCAGCCAGTACTACGACAACCTCGTCGGCAAGCTGATCGTGTGGGGCAAGGACCGTCCCACCGCGATCGCCCGCACGATCCGGGCGCTCGAGGAGATGGAGGTCGAGGGCGTGGCCACCACCATCCCCGCGGACCTCGCGATCCTGAAGCACCCCGACTTCCAGGCGATGCAGCACTCCACGAAGTGGGTGGAGGAGGTGCTCGACCTGTCGGGCATCGAGGCGCCCAAGCCGCCGGCGGCCGCCGAGGGCGAGGAGCCGCTGGTGCAGCGGAACACCACCGTCGAGGTCAACGGCAAGCGCTTCGACGTGAAGATGTGGGTGCCGGACACGCCGATGGTGGCCGCCGGTCCGGCGAAGGCCGCGGCGAAGAAGCCGGCGCGCGGGTCGAGCGGCTCGGGTGGCGGCGGTGGCGCCGCCGGGTCGGGCAACGTCGAGGTGCCGATGCAGGGCACGATCGTGAAGGTGCTCGTCGAGGTCGGCCAGAGCGTGGAGGTCGGCCAGGCCGTCTGCGTGCTCGAGGCGATGAAGATGGAGAACCAGATCACCGCCGAGAAGGCCGGCACGGTCAAGGAAGTGAAGGTCAAGCAGGGCGACACGGTCGGCGCCGGCGACGTCGTCGTCGTCATCGGCTGAGGAACGAAGCTGATGACATCATCCGTCGTCGTCATCGGCTGAGGGAGTTCTCTCCTGCCGGCTGCCCGCAAGATCGCGTTCATCGGGTCGCACGCGGTCCGTAAGACCAACGCGGTGCACTCGTTCGCGGGCGCGGTCGGCCGGAGCGGTCGCAGCGTCGAGGTCGGCCGCGAGGTGGTGCGCTACAGCCCGCTCGGCATGAACGAGCGGGCGACGCCCGAGGCCCAGCTGTGGGTGATCATGGCCCAGATCCGCGAGGAGCTGGAGCTGCGGTCGCGCGCCGAGGTGCTCGTGCTCGATCGGGCCGTGATCGACAACTTCGCCTACTTCCTGCGGGTCACGAAGGGCGAGGACCCGTTCGACGTCACGCCGCTCGTGGCCCGCTGGTCCACCACCTACGACCTGTACGTGCGGCTGCGACCGGACACGCCGCTGGTGGCCGACGGGGTGCGGAGCACCAACGAGCGGTTCCGCAACGAGATCGAGAAGATCCTCGACGTGGTGATCCCGAGGTACGTGCCCGACGACCGGCTGGTGGAGCTGTGGGCGTCGGAGGTGACCGACTCGTTCGACTGGCCGGGCCTGGTCGAGCGCCTGTGCGGTCCACCACCGCCGGGCCCGGTGGTGCCGCGGCCGGTCACGTTCGCGCCGACCCTGTTCGACTGACGGCACCGATCTCCGACGACGCCGGAACCGCGCGGGCGGTCGGCGGTGTCCCTTCGGGTGGTGGATGATTCGGTGGTGGAGGTGTCGTCGTCGGAGCCGGCGGGAGCGTCGGGATCGGCCGACCGCGGGGACGGCTGGTTCGACGACGTGTACCGACGGCACTGGGACGGCATGGTGCGCCTCGCGTTCGCGATTGTGGACGACCGGGCCGTCGCGGAGGACCTCGCGCAGGACGCGTTCGCCCGCGTGTACCGCGCCCGCGACCGGGTGCGCGACCCGCTGCCGTACCTGCGCTCGGCGCTCTACAACGGCTGCCGCAACCACCTGCGCGAGCTCGGCCGCCGCCGTCGACGCGACGCGCGAGGTTCGGCGATCGACGCGGCCGGCACCGGAGGCGCCGCCGCCGTGGGCGACCACGTGATGGACGTGGTCCGCCGGTTGCCCACCCGGCAACGCTGCCTGGTGGTGCTCCGCTACTACGCGGGGCTCACCGACACCGAGATCGCCGAGGCGACCGGGCTGCCGCTCGGCACCGTGAAGTCCACCCTGCACCGCACCCTGGCCGCCCTGCGCGAGGAGCTCTCGTGACCCGTCCGCCGAACTCCCCCGGTTCCGACGACCAGGCCGCCGCCGCCGAGGGCGTCGACCGCGTCGAACGGTTGCTGCGCGAGGCGCTGCACGCCCACGTCGCGACGATCGACCCGTCGCCCGCGCCACCGGTGTCGGCCCTCGCGGTGTCGGCCCTCGACGCGCCGGGTCGCCACGCCGTCCAGCACCGCCGGCACCCGTTCGCGCTCGTGGCGGCCGCCGTGCTCGTGGTGGTCGCCGTGGGTGGGGTGTGGTGGGCGACGACCGGACGCCGCGACGCGGGGCCGGTCGTCGACGGGCCCGTCCCTGGCGCGTGGACGGTGCCGGCCGCGTCGCCGCTGGCGCCGGGCCAGTTCCGCGAGGTGATGTGGACGGGAAGCGAGTTCCTCGTGTGGGGCGGCGTGATCGGCAACACCGGCCTCGCGGACGGCGCGAGCTACGACCCCACCACGGACTCCTGGCGACCGATGGCACCTCCGCCGGCCGAGGTGCGCCCCGGGGCGTCGGCGGTGTGGACGGGCGACCGGATGGTCACCACGTCGGGGCGCACGGCGTTCGCGTACGACCCCGCGACGGACTCGTGGTCGCCGCTCGGCACGTTCGAGGAACCTCCGGCCACGGCGTTCGTCGTGGAGGCGGGGGACGTCACCGACGTCGTCCGCTCGGGCGAGCACGTGTTCGCGATCGGCGTCCTCCGCGAGGCGACCGGCGACGGCGCGACGCTGTCGGCCTGGCTGCTCGACGGCGACGTGTGGCGGTGGGCCGACACGGTGCCGATCGACGCGGGCGTGCCGGCGATCCGGTCGAGCACCACCGTCGACCGGATGTCGGTGCACGACCCCGTGCCGCTGCAGGACGGGTTCGCGCTGTGGGACGGTCAGCGCGACGGTTGGCGCTTCTCGATCGACGGCGGGTGGCAGCCGCTGCCGACCGTGGAGGAGTACGACGACTCGGGCGCGCTCGTGTCGGAGGGGCGGCTGGTCGCCGTCGACGGTGAGTTGATCGTGGTGGCCATCGGGCAGACGGCCGAGACCGACGACCTGCGCATCGCTCGGCTCGCCGGGAACGCGTGGAGCGACTGGACCGTGGTCGCCGATCGTGCGGTGCTCGGCCTCCGGGTGCTGGCCGCCGGCGACCGGATCGTGGCGTTCGGCGCCGACATGGCCGGCGACCCGGCCACCCCGGGCGTTCCGCGCCTGATCGACCCGACCACCGGGACGTCGACGTCGCTCGACGGATATCCGATCGACACCGTCATCGACCGCGGTGCCGCCTGGTCGGGTTCGCAGCTGCTGGTGGTCGGTGGACAGAACTCCACCGCGGACGGCGAGCAGTCGACCGAGGTCATCAGCACCGTGAGCGGATCGACGGCGCTGTGGAGAGCAGACCCGCCCAACCCGGGGTGACGCGTCCGCTGGGGAGATCTGCGAGTCAGGGCGTCGGCGCCTGCGGGCGGATCGGATCCGTCGCTCGGCGGACGCGGATCGGTCGCGCGGCGGAGGACGCCGACGGACCGGATCGGTACCGTGCGAGGCATGCGACGTCTCCTTCCCCCCACCATCGCTCTCGCGCTCGTCCTCGCCGCATGCTCGTCCGACGACGAGGCATCGAGCACGACCACTCCCGCCCCACCGACGACGGCCGAGTCGGCAGCCGACCCCGATCAGACGGACCCGGACCCGACCGAGACGACCGAGACGACCGGGACGACCGGGACGACCGACCCCACCGGTACCGACGCCGGAACCATCGAGTGGGGGCCGTGCGACACGCCCGGCCCACTCGAGTGCGGCGCCCTCGAGGTACCGCTCGACCACGGCGACCCAGACGGCGAACAGATCACGATCGCGCTCACACGCCTGCCCGCGTCCGGCGCCGCCGCCGACCGCATCGGCTCGCTCGTCATCAACCCGGGCGGACCGGGCGGGTCGGGCGTGGAGGCGATCACCACGTTCGCCGCGACGATCCCCACCGACGTGACCGAGGTGTTCGACCTCGTCGGCTTCGACCCACGTGGCGTCGGCGAGAGCTCGGCCGTCACCTGCGACCTCGTCCGCGACGACGGTGTGGAACTCGTCACCGCGGGCGACCGGGCCACCTGGGAGGCGCAGCTCGGCCGCCTCCTCGACCAGTTCGCCACCTGCACCGCCGAGCCGGCTGCGCTCCTCGCCGCCGTGGGCACCAACAACGCCGCCCGAGACCTCGACCTGATCCGCGCCGCCGTCGGCGACGAGCAGCTCACGTTCCTCGGCTTCTCGTACGGGACGCGCCTCGGCGCCACCTATGCCGAACTGTTCCCCGACCGCGTCCGAGCACTGGTGCTCGACGGGGCGGTGAAGCCGACGACCGACCTCGGCTCCACGTTCGACGAACAGGTCGGCGGGTTCGACCGGGCGTTCGGCAACTTCGCCGACGCCTGCGACGCCGACCCCGACTGCATCCTGCGTGAGATCGGCCCCACCCGCGACGTCGTGGCGGCGCTGCGCGCAGAGATCGCCGAGCTGGGCAGCTTCACGACCGACGATCCCGACCGCGTGCTCACCGCCGCCGAGTTCGACCTCGGGATCATCGCTGCGCTCTACAGCAGGGAGGCGTGGCCGTTCCTCGCGCAGGGCCTGTACCTCGCCGAGACGAACGCCGACGGCACCCTGCTCCAGGTGCTCGGCGACGGCTACGCCGACCGCCGAGCCGATGGCACCTACTCGAACCTGTCCGAGGCGAACGCGTTCATCAACTGCGCCGACGACCCGGCGCGGCCGACGGTCGACGAGATGTGGCAACGCGCCGATGCGCTCGGCGACGGCTCGGAGTTCTTCGGTGAGTACCTGCGGGGGACCACGGGCTGCCTCGGGTTGCCGGACTCGGCCGACCCGCTGGTGCTCGGTCCGGCCGAAGGTGCGCCGCCGATCCTCGTCATCGGCACCACCGGCGACCCGGCCACGCCGTACGAGTGGGCGATCGAGCTGGCCGACTTCCTCGACTCCGGCGTGCTCTACACGGTGGAGGCCGAGGGGCACACCGCCTACACGCGAGCGGCGTGCGCGAACGACGTCGTGAACGCGTACCTGATCGATCTCGAACTGCCCGAGGCCGGTGCATCGTGCTCCGAGAACGCGACCACGGACTTCTTCCCGCCTGCCGGCTCGACGGCTCCCGAACAGGTGGTGGCCTTCGCCGACTGCCTCCGCGAAGAGGGGCTCGACATCGAGCCGGTGACGGTTGCCGACGTGCTCGCCGACCCGACCGGCGAGCAACTGTTCGCCTCGATCGACCCGAGCGACCCCGCCGACGCTGCAGCCGTCACCGCCTGCCAGGACCTGCTCCCCGGCTG
>Ga0315904_10002438_pt1 | contig 28830 bp, 21 predicted proteins | sample LakEriMetagenome_6_FD_203529 | JGI IMG/M metagenome (GOLD analysis project Ga0315904, IMG submission 203529) | Freshwater fungal communities from buoy surface, Lake Erie, Ohio, United States - Buoy 12 MA120 | ecosystem: Environmental > Aquatic > Freshwater > Lake | place: USA: Lake Erie, Ohio...
GCATGGAGCACCTCCTTGTTAGGTTGGCGATCGAGCAGAGCGGGAAGGCGCTGGCCGATACGAGGACAAAAAAGATCATTCGATTTTTTGTGTGTGTGGAGGTTGTTGCAGGCTGCGGCTAGGCCCATGGGCTGTGAGGATGGGGGCTTTGGGTGGTCTGCAACGGCAGAAGTTTGTTCGGCTCGAGTGACACGTCTGGTCACGGGCCTGGAAAACTTCGAAAAATTTCCAGCGCGTCACCCGGTGCCTGGCACCTGAGTGAGGACGATTTTTGCCAGCATTCCGATTCGGGGATCGCAAAGGTGCCTGGCACCGGGTGCGGGGACTAGATTTGCCAGGATCACAAAGGTGCCTGGCACCGGGTGCGGGGGCGAGTTTTGCCAGCATTCCGATTCGGGGATCGCAAAGGTGCCTGGCACCTGGGTGAGTCCCCGTGTGGGAATGCTAGCAAAAGAACTGGGGTTTTGGTGGGAAAAGCCAGCAAACCTTGGCCTCAGGGAGGCGTTTGGTGGACCTGGAAGTTCGTGCGGATTATCCGACCAAAAATCGCAGAATTTTTTTGACTTCCCAGGATTTGTTGAAGTTCTCGTTTTGGATTGAATCGGGATCTGTATAGATTGAGTCAACCACCTCGCGAAACGGATTGCGATGTGGAATTCATTCCATGTCTTCAGAGTCCATCCCGGTCTATGTCGAATCTACCTTCTTCCAGCGATCATCAAGTCGATCTCTTGCTCAAAAACGCGCAACTCCGCGATGAACTAGAGCCTTTTTTGGACGAATCGGTCGATGTGCTCAATGGCAGAAACATGAGCCTCGAAGATGAAAACGATTTCCTGGAGTCCATTCTAGAATGGGAGCGAGCACCGTCGCTTCCGATCGCCCAATGGTTTGAGCCTGAGTTAAACCTACCGACCCCGGATTCACTCGATGATACGACGCTCTCGAAATTGCTTTGGAAGACGATCCAATTGCTCTACAGCCAAAAGATCTCTTTGGACTTTACCGACCACTTGAGCGATCGACAACTCTATTGTCTGCTGATGCGTGACATCCTTCCGGTCTATCAAAAGAAGGTATCGAGGCCCCGGAATTTTCTCCACTGGCACTGCCTGGACGATAACGATGTCGATTGCTGGCTGACTTACTATGCCACCGAGGAGGAGCGTGATGAATGGGAGGCCCAGACCGGTCTGTTTGCGCCCGAACGCAAGCATCCTCCTTATCCGCGTCAGATGCCGCGCCGGCCAGGGAATTTTAGTTAGTTTACTCGTGCCACTCAGCGGTCGAGCGGAGAACCACAGGACTCATCCCAGGCTTGAAGGTACGCGCGATAACCGAGGTGTTTATCAGCGTCGTGTTCCAGCAACCGTCGAACTTGCGCCACTAGTTCGGCTTCGATTTCGCAAGTGATGCGTCCCATGAGAACCTGGAGTCGCAGGAACACGAAATAGGTGTCTAGGACATCGCAGCGGCAGTATTCGCTGATCTCATGGAGTTTTCCCTGGCGGTGCAATTCAAGGACCATATCCCCTTGGACATCGATCTTGCCGGGTTTGTTGACCAGTGCTGCGGCGAGGTTGAGCCCCCCTCGAAACCAGGTGCTACCGAAGTTGGTGAGGATTTCGTGCAAATCCAGGTGCGATTCGAGGTTGTAGCGATTGCGATTCTGTGAATACGTTCGGTCGTAGATGTTGAACCAAGCAGGAACGCTGATGCCAAAGCGGTAGGCAGATAACTCCATCAATGGCAGATCGAAAGATCGACCGTTGAACGTCACCCAAGTTGGATGAGCATAGCGTTCCCATCCAAGCCAAAAGGCTTTGGTGATCTGTTCGGGGCGATGGGCCGGTTCATCGAGCGATACGATTTCGGCCAGACTGAAGTCGTCGCGGATTTTGGCGATAACCAACGCGACAGGGAGGTGGTAGGTAAAGGGTATAAAGTCTTTACCGCTTTCGTCGAGGAGTTCCTGGCGGAACAATGCAATGGCCTGCTCGGAGTCCATGCCCTTACCCGGGTACTTGGTCCTGGCGATCATCTGGCCGTCGGCGATGCTTTCGACATCGAACAGCAGGTATTTGAGTTTGTTGGTTGGGTTAGCCATGAGCGAGACGCTTTTTGCAAGATCCAAATCCACACCGATGAACCGAAGGCTCCTGGTGGAAATCTACCAAGGAAACAGCCTTTTTGCATCTAGGGTAGGCGCGTTCGGAGGGCTTAAGCTGGGGTTACGAAGGTCCCAGATGTCGTTAAAATGCAGCAATTATCCACTCGGATCACGTTTTGTCGTTTTTTGCGAACCGCCACACTATGGATCACTTTCTTGCTCCGTTGACCCCTCCAATCCACGGATGCGAACTGTCGAGCCAAGTTCGAACCGCGCTTTGGGCCGCGACAGCTGGCGCCAATGTCATTCGGCAATGGGTCGGGCGTCCGACTCAGATCATTGAAAAAGGGGTTGGGGATTTGGTCTCCGAGGTCGACAAACAGGCTGAAAAAGCCGTGTTGGAGGTTTTGCAAGCAGACCCACTTAGGGCTACGATTTTTTCTGAGGAATCCGACCCGAGTATCCTCGAAGGTGCAAGCCAGTGTTGGTATGTCGATCCGCTCGATGGAACCAGCGCTTTTTTATTCCGTGTCGGAAACCCTTTTCCTTCGGTCCTGGTTTCTTTGTATTGTGAGGATAATCCCTCTGCAGCGGCAATCGTTTTTCCTTTGACCGGGGAGTTCTTCTACTCGCATACCGGGTTGGGAGCCTACAAGGATCAACAACGGCTCGTTCTACCGAGTCCAACGCGACTCGAAGATGCATGGATCGATATGAACCAATATGGGAATGCTCGTTATGAGACCGGCATGTTCGCGTATTTAAGGAATCAATTGAGAACTAGCCAGGGTGCCAAGTTGGTCACTTCGTTTCCACCTCATTCGGGTGTAGCGATGCGTCTGATCGACGGTACGACAGGGCTCTGTGCGGTGGTCCATGACAACAATTCCGAGAGCGTCAAGCAAGCTCCCTGGGACATCGCCGCGCCGCTGGCGATCTTGCACGAGGCCGGTGGTTGTTTTCTCTCTTTGAGAACCGGTCAGCCGATCGGTCCTAGAGACTGCGAGCCGATGGTCGTCTCGGCCGATCGCAAGCTCGCCAAACAAATCATTGATTTAGTCAGTTAGTTCTCTACAAAAAAAAGCCCGTCGCATTTCGCGACGGGCTTTTTGTGAATCCATCGAGTACTTACCAAGTGAACTCAACCCCGGCGGTTATCCCTTGATAAACGATATCCGAGGAGTTGTTGATCGCTGCGAGGCGATTCGATCCTGGTAAGAACAGCGAGGGCGGAGTGCTGTTGAAGTTATCCGAAGCCAGGGCAACATTGTCGATCCAAAGAACCTGATACGAGGTTCTAAAGGCGATCGAGTGGTTCAAGCGGTAGACCAACTGTGGTGTAAGCTGAGTGATGTAAGCAGCACGGTTGTCCAACGCGTACTCTCGAATCTCGGGGATTCCGAAAGAGGGGAGAGAGTTTGCGAAGATCGAGGTGTCTTGCTGGGATCGGTTGTTGTAGATACCCGTCTTGAACTCCACGCCCATCTTGATTCCTGGCAGGAAGTTGTACCATAGATCGGTTCCAACTTGCCAACCAACGAGCGAGTTGCGCGTCGCAACGTTGTAGTCAAAGAATCGAGGGCCGTTGTTCGCAGCACCGTTATTGTTCAATCCATCGGCGGTGAACCGTGAACCTTCGTCCAGATCCAGGTACCGAACTCCCGTCAGGAAGCTACCCTGGAAGTATCCAACGGGTTCGCTCCAGCGTCTTCGAATGCTGATTTCGCCGTTATGAAGCTCAGAGCGGTAGTCCAAAGTGTGAATCAGCGACCGGTCCGAGTCATCGAATCCGCCGGCCGGGAGCGTCCCGAAGTTGCTCACGAACGAGAAGAGGTTCGCCGAGGCGCTTCGGGCTACCGCCGATCCTTCGTCCTGACCTAAACCAAAGTAAGCGAATTCGAGATTCGAGCCAGGTCCCACTTGTACGTTTATTTGCGCTGCGAGCCCAGCTTGCATGCTGTCCGGGGCGACCATATCTGTGCCCAGAACAAAGTTGCCGGAATTCGCACCGAGCGACGAGACAGCGAAATTGCTGCCGCCGGTAGTGCGGTTCAATCCGATTACTTCGAGCGAAGCGTCGAACCAACGTTGCGAGGCGATGCCGCCTTCGCCGTAAGGAACCAGGAGCGAGGGGAGACCAGCAAGGCAACCCCCTAAACCGGCAAAGAGTCCATAAGGATTTCGACCCCAGCGATCGACATGCGATCGGACGCACCCTGCGAAGGGTCCACCGCACTCAGGACAAGGTCCCATCATGCCGGGCCCCATCATGGCTGGGTCCATCATGCCAGGTCCCATCATGCCAGGAGGGCAACCTTCAGGTCCCATCATCCCGGGTCCCATCATCCCGGGAGGATAGCCTTCAGGACCCATCATGGGCATGCCCTCTGCAGGAACAGCACCCAAGGGTATACCTTCCACCGGAGGCAATCCCGAGGGAATCGGGGCATCTTGAAGTATTGGTTCTTGGTAAGCAACAGGGGTCAGCAATTGCGAGTCACCCTTTGGGGTCACCTGCAAGGTTTTGGGGCTAGAAGGCTTGTTGGACCCCCAGCTACCGGGCTTTTGAGCCCATGCCTGACCGCCGGACCCTGCAAGGGCCATGCTTGCCATCAACGTAAGTTTCCAGCCTTTGAGCAGCCTCATCGAATTCACTCCAGTGCGTTTGCCACCGGTTTGTCCGTCACCATCCCATCAATTGGAATGGCAGGAATACCTATTACCTTCGGCTTTATCGGCACGACCAGCAGGAAACGTTCGGCCAATCGTTATTTTTCTTGCACGAGCTTCGAATTTGGCTCAGAAATCCATTTCGAAATGACAGCAAATCTTCGAGTCTGGCAAAGGCGCAGACTGGAGTCTTACCGCAACGGCGCAGACTGGGGGCTGACCGCAAAGGCGCAAAGGGCGCCAAGGGGAGCAGCCAGGAGAGGAAATGGAATCAAAGTTCGTTGGATTGCAGTCTCAATCAGAGTTTGCCCGTCCGTTGCGTATTGGCCTTGCGATTTGCGCCTTTTGGGTTCGCAGGCGCATCGATCGCGCTGGGTGGGGCCTGTTGAGATCTCCAGGAGTCCCGCATGGCCTGCAATTTCTGGACCTCATCGGGGACAGGCCCCGCAAGATCGTTCGATTCGCTAAGGTCTTTTGGGGTTACTAGGAGGATTTGATTCGACGCATGAGCGTTTGTTGGGTACCGAATAGTGACTCCGGATTCGAATTCGGGTCTGGGGTGATTTGATGATAAGAACCATCCGGATGCATCAACCAAGCGTTGCGTTGGTCTTTCAAGGAGACCTCCAAGATTTCCCAGATTTTACTTCGGTGGGATTTCAGAAGGATCGGCGCGACTGCTTCGACCCGTCCGGAGAGATTGCGGTTCATCCAATCGGCGGATCCTACATAGAAGGTTCCTTCGATGGGGTCTGATTCTCCGTTTGCGAACCAGAAGATACGAGAATGCTCGAGGAATCTTCCGATGATCGATCTAACAGTTAGATTGTCAGTGTACCCGGGAATTCCAGGTTTTACACAGCAAAACCCACGAATGATGAGTTCCACACGCACACCTGCGACCGAGGCTTCAACGAGCTTGGTGATCATTTGAGCATCTTCGAGTTGATTCATTTTCAGGACGATTCTCGCCGGGAGTCCTTGTTTGGAGTTGGATATTTCCTGATCGATCAAATCGATGAATTTCGAACGCATATTTACTGGCGAGACCAGCAGGCGGTGGTACTCTTTTTTCGCAGAGCAACCGGTTAGAAAATGGAATAAATCGACGACATCCTGGGTGATCAATGGGTCGCTGGTAAAGAGACCTAGATCCGTGTAGAGTTTTGAGGTTTTGACGTGGTAGTTACCGGTGCCAATGTGTGCATAGCATTGAAGTCCATTCGGTTCTTGACGAACAACGAGTGCGATTTTTGAATGGGTCTTTAGGCCGACGACTCCGTAGACGACATGAGCACCAGCCCTTTCGAGTTGAGCAGCCCATTGTAAGTTTCGTTGTTCATCGAATCGCGCTCGTACTTCGATTAGGCACGCGACCTGTTTGCCAGATTCGGCAGCTCGAATGAGGGATTCGATAAATGGAGTTTCGTCCCCGACTCGATACACGGTCATTTTGATGGCTCGAACAAGGGGATCCCCAGCGGCTTGGTCGATGAAGCGAACGACGGAGTGCTCGAAGCTTTCGTAGGGATGGTGGACCAGAATGTCCTGTTGACGGATAGACTCCCAGAGATCCTCCTGCGGTCCGGGGAGCTCTCTTGGGTAGACTGGCTCCCAACCTTCGACACGCAAATGGTCTGGGCCTAAGCGAGTCAGTTCCCAGAGTTTTTCGTACTCCATGAGCCCTGGAACGACGTAGATCTGGTCTTGCGAAAGAGCGAATTCACGCTGGAGCAGCTCTAGAACTCGTGGATCGTGGTGTGAATCGATTTCGAGCCTGACTACCGGTTCGAACCGCCTGAGTTTCAGTTGATCGTTGACCAGTTGCTTGATGTCAACCATCTCTTCATTGAGCTCTACCTCTGCATCGCGGGTCACGCGAAAAAGCGTTGTCGATACGATTTCCAGACAGGGAAAGACGTCGGCTAGGTTGGCTTGAATTGTCGAAACGGTGCTGACAAGTTGGATTCGATCCGGATTCCCCTCTTCGAGGGGGATCCAACCTTGAAGTGAACTGGGGATCTTGAGTCGAGCAAAGCAGCCATCAGGGAATCTTGAATCTTTGAGGAGAACACCCAATGAGATCGAAAGATTGGAAAGAAAGGGAAAGGGGTGACTAGGGTCGACAGCGAGCGGAGTAAGAATTGGCAGGATGTTTTTTCGGAAGCCTTCGCGAATGGACTGCTGCTGAGGTTGGGTAAGCTGGTCGAAATCAAGCAGATCGATACCTTCGTTAGCCAATTTGCGACGAAGATCCACGAAGGTTTGGTGCTGCTGTTCTAGCAGGGGGCTCAGTTGCTTGTGTATCTGCTCGGGCAGATGGCTTTCCCATGGAGCACCGGAACGCACGGTCATCAAGGACTTGATCAATTCCATACGCTTCATGAAGAATTCGTCAAGATTCGACGAGAAGATCGCCAGGAATTTCAGTCTCTCTATCATCGGATTCCGCGGATCCTGAGCTTCGCGGAGAACGCGACGGTTGAATTCAAGCCAGCCTAGATCGCGTTGTAACCAAACAGGTTCCAATTGTTTTTCCTGGTCTTTCGACAAGTGCATAATTTGCGGGCTTTTTTAAGGTTCCTAGGGTGTCGAAGTAAACTACTGCAGGGTTCTTACAAGTCCAAGTCCTATCAAGGAAGTTTGGCGTAAGGAAATCGACTTGCAATCGTCCCGGCCGATGGAGAGCAATAAAACTGGGAATCTTAATATTTTACCTAATCGTCAATGTCGATACCTCTTTTCAGTCACTAAGCGTTGCAGGCGGAACCAATTCGCGCCGAGGAGCCTTTTTGCACTTTTTTCCCTCTTGAGAACTCGATTCGGAGTGGCTGCGTGATCCCCATGGTTTCGTCTTTTGGATTCCCAGCTCTGCGCGTATTGAGGCTCCTTTTGGTTGGATTTTTGCCAACTCTATGCTCGGAGATTCAAGTGGCTTATGGTCAGGACTACGACCTAGGTTCGGCATCGCAGGAGGTTCTGGAATCCCCTGACAAGAAACCGGATGTTGCTCCCGCTCTTGTTGAAAAGTCCAAGGGTGAGAAGCCTAAGGGATGGTGGGAGAAGATGAGTCTTGGTGGGTACGCGCAGGTCCGCTACGGAGTCGTCACCGATGCTGGGGATGGAGCTCCACCACAGCTCCTTGGTGATCGAGGGATCGGTGATGTCGATAGCTTTACGCTTCGTCGTGCAAGATTAAAACTTCAGGGAGATATAGCGCCACATCTGGGGATCTACATCCAACCTGACTTCGGTGTTGCTCCTCCTGGTGGATCTGAAGCGTCCGCGACCTATTTTGCTCAAATCCGGGACTGGTATGGCGACATCTACGTCGACGACGAAAAGGTGCATCGATTTCGAGTTGGTCAATCTAAAATCCCGTATGGCTTCGAGAACATGCAATCGAGTTCCAATCGGGCTCCAATGGACAGATCCGATCCGATTAACATCTCCGTGGCGCCCAATGAACGCGATCTTGGGGTGATCTATTACTGGACACCAACAGACAAGCAAACGATGTTTCATGACTTACAGAACGCTCGCTACAAAGGATCGGGCAACTTTGGGGTAGTTGGCTTAGGAGTATTCAACGGCCAAGGTGGATCGCTATTGGACCTCAACAGTGTGCCTCATGCCGTTGCGCGAGTCACTTGGCCTTGGGAAGTTTGGGCAGGTCAGGTTTGCGAAGTATCACTTCAAGGGCTCTGTGGGGAATTGGTGATCGATGGTGCCAAGATACGACCGCTCGGTACGGGTCCGGAGATGATTCCAGAGGGTACTTATCAAAACGGTGGAGCGGACGGTATTTGGGAGAAGAGGCTTGCAGGAACTTTTGTATGGTACCCCATGGATCTCGGTTTCCAAAGTGAATGGCATGTCGGAGAGGCTCCGGGTCTGAGCGATGATCAGACGACGGTTTTGAGCAGAGCATTTTACGGTGGCTATGCAATGGCCATGTATGCGATCGAAACGCAACAACATGGAACTTGGATACCCTATTGTCGATGGTCGCAACTCCACGGCGGATATTCCACTCAAAAGAACGCTCCTTACGGAAACAGCTTCGAACTGTCCTCGGGCATTGAGTGGCAGGCTTTCAAGGAGCTTGAGTTATCCCTTGAGTATTCTCTGGTTGACCGTGTGAACACTCAAGCGATCAATCAACCAGGGGCTCTCTCTTACCAGTACTTTGGAGGTTCGGTGCTTCGATTGCAGTGTCAATTGAACTACTAAAAAAGGGCGGTATATGAATTTCAGTTGAAGAACCTGTGTGGATTCCAACGACATGCTTTCACAGGCACTCGGTGAGGATTACCCTGAGACGAGAGTGCTAAGCGGTCGATTTACTCACACGTTTGATTGAAAGCAGGAAACGAATGAACGCTCCATTTTGGGAGGCACTTGGAAACCTCAGTGTTTGGGGACAGGTCTTGTTCTTTCTGGTGTTGTTTGTCGCTTTTGCATTTGAATTCATCAACGGTTTTCATGATACAGCCAACGCTGTAACCACTGTCATCTACACCAAGACGCTCAAGCCGACTCCGGCGGTGTTTTTTTCTGGCTTCATGAATTTCTTGGGGGTTCTTATCGGCGGAACGACGGTTGCATTCAGCATAGTGAATCTTCTGCCGGTCAATTTGCTCATCGAAGGAAGTAGTTCGCGAGCAATCATCATGGTAATGTCCTTATTGCTGGCGGGGGTGCTTTGGAATCTTGGAACGTGGTGGATGGGATTGCCAGTCTCTAGCTCTCATACACTCATAGGATCGATTCTTGGAGTCGGGTTGGCCAATAGTCTGATGACCAACGGAGATCTGCAGGGTGTCAACTGGAATAAAGCTATGGATGTAGGCAAAGCCCTGTTGCTATCTCCTTTGATCGGATTTCTAGCCGCTGGCATGTTGCTTCTGGGAATGAAGGTATTCCTGAAGAATCCAAACCTGTATCATCCGCCTGGAGAAGGAGATAATCCTCCGTCTTGGATCCGCGGTGTCTTGATCGCCACCTGTGGTGGGGTCAGCATGGCACACGGTTCGAATGACGGGCAAAAAGGAATGGGGCTGGTCCTACTTGCCTTGATTGGATTTCTTCCTGCCTACTACGCGATGGATCTAAGGCACCCGGAACTCGCAAGGGAAGTCCATGACGCTTCTGTCGCGATGAAAAGCGAGTTGGTCAAAGGCAATGTCGATAATTCGCAACTGATCGCGCAGCTCGATGAGATAGAAAAGAGTCTTGAGGGCAAATCCTCCTTGCAAGACGTCCCTGCCGATCAACGCTGGCAGGTCCGTCAATCGATCTATCGTTTGGGTATAGAGTTAGATAAGGCTAAGTTACCATCTGATACGGCCAAGGATCTGGCACCGCACAGAAAAGTCTTGAAGCGTTCCATTGAGTATATTCCCTTCTGGGTTGTTCTTGGAACGGCTTTAGCGCTGGGCATCGGGACAACGATCGGATATAAGCGGATCGTGGTTACCATCGCAGAGAAAATTGGTAAGACCCATTTGACTTACGCACAAGGTGCTGCAGCCGAGACGGTCGCCGCGCTTACGATCGGTCTTGCTGATTTTTTCCATGCTCCGGTAAGTACGACTCACGTTCTTTCATCAGGCATCGCCGGTACGATGTGGGCTAACAAGTCCGGAGTGCAGATGTCCACGATTCGTAAAATCCTGCTCGCTTGGGTTTTAACTTTACCGATGGCGATCCTCCTTGGAGGAATTTTCTTCTACCTTGGAGTGACTTTCTCCGGAGGCTGACCGCTCGTCCCAACGAGGACACTGCGAAGGCGCAAACTGGAGTCTCACCGCAAAGGCGCAAAGGGGAACAGCCAGGAGAGGAAATGGAACTAAAGTTCGTTGGATTGCAGTCTCAATTAGAGTTTGCCCGCCCGTTGCGTATTGGCCTTGCGATTTGCGCCTTTTGGGTTCGCAGGCGCATCGATCGCGCTGGGTGGGGCCTGTTGAGAGCTCCAGGAGTCCCACATAGCCTGCAATTTCTGGACTTCATCGGGGAGGGACCCCGCAAGATCGTTCGATTCGCTTGAATCTTTTGCTAGATCGTACAATTCCGGTTTGCCACTGCCTCCTCGCGAGACGACCAGTTTGAGATCTCCGTGACGTATGGCCCATTGCGGTCCGAATCGCCAGTACATCGTCTGGTGAGGTCTTCCGCTATTCTGGCCAGTCAAAAACGGGGCTAGATCGACACCATCGAGTATCTCGCTCTGAGCGATCTTATGGCCTGTGGCGGCCATCATGGTCGGAACAACATCGAGGTTCATCACGGGATTCTCGTAGACTTTCCCTGCGGGCCAATGACCCTTCCACTGCGAGATAAAAGGAACACGCGGACCACCTTCGTAGGTGGTCATCTTGAAACCGCGTAAGCCCCCGTTTTGCGATGTGGTGCTTTGGGTTGGCCCGCCGTTATCAGCGATGTAGAAGACCAATGTGTTTTCTTCCTGTCGGAGCTCGCGGACTTTGTTCATCACCCGACCGATCGCGTCGTCTTGAGCCGAAAGCATGGCTGCAAATAGTTGACGTTTTGGATCTTTGATATCCGGGAAGCGATCCAGGTACTTTTGGGGTGCTTGGAGGGGCGCGTGCTGGGCGTTGAAAGGCACATACAAAAACCAAGATTTGTCTTTGTTCTTTTCGAGCCAATCGACGGATCGCTCGGCATAGGCGTCTGTGGTGTAGAAATTTTCGTCGGTTACTTTGCGGACATCGTTCGAGACGCGCGAATCGATGAAGTTCGTCGGATGGAAGAAAGGGGTGTTGGCCAGCGTACCGAAGAACTCATCGAAGCCACGTTTCGTCGGCTTGTATTCCTCAGAGATTCCGAGGTGCCATTTTCCGACACAGCAGGTGGCATATCCGAGTTCCTTTAGGCGATTGGCCAGGGTGATTTGATCGAGTCGCAGACCGGACTTGTTGGCGACTGCATTGAACTCATGCCCGAATCGTGTTGGGTATCGGCCCGTCAGGAGTCCGGCCCGCGACGGGCTGCAATACGTTGCCGCGACATAGCCTTGGGTGAACCTTACACCGTTTGCAGCCAGTGCGTCGATGTTGGGAGTCGGGATCTGTTGGTTCCCGTAGCAACCTGTCTCTCCCCAGCCTTGGTCATCGGAGTAGAAGATCAGCAAATTCGGTTTGGCTGTCTCTTGAGCTTGAACAATCCCAAGGCCAATGCCAATCAAGCTAGCTGCAATCGCGCAGCAAAATGTTGCGAATGGAAAACGCATTTTGGTGCTCCTGGTGTTGGTAATGCACGTACCTGGCGGCATTATACCAGAATCGACCGATCCAAATTGCTTGCTGGTATTGTTGGTGTTGGTATTGCGGCACTTGGAAGCTTAGCAGCAACAAGTCCCCGTGACGCCTAGGCTCTTTCTTGTCCTTTATTTACTGGGCTAAACCTAACCGCCACTTACGCTTGGCCAAAACATTATCCGCTAGCACGACTACTTCCACAAAAAAACACGGGATTCTTTTTTGTGTTCTTTCCCATGTTTTTTGAAGAGAAAAACGATTTCCACCCCATCGAATCAGGGTTGATTTCTTGGGGATGACCAAGCATTCGAGGAGGTCTTTCGGAGTATTAGGCGAGCGATGGTCAAAGACCAACGGGATTGGGCCTTGTTTAGCTATAGAACACAAGGCAAATCGAACGCAAACCCGTGGGTCAGGATGAACCAAAGCGTCTCCGAGAAAATGCTTCCATCGCCTGATGGCGGCGGGTCGTCACACTTTTGAAAGGCTCTTATGTCCAGATTTCTCAGCAACTCGTTTCTCTTGCGTGCTTCTGTATCGTCGTGGTTTCCCATTTTGGTTTTAAATGAAAAGAGCAACTCCATGAAATCGTCAGTACGATCTAGCAACTTTTTGCTTTCGATCATTGTTTTCTTGTTTCTAGGTGTCTACAACTTCACGAACGCAACCGTTTTTACGATGTTGTCTCCGATCGGTCCACTGCCAAGTGATGTGACCCAGGTCGGCGGTATCGTGTTTCAGGCCAAGGGCCTCAGCGGGGCTGTCGTTACTAGTCAGTTGTCTGCATCTTCGCTTTACCAAGGTTTTGCGTCTAGCAATCCCCAGCAAATCGGTATCCAAACTGGTTTTACACCAGCGATTCGTAACGTCTTCGGAGGAGGTCTTTCTCAGATTGCAGTTCGAATTACTCTGTTTGACGGCGATACGGCAAATGGAAACTTCGACTTCAATGGAAATTTCCTCCAGCTTAACGGTTTCGAGCAATCTGGAGCCTCAAATTTCAGTAATGTCTTGACACAGGAGACCAACAACACGGGGACGCTCGCTCTTCGAAATCCGATTCTCGGCTTTGACAATAACAGATTGCATACGGGCTTCTTCTCGTTTACTGACAGTAACTTTTTGGGCAACGTCTGGAATTCGATGCAAGGGGGCTCTGTCGCGTTCAGTCTTCGCGACATTAGTCCTTTTGACAACAACTATGACTTCACGAGAGGTATCAACGGAAGCTTGTTCAATGTGGGACAACCCCCGTCAGTGACATCTGCGGTGCCTGAACCTACTTCCCTGGCCGTCATCTCGCTAATCCCATTATTTGCGGCAATTCGTTCTCGACGTACTACGAATATCAAAAGGGTCGGAGACGATTCAGATCGTTAGAAGTCTTGATCCGCCGGATGTGGCATACGGATCCACTCTATTTCGAATAGGGTTTGAACATCCGCTAGCTGAATTTGCTCATGATTGGATCTCCTCGAACGAGGGGTCCAATTCCAGGCAGGGGCGGTAGCAGGCACCCTGTGGGGAGACATTACCATGGAAGACGCCTCTTTTGCGCGTCGGAGATTCGGGGTTTTTGGGGTATGATGTCTCTCGAAAGCAACGAAGGCCCATGCACCATCGATCCGGGGGACTCTGAGGGTGTTCAATCCCAAACTCCAGCGCCGAAAACGATTCGAAATCAGCGACCAAAGATTTCTGGTCTACTGGCATTTCTGGATCGGGATCCTGATTGCTCCGGTCCTGATGCTTATGAGCCTCACGGGGGGAATCCTGCTCTTCGAAGACGAGTTGTTATTGCGTCTGCTACCCCATCCCAACGCGGAGACCGATTCGTTAGGTCAACGCTTCACGCAGAGGCTCGAAGCGGATTACTACGACCAACTCCTGCCCATCGTCGAGAGTCAACTCGGACCCGATGCAATCGTCTGGCGCGTCGAACTTGAGAATCACCAAGGCCGATTACCACGGGTCTTCGTCGCGTCAAGATCCAAGCCATGGCCTCAGAAACGGTATTACGTCGACCCGAATACCGGTGAGTTTTTTCCACCTTTAGCGAAGGTCGATCCTTACGATCAAAACACCAATTCCTACGATACCGAGGATGGCGATCTATTCAGGAGCACCACCCTTTTTCACCGTACGCTCTACATGGGTTGGTTCGGACGCTTGCTCGTGGAGTTCTCAGCGACTTGGCTCATCGCCTCGACGCTCCTAGGGGTCTTGCTTTGGTTTCGTTCCAGAAAGTCTCGAGCGGAAAAAATGGTTTCTTCCGATGCAGGTTCGATCTATCTGAAGCTCCGGCATTGGCATTCGACCGCTGGTATTCTCTCGGCAATTGCCATCGTGACGATCGCTTGGAACGGACTTCATTATTCCGAACTCTATGGGACCCTCTATCACGGAATCGCGAGCGCCAGTGGTCAATACGATTATCTGCTCGATGTCCCCAAGGGAACACTTGCTGGCCAAGTCGAGTTGACTCCGCTCGAGTTGGGCAAGGCCCTGCGTTCTGCCAAGGCAAGTGGACTCTTATGGCAGCGAATTTCGATCCAACGGCTTGCCGCATCGAGCGGTGCATTGATGATTGAATCTGGAGGAGACTTTCCACCGAGCATGACTCAAACGCTTTACCTTGATGCCCAGGACCATTCGATCTTGAAGCGATACGACTACCAGGATCTTGGCTGGATGGCGCGTTGGAATAAATGGAGCTATTCGCTTCACACCGGATCGTTCGGCGGCGTGGTGACCAAGCTGCTTTGGCTGATAGTTTTGCTGATGATCGCGTTTCTGCCACTGAGCGCCTGCGCGATGAGCCTTGCGCGACGCCGCAAGCAACTTCTTGCGGCAGGTCAACCGGTCTCGTTTTCGTCGATTCTACCCTCACGGGCGATTCCCGAACATCGCTGGGTGTGGCTCGTTGTGGCTGCCGTAGGGATCGTCTTTCCTCTGATCGGACTTCTGGCTCTTGCCATCGCCTGTGCGACCTGGTTGCTCAACCCACCACGAGTTTCGGGTGGCTAGGGGTCGGTGGCAAGGTTCGTTGGATCCAATCGGCGACCATCAGCAACTGCGGTTCGTGGAAGAATCGACCGGTCATTACAACGGTTTTGGGCTTTTTGTTGGTCAGGTCCTCGCCAAACGAGACGACCATCGATGGGTGCCCGGTGAGGTTCATGCGGGCCAGGTCTCCATCTCCTAAATACACGTCGACCTGGCGCAGCACCTGCTCGGTCTTCTGGATCAGTGCGACCCGCGCTCGCATGGCTTGCACATAGTCGATCGCCGAGCAGAATTGGGCCTCGCGAAACGTCGGTGCCCATTTGCCTACTTGGTCATCCTGTTGGATGCTTTCGAAAAGTTCGCTGTGCATCGCTGCCGCTTCGACACTGATCGCATCGGTCATGGCCTGGATCCGAGGATCGGGCTCAAAATCCAATTCGATGACCTCGGCACCTTCATCGGTGAGCATCCGTGCGATGGTTCTCTCGGATCCTTTGGGCCGACTCGATACACCAAATCGCAGTTTTTTGATCGACCAGTCCGGAATCGGCCATTCGAACGGCGCATCGAAAACCGAGGGGTCCTTGCCATCGCTTCCGAGCAATTTTGAAAACACCAAACCGCAATCGCGAGGTGTTCGCCCGATGGGTCCAATCTTGTCCATCGACCAGCCCAGGGTCATGCATCCGAATCGGCTGACTCGACCGAACGTTGGACGCAACCCGCAAGTGCTGCAAACGCGCGTCGGCGAGACGATGCTACCGAGGGTTTCTGAGCCGATCGCAAAACCGCAAAGGCCTGCGACCACTGCGCATGCACTCCCAGCGGAGGATCCTGAACTACCTTGTTCGATATCCCATGGGTTTCGGGTCATTCCACCGAACCATTGATCGCCCCAAGCCAATGTACCGACGGTGAGTTTTGCCAGTAGGACCGCGCCTGCGGATTCCATTTTTTCTGCGACGGTCGCCATCGTTTCTCGCAGGCGATCTTTGTAATCGACGGCTCCCCATGTCGTCGGCATACCTGGAATGGAGATGATGTCTTTTGCCCCCCAAGGGATCCCGTGCAAAATGCCTAGGTCCGTGCCCGAGGCGAGCAGTTCGTCGGCCCGCTTGGCACTTGCGATGGCTTGTGGATTGTACGAAACTACGCAGAGCAATTGCGGGTCGTATTTTTTGAGCCGCTCGGTGTACATCGCCGTGAGTTGCTCGCTGGTAAAGAGCTTGCGCCTCAGACCTGCGGCTAATTGTTCGACGGTCCAAAACGCAACCTGCTCGATTTGTTCCCGATCGAACTTGGGCAACTCAAGTGCATCGAGTTGTTTGGCGTTCCAAGTCCCATTGAGTTGCCCTGGGGCTTGCTCTGCGTTTGGCTGGAGGTTGTTTGGCAGGTGGCCAAAACGGGTGGTCGGTTCCACGAAGGACGCAGGCAGAAAGACGCTCGCCATCGGGGTGTTTTCATCGATCGACGCGGTGCGAAGGGCTTGGATCGATTTGGCTTTTGCGGTCAATCGCTTTGCGATTTCCTCGCAATGCGAGTCGGTCAATTCGACTCGCGATTGCCAGGAAGCTTGGCGAACCATCTCCGAGGTGATCTCGGATATTTCGCCTTGGGATGCGGAATCCTGGGCTTCCAGATCGATCGGTAAAGAGACTCCGAGGGCTTGGGCCTGGTGCATCGAGGCGACCATGCCGCTGGCCAGAATGCTGCTGATGATCCATTCACGCCGTCCGATGGGTTCCTGGAAACGAGTCGACGGGTTGGATTTCATACTGGCTGCTTTGTGGTTGTGGTTATTCGTTGACGGGGATCAGATGGATTTCACGGATATCGGCAACGGCTGCGGCGGCTTTGGTTTTGAGTTTGACCCTCAGTTTTCCGGCTCCGGCTTGCAACTTGAGCACACCGATCGGCTCGATAATGATGTTTTGGAAGTGTCCTGTCTCGCGAACTTTCCATTCGAGGGTTTGGGTGAGTATTTCGGTGGATTCGGGTTTGGGAGAGTCGATTTGGACATCGACCATCGACCCACCATTTCCGGAGCCGCAACCGCAGTGGAGCTCGACGCGATAGGTTCCTTCTTTGGGGATTTGCATCGACCATTCGACCCAGTCATCGACCTCGGTCCAATAGCCTACGACGTTTTTGTAGGTTTCGGGTTCGAAACGGATCCGTTTTCCATGCGGTAGCGAATCGCGGGCCAAAAGGGTAATCCCAGAAGGGGTCTTTTTGAGTTTGGTTTGTTGTTTTTCGATGGCCTTGTTCATGCCCGATCTCCAAGGGGCCCACGACTCCGCGATCTGCTTTGCGGTTTGCGTTCTGCCGTCGATCAGCGAAGCGTTTTGTTCGAGGTACAGCTCCGCGTGGAGCTCGGGTTGGATCCGAGGGTTCGGCACGCACTCTTGGGCTGCGATGCTGGATTTCCAGCCGACGAGAAGCTGGTGCATCTGCCGAGCGATCTCCGTTTGGGTTTTGGCCAAGTTGTTTTGTTCCGAGGGGTCCGAGCTAAGGTCGAACAGTTCGCCGGTCTGCATTTCGTAGTCTTCGACCCATTTCCAGTTCCCGCGTCGAACGGCTCCCGAGGGTTTGCTTCCTTGGTTGGTGTAATGAGGCAGATGCCAAAAAAAGACACGGTCTTCGGCGGGTGTTTTGTTTTGGGTCCAAGCGGCGAACTGGGATTGGCCATCGACGGGCCCGACGCTTTTGCCAGCTTCGATTCGAGCCGCATCGAGGATCGTAGGTAGGATATCGAGCAACGAGACGGGCGCGTCGATCGTTCGGCCTTGGGTGATCTTACCGGGCCATCGGACGATCAGTGGGATGCGCAAGCCACCTTCGTAGAGGTAGCCTTTGCCGGCGCGGTGCGGACCGTTGTAGGTCGCTGGAGTGGGGTGCCCTTCGGGGACGTGCAACCCGCCGTTGTCGCTTGAAAAAATCACGATGGTGTTGGAGGCTTGGCCTGACTGTTCGATCGCTGTGAGCAATTTGCCGATCGAGTCGTCCAAGGACTCGATGACCGCCGCATAAAGAGGATTCCAAGCTTGAGCGTTCCGCTCGATTTTGCTCGGTTGCTCATTGAGCATGATGTGAGGGGAATGGTGTGGCACGTAGCAGAAGAAGGGTTTGTCGCGGTTGGCTTGAATGAATTCGATGGCTTTTTCGGTGATAAGGTTTTCGTTTTTACCCCCAGTCGTCAACGGGTCTCCGTTACCGGGAGGTTCGATACTCACATCGAAACCTTGGGCAGTCGCTGCTGAGTCACCTCCCCCTAGATGCCATTTGCCAAAGATGCCGGTCGCATAACCGGATTGCTTGAGGGCTTCGGCCAGGGTCGAAGCGCTCGGGATCAATGCCGGCTCGATCTGCGGTTGTAGCAAACGTTGACTTGGAGCATCGGCTCGACCGGGTAGATAGCTGGTCAAGTGCAAGCGAGCAGGGTACTTGCTCGTCAGGAGCGAAGCGCGAGAGGCCGAGCAGATCGGCAGGCCGCAATAGGCGCTCGTGTGCTTGATCCCCTCGGAGGCGAGTCGATCGAGGTTTGGAGTTTTGTGATCGGACCGGCCGTAGCAACCCAAGTCGAATACGCCGAGGTCATCGGCCAAGATCAGTACGACGTTCGGTGGGCGGTCTTGAGTCGAGGCATTTTCCGTCTCGGCCGTGGAAGCTAGAGCGGTACAAGCTAGAGCCGTACAAGACAGCGTTGTGGCGATTGCAAGCATCCATCGTTTGGGGATGATTCCAGGTCGATTCATGGGTTCGATTCCATCGAAAGTGGAGGGTTGCAATCCGGTCCGATGTGGGACTCAGGAGTTGCACGCGGGGGGATGGATTTCCATCCGTTGGGGGAACGATCCTAAATGATAGCAAAAGCCTGTGAAGCTTGTGCTATTCGGGAAATTTCTACCGGCTTGGGATTTGAGTTCAATTCGAGCTTAAGTGGATCCGATTCTACAGGAACGGTTCTCTGTCCCAACTCAAACTTGCCTGGAGTTTTATGCTGACTGAGATGCAAAACACGGTTGGATCGGTCATCGACTCGGGTCCATTGACCGTCTCGGACGGAGTTCCTGAGTCGGTGCCTAAGACGATGCCTATTCATCGCGGCACCGAGTCGTTGCGGTACTTGCTGCAGCATTTGACGGCTAGTTGGGTATCGCGAGTTGGGGTTTGTTCGGAGGATTCCAAGAGCCCAACGGATCCACAGGAACCTTGAAGATGAAATGGCGTCGATGGGTGATCGGGATTGGTCTCTTGCTGGCTCTATTGGGGCTTTATTCCGTTCGTCGCTCGATCGTTGTTTCGTATTTGTCGTCGAGGTTTTCGGCGCGTGTGGAGTCCGAGACGCTCGAAGCAACATTGGAATCGGTGCGTTGGACCGAGGGGTCGATCGAGCTTCGAGGTGGCAGGTCGATCGAGATCGGCGATGGCCATGCGTTGTTTGACGTCGCTACACTTTGGAAGGGGGACTTAGTCGTCGACGAGCTTGAGCTTCACTCGGTTCGGATTCCGGTGGACTTGCCACGATCTACCCCGTTGTCTTTGCCGTCGTTTCCTGACGAGTACGGGACGGTTCCTGAAGTTGAGAGTTGGGCTGAGGCTTGGTTGAGCGATGCAGTCGGGGGTATTGACCGGGAGGCTGGACGGGTTCTTTTGGCATCGCAGGAGTTGCACAGTCGCTTCGAGCAGCTTGCCAGGGATTTGGATCGAACGATCGAATCGAGTCCAAAGGACCTTCACGATCGCAAGCAAGCGTCGTTGATGGCTCAGGAGTACCATGGGATCAAGCAGCGTTTGGCGGAGCTTCGGATCCAATCGAGGACTAGCGGCAGGGAGCTTGAGAGGAAATGGTCCATGGTCGCCGAATCGGTCGGCGAAAAATATCGCTCTCGATCGCTTGGGATGATTCCGGATTCGGATCATCAGATCGAGCAGTATGCTAAGACTTATTCGCAGCGGATTACTCCTACGGTGCTTGCATACTGCGATATTGTCGCCGCAGCGATGAATCCACGTGGGATGGCACAGGCCCAGGAGGGTTCCACAAGGACGACCGTTGTGCGCAAGGCGACCCTCAGCGGCTTGCTGAGCGATTCGAAGCGAGGCAATTTGCAGGTCCCATTCGAATGTCAAAGTTGCCAATGGGCTTGGGATAGCCCCTCGCGTCTGCCGACGACATCGGTCTGGAACTTTGAGCTACCCGATGGCCAGGGAGCGTTGGAGGTCTTTGCTGAGCAGCACCCGAGTCTTCTCCAGATGACTTGTTATTGGTATGTCTCGAGGGGGCAGCAAGCCTTCCAACCCAATCCGAGCCGAATACGGATCGAGATTGAGCAAAGTCCTGAGGATCGCTCGGTGAGCATCACCGCACCATGGGCGATCGAGCCGCATGCGGGCAGGGACACTCTGCGTGGGCTCAGCCCATTGACGTTCACCATTCGAGAACTTGCTGTGAGCCCGAGCGATGTTCGGGGGCGCACGTTACCCGTGGCATTCGAATCGGTAGCGATCGAGCCTCGGGTGCTCTTTGAGATCGAGAGTGCGTTGAAGTCCAATAAGCAGCGTTGGCTTCGAGAGGTCCAGGACCGATGGGATCGCGCGTTGGGAGCGATATTGGCGAGCAAGCAGGAAGTTTCGGTTCGTCTTTGGGAGCAGAAGTCTGCTGAGACGATCGAGAGTCTACTCGATTTAGATAGGAAGCTAGGGGTCTGGCAGGAGCGTTGGGACTGTTCGACTTCGCTGGCCCAGTACCGAGTTGGCAATCGGCTCTCGGCCCACCCGGATGCTTACCAAAGGCCGTCGGTTCGCTGAGCTCGACGATGGGTTTGGGGCCTAGCTTTTTGGTATCAGGACCAGTGGATCAGCGTCGGGGGTTGGCCGGGAGCTTGGACGCTTTGGACCCAAATTTCAAAGTCGGAGGGATAGTTCGTTTGTCCCTTTTCGAGTCCAGAGAGCCAATGGTTTAGGGTCCCGCGAGCTAAGTGGACGCAGCATGCAGTAGCGAACGCATCGGCGTTGGTGGCATTGTCGGTGATGACGGTGGCCATCTGGGATCCGACGACACCTAGATGTTTCTGCGGATCGAGGATATGGCTGCTTTTTACCGACGCTTGGGCGGGGTTGGATTGGGGTCTATCTCGCAGTTTTTGGTGAAGGTCACCGCTGGTGGCGATTCCGCAATGGGCAAGTCGCAATGAGCGTAAGCTTCGGTCGGGCGAATCGACCAATCCGATTTCTACGGGCCATCCTGAAGCCGTGGGTGTGGGGCTAGCCCCGAGTGCCATATTTCCGGATGCATTGACGCAGTAGCTTTGGATTCCGAGCTCTTTGAGTAGCGTTGCGGTTTGGTCGATGGCGAATCCTTTTCCGATGGCGCCGAAATCGAAGCGGATTCCGGGTTGTTTGAATCGGATTTGGCGGCCCTGGAGGTCCCATTCGATCTTTTCCCAGCCGCAGGACAATCGAGCTTGTTGCCACTGAATGTCGCTGGGCTGGTTTTTGCTTCTACGGAGGCGAGTCAGTGCTCCGAGTGAGGCGTCGAAGGCGCCGAGGCTCCAACGGTTCCAATGGTTGGAGCATTCGAGGACTCGCCATAGGTCTGCGCTGGGTGCATGCCATTGGCCGTCGTCAGCTTGGTGGCAGAAGCGATTGACTTGGCTATCTTGTTGGTAGTCGCTCATGACTTCGGTCCAATGATCGATTTGGGCTTCGATCGCTTTGCCGATTTCGGAGGCTTGCGAAAGATCGCTCGAGTCGATACCAACCCAGCGTACATGGAGGGTCGATCCCATAGCGGGGATCGTTATGGAAAAGGCCTCCGGGGTATACGTCAGTCCACTCGGTGGATCGATCATGGCCGTGGGAGGTATCTGTTGCGGGGATCTTCGGGGTCGACACGATCGTTTGGATTGGACGATTCACCCTCGACGACCCGGACATCGACTGCATCGACCGTATCGGCGCGGCCTGGAAATCCGGATCGGTTTGCTTGGTCGAATCCGAAGGGATCGTTGGGGTTGGTTGGATAGGTCCAGGTTGGTCTGGATTCTTGAAGGATGATCAGCTTGGATTGCAGGCGTTGCAGGGAGTTGATTCCGAAAAGTACGACGCCGAAAATCGCGCCGATGAAGTCCCAGTGCCAGAGGCAAAAGAGGATCCAAAGGCCGGATCCCCATTGGCCGACTTGGGCCGAGAAGTCGACTGCTTTTTCGCGGCTTGTGACATAGCAAAGCAAACAGCGGAGGATGCGTCCACCATCGAGTGGGAACAGGGGCAGCAGGTTAAAGAGGCCCAGGGCAAGGTTGACGATGAGGAGTTGTTGTGCCCAGGAGAGGCTGCTGAGGTTTTTGAGTTCCAGGGAGGGGAATGCGCCGAGGAATATCCCAAACCAGAGCACCATGGCGATGGCGAAGTTGACCACAGGACCTGCGATGGCGATCCAGCCATCGGGCCATGGATCGAGCTTGCCCCCCTGGATTCTGGCAATCCCGCCGATGGGAAGCAGGGTGATGTCGAGTGTTTTGCGTCCGAAATACCTTGCGGCCATTGCATGCCCTAGTTCATGGAGAAAGACGCAAGCAAAAACGGCGAAGATGAATCCTAGGGCCGAGACGGCTTGGCCAAACCCATTGGAGAGATTGCTTAGGAAAACGAAGATCGCCAAAATCCAGAACGACCAATGGATATAGAGTTTGGTCCCGAATGGATTTCCCATATAGAGCGTTTGAAACATAGGCAGAATTCATACCGACGCAAGAGTGGTCGTTTTGAGGGCGGAGTTTTGGGATTAAAGGGTGAAGCGTTGGATACGGTTGTTTCCTGAGTCGACGACGTAGACCCGCTCGAGGGAATCGATCGCCAGTGCCCAAGGTTGGTTGAGTTGGCCAGGTTCTTTGCCAGCCGTCCCCCAAACCGATAGGGGGGTACCTTGGCGGTCCCAGCATTGTACGCGATGGTTTCCGTACTCGCTCACGAGCAGTCGGTCTTTGGACAAGAGAGTCATCGCGTAGGGGAATTGTAGTTGTCCGACCTGGGGGCCTTGTTGACCCAGGATGGAGACGATTTTGGGTTGGCTCTCACGCCAATCGATGACTTGGATCCGATGGTTGCACGAGTCAGCCACCCAGAGCAGACCTTGTCCGTCGACGGCCAGCGATTGGGGGCGGCTGAACTGCAGGGGTGCATCTCCGTGTTGTCCCATACGGTCGATGAATTCTCCATCGGCAGAGTACTTGTAGATACGGTCGTATTCACCGTATTCGCTCAAGTAGATTGTTCCGTCCGCAGCGCGAGCAAAGTCGGTAACCCAGCCGAATTGGCCTGGCTCGGTTCCGTTGACGCCACCGATCGTTCGCGATTCGACAAGTTGTCCGTCGGGGGTATAAAAGAGAAATTGGAAGTAGTGGGTATCGACCACGACCAGCGCGTTGGTTTTCGGGTCGAAGGTCATTCCGGTGGGTTTGCCGTTGGCCCATTGGGGGGTTTTCCATCCGCGGAGGAATTTTCCGTTGGAATCGAAGGCTTGGACACGCGCTGTTTTGTCGATGACGTAGAGTTCGTCGTTGGGGCTGATGGCCAGCGCTCTGGGTTTTTGGAATCTTCCGTCGGCCAGTCCGCGTTGTCCGATGATCAGATCGACGCGGCTTGAGGGTAGGGGGGAGGTGTTCGAGTCGAGGGTTGTCGGAACGCAGCCTCCGAGGCACAGGGACCCGGCGAGTCCTGCGGCAGCGGATTGGAGGAAACCACGGCGGCAGACGGTTCGGTTTGAGGGGTTCAGCAAGAGGGGGTCGTTGCGTTGCATGCATTCCATCCTAAGGTCCATGGTGATCAAGTCCATAGCTTACCGCTGCCGTCGCGTTAAATTTGTGTTTTCGATGGTCGGGCTGGGTTGTGCGACAGTGACCTATTGGGCTTCGTTGGGAATCAGAATTCACCGCAAATCAGAATTCACCGCAAAGGCGCGAAGGTCGCAAAGCGAAACCCAATGCGGAGTTGAAGCGAACTCTTTCTTCGCTACGGCAACCCTCTTAGCCTTGGCGAACTTTGCGTCTTGGCGGTGAGTTTGGGACGCGTGCCGACGGTCGGGCTGCGTTGTGCGACAGTGACCTCATGGGGTTCGTCTGGAATCAGAATTCACCGCAAATCAGAATTCACCGCAAAGGCGCGAAGGTCGCAAAGCGAAACCCAATGGGGAGTTGAAGCGAACCCTTTTTTCGCGACGGTGACCCTCTTAGCCTTGGCGAACTTTGCGTCTTGGCGGTGAGTTTGGGACGCGTGCCGACGGTCGGGCTGCGTTGTGCGACAGTGACCTCATGGGGTTCGTTGGAAATCAGAATTCACCGCAAATCAGAATTCACCGCAAAGGCGCGAAGGTCGCAAAGCGAAACCCAATGCGGTGTTGAAGCGAACTCTTTCTTCGCTACGGCAACCCTCTTAGCCTTGGCGAACTTTGCGCCTTGGCGGTGAGTTTGGGACGCGTGCCGACGGTCGGGCTGGGTTGTGCGACAGTGACCTATTGGGCTTCGTTGGGAATCAGAATTCACCGCAAATCAGAATTCACCGCAAAGGCGCGAAGGTCGCAAAGCGAAACCCAATGGGGAGTTGAAGCGAACCCTTTTTTCGCGACGGTGACCCTCTTAGCCTTGGCGAACTTTGCGTCTTGGCGGTGAGTTTGGGACGCGTGCCGACGGTCGGGCTGCGTTGTGCGACAGTGACCTCATGGGGTTCGTCTGGAATCAGAATTCACCGCAAATCAGAATTCACCGCAAAGGCGCGAAGGTCGCAAAGCGAAACCCAATGCGGTGTTGAAGCGAACCTTTTTTCGCTACGGCAACCCTCTTAGCCTTGGCGAACTTTGCGCCTTGGCGGTGAGTTTGGGACGCATTCCGACGGTCTGGCCGAGTTGTGCGACAGTGACCTCATGGGGTTCGTTGGAAATCAGAATTCACCGCAAATCAGAATTCACCGCAAAGGCGCGAAGGTCGCAAAGCGAAACCCAATGGGGAGTTGAAGCGAACCCTTTTTTCGCAACGGTGTCCCCCCAGGAATGCAGTGCGTTTGTGTTGTTGTCAGGGTCCGGTGGCTTACGCACACCGGCAGAGAAATGCCGCCCTCCGGGCTAAAACCAAACAGCCTCAAGCAGTCATGTGCAGGTTGCTTTGATCTACAATTTCATTCGAAGACACTTTGATGTTTATGGAGAGGTCAATAAGTAATATGCCAAAAGAACTGAAATCGGAAATCGTGGTGCCGCTAAGGATCGTGATTGGCAAAGATGCATTAAGATTCCCTTGGAAGGCATCCATTGGGGTGAGATCGACTCGGTGTTGGAAAAGCCAACGCGAGTGTTGCAGGCGACGATTCCTGGAACCGGTAAAGATGGTGGGCCGAGTTGCGCGACGGTAAAGCCAATCGATGGATGAAAGGTTGTGAAATAGGCGTGAGCGACCGTCTAGGGGAAAGGCACGAGAGCCGATTCGAAAATCTGAAAGCTTTCGAACTCGACCCCATGCTCCTTGGGGGCTCTGCCCCCAAAACCTCGACTTTTTTCATCACGTACTTGATTCGAGGCACGGCCAAAACCGTGGATTCGTTACTCGATCAATGAATAGCAGGGCATCCTCCAAGTGGTAGATGGATGCTGCGAGCAAGAGTGTCGGGAAAAAGCCCGAACTGGCGGTTACAAAAGCTGCAAGCGGACACGCGCGGAGCATACTGCGGAAGGGTAAAAAGCATCTAAGAATCTAACCTGCAAGCCTCAACCGTGGAAAATCACATTGAGGCTCCTGGAAATGTACCGTTTGGTGCTGTACGCATCGACCAGAACTCCATCACGTCTCGAAGCTTCTCCTTCAAAATTCTGGGGTTTCGGGTAGGGGAACCGAATCTTTCCCTCGGAAAAACCCTTTGGAAAAGTGTAAAAACTAAGGTGGAAAAAAATTGCAAGCATTATATCGAACCTGTACAATCCGAAAGTCAACACGTGCGTGGAATCAAGAGTGATTTACCAACTCATCCAAAGATCATGGTGTCTAGCATCGGAGTTTCGAGGGGGCCAAGAGCATCCAAATGCAATCAAAGACGAAATTGGTATCTGCAGAGATGACTGTTCAGAAATTCTGTTCTGAAATCGCACTCGTTCCGTTGGACGAGGATCCGAACGCGATTTTCGAGCAAGTTTGCGATTTGTGGCTTAGGACTACTGGTGCCGATTGGATTTGGTTATGGGGTAAGAATGAGTTTGCAAACACCTTTCAACTGAGCGCGGTGTATCCAACCGATTATCAAAAACAACATATCCCTAACCCCATCGGTGTCGATTCAAAATGTATCGCCTCCCTAGCGATAAAAATGGGAAGGCCTGTTAGTTTTGTCGATTTTGACAAGTTTATCAAGTTCGAAGGAACAACCTACAGTGTAAAAAACAAGGAGCCCCTACAGGACTTAGGGTGCAAAGGCTTTGTTACTATTCCTCTAAGTTTGCCATTAAATTACAAAGGCATCGAACGAGATGAAGAACAGTTAGATTTTGAAGGCTCTATATGTTTGCATTTTAAATCTATTGAAAGAATGCAATGCATCCCCGACGACGAACAACTTTTGACCATGGGGCGATTGTCTCGCGCCCGAATAGTCGATGCCTATCAAGCGCAAAGATTCCGGATACTTGTTGAGTTGAACAAGCTTTCAAGACGTTTTGTACCTCGATTCGCAAAGTCGCCAGACATTGATCGAAACGACTATTTAGCGGAAATAAGTTGTGTGTTAAAGAAATACATCCGGACAAATGCAGTCTCGTTTTTTTACCGACAGCCTTACGGAGATACAATTAACTGCCTTTACTCTGACGGATTAATTAAAGGAGATGGTACTCGCGTACCAAGGGATACACTTTCGAATGCAACGTATAAGCTTGGTGAGAGCAAGACGGGTACTTGTTTCAGGGATGGTAAACCAAGAATAGTGCTCGTCGAGGACAACGCCGTGGACACGGGTAAGTACCATGAATGCGATTCGACTGGACATCCCACGCTCGGTCCAACATTATTGTGTCCAATACCGAGATCTTCGGAGAAAAAACCACGAATAGCAGGACCTTACGCTGATGGTGTTATTCGTTGCACCGGACATACCGCAACGTATTCCAGCGAGCATACAGACTTTAACTTAATGGAAGTTGAAACCGTTAAATTTATCTCAGAGCAGATCAGTCCAATACTCGATTTGCTCGCTTCACGTCGACAGAGGGAATGGCAGGTCAGTGTCATAAAGCATGATCTTGAAATACCGATCACTATGATTTCGGACACAATACAGAAACTCGCAAGTAGAGGTCAAATTTCAGAGTCATCTGGCTATGCAAAAGATGATATTCTCGTTGCATGCAAGCTTCTATCGCAACTTACTAGTCAGCTGTCGTTTGAAGCATCCCAGATCCTTGTTCATAAGCAGCCGACTCGGTTGCTTGGTGATATTATTGCAAGAAGTATTCAGATGCTGAGGCATTTTGCTTCGCAAGACAATGATATGAAAATCGAGTATACTGGCATCGACGAAATACCAGCTTTAATGATTGACCCAATCTTGACAGAGAGAGTGATCCACAATCTCGTGATGAATGCTGTGAAATATGGAACGGAGGGTACAACGATCCGATTGACGGGTGGAAAAAACGACGTTTGTTATTATGTTGATATTGAAAACTTTGGTATTGGGATCACAGAAAACGAAGCGCAGCATCTTTTTCGAAGATATTTTCGATCGGCAAGAGCTAAAAAAAGACGACATGGAGTTGGTATCGGGCTTTACATGGCGAAGACGATTATGGAACTTCAGAAATGCAGTCTTGTTTTGAAGCAATTAGATAATCCAACTGTTTTCAGGGTTTCATTCCCTAGATCGGCAATGATGAAATGATGAAAAGCATGAATAATGATAAGCCTGTTGCAAAGGTTCTGTTTGTTGAAGACGATAAATTCTGGGCCAGAGCCTATATCAGGGAGCTTCAGGATTTTGGGTTCGAAGTGATTTATGCAAGAAGTGCTAGTGATGCAGTTGACTTGCTTAACAATAGCTTTGATTTTGACGCAGTCATTCTAGATATAATGATGCCCACACCGGAAGATGTGGCCGATTCGGTTACAGAAGAGGGTATGTCCACTGGGTTGTGGGTGTTAGAGCAGATTAAGCATTTGATAGCCCCGAATATGCTTTGCGTTTGGATTCTCACGAATCGCGATCTTGCTGCGGTTACAGAGAAGATTAATGAAATTGTAAATCTTCAAAAGCAATTGGTCGATCTGAATCGAAAACGCGATGTTTTGAGTAATGTATTGCCCCCATATCTTCTAGCGAAGATCAAACGCAATAGGCTCGAATAGCATGATGTTTTTGCTTGTTGCATGGATGTCGAAAAGCATGCTCGTTGTTTTTCATTCGGGAACTATTCGTCGTTTGAGATCCACAGCCATTTCTCGATCTACGGGCCCATTACGGACGTTTATTTTGCAACGCATTTGTGCTATGTAGCGATGCTGCCAGGAGGACTCAATCCAAATGGATTGGGTAAAGTAAACCGAATGCGTGATCGGGCGGTCTGAAAAGCGTCGCGAGAGTGTTAGTCGATTAGCGCAACTCTAAGAGCCTATCCGAAAACCTAATTGGTATTGAAAAAAGCGAGCCAACCTTGGATATGAGAGTTAGCACACTTTCACCAGCCAAGGAGGGCTCACCATGGGATCACAGAGTAGCTTCGATGCGTACCGA
>Ga0315904_10002441_pt1 | contig 28818 bp, 31 predicted proteins | sample LakEriMetagenome_6_FD_203529 | JGI IMG/M metagenome (GOLD analysis project Ga0315904, IMG submission 203529) | Freshwater fungal communities from buoy surface, Lake Erie, Ohio, United States - Buoy 12 MA120 | ecosystem: Environmental > Aquatic > Freshwater > Lake | place: USA: Lake Erie, Ohio...
TCTATGGAGAATGGATTTTTTATTTCATCTACTATTGCTTTTGATATGTCTAGACTCATGAATGGCTCATAATCAAATGATACTCCTTCAATTAATGATGACGAATCCTTTATTTTATCTTTATTTACGAATCTATCTATCATATCTGATTATTTTGATTATTCGAGACATTGGAATAATTGCCAAATTCTATAGTATTTCCTGGAATGCCTGAACCAAAAATTCTTTCTTCACCTCCGGTTGATCCACCACCTGTACTTCCACCACCTCCGGGAGTTCCGCCACCACCTGTACTTCCTCCGGTACCACCCCCTGTTCCTGTTTTAGAACATTCAAGATTACCTATTTCTATATTAACACTAACTACTTTTCTATTTCCTAAATCTGATTCTCTAATAACATACACTTGTCCTCTATATTGATAAGTTTTAGAGGAAGAAATACCAGTTGTTAGATTTGCTATCTGATTTATCGTATTCATTCTTTCGTAAGTGAAAATACTACCACCTTGTCCATCACACGGGTGCAGTTCATAAATAGTTATATCTCTACCTACGGGAGCACCTCCGCCTCCAGAATTAGGGCAGGTTGAAAGGTTACCTAATTTTGTAAGAGATGTAAATATATTTATTCCACTAGTAGTTTTTAAGAATTCAGGAGCTGAACCATCCCAATAATATAAACCGGTATTATTGCTATTTAAGTATATTTGATTTTTTAGTGGTTCATTGGGTGTATATCCTTGTCCTTTTGTGGGGTCACATGAATAGACTTTCCAATATTTGTTACCTGCGCCCGTATCAGTACCTCCTGTGCTACCTCCGCTTCCACCTGTCCCAGTAGTTGAAGTAGGACAAGAACTAAATAAAGTACTAACTAAACTAGTTCCTATGTCTTTAGAGTTTATATTATTTTCGAGCTCTTCTTTTGCGCCTATGTAAATATAATACACACCGGTAGGTGGGTCAAAATAAACTGCATTTATGTTAGGCTTAAATTCTATATATTTATTTATATTTCCGGGAGTGCAGGGTTCTAATTTCCAATATGTTTTACTTACTCCACCCGTTCCTGTTCCCGTGCCGGTACCCGTTCCTGTTCCCGTTCCTGTTCCCGTTCCTGTTCCCGTGCCTGTTCCCGTGCCTGTTCCCGTGCCTGTGCCGGTACCTCCTGTATTATCTTTAGGACATTCAGGACATAGTGAATTAGTGCCAGATGCTCCGGTAGGTCCCGCAGGTCCTTGTGGTCCTATTGGTCCTAATCCTCCGGGTTGTCCATTTTGTCCGGGTATTCCGTTAGTTCCATTTTGTCCCGCAGGTCCTATTGGTCCAAGTCCTCCCGCAGGTCCAGCAGGTCCTATTGGTCCAAGTCCTCCCGCAGGTCCAGCAGGTCCTATTGGTCCAAGTGCTCCCGCAGGTCCGGCAGCTCCAGCAGGTCCGGCAGGTCCGGCAGGTCCACTACCTCCATCTATTCCATCTCTACCATCTATACCATCTCTACCGTCTTTACCATCTACACCAGGAATCGGAATGTTATTAACTATTGTTGAAGGAACGTTATTAATAATTGGAACAACAGGGTCGATAATATTTCTTACTTTTTTTCTAACCTCAAGTGTCCAAGATGAAGATAAATCGGTGCAATTTCCGTTATTATCAGTGTTTATAAAATAGTAAGTATAATTTTCTAAAGGTCTTGCCCCAACTTCAGCAATTTTAACAAAGGTTCCTAAAGGATAAGCGGATAATTCAGAGAAATCTATTCGTTCAATGGATATTACGTCGTTGTATGTTTTATTTCTTTCAAACATCATAACTTCTAATGTCTCATTATTAGGAATAAGACATATTGAGATATCTGTTAGTGCTTGATTATTAACTCCAATGAAATAGTTGAAATTTGCATCAATTATTTTAGAAAGTATGAAGTCAGAAACAATAACTTTTTCAGGTCTAATAAAATAGTATCCCGGGTCTACGGACAAAGTAGTTCCTTGTAATTTATAACTTATGGGAACATATTTTACTCCCTTAAGATTTACTTTTAATTTTGGTTTGTTTGCTTTATTTATATCTTCGGTGGAGTATCTGTTTTTATTTTGCCCTTCTACTTCAGGCATTCTTTCATTTATTGTTCCAAATATGACTTTTTCTACATTTCCTTCATATCTTCTAACAATCTTATAATTTACATAGTCATCCTTTTCAGTAGATGTATTAATTTCATTTTTTGGGACGGGAAGAGATATTTCTAATTTATTATTTACATCTAATGCATCTCCAATTTTTATTAATTCTTTAGATTCCTCCGTAGTAAATCTTCCAGACATGTATTTTCCATACTCATCCACATGATATTGACCTTTATAGATGTCTCCATTTAAATACGTATATTCTCCAGTAGATAAGTTAGGGCCTGATCTTCTATTATTTGGATCTGATAATCTATGTATATTTATGATATTATTTTCTTCCACTACTTACTAACTTTAAAATATATAGAATCATCAATTGTTTTTTCAATGTCTCCTCCATCCATCTTCACTTTAATTAGAACTTTATAATATCTATTTGGAAGAAATGTATTAAAATTTACTTTAAAATAATTTCCTTTATTATCACAGCTTATTACATTCCTATCATCAAATGGAACAACATACATAGATGTTTGTTCATCTTGTATTGCATAATAAGAAGATGTTGGTAATCTTTTACTTGAAATGTAATTTGAGGATGTAGAATATGTTTTAACTGGAATTCTATCTCTTACTAAAAATCTAAACTTTGTTTTATCTGTTGGGTAGTAAGATGCTTTTTTATTTTTAAAATGTAGAATGAAATCTTCGTTTGGTACTTGGGAGAATGATGATGTTCCTGAGAAGTCTGCATCATTCCATACAATGTCTAATCTTGGGATGAATATAGTATTAGTTTCCCTGCTGAAAAATTTGACCGCTCCCATCACATCACAACTTTTCTCATCATTATCACTTCTTTTTATGATGAGACCATTATTGGTAATAGAACCCGAAATCCATTTATGAATAATGTTAGTGATGTCCATTCTTACATCCGGACTTTCTTGGTCGAAAGATTGAGATGCGACATAACCACTTTGATAATACCAAGTACCACCTCCTTTTTGTGTTACGTATGAACCGGTAGTTCCCGCAACAAATGAACCGGAAGTCCACTTTTTACCCGTTGTACCAAAAGAGCCATTTCTATAAGTCCATGAAACTCCATCTTTAATTTGAGGAGAAGAATTGTAATAACCTTTTCCTTGACTCCAAGATTCACTAACAGGATATGCATATAAAGAATAAGATAAGGCTAAATTATCAGCTTGTGCCGAGAATAAGTTCAAATAATATTTACTTGATTTTTTTACAGTTCCATTCTGAATTAATTTATTTATTTCGATGGAATCTATTTGAAGCAATATCCTAGAATTATAATTGTAATTATAGAAAATATCATTAGCATCTGCAACATTACTAGATATTTTTTCTAACTCTATTATTGAATCTAAACCTGAATTTAAATCAGGTTTTCCTTCATATATAGTGGCATCTCTTATTGGATATACTGAATACTGCATTTTATGTTAGATTTACTACTCTTCCTAATATGTCTCTGTTCTTAAACTTAACTTCAAAAATTGAAGGGTCTAATGCCGGGTATAGAATATTATTCCTTGTTGCTGTAGCTATATCATAATAATTACCGGAGTATCCTTCGCTCTCCTCATATTTATTATGTATATCAAAGGCTAGTATATTTTTCACTCCCTGTACATCTTTAATTAAACACATAACTTCGCTTATATAAATAGGTTGACCTATCTGCATTTTATCATTAGAAAAATAATCTCTGAGATTAGATAGGCATTGTAAAAGAACTTCATTTGAATTATATGTAGGGGATGTTAATATTTCAAAACTTACAGCTATGTTTATGATAAAAGCATCTCGTATGTTTATAGCGTCTGTTAACATTCTGTATTGTAATAGGTAATTTTTAAGATTCATTTTTACTGCCATATTTAAAGGAGTAAAGTTCTTATTATTATCGTATCCTAATAAATACAAATTAAGTGATAGTGGATTTGGGATAAAATCAAAAGTTCCGAAAGCTCTAGTTTGCGCATCTCTTTCAATATGGGCTTTAGCTACTGCTCCAAATTTAGGCGGTAGAGTATAGCATCTGACCATGTAGTCATCTTTTGTTACTGCTCTGTTTTGAGAGGCAAAGTGATTTATAGCTTCTTCTCTTAGAGTTTCTATTGGCTTATCTGATATACCTCCTCTAGCAGGTTCTGGGTTGTTTATGACAAGAGAGCCTACAGATGCATTATATAAAGTAGAATCTAAGGCACCTAAAGGGGTTAGTACATTTATTGATGATATAGTAGTTATTGAATTTGCAGAGACATTATCCGGAATACCACCACCGATAGCGTATTGTACTGTAAGAGTAGTGTTGGATGGGGCTGAACCATAAGTTTTTGTATATAAGAAATTCTCCGGGGATATACTTAAATCAACAACTCTTTCAAAATAATTTAAGCCGGATCCAACATTAAAAGGATTAGGTACAATTTCTTCATCGACTTCACTACTAACACCACCACCAAATTGTATTTCAGTCCTATCATCTAATCTAAGTCTAGTTACAAATCTTCTTTCTGTTTGTAAATAAGTTAGTAGGTAAGGTGCTGAATCTCTGTATTGAGACAAATTTTGGTCGTTATGTGGTAAATTTTGTACAGGAATTGGTATGGTATCTTGAGCCAAATAAGGCACTTCATACCACTTATTCCCATCTGAATCTGTTACGCTTAATATTTCAAGAACATTAGTTTCAGGTAATGTAATTTTATCGTAAGGTTTAGGCGATGCAAAACTAAATTGTCTTGATAAAATAGTTCCGGATACTGCTTTTACTTTTTTTCTAAATAGATAATTTTCTACTTCTCCCGTATTATCAATAGAATAAACAGATATTTCGGTGGGGTCTAAAGAAGAACTGTATCTAAAATCGACAGATTCGATTGTTCTAAATGTTATATTTTCTCCGCTTGAAGCTACTAAACTAGAATCTATAGATAAAGCATACTTGAAATCAGGTTTGTTGTTAGGTCCAGTTCCAGTAGCGGGAACTACTTGGTAGATATCTAAATCTGCCGAAGCTCCTGTAATTAAGGATGGCTTAAATCCTAAAGAATTAGCAATATTGTATAAATTTATTTTTTCTTGTACAGTAGATAGTAAGGATTCTCTTAACTGAATATCTGTATAAAATGATAGAACATCTCCTACATAAGAAGCTAGTTCTATAAACATCATACCTGGGGATGCCTCATTAAAATCATTATATGTATCAGGAAAGTAATTTCTAGAAAAATCTATTAAAGATTGTCTGAATTCTCCGAAATCTTTATTTACATATTTTACATCCTTACTAATTAAATTACTTCTTTTACTCATTTTTATAATATTTCAGCGGCTAAATCATTACCCGAATTATAGATTATTATTGTTCTATTAGCACCTCGTTCTGTAACGGAAAATGTTATTCTCACATTAACTGAATTTTCTTGCTCAGAATACCCGTAGTTTTGATTACCTCCGATACCTACACTTAAATCCTTGAGGACTATATAGGGGAGCCAAAATCCAATATCATCCTGTAGGGAAGATTCTAAAAAACCTCTATTGAACGAACTGTTTTGCTCAAAGACAAAATCTCTAAGTATTGTACCAAAATTAGGTTGCATATACCTTTCGCTTTTTCGAGTCATTAGTAGATTTATTAAATTACTAATTGCCTGATCTTCAGTAGTGTAAGACAGTTTAAAGGGTCCTACGTCTCTTGAAGGTTTTTTATTGTAAGCCTCTAAAGCACTCTTAACAAATGTATTTCTATTAAAAGGTAGTAAAATACCAACGGCTTTATCTAGTTCCGTATCAGGTGGATATGCCTTATATATTATTCTAGCCATTATTTAAGTTTTTCCGCTTTTTTAAGTACCGGAGTATAATTTCTAGAAAGTAATTTACTCATTAAATTACCTCCTTCTGATGAAGGTAATACTACTTTACCATCCATATCAATTACAGGTTCGTTTGCGTATGAGTAATTAGAGAAATTTATGTTTTCTGTAGTTGCTGAAGGACCATATTCCATGTCAGAGCTGTTAAAGGGCGTAGTTCCTGATAAAAGAGAGTCTAAAGAGCTGTTAGATTTAATTGGTCTTTGTTCTCTAGCATAAGTATTCTCTACTACCTTATTTGTAGTTCTATTATTTAGATTATTAAATTCTTCTTTTATTATAGATTTTATCTCTTTCTTTAATTCTTGAGATATTTCTTTTACTAAGTATTTTATAAGCGAATTCTTGTCCATGTTTATAATAAATATTTAAACCGCATAATAAATTTAAAAATTAACTTCTACTATTTTATTTAAATCCACTAATTCGTGAGATAAGTGAGCGTAATTATCTTCGTATAAAGTAACTTCTAGTTCTTTTCTTATACAGTCGGAATTAACTAATATCTTTTTTTCTACAAGCATAGATTCTTCTAATATAAATAAATTAGTCGAAAGTAATTTTTCTATGTCTGTGTTATACTTAAATTTATCTCCTACTATATACCAACCAGGTTTACATTCTTCTTTTATAACTAATATTAAATAAACAACGTCAGAAACTATCGCTGAAGTTCTTTTACTCTTAAGAATAGAAACTATCTTAAATAAATGTCCGTAACATTTTCCATCAGGGTATATATAATCTATTGGTATGTTTATTAAATCAATTTCCGGATTAAATGGAGTGCCGGGTGATCCGGGACCTCCCGGTCCGTTAGGCCCACCGGGCCCACCGGGTTCTCCGGGAGCGCTAGATGGATTACCTGCTCCAGGCTCTCCGGGCCCTCCGGGAGTTCCAGGAGTTCCGTTTTCACCGGACGATGGAGATGTACCTTCACCTTGAGGAGTACCGGGTATATTTGATGGAGTGCCGTCAGGTTCTGTTGGATTGCCACTAACTTCCGGAATAGGCTCTGTATTAGAATTACTAGCACCTTCGGGAGTTCCCGGCGGTTTTATTTTGGGTAGAGCGTTTTTAGGATTAATAGAAAAAGTAGGTACATCGACAGATGGATTACCTATTGAATTTGTAGTAGAATCAGTACCTCCGGGCATATCAGGAGATGCTGTTATAGAACCTCCTGTTTTACCGTCCATTCCCGGTATGCTATTTGTAAAGCCTGTAGGAGCTACTCTAGATAATCCATCAGTTCCTAACTTAAAATTAGAAGGTAACGCGCGGGGTTGTGGAAAACTTTGAGAACAGACTGTATTCCAAACACCTCTATTGGGATTTATAGTATACTTAGGTCTTAATGATACTATACTAGGTAGCCGTGGGGAAACTAAAGAAGGTCCCCCAGTAGGCGATGTAACTATACCTCCGGCGCTAGCTAATAATTGTAATTCGCTATGTAAGTCTAAAACAAAATCTACAAGATTATCAAAATCTACATCATGCTCATCTGTAGTTAATCGTATTTTTGAAGCAGATAAATACATTGTTCTCTTTGCAATCAACATCATGTGGTCTGTCTTTGCTTGCATTACAATCCTGTCTGCATTTGTAGCCGATTGAGCTTTATTGAAACTTGGAATACTAGACAAAGGAGAAGGACATGCTCTAACAGAAACAAATCTTGATAACGCTTGATCCGAAGTCCAATAAGTAGTAGAGAAATCATTAGCTGCGTCTTCTATAGCGTAGGATAATGAATCTTTTATTTCTCTATTTGGTATATCTTTTACTTCGTTAGGCAATGGTTTACTTGGTCCTATGGGTTTATTAGCTACTATAGTTATTGGATTTCCAGCTTTCCCAGATTTCCATGTTGGTTGAATTTCATGTTGTGGATGAGGACCCGACCCAATACCTAGTCTTATAGATGAACCACCTCTACCGGTAAAAGTAGTGTCTCCTTCAAAGGGCTGCATAAAGTTAGCAGTATAAGGTCTTTTAGGGAAGGTGTTTCCGGGAGTAACGAAAGGGGGTGCAGGTTTATTATCAGATGATTTAGATCTATTAGAAGCGTGTGGTATTTGATTTATTACCGAATCATTAGTTGAATTAATAGGTAAAGGAAGGTAGTATAGTACTTTATCTAAATTTGGAGCATCTGTACCATCAAATCCAGTGAGCTCAAAAACAACTACATGTTCTCCTCGTAATGGTATATTTCTAAAGTTAGTGAATAAAGGTCTAGCATAGTGAGCTCGTACATTCCCTATTAAAGAATTTGGGTGCAACTTAATTTTTACAGAGCCTAATGGAAGTATTCTACCTTTATCGTCTTTTTGGTTTTTACTATATGCCTTAGAGGTCTCTATCACTTCCGCCGATACTAAATAGCCCATCTTCTAGTTGTTTATCTATGTCTTGAAATTCATCTAATATATTATCGTCCGCAGTTCGTAGCATCTTTAATTCAGTCAGTTCTTTTTGCGTTTCTTGAGATAACTCTTGAAGTAGCATTTCTTTTTCTTCTTCAGTTAAGTTAAAATCACCACTTGAAATAGATGCCGCTTTACTATACATCCTTTGTACAATAGCTGCCATTTTTATAAGTTGGTCGTCATTTTTAACCATGACATCAAAAAATTCTTTAACTACCGGTAGAATAACTACTGCATCATTTACACTTTGCACAACGCCGTCTAACCCTTTTAATGTTTTATCTAATTCTTTTGATCTTTTTTTAGAATTGCCATAAATCTCTTTTAGTAGATTTGACATGCTAAAATCATCAAATAATTTTATATCTTCCATATTATTTCTTCATGTATTTATTAAATTGCAAATCAAAATCATCTTTAAATATTTTTACTATCTTAGTGATTCTGTTTGTATTTGTCATGGGAATATTGGATCTTTCTCTTATTAATACATATAATGCTTTCTTATTAAATGCATATAAAGATTTACGATGCTTAAAAATGTCAATGATGGAATCTGCTATTGCTTTATCTAAATTATTTTTAAATGTGCATCTTAATTTTTCATATAATTCTCCCGTCCATAAATTTATAAAGTCATCTAAAGAATCCTTATAATGTTTGGTGACTACTTCGTTTATTATATCTCTCTCTTCATCTATTTCCCATAATTCTGCTTCCCCTACTCTATTCTTATATCCTTTCTTATTTTCCATGATGAGATAATTTATAGCAATCCGGGTAAAAAAAGAATATGCTTTAGCTCGTTCTTCATTATATCTGTGCATTTTTATAGTCAGCATGGAAACTACTTGACAATGTAAATCTTCATACGGTAAATCAATGTACATATATTTACCCATGTTTATTAAATTCTCAGCGAGTTTACAAAATGCAGGATATATATTTAATTCGTATAATGTATTTTTTTCTTTTTGTGATGTCAGTTTATTATATTCTACTATTGCATTTTGTACTGTCTCATCAAAGTACATTTTTTTCTTTAATTTTTTCATGTTATATCTAATAAAAAAAAGCCATCTTAAAAGATGACTTTTATGTTACTACTTCTTATTATCTGTAAAAAGTAAATCGAGTTCCTCTATCGTGTGACTTAACTGTTTAAATACTGATCCAACTTCATCATCTGATTCAAATGCTCCAATTCTATCTAAGGTTCTCATTGTATCTAGTGAATCTCTCACTCTTGATCTTATGGATAGTATTATATTAAAGTAATTATCATTTTCTTTTTCTAAATCATTTAAGTATTTCTCTGACTCTATTAATAACTTTTCATTTTTAGAGAAATTTAATATGGCTAAGTATAAAAGTATTATGTTTACTATTATTGATATTATTAGCATGTTTTGTTTTTTATGAAGAAACCATTTGTCTTGCTGCGTCTGTAGATGCCATGATGATAGAACCTAAAGTTACTTTTTTGGTCTCTGGGATTTGTAAATATTTGGATGCTGAATCATCGTAGAGCCCCGCTTGAATTTTTATTGCGACGTATTCATTGTATGATAAAGTCACATATTTCTGCAATAGATATAAAGATTTATCCGAAGCTACTAAAAACTTAGCTGCATCATTAAACTTATACCCTCTATTCAAATTTTTTCTATGCCAGTCAGAGGTTTCCTCTACAAAGAAAGGGTCTTCGTCTACTCCACATAGTCCAATAGAATTAAATAGTGCAGCTACCGTAAACTCTTCTAAATTAAAGTCTAAGGCAATGTCGGTCGATTTATATAATTTACAAAGACCTAATCCGAAATTATAAGTATTAATCGAGAACTGTAATAACCCTCCTTTATAGCAATAGTTATTGTCTATAAACATAGAAGCAGGAGCATCTTGTAATGTAGTTTCGTAGTCCGATAGTAACTTTAAGAATTTTTCTTTTCTATCGCTAGCTACTCGTAACTCTAATAAATCTGTAAATTCTTTAAACAACTCTTGTGATTTCATAAAACGTTTTTTTGTGTAACAACTTAATTTATAGTTTTGTTTATTTCATGCCACTCTTTTATTTGAGCTGGGGACATGTTTCTTAATTCCGATTCAGAGAGTTTTTTTTTATGTCTGTCTTAGGCTCTCTGTAATTTCTACTTTTTGCTTGATTTTTTGGGGCAGGCGCTATAACTTCTTCTTCAGGTTCTCCTGAAGATATATCATAATCTTCATCTATAGCCTCAAATGTAATATCCTCTACCATATCTGATTCAATATCTTCTATTTCATCAGATTCAATTTCTTCTTGTGCAAAATTGTCAAAACTTCCGGTAACTACTTCTTGAAATTTTACCTGTTCTGCAAGTGCTACATCGGAATATTCAAAAACTTCATTAAAAGATCCTTTTACAATAGGCATATCTTCAAATTCATTAATGGATTCTATACTATTATTTTTTACTTTATTCTTACTTCCTGTAGGTCTTCCCCTTCTTTTTGGTTTTGGAAATTCCTCCATTGACCTTGACCATGAAAAAGGACCTTGTAAAAGATTTGGATTTGTAGGCACTATGGAACCAATTAGAGGTTCATCAAAAGAACTAGTAAATTCTGCGAAAGAGCTAGTAAATTTTACCTTCTCATTAAAATCCTCAATATACTTTGTATCTTCTTCTGTCAAATCATCCGAGTAAAACTCTGCTAAAGGGCTTCTCTCTTTCGGTGTTTCTGGAATAGGATTTTCTTCAATATTATCAGAATCTTTTTCATCTTCTTCTAGTATTACTTTTTGCGTGAAATGATAAGCTGTTAAAAGTGCAATAGCCAATGGGTCTGCTAAAAATACAATAACCATTAGAAACCAAAATAGTACCTTGTCCAAACTTGTATTAGTAACTTCGGAAAGATAAATGAGAGGGCCAAGTTCTACAGCTACATCATTACTTGATTTTATCGCGATAATCTTTGTTTCATAATAAAAGATGGAATCAGAAATATTTGTGATGTCCACATATACTCCATCCCTTCTACTTTCCATTTTACCAATGTCAGAGTTAAGACCTTCTACTTGTTGTAAATAATCTTTTCTAGTGGATGCGTTTGATCTTGATGATGTCCTTCCTCTACTATCTGTGTAAACATCTTTAGAATCACTCATCATTCCAGAAGATGTCGTATTTCTTTGTAATCTTGTTTGAGCAATGTCGGAAATAATTTGCTTGTATTCATTTTGCAAGTCACCTTTCTTATCCATGAAGAATTTCTTTTTCTCTTCAACCAATGCAACTTCCGATTTAGATGCCATGAGTTTATTCTTATTCTCGGTGTATGCTTGAGAAAGAATGCCATAGACCCCGGAAGATGTTACAAAGATGACAAGGAACAAGAAAATTAATCCCCCCACTTTATATCCGAATGTTAGTTTATGCCAGTATCTATGGAGGAATGATGCGATGACAAGTTTTGATACTTCTATTCCGGCACCTAAAAGAATGATGGCCATTCCTGCTCCTGCGAAAACTTGAGCTAATCCTTTTACAGAGAAAAAACCTACGACGGAAGCTAGGAAAATAGCGCAGGTCAAAAGAAGATATGATATTCTTTTTTGTGTTTTAATGTCTTTGGTCATGTTATTTTTTTTACAAAGGTAGTCAATTTTTTTATATAATCAACTTTTTTTGCATTTTTTTATTATCTACATGTTTTTACATGAATGCTATGTAATATAAAGAAAACAATTACATATATAATTATGTTAGATTCACATGTTATTGATGTTATCATTTTGTTTTAAAGATATTAAATGAGCATTAAACATGAATATACATTTATACATGAGGTATGTCAACACATAATTTTTGACAATGGTTGAATGTTTATCTATAATCATGTAATTTTAACATTTTATTAACATGTAGATTTCTGGAGGGGATGTTAAAATAGAAATCATGCCCCCCAGTAAAATAAAAAAATTAAAAAAAACATGAAAAATACATGTAAAATCTATTTATAGTAAAACATGTAACATACATTTATTGATAATTGATTATAAATTAAAACACATTACACATTATGACAACAATGATAAAAGCATTATCTGATTTTGAACACATGGGCCACATGGTATATCTAAAGAAGATATTCCCGGAGGCATTCTTTAAAATAAAATCACTCACAGTACATTTTAAAGAGAAAGAAAATTTAATACCCATAGGAGGAGACGAGGGAGAAGTTAAAGCGGAGATAACATTATGTCCATCTATAAAATGTCAATTCTACATTTATGCAAATAAGGATGTTTTTGACAATAAGGGAAATGCCCTAGTACCCTACATGATAGATTTGGATGTAGATGAAAACAATGATGTAGAAGATTTGTTAGATAAGTTAAAACAAATGCTACAGGATGAATTTAAAGAAAAGATTGAATGACACATTATCTTTCATGTCGGAACATGATAGAGTACTGTTTTTATACAACAATATCTTATTAAAAAATCCCGACGATAACTTTGATTTGAATAGGGAGACATTTAACATGATATTTTCTGCTGATTCCAATAATTCTGACATTTTTGGTAACGTGAAGGAGGATTCTAAAGAAATGGATGACTTTTTTTCCTTTTTAGATGACAATAGCAATTTCATGGGTCCGGATGATGAAAACTTTGATGCTTTTTCTTATTCTGACGAGGAAATGGATGAAATGTTAGATGAAATGGATGATGAAGGCAATCCCTTACATCCTGACGATGACGTACAAGTAGAAGTTTTAATAAATGATGACATCCTCTTGATACTTTCTAATACCGAGGAAGACATACATACTTACATTTACAATTATTGCTTTTTAGATGGGTACATATATACAAAAATACCTGATTCTGAATTAGATAAGGCAAAAACACTAGATATAGTAACCGGATATAAGTACAAAAAAGTTTTTAAGATACTTGGTAAATTAGAAAATGATATTTGTTACAATTAATTTAACATAAAATGGCATATAATTTGAAGGTAAGGTAATATCTATTATTAGTTAACTCTTTAAATTTAATAAAATGGCAAATTTTGATGATCTAGGTTACGACGAAGTAGTAGACACTATCTGCGACGTAATTGATTTAGGAAAAAATGTAAAAAACGTATTTGCTGACGGATTCCAAGTGATTCCTGACCTTATCGCGTTGACTCCTGAATTCTTTAAAGTTCAAGAGATTATTTCTGATGCTCCTATGGCAATCAACCAACTTAAAAATTTAGGTGTGGAAGAAGCTAAGAAGGCACATGCAGAAATTTCAAAGCGTACAGGTGTAGCACAAGACAAAGTAGTTGATACAGTTACTAAAGGCTTCGGAATTATCGTTGAATTGTATGAAGTATTTGCTTGGAATCAGGCGAAGTTCTTCTCAATCAAGCAAAAAGTTCAAGACTTAGCGTAATTGAAAACTATTCGATTTTTCGCCCCGCTAAAAATTTTGGCGGGGCTTTTTAATTAGTACATTATGCAATATTTATAATAAAGGTTAATCATGCTAATTTACAGGCCTACGATTATTTCTGGATCAGGATACTACTCCGGGTCTTTCGATGGAGACGGGTCTAGGTTATATAACATCCCATCTTCCTCTTATGCCATAACCGCTTCATACGCTCTGAATGCTGGAGGTGGTGGTGGTGGGCAAAAAGGAGATAAAGGAGAAATGGGAGATTCTGTCTTCACATCTTCTTTACAGGGAACATTAGTAACAGTTAATCATAATTTAGATTTAGAATATCCTGTTTATAATATTTATGATAATTTAGGAAAAGAGGTAATACCCAAGGAATTTACCATAATTAATGAAAATTCTGTACAAGTAAATTTTGGTATAGGTTTCACTGGTTCCATAAGTATTTCCGCCGGACAGCAGGGATTTAAGGGTCAAATAGGAAGTAAAGGACAAATTGGACCCAAGGGAAATAAAGGTGAATTAGGGGAAGCAGTTTATAGTTCATCTATTCAAGGAACTGTTATTTCTGTGGCTCATAATTTAGATATTCAATATCCTGTGTTTACTATTTATGATAGTTTAGGGGATAATATAATACCTAAATCTTTCTCTGTTATAAATGACAATACTGTTGAAGTCGATTTTGGAGTAGGATTTACAGGCTCTATAAGTATTGCGAGCGGTATAAAAGGTCAAAAAGGGGAGAAAGGTAATCTTAATTCGCCTTATACTGGAAGTGTTATTATAAAAGGGGGGTTGAATATAGTTAAATCAAATAATAATAGTAGTTTTTTTGTTTCAAGTAGTGGACATGTAGGATATAATACAGTAAATCCAAGAGCTATTATAGACATAAATTCTACATCTTCTATTGTTATTCCGGTAGGTACAACTTTAGAAAGACCTAACAATCCTCCCACAGGTTCTTTTAGATATAATAAGACATTAGCTAAATTAGAAGTCTATACTGGAACTTCTTGGGTATAAAAATAATATTTATGTAGATGAGAACATGCAATAATAAATAAAAAAAATCAAAATGAGGATATTATTTCCTACTATATTTTCTGGGTCTGGTTATTTTTCTGGTTCTTTTGATGGAGATGGTTCTCGACTTTCTAATATACCTACATCATCTATAGTAAATTTCAATGACGAAATAAGCAGATTAACTTTTCCTTATATTGGTAAGGCAGTTATAACAGGATCTTTGATAGTTAGAAAAATAGACACAGGTTCACTTGATTTTTTTATTATAAAATCAGGCTCATTTAATTCTATGAAAGTGAATAATAAAGGAGTTGTTTCTTTAGGCTCTTTTGCTTCTAAACCAAATCCTATATCCGGAGGAATAATTTATAGTGAATCAAATTATTGGATTGGTCTTGATTGATTTTACAAAACAACTAATATATATTTATATAACACGTAAATAAAAAAAATGGCAACCTGGAAAAAAATATTAGTCAGTGGATCTAGCGCTCATGTTACGGCAGTAACTGCTTCAAATTTAGCAGCTAATAACATATTAGTATCTAGAGCAGGAGGTTCTATTGAAGATAGCGGCCTTACTTACATAAGCAGTACTTTAAATTTAGGTAATAGTATAGTATCAGGCTCTATATTTTCCGGATCTTTTGTAGGAAATGGTTCTGGGCTAACTGGTCTAGTTACTTCATTAAAGATAAGTGGGTCTACAGGAAATGATGTATTAGATTTAAAAGTAGATAAACTATCCGTAGTAGGAGGAAGTACGCCTATAACGACAGCAGTAACGGATAATACTATAACTATTAGTGTAGCGGATGCGCAGGCTAATGGCACAAATAAAGGTTTAGCTACCTTTGATAGTGGAGATTTTTCCGCTGCTTCCGGAGTTATATCTTTAAAAGATGCTTCTACTGGTGCTGTATTAATTGTTTCCGGAACTTTAAACGAGGTTGATGTTAGTAGAACAAATGGAACTGTTACTATAGGACTTCCAAGTGATGTCACTATTGCAAACGATTTGACCGTAGGTGGTGATTTGGTTGTAAATGGTGATTTAACTTATCTTAATGTTTCTAATTTAGCAGTAGAAGACGCATTTGTGTTATTAAGATCCGGCTCTGCATCTGTCGGAGATTCCGGTATTATTTTTGGAGGTAGCACAGGAGTTGCACAAAGCGGTTCAGCTTTAGTTTGGGACGGAAGTTATAATACTAATGACGGAAGATTGTCTGTAGTAAATAATCTTGGTGCTAATGCTACAGGAAATGTAACTCCTTCTTATTATGTAGCAGGAGTTTATGAAGGAACAGAGGCAAATGCAGCTACAAATAAAGCAGACCATCCAGGTAATATTAGAATTGATGGAAGTGAAATTTATATATATGTATAAAATTTTTAAAAATTATATTATGGCTATTATATCAAAAGTTTCGAGAAAAGAAAATGACTTTATGATTGAAAATAAAAATGATAAAGATGATGTGTTATTTGATTTAAATGCAAAAGAGATAGAATTTATTTTACAAGTTCTCGGAGAATCTAATATGCAAATTAAACAAATTGAGTTTATATATCATTTAATAATGAAACTACAAAAAAATTATACTTTGTTAAATAAAAAATAAAGTTATTTAGTATAGTAAAATTTATTATTGGCCCTATGGGGAAGTGGGCTTCTAAAAAGAAGTTACCAACCGTAATAAAATGTGTATAAATGCCAAACTGGAAAAAATTATTAGTTAGCGGATCTAACGCGGAGCTAAACAGATTAAATGTATCCACATCATTTACAGCAAGTGGAATACATTACCCCACATCAGATGGATTATCGGGTCAATTCATACAAACAGACGGTCTAGGTAACTTATCCTTTAGCGGTGTATCAACAGTAACCGAAAATGTAAAAAATGTTTCAGGTCATACCCTTTATAAAGGTACTCCTGTACATGCAACAGGCTCTGGAACCATGGGTAACATAGTAGGTGTAATACCTGCAAGTGCATCACTAGCCTCCTCAATGCCAGCAACTTTTATATTAGCTCAAACATTAGTATCAGACGAAGAAGGATTAGGTATCATATCAGGATTGATAGCAGGAGTAAACACTTCTGCTTTTAAAAATGGAGAGATTATATATGTTGGACCTAGTGGTGGATATACCAACGTAGCGCCTACAGGTTCTAATCTAATACAGAATTTAGGCATAGTAACTAAGGTACATCCTACAAATGGGGGTGGTGTAGTATTAGGCGCAGGAAGAGCAAATGCAACTCCTAATTTATTAAATGGTCAAGTTTTTTATGGAACAAATAATAAATCAGTAGCAAGATCTTTAGGAGATATTATAACTGGGAGTATATTTAACTATACAGGTTCTTTTTCGGGGGATGGTAGTAGTTTAACAAATATAACGGTAGCAGAAGTAAATACTGTAACTGCTTCATTTGCATCTACGTCATCCATTACGGTAGTACATAATTTTAATACAAAAAACGTAATAGTATCTGCTTATGACTCTTCTGATTTTTACTTTGTACCTGAGACAATAAAACTAGTAGATAATAATAGAGTCAAACTTACTTTTTCAAATCCTTCTACGGGATATGCAGTAGTAGCAAAAGGTGGTCATATTGTTAGCGGTAGTTTATATATTGCAGGCCCACAAGGTTTTCAAGGCTTTCAAGGAAGACAAGGACCTACGGGAGCACAGGGTAATCAAGGAAGTCAGGGGCCTGTAAGAGAAGTTAGCGAAGTATCTACAGTATCTGCATCTTTTTCCGCTACATCTTCTATAACAGTAGTACATAATTTCAACTCGAAAAGTGTTGTCGTTTCTGCATACGATTCTTCCGATTTTTACTTTGTACCTAATCAAGTTAAATTACTAGACAATAATAGAGTAAAACTATCTTTTACTAGCCCATCAACAGGATATGTAGTTGTAGCAAAGGGAGGTCATATTGTTAGTGGCAGTCTGTATATTGCAGGCCCACAAGGATTTCAAGGAACACAAGGTACTCAAGGAAATCAAGGTACTCAAGGTACACAAGGCAACCAAGGAGCTCAAGGTAACCAAGGAGCTCAAGGTAACCAAGGCCCTACAGGATTTCAAGGAACTAATGGTACGATAGGCGTGGATGGAGCACAAGGCTTTCAAGGATTCCAAGGTACACAGGGTAACCAAGGAGCTCAAGGTAACCAAGGAGCTCAAGGTAATCAAGGAGCTCAAGGCAACCAAGGCCCAACAGGAATTCAAGGTACAACGGGAGCTCAAGGAACAACAGGTGCAAGTGCGGGAATAACATCATATACAAATCCTGCCGACAATAGAGTAATAACATCGGTATCTTCTACAACAATAAATGCAGAAGCAAATTTAACATTTGATGGTACAAATTTAGGTATTGGCACGACAAGTCCAACAGGTTCATTACACATATATGGTAATGAAGTAGCATCATTAAAAACATATTCAGGATTAGGTAATACAGGTGGCGGTGATGCTATCATAAATGCATATAGATTAGGTGCAGGAAATAATTATCTTAGATTATTAGATATAGTAGCATTAGGAGATGATGTTAATACTAGAGCAAGTGTTATTAGATTTTTAACAACTAATACATCAAATGTAAACAGTGAAAAGGTTAGAATAGATGGTAGCGGCAACGTTGGCATTGGTACTACGATTCCTGATAATGTAGGAATAGGTTATACCACATTATCAATCAAGGGTGGAACTTATCCCGGTGCAGCTGGTAATCTTGAATTAACTACTCCCGCAACTAATACTAATGAACAAAATGTAGGTATAATTACTTTTGCTGATAATACAACACAAGCATCAAGAATATCAGCAAATAGAGAAAGTTCAGCGACTACACATAATTTAAGATTTTTTACTAATAATGCAGGACTTGTAGAAAGAATGCGCATAACAAGTAGTGGCAACGTTGGAATTGGCACGGCAAGTCCAACAAACCTTTTACACTTATATGGAACAGATGGTAATAGTTATTTAAGGTGGACATCTGATTTGGCTACAACAGGAACAAGAATAGGGTATAACGGAACTGAGTTTAGAATAGACCAACAACAAAACGCTGATGTTACTATTAGAACCAACTCTACCGAAAAAATGCGTATAACAAGTGGTGGTAATGTTGGTATTGGTACGGCAAGTCCAAGTACAATATTAGATGTAGTAGGTACAGTAACTTGTACAACCTTAACAGAAACATCAACAATAAGAATAAAAGAAAATATTGAAGAAATTATAAATCCTTTAGATATTGTAAAAAAACTAAGAGGAATTCAATATAATAAAATAGGAAACAATAACAAAGAAATAGGTGTTATAGCAGAAGAAGTAGATGAAGTACTACCTCAAATAGTTACAAGGGATACAGACGGAAATCCAACATCAGTATCCTATGGAAGATTGACAGCACTATTAATAGAGGTTGTGAAAAAACAAGATGAACAAATCGAAAATCTAACAAAAAGGATTGAAGAGTTAGAAAATAAATTATAAATAAACTAAATAAACTAAAATGAAAAAGTACTATCAAGTAGAGAACTACGGAAATGGTTTTATAACTCATCAGGAGAATGAAACGGCACATGTTGCAGGATTCCCAGGCAATATTTGGGTGACCGAAAACACAGCATGGGCTCAAAGAGTAAACGCTGTCGAGAAGACAAAGGAAGAAGCACAGACTATTGTTGACGCTGCTGTATCTGCTTCTTATGTACCACCCAATAGCACAACCCCTCCCCAAATTGTATTACCTTAAAAACTAATTATGAAACAAGAGTTGCAGATTACAGAAGATTTACGAGAGATTGTAAATGTTTTAAATGAAGAAGATGCTAATACTATTTTATCTATAAGAGATGAGCTAGTTGATAATTGGCAAAAAAAGCAGATTTTTAGGACAGAGACAGAAATGAGAGTCTCTGTTCTAAATGACGCTAAACACCCTACTAATGCTTCTAAATATTGGCAATCAGTAAGAGAGATGTCAGCACATTTTGATGCATTGATGAATTTAACTTTTGATTTAAGAAAGAACACAGTAGATAAGTTAAGACTTGATAAGAAGATTGAAGATTTGAGTAAGGACGAGCAAGAGAATCAGTTCGATATCATGGAAGCTAAGATAGACATTGATAGAAATTTGTATGATAGGTCTTGCATGTTACAGGTTGCTAGAGATAGAGTAAGGGAGTTAAGTTTATGGAGTAGGATTAAAAAAGAATTAGATGATAGTTCTTTTGATACTAAGGACGTAAATGTTCACCAAGCGGAATCTTTGCATAGGTATTTTGAGAATAGGGTTAAGTCGTTGAATGACGCATCAGCTCCCGGGGAAATCATGAATGCCATGGGCCCGTACCTATCCTTCAACCGTATGAAAAATGAGGAAGGAAAGTTATTAAATTTTTTGGGAGAAGTACCCGAAGAAACTAAAAAGAAGTTAAACTAGTTTTATGACTAATTTCATTTATGCTAAAAAAAATGCTATATCAATTAATACATGTTACAATCTGATAAAAGCATTTGAAGAATCTGATTTAAAACAAGCAGGAGTCTTATACGGCCCAAACGGTGTATCCTCAGACAGTGATAAGAAATCTACAGACATTACATTTGACCCATCTTTCATGAATAAAGAACCATGGGCAATGTTATTAGAAGAAGTTATCGTATCAGTAAAAAATGCAGCATTAGATTATTTGAATAGACATTCCACAGCCATGAGTAAAATGGATGCAATTGATTTGTACACCTATTTTAACATGCAGAAATATGAACCTAATGAAGGATTCTTTGGATGGCATTGTGAAAGAGCAGGAAAAAAACATTCGGATAGATTGTTAGTTTGGATGATATATCTAAATGATTTAACAGACAGAGGAGAGACGGAGTTCTTTTATCAGCAGCATTTTGAGACACCCGAAAGAGGAAAGCTATTGATATGGCCCTCCGATTGGACTCACCTGCACAGAGGAGTTCCGTCTCAAACTCAAACAAAATATATATTAACAGGTTGGTTCACTCATGTAAATAACTAGGTTATGGAATTTAGCATCCATCAAGAAAATTGGTTTTCCACTCCAATATGGGAATCCGAAGTAAAGAATATAAACAATCAGGAAATTAAAGATTACTGTTTATATTTGAAAGACAATACAAAAGGCGTTAATATTTCAAATAGGGGGGGATGGCATAGTAGTGAGATATTACTTCCTATGCCACAAGATTTGAGAAGTTTGTTTAGCAATCTTGAAGTATTTGTAAATGAGCATTGTTTTAAAGAAATGGGAGTCCCTAATTTAAAGTTTGGTAATTTTTGGGTAAACGTAAATTATCCAGGGGCGTATAATCTTGCACACGACCATCAAAGTAGCATCTTATCAGGAGTATATTACGTTTCAGTACCTCACGACAATATGGGAGATTTAATATTGCATAGAGGTGACACGGCAGAGTATTTCCTAAAATCAGATGTACAGAGGGTTGGTACAAAAACAAATTCTATGGTGGCTATAAAAAAACCTATAGAGTCTGTATTTTACATATTTCCATCATGGGTTAAGCATCATGTGGAATCAAATAATTCGCAGGGAGATAGAATATCAATAGCATTTAACTTCATCCCCGAAAATAAATAAAGTTATGAATGCACAAGTATATCCTATATTTCCAATACCACTATATGTTGCAAACTATGATAAAGATTTAAAAGATGTCATAGAATATTTTGATAATTGTGAAATGCAAGATACTAAAGCAGGATACGGAATGATATCAAATAATAGTTACATCTTAGATAATCCTATATGTAATGAGATAAATGAATTCCTTATGTCATGTTTTAAAGATTTCGCAACAAACATCATGAGATATAGATATGAAGAATTACAATTTGCACAATCCTGGTTAACATATAAGAATCCCAACCAAATCCATAAGGCACATACTCATCCAAATACATTATTGGCGGGGGTATTCTATTACGATGCACATGAGGATGATGCTGCTATATGTTTTTCAAAAGATGTCAAATCATTTAATAGGTCATACTTTGAACCATCTTTACATGAGGATTATCAAAACCATGTATTCTCACAGGAAGAGATTTATTACATGCCAAAGAAAAATGATTTCCTCATATTTCCATCATGGTTGACACATGGAGTACCTCCGAATAGAACAAACCGGGTGAGAAAAGCCTTAGGAGTAAATGCATTAACGAAAGGAACATTAGGAGATAAAGAAACTATTTCTGAAATTATATTTGGAAGATATGCGTAAACAGAAGATATTTTTTAATTCCACATTGCCTAGAAGTGGAAGTACATTATTGCAAAACATAATGGGACAAAATCCTGAATTTCATGTAACACCAACATCAGGTCTTATTGATTTAATGCTAGGAGCTAGGATAGGATATAATCAGAACCATGAGTCAAAGGCAGGTGATACAGAAATGTGGAAAGAGGGATTCTATAAATTTTGCGGGGAAGGAATAAAAGCATATATAGCATCTCAGACATCTAAAACATATTACCTAGATAAAAATAGAGTATGGGCATTCTACTATAACCTATTATCAAACATGGTAGAAAATCCAAAAGTATTATACATGGTCAGAGATTTACCATCTATATTTGCATCCATGGAGAAGAAATTTAGATTAAATCCTGACAAAGATGATGGTACAATGGATAACATCAAATTAAAAGGAACAACAACACATAAGAGAGTGGAGTTATGGGCACAAACTCATCCAATAGGTTATTCATTAGAGAAATTACAACAAACATTACTAGACGGCACAGCAAAGAACTTTTTATTCATTAGATACGAAGATTTATGCAACAATCCTGAAAATGTAATGAAAAGCATCTATCAATATTTAGAAGTAGATGATTTCAAACATGACTTCCAACATATAAGTCAAGTTACAGTGGAAAATGATGCAATACATGGAATATATGGAGACCACATCATAAGAAATAGCTTAAACATGTTACCAAATGATTCAAGAGATGTGCTAGGTCAGTATACAGTGGATTCCATAAAAACATCTTATAAATGGTACAATGATTTCTTTGGGTATAAATGATAGGTTGTAGATATTTATAATAAAAGAATATGGCTAAATTACAGAGTATAGAGATGGTAGGTGTTGCAAATAGACCTGCCACAATATGTTCCAATACTATGTGCATTTGGTTTGATACAACAAATTTAAAGACAGTTATTTCATATTGTGGGTATAGTGGAGCAGGAACTTGGTCAACAGGTGGTGCGTTGATAACGGCAAGACGTTCATCAGAAGGAGGGGGAACACAGAATGAAGTATTTATAGCAGGAGGTTATACAAATGCTAATGTCTCTTGCACAGAAGAATATAATGGCACATCTTGGTCAGCAGGTGGTGCATTGATAACAGCAAGACACGCTTTAGCAGGAGCAGGAACTCAAAATGTAGGACTTGCTATGGGAGGTAGCAATGGCGGTGTTGTATTATGTACAGAAGAATACAATGGCACATCTTGGTCAGCAGGAGGAGCATTAGCAACTGCAAGATATTTAGTAACAGGAGTAGGAACACAAAATGAAGGACTTGCAATAGGAGGGTTTTCAAATTTATATTTATCTTGCACCGAAGAATATAATGGAACTTCTTGGTCAGAAGGTGGTGCATTATCTACAATAAGAGGACACGTGGCAGGAGCAGGAACACAAAATGCAGGACTTGTAGCAGGGGGGTATTTAAATGGAAACGTAGTCTGCACTGAAGAATACAACGGCACATCTTGGTCAACAGGAGAGGGGTTGATAATAGCAAGAAGAGATATTGCAGGAGCAGGAACACAGAATGCAGGACTTGTAGCAGGAGGTTATTCAAATGCTATGCTATCTTGCACAGAAGAATACAATGGCACATCTTGGTCAGCAGGAGGTGCATTGATAACAGCAAGATGGGGTTCAGGAGGAGCAGGAACACAGAATGCAGGACTTGTAGCAGGAGGTTATGTAAATTCACATGTCTCTTGCACAGAAGAATACAATAAAGCATTAGGACTAGTAGATTCAATACAATAATATGGCAAAACTACAAAGTACCGAAATAGTAGGAGTTGCAAATAGACCTGCAACAATATGTTCCAATAGTGTATGTATGTGGTTTGACACAACAAATACCAAGATTGTTTTTTCATGTTGTGGGTATAGTGGTGCAGGTGTTTGGTCAGTGGGGGGTGCAATGATAACTGCAAGATATGGTTTAGCAGGAGCAGGGACACAAAATGTAGGACTTGCAGCAGGTGGTCTTGTAAATGCTCCAGTCTCTTGCACAGAAGAGTATGATGGTACATCTTGGGCAACAGGTGGTTTGTTGATAACAGCAAAAAATTTTCCAGGGGTAGCAGGAATACAAAATGCAGGACTTGCAGCAGGTGGAACAGCAGGAGGAGGTGTTGGTCAATCATGCACAGAAGAATACAATGGTACATCTTGGACAGCAGGTGGGGCATTAGCAACAGCAAGATATGTACCCGCAGGAGCAGGAACACAGAATGAAGCACTTGTAGCAGGAGGATATACAGGTATAAATGTATCTTGCACAGAAGAATATAATGGTACATCTTGGACAGCAGGGGGTTCATTGATAACAGCAAGGCGCAATAAAGCAGGAGTAGGAACACAGAATGCAACACTTGTAGCAGGTGGTCTAGCAAATGCTTACCCTGGAACTACATGCACAGAAGAATACAATGGCACATCTTGGTCAGCAGGTGGTAATTTGATAACAGCAAGATTTGGTTTGGCAGGAGCAGGAACACAGAATGAAACACTTGTAGCCGCAGGATATACAAATTTTGGTGTTAGTTGTACAGAAGAATATAATGGTACAAGTTGGTCAATAGCAAATGGACTCATAACAATAAGATATTATCTAACAGGAGCAGGTTCTCAAGGTGCAGGATTTGTAGCAGGAGGTTTTTCAAATGCAAATGTTACTTGTACAGAAGAATACAATAAACCAATAGTAATAATAGACACAATAAAATAATATGGCTAAATTACAAAGTAGTGAGTTTGTTGGTGTTGCAAATAGACCTGCAACAATATGTGTAAATACTGTTTGTTTATGGTTTGATACAACAAATTTAAAACCAATGGCATCATATTGTAGTAGAAGTGGTGCAGGTGCTTGGTCAGTGGGGGGTGCATTGATAACTGCAAGATATGGAGTAGCAGGAGCAGGAACACAGAATGAAGGTCTTGCAGCAGGAGGTACAGGAGCTGCAACATATTCTTGCACAGAAGAATACAATGGCACATCTTGGTCAGCAGGTGGTGCAATGATAACAGCAAGAAGTTTTTTAGCAGGAGCAGGAACACAAAATATCGGGTTAATATTTGGAGGCTTTATAAATGCGACACCTGGAGTAGCTTGTACAGAAGAATATAACGGCACATCATGGTCAGCAGGAGGTGCAATGATAACAGCAAGAACTTATTTAGCAGGAGTAGGAACACAGAATGAAGGACTTGCAGCAGGAGGTTGTGTAAATGCAATTGTTTCTTGTACAGAAGAGTATAATGGCACATCTTGGTCAGCAGGAGGTGCATTAGCAATAGCAAGATATACTTTATCAGGAATTGGAACACAAAATGCAGGACTTGTAGCAGCAGGGGCAACAAATATTGCAGTATCTTGTACCGAAGAATACAATGGCACATCATGGTCTACAGGAGGGTCTATTATAACAACAAGATATGTAACAGTGGGTGTAGGAAGTCAAAATGAAAGTTTTATAGCAGCAGGTTATATTGCAAATATAGGGCAGAATCAAACATGTACAGAAGAGTATAATGGTACTTCATGGTCTGTAGCGGCTTCCTTAATAACAGCAAGAAGAGGTTTAGCAGGAGCAGGTTCACAAGGTGCAGGACTAGTAGTAGGTGGACTTACAACAGTTGGTGTATCTTGCACAGAAGAATACCTAAAATCATCATACACAATAGTAGATTGTTACTTATAAAATAAAAACACAAATAAAAGTTATAATATGAATAAATACATTGTTTGGCACATACAAGGCGGACTTGGAAAAAACGTTGCAGCCACGTCATTACCAAAAACAATAAAAGAAACTTACAGTGATAGAAAACTTATAATAGTTGCATCTTATCCCGAAGTTTTTTTAAATAACCCTTACGTTGACAGAGTTTATCCACTAGGTAATTCTCCGTATTTCTATGAGGATTATATAGAGAATAAGGATACACTTGTATTTAGACATGAGCCTTACCACCAAACAGGACACATACACAAGGCAAAGCATTTAATAAGTAATTGGTGTGACTTGTTAAATATAGAATACAGTAATCAAACCCCGCAATTATATCCAAATTATGCGGAGAAGATTAATGCGAAGAAATGGTTTAGAGATAAGCCTGTAGTATTATTACAGACATCAGGTGGTTCGTTAGAATCAAATAGCACTTATTCTTGGTGTAGAGATATGCCACAAGAAATTGCACAGTTGATTGTTGATAAGTATAAGGATAGCCATCATATTTTCCATGTATCAAGACAGGGAGGATATGCGTTAAATAATGTAGAAAGATTGGATACTAAGTTATCTAATATGGAGTTATTCGGCATGTTGACAGTTTCATCTAAGAGATTTTTGATAGATTCGTCTTTACAACATGCAGCAGTGGCTATTAATCTAAAGTCAACGGTGTTTTGGGTTGGTACATCTCCGAAAGTTTTTGGGTATGAAATACATAATAACATTGTTGCAAATGAGCCGAAGAATAAAAATCAATTAATTGGTTCATACATATTCGACTATCAGTTTGATTTTAATATTCATGAGTGTCCATATAGTATAATAGATGACATGTTTGATATGAATGTTGTACTAAATAATATATAAATGAAATTTTGCATTGCTACATTGACTCATAGACATGATGATAGAGATGTATATTTAAGAAAGACTATAGAAAGTTTTGTAGATAATACAGACTTTGATGGCATGATTGATTGGTACATTCATTGTAATGGTCAATATGATTTAATGGATGTTGTTATTAAAGAGATGTCTAGTAAATATTGGGATAAGATTAATTTTTATTATACATCTTCTCCTGATAATATGGGAGTAGGTGTTGGTATTAATTATCTGAATTCATTGGTTAGAGAGTATGAGTATGTTTTATTTTTGGAAGGAGATTGGATTTGTTTACCCCACGATATTTCTGGCCACGAAGATTGGTTACGAGACTGCCTAAACTACCTAGATGAAAACAAAAACATCAGTCAAGTGTTACTAAGGAGATACATAAGTGATTTAGATGACAGACAGTATGGATATGGGTATTGGATAAGAGAGCAGAATATAAAAAAGGTGGGGAGATTAAAAAACAAATACATCCATTTACATAAGAAAGAATACACCAACAATCCATACATAAGAAGAAACAATGATTTTTATGATAAGAACATATTACCATTAAATGAATTCTATGATGAAAATGGATTACCTAATGAAATTAAAGGTTTACCCATGTGGGGACAAGCAGAGATACAAGCAGAATCAAAAGGATATGAAATAGAATCATGTTATCTAGCATTTGGCAACATGGTACATTGTGAAGCATGGAATTATTATAAAGAGTATGATAAATTGATTGAGGAAGATATGACATGTAAAAAGTATTTAGATGTTGGTAAAGCAGGATGTAAATATGGATACTTCTTCCCCGCAAAAAAGTTCTGTGAAGTATGTGACCATTCTAAAAACTTCATGGATTTAGAAAGGCATGAACAAGAATACGAAAGTAAATTATAAAGCTATGACACATAAAAGTAATTTTGATAATGTTTTTTGGCATATAGATAGTATGCGATTAATTAGCGACGATTTATATGAAGTAAGTGGTTGGATTTTTAGTACGGAAGGAAGTATTAAAAAAATAATTATAGGAGACGTAGAATATGCGAATCTACAAAATGGATTATACCCTAGAAAAGATGTTAAGGATGTTTACCCGGATTTACCTAATGATCTAGTAGGTTGGACTTTTATGGTTAGACCTTCAAATGTAAATGCTCCGATTGATATCATTCTAGATAACGAAGTTCAAGTTTCAAACATAGGCACTTTGGATTCCTGGCTTGTTTTTAATTCCGGTTTTAATCCTTATGCCTCTAAAGACATTGTTGTTGTGGATAACTTCTACATGCAACCGGACTTAGTCAGAAGCTACGCTATTCATAATCTAAAATACTCGGAATCTGATTACCATAGAGGAAAACGCAGTGACACCTCTTTTATACTAAATGGAACACTAGAAAGATTTCAAGAGATATTAGGGAGACCTATCTATAACTGGAATCATCCGGAGTATGCTAATGGCAGATTTCAATATTGCACTGCTACTGATCCTATTGTCTATCATGTGGATTCTCAAAACTATGCTGCCATGGTTTACTTAACTCCGAATGCACCTTTGCAGAGTGGTACAGCAACATATAAAAGCATATACACAAATAAAACAAAGTACCAAGAAGCAGAAGGAACAGATTACGAAAAAGCATTTAAAGGGAGAAGTAGTGGATTAAACTTTTACGATAAAACATCTTTTGAACTCGTAGATAATATTGCAAATGTATATAATAGATTGGTTTTATTCGATGCTAAAAATATACATGCGGCTGTAAACTACTTCGGGGATACTAAGGAAAATAGCAGATTTTTTCACTTATTCTTTTTTGATATATGAAGATTGAATTTCATGTTATAACTAG
>Ga0315904_10002442_pt1 | contig 28802 bp, 47 predicted proteins | sample LakEriMetagenome_6_FD_203529 | JGI IMG/M metagenome (GOLD analysis project Ga0315904, IMG submission 203529) | Freshwater fungal communities from buoy surface, Lake Erie, Ohio, United States - Buoy 12 MA120 | ecosystem: Environmental > Aquatic > Freshwater > Lake | place: USA: Lake Erie, Ohio...
GACCAAGAGACATAGTTACCTATATCTCCTGGTTTCTTAGTATGGTTTGGTGTAATGGATTACTATTGTTCATCCATATCACCGGCAGACTCTGTAGTCTGGGCTGCAACCAAGTTTGTCAACCTAGCATTAAGTGCACTTGGTAGTGTCACGTATTTACTAGCTTTGGCATCTGCAATTGATTGACCCATGTTACCCCCAGCCATAGCCACGATAGCCCGGTCCTTACGGAACTCTGACATATCTAGGTTAAACTGTCCTGCATTTTTACCAGTTTTAGTCTGGTACATTTTGCAGACATCAGTTGGACTAGGTGTCACTGTGAAATACAGAGGAGCACCATCATCATCAGTAACCAAGTTGTTACCAACTGAATCAGTGTAAGCCTTCAAGTCTTCCGGAGAACCAGTTATCCTGTATACAAAGATATCACGTACCTTGGTTTGCCCTGTTACTGGGTCAATCTCAGGTAAACCAGTTACCTTGTTAACCACTACTTTCGGATAATTGCTCTTGTAGGTTGCTGTTAAAGTGTTTCCTAACATAATTTGTTGTTTTTAGGTTTATTAATTAATTATCAGGTTTATTAAAAGGCTGTCAAAAAAAGGAAAAAAAGTAAACTAAGTAAACAGTTTTAATCCCGTTTACTTAGTTGTAATTAATAGCCCCTTCCCTGCCCTTGCAATGACAGGATGACTACCTGAATAGTCTTGGGTTGTTACCAGTAGGAATCTCTACTGTCAGGTGTAATAATCTTACCAAGAGTTCTGGTGAGGACCTGATATCACATGTTACGCGTCACATGTTCCGGATACCAATTAATATGATCTGATACTTGTGCCTCTTGAGCATCAGAAAACTTAAGTTTAATAGTTAATACAGTAGCTACAGTATCATCTGCAGCCACTGTATTAAACCAGTATTATAGGTAGTGAACTATTTTAACAAGTTCAACAGGTTCCCCTGTTAATCTATCTAGTTCACGGATCACCAGCTTATTCAGCCGGAGATAGTGTACATATTGCAATAGTTTGCTAGTACCATCTACTAGTACTTCGTTAGTCCAGATATACATAGTTCTTAGGTTTTTGTTGGTTAATACAAGGTTATTTAATGGGCTGTCAAAAAAAAGGAAGAGGTTATTTTAGTATATACCTGTGTAAAAGCCTTGCCAGGTGAAATAAAAAAAAGAGCCGAAGCTCTTTCCTTGACTGGTTTACTTCAAAGTCAGGGAAAGTGCATCGGCTGGAGTAAGTTCTGTAATTACATTAATCTTGTGATTCATGTATTTACGGCACTTACTTGGAGTTTTACTGTAGTCCACCAGATAGTATTTTTCTAGCTGTAGTGGCCGGTCAAACTGGTTAATGTAGTTGTAATGTAAGAGGAAGTTAGACTCCGTCTCACTCAGATTACTACAATGTACTAAAGAATTGTCTTTGTGGTACTTCTGTACCAGGATGATAATTTTTCTCATGTGATATAAATTTATTGGTTCACATAGTTTTCAGGGCTGTCAGGAGCAACACTTTTTTCTCAGCTAGAAAAAGTTTTGCTAGACCACGGACTGTACAAGGATTGGTTCACCGAAGCATGAGGGGGTACCAGGCCGTAGCTGCAGGCCGGGGGCTGCTTTGCATAGGAGTCACCACATTCTCTTGTACAAAACATTTTCCCTCCCCGTGTCCAGTTATTACCGCAATAAACTGGACATACTGGGGGTACACAGACTAAGCAGATTGGTCCGGGGATTATATGCACCTACATATAGTTTAGGCTGATGTGACCATATTGTATGCATTTACATATAGTCCCTTTAAAGTCACATTCCTATATACTTATGTCCCTTTTAAGCCACATTATACAGCAATACCACATTCTATGATGGATATATCCTACATATAATTATCTTTACCCTATGGCATATATAGAACATAATTTTTTTCCGCTGAAAGTATTTGTTAGAAATGAGTACATGTATCAGCACAAGAAGGGTCATGGTAAATTTACCCCAGGGGTCATAATGTCAGTAAGATGCATGCCGGGACAAGCTGCATTATTTCAAGTTCTTTTAGAGAATGGAGTTATGCGGGACAAGTTACCTAGTCATGCTTTACTTACTGAACCAGAGACACCGGATCCAGATCTACCATTCCACTTCTTACAGATATGGAATTGTTTCTCTTATAACTTTACTTTGCTTCACCTATCGTATGTGTATGATACCAGAGTAGAAGTGTTTATGAAAGATCATAAGTTCTATCCGGGTAGTTATTATGCTACTATTAACTGGGGAAGTAATGATTTGAATACAGACTTGTCTCTAGCAGAGGATCCACTAGAACATAAAAGCCATCATATCATTTTACTTGATAACGGACAGATTGCTCTGCAACCTAATAACAGAATCAAATGGTCTGAGCCAAGTTTTGTTACTAAACCATTCCCAGAAAAACCAGACTATCTAGTCAACACAGATTATTATAACTGCGAGGGATTTGAGAAATGGCACACAGAAGATTCTGACAGAATGTTTTATGATAATGAATAATTTTGTATATTAATAGTATGAAGAAAATAGACATGGGTGAGTTTGTTCTGCTGGTAGGCAAAGATGCTACTGAGATCTTTGACTATTATGATGTGGATCAAATGCACGGGTTAAACCGTAAAGATGCCCAAGCTGAAGAAGTTGACAAGACTAAAGGCAATGGTGTCTATATATATGGTTGGACTAACTATGATCCCCGGGATAAGAAGCTAAAAGCCAAAGCACCCTACAAACCATTTCTATTTCTAAATAAGAAACACTTCAAAGGAGACTTTACTGATATAACACTAGTAAATCATGAGGCTATGCACGTAGCAATACTCTTGAATAACTGGAAGATTATGGATAAAGAAGAAGATGTAATTAGTCAAGCAGAAGAGTATACTAATAAAATAGTTAGACTTCTTAAGCTAGACAAGTTTACAAATTAGTATATTAGTATTATAAATTTATAACAATGGCAAAGATTAAAGAAGGTACTACAAAGTTGGCTAAGGTAAGAGTGTCCAGGCCAGGTGTTCATGCTAAATCTAAAACAAGCAAACTAAAGAAAAGCAAGAACTACAAAAAATCTTACAGAGCACAGGGCAGATAGAAATATTTTTATATATTTGTCTTGTCGTAAATCTTACTCTTAATTGAAAAGGTTAAAAGAACCCGGAGTTGAAAGCCCGGGTTTTTTTATTTAAAAAAATTTTTTATATTTGTTTCATGGTATACATCTATAAGCCAATTATGTGTGAAGTTAAAGCAATCCAGTTTAATGGCCGGAATGCTACTGATATCATGGAGCTTATTGGTAAAGACAATGCTTTTTATAATACCAGTAATGGGCTATGGGTATTTCTACCATATGGTCAGAAGAAAGTACATTTAGATGATTATGTACTACTAACTGATGATAAGACAATCAAAATCTATGACCCAATAGATTTCAAAAAAAACTTTGAATTAGTACCATGACACAGCATCAAGCTGAGATATGGAAGAAGTTGACTGCAGAGTCAGAAACAAATCTTGAAGCAAGAATTAAATTTGATAAGTATATGGAAGAACAAGTAAAAGTAGGTTTTGAAGAAAAGAAATTACTTACATTTGGAGAACAGTTAGTAGGTTTAGACTTAGACAATCCACATGAAGATGAGGATGTACAAAAGGTAAGACTACTTGCAGCTGAAATTGCAGAGATCTTAAAACGTAGATACTCTACAGATGCAAAGTTACCAGTAAAGAGTTTGTTGTTTGATCATGCAGTAGGTGAGATACTGAATGCTCAGATGACAGTAGAGAAAGTACTAACACTAAAATAAAAAAATGAAATTACACGGAAAAAGAATCTTAGTAAATAAACCTGAGGTAAAAGAATCACAGTTTGAATTATCTGAGAAAGACAAAGCTTTGTTAGAAGCAGACATGAGAACTAAGTGGACAGCCCTTGAGATCTTTGCAGTAGGTTCAGAAGTTGACTTATTTAAAGAAGGAGATAAGGTATATCTTCAAATGACTGCACTCAACACAGCAGAAGTAGTAGATATTGACGGAGCTCTCAAGCTCATGGTGAGAGAGCATGATATTGCAATCACATGGTAAATTTTAGTAAAGAATCTGAAGAACAGTTTGAAAAAGTTATCTGCTCTAAAGAGGAGATCTCTGGTGCCCCGGTTGATGTTAGTAATAGGATTATCATTGTTAATGATGCTACTAGGCCACATCATTATGGTGGTAAAGATGCTATATATGAAGTATTTAATGTACTAGAAGCTTGGGGTATAGACAAAGATTTCTATCTTGGTAATGTAGTTAAGTATATTGCAAGAGCAGGAAAGAAAAATAAATCCACTGAAAAAGAGGATCTTAAGAAAGCTTTAGTATATTTACAAAGAAGAATAGACTCACTATGACCTGGATAAAGATACTTGCACTCATACTTGGCCTAAATGCACTAGCATTTTTTTGGATAGTTATTAATGCTATGACAAGACCTATCTATAATAAGATGTACAACATGTACACTGAAGATGAGAAAGGTAGAACTATTGCTAACTGGACTATTGCTGCTATGATACTAGTATCTTTTCTATTAGGATATATGATGGGGTAGTTCTGTTATCCTCCAATTTTCCCTACCCTGTCACAAAGTCCCTGGTTTTTACCGGGGATTTTTTGTTATATAAAATATTTTTAGTATATTATAATGTATACATTTAACATTTATAGCCGTGGATATTTTAAATTTTATAAGCTGGATCAAAGGTGGTAGACAAGTTTCTACTGTAGATGCATCCAAAACATTAGTTCCTCTTGGATTAAGAGATGCAAAAAGAGATGATGGTTACCTTGCAGGTGCTATCACAGTAGAAGATTTGCTTGCACTTGTAGATACAAGTATTCAAGGAGAATCATATATTGTAGTAAAAGGTGATGGTGCAACTGCTGCCGAAAATGGTGCAGAATTAAAAGCTGCATATGATATTGCTGTTGCATCTACCCCATATGGTAGTGCTAAGTCATCTTCTAATGAGTATACTATTCTTGTAGCTCCAGGTACATATGATATGAGTGCTTATAATGGAGCATATGGTTGGGAAATAGATGCTGATTATGTAAATGTTATCAGCCTTTCTGGAATTGCTGATGTTGTTCTTACAACTTTCTTAGTTAGCAGTAGTTTCTGTACTATTAAAGGTATTGATGCAAGCCCAAATAATGGTCAAATACTTATTGACCCAAGTACTACATCTATTACATTTGATACATGTATTGCTAGTGATTTTTCATTTGGTGCAGGAATAACAATGAATGGACACACATTTAAAAATTGTACTGCAGGAAGCAATTCCTTTGGATCATCTATGGTATTATTTGCACCTATTCCTTTTGTAACACCTCCTCAATCTACACCACAAACAGTTACCATTCAAGCTTGTACTTTTGAAAACTGTGTTGCTGGATCAAATTCATTTGGTGCTGCACTTGTTGATGCAGGAATTATAGATTCAACATTTAATAAGTGCTTGGTATCAACAACGGATCCAACGCCAGCTTCTTCTTTTGGTTATGCAGGTAATTTTGGACCTAGTGGTGGAACTGTTTATATTGCTGGTACAACTTTTACAGATTGTAAGAGTAGTGGTTGGTATAGTTTTGGTTGTCATACAGGTTTTGTAGGTGCCTCAGTTCTTATAGAACCTAATGCTGTATTTACTAATTGTAAAGCTGAAGCATACACATTTGGATACTCTTCAACTGGTAATACTGCAGAAGCACTTGGTTTCTTCAAAAACTGTACTGCTCTAGTATACTCATTTGGATATAATAGAATGACTCGCCAAGGTATGGCAAGTGGTACTTTTGAAAATTGTACTCTTATTAATAATGAAGGTTTTGGTGGTTATGAAGCAAGTGGTTTATTTATAAATTGTAGAGTAGGTTCTCCTACCACTGGTGGTGGTTTTGCATATGCATTTGGTGCTGCTGATCCTGGAGCAGGATATGCAAGTGGAACATTCACTAATTGTGCAGCATATGGATTCTTCAGTTTTGGTAATCAAACAGCTAATGGTGTTTTTACAAACTGTATAGGTTCTTCTGCTGCATTTGGTAAATTAGCAGACGGTATATTTAATAACTGTGTTGCTAGTGGTAACTCATTTGCTTGGGATACAACTGGATTAACAGTAGCTGGTCAGTTCAATCACTGTATAGGTGGTCAAAATTCATTTGGTAATGATGATAATACATTAACTAATTATTTGCTCTCTGGTAGAGCAGCCTTTTGTATTAAAAATTACGGGGATTATTATACATCTTCGGGTGCACCAACAGTATTACAGTGTGTAAATGGAAGTAACGTTGTTGTAACAATATAAAAATAAATTATGAAAACATATAGATCAAGTCAAGAAGGTGTATGGACAACTCCAGCACACTATCCAATTACAGAAGCTGAAACAGCATTATTTAATTCTGAAGATTCTGCAGCAAAAGAAGTTCTTAAAGAAACTATTGCAGCATTCTACGCAACAAACCCTTCTGAAGAAATTTCTACAGAAGTAGTAGAACAACTAAATAGTATCTATAACTCACATAAACCAGAAGTTGGAGAGGGTGAGACATATGAACTTATTAGTGCTACTATAACATTAAGAGGAGAAAAAGTTAGTGGTTTAATTAATTGTAGACCAGTAATCTTAAAAGAAGATGGTTCAAAAGATTTGAAAACTCAGATGCAAATTAGATTTTAATACTTATAACCATGGACATTTTAAATTTTATTTCTTGGATTAAAGCAGGTAACTATAGAGCTACCCTTCCAACAGACGTTACTAACTTGATTGCAGTAGGTGCAAAAGATCCATCTCGTGATGATCAGTATCTTTCTCTTGCGGTTAATGCCGCTCCTTTGCAGACATTATATCGTACAGCTAATGTAACTCAAGGTACTAGTATTACAACAGCAGTTACTGTAGATGCACTTAATGGTGTTATCACAACTGTATCATCTACATTAGCAGCTAATGCTAGAACTTCTTTTACTGTAAACAATGATTTGGTTGTTGCAGGATCAAGAATTTTAGTATCTGTTGAATATGATGAAGCAGCAACTGGTATTCCAGTAGTAGGTGTTGCTGATATTGCAGCAGGATCATTCAAAGTAGTACTTAGTAATGGTGCTGGTGTAGCTGCATTAAACAATGTAGTTAAAGTACACTATATTATTCTTAACTAATTATGTTAAACAACCTTACTAACTTATTTAATCTTATCAGAACTAGAATGGTGAAGACCGTTTTAGAAGATGGTGATTTGTTTGTGGTTGGAACAAGAGATACAAGATATGATGGTAGTTATAAACCCGTAGTAGCACCATTAAGTGCTGTTGTTAATTCTGTTATTAACCAGTTACCACCATCACCTCCAGGATTATATGGTCTTTATGCACAAACAGCTAATAGTATTCCTGTTACTGGTACAACTGCAGAAACCTCTTTAATTAATGGGGGTGTAGGTACGTTATCTGTACCGGCTAATGGATTTCAAGTAGGAGATAGTTTTAGAGCTATAATGGCTGGAGTTTTAAATGTAGCCAATAATCAGACTATAAGGATCAAAGTAAAAACAGGTAGTGTAATTCTTTTAGATAGTGGTCTTCAAAATATTACTAATATTACTAATGATGTTTTTTCTTTAAACATTGATTTTACCATTAGACAACTTGGAACAACTGGTGTAGCATCTATAGTTTCATTAGGCACTTTTCATTATGCAAAAACATCAAACACTAGTGTTCAAGGTTTTGCATTTAATGTGGTAAACAATACAACATTTAACACTACTATCCCAAACACCCTTGATATAACAGTACAGTGGGGAAGTAATAATGCTGGAAACAGTATTTATAGTGATATATTTATTTTAAACAAAACATATTAATCATGTCAGTAGGTAACATTAACTCATACGGAGATAAAAAGAATAACTTTAATTTTCAGTATAAAGTTTTACAAGGTTTAGCATCATTGTTTAGTGCATTTACTGGAGTAACCTCTGGTGCAGCTAGAACAAGCAATATCCTTAGAACAATAAGTTCAGGTACAATTGGTGCTGGTACATTCTCAGTTTCTATTGCTAATGTAGGTCTTGCTGATGGTACAGTAAAAGGAGTGACCTTAAAGTCTAAAGAAACAATTACTTTTGATGCCGGTTCAATTAATAATACTTTAGATACTATTGCTTATAATGCTACTGGTACTGAGTTTTTAATTATTTATATTTCATAGTATCTATGAAAACAAGTATTAATACTAATACTGTTTTAGGAAATACAGGAAAGACATCTATTGTTTTACCTACATTTTCTTATGACTGTCCTGACCCAGATGCAGTTGCCTTTTTATCAGCGGCAGGCGTAACAGATACCTTATCTGTGGATGCTGTATGTACACTAGTAACAGATCTAAAAACAGCAGGTCTTTGGACAAAAATGACTGCTGTGTATCCATTTGTAGGTTCTACGCCAGCAAGTCATAAGTTTAATCTTATTAATCCAGCAGATAGTGATGCAGCCAAAAGATTAGTATTTAATGGAGGTATTATACATTCATCAACTGGAGCTTTACCTAATGGTGTGAATGGTTATGCAAATACTTTTGTAAATTCAGATATTGCTAATTTTCCAATTCCTGATTATATTTCTTTTAGTTACTATTCTAGAACACCCGGTAGTCACGTAACAGGTGGTAACGTAATTGGTAGTTTTGGCAATCCTGCTACTCAGGCAACATCGGCAAGACTATTGATTAGATTTGTAGGTAATCCTAACTCCTCACTTTCAGCTATTAACTATCCTGATGGTATTCAACCAAATGCATTAACTACTACAGATACAGATGGATCAGGATACTACGTTAGTACAAGAACATCAGCAGCTAGTAAACTTTTTATTAGGGGTATCTTAAGAGGTTCTGCTTCAGGCGGTACAACAACATTTAGTCCACCTCCAGTGGATATGTTCTTGTTTGCTTATAATAACAGAGGGTTTTCTGCATTAAACTTTACAAATAAAGAGTGTGCTTTTGCACATATTGGAAAAGGACTATCGGATGCAGAGTGTGTAACTCTTAGCACTATTGTAAATAATTTTCAAACTGCTTTAGGAAGAAACGTATGATACAAGTAGGCTTACTTACTATTGAACAAAAAGATCAACTTATTGGGCAGTTATATGCTCCAGATAGTTACTTTAATCCAATTCAGGATATTGAAGATAACTGGGTTATAAGTCAAGAAGAAATGAATGAATGCATAAATGAAAGATGTTTATGGGTAAAAGAATTGCCTCTCATTCCATATCTACCTAAACCAGATCCAATTTTAGAATCACTATGATAAAGAACTTAAATATCAGTACTTCTACAATCTTGCAAGTTGTCTTGATAGGTATATGTCTTATCTTGATGCTTAGAAAACCTATTCAGGTTTACCCGGTAAGTAAGCAGAAGACTATTGAAAAGAGAATAGAAGGTAAAGAAACTGTTATAAGAGAGAAAGGTCAAGTGATAGATAACAGCAAAAAGATTATTGCTAAACTAAATGCTGGACTACTTGATCTACACTCTCAGTTAGATTCTGTTAAGAATGCTAGAGATACTTTTAACATTATTCAGATACAGGATACTATGATCCACGTGCTCTACCGTAGAGACAAAGAAAAAGATCTGATAATAAAAAACCAAGACACAGTTATTCAGGCACAGAGATATATTATTAATAGCCAGGATACAATTATTACAGCACAAGCATTTGATATTAAGAAATTAAAGAAACAGAGAAACATATCTGTAATTCTAAATGCATTATTGACAACAGGTTTAATTATTAAATAATGGAATTAGCACAATTAGTACAGTGGGGATTAGTAGCAGTAACAGGAGTTCTTGGTTACTTTTTAAGAATGATCCATACGGATGTAAGAAATAATACAGAAAGTTTAGGTAAGCTTAAAGGCAAGATTGAACTTGTAGAACAAGAGTCAAGATTAAAATATCAGGCAATTCAAGAACAGACTCAGTTAGAAATTAAAAGTCTAGCTAGAAGTGTTTCTGAACTATCTGATGCAGTTAAACAACTAATATTACAAAGATGAGATATATTATTGATCCGCTTCACTCAGATGTAGCATTTAGAATTAAGCATTTGATGATCTCAAATGTTAATGGAATATTTGGTAAGTTTGATGCTACTATGGAATCTGAGTCTGAAGACTTTGAAGGTGCTAAGATATGGTTTCAAGCAGAAGTAAATACCATTTCAACAAACATTACAGATAGAGATAATCATTTAAAAGGAGAAGACTTTTTTGATGCTGATAACTTTCCTTATATAACTTTTGAGTCTTCTAAGGTAGAAAAGATAAATGATGAGTATACAGTTATTGGAGAGTTAACAATTAAAGGTGTGTCAAGAGAAGTAACTCTAAAAGGTAACTACAATGGTAATGATGTTGATGCTTATGGTCAAACTAAGTATGGATTTGAACTTGATGGATCTATAAACAGAAAAGACTGGGGTTTAACATTTAACTTAGAAGGTGGTAAAGGATCTTTGTTGATTGGTGATGAAGTAAAACTTATGATCAATATTCAAATGATGAAGGCATGACCCTATCTTTTAAAAGTAAAGCAGCATTAATAATTGCTGGTATTTGCATGCTAGTATTTTTTGTTGTTAAAACTTTTACATTATTTGGTATATTTCTTCAGTGTAAGTATACTAACCTAATTGAGTATTTTTGTTTTATTGTATTTTGTCCTCCTGCTTTCTGGTTTGTTAAAGACTTCTTAAAAGAAAAAGAACAATTGCACCAGTTAACAGTAGATCAGCTACAATATAAAAATACATATCTTGAACATGCTGCTAAGATTCTTAGACATGATATGCATTCTGGAATCAATGTATACATACCTAGAGGAATTAGTTCATTAGAAAGAAGATTACCACTAGAAATTATAGAGCAGTATAATTTAGCATCACCTTTAAAGTTGCTTAAAGATGGTCTTTTACATACTCAAAAAGTATATAAAGGAGTTTATGAATTTACAAACTTAGTAAAGCAGGGTAGTTCATTAGAGTTTAAAGAGGTTAAGTTAGATGATTGCTTAAAAAAATATTTAGAGACTACTTCATATAAAGACCAAGTTATCATTGATGTTTTACCAAGTGCAAAGATCAATGAATCTTTATTTTGTACAGCTGTAGATAATTTGATCAGAAATGGGCTTAGATATAATGACTCTGAAAATAAACTAGTAATTGTATATATGTTGGATAATCATACTTTGATTGTGCAAGATAATGGTAGAGGTTTATCTAATGAAGAATTAATAGAATACTCAAGGCAAAACAAAAGAAGAGAAAACCAAAAAGAATCAGGTAGTGGTCTTGGTCTTGGCATTTGTGTAGCCATAATAAAAGAACATAATTTTGAGGTTACTTCTGAAAAAATAGCTCAGGGTACACAAATAAAAATTAAAATAAAATGATTAACTCAATAATGCTAATAGATGATGAAAATCTTTTTCATCTTGTTTTTGAAGATGCATGCAGTCTTTTAGATATATCACTTTCATTTGAAGCTTTGTCTTCATCAGATGAAGCAGATAAGCTTTTTAAGCAATGGTTTCCTGATGATCCAAATAAAGAAAAACCTGATTGTGTATTTGTAGATCTTAACATTATAGGTTCATCTTTTGATGGGATAGAAATGATCAGAAAGATTAATCATGATTATGGTAATGGTTGTGTAATAGGTATTATATCTTCATCTTCTGATATTCAAGAAATTGATAAAGCTAAAGCTGTGGGTGCTCAATTCTGGATTATTAAATCTGATGAGATTGAACCTAGACTAGAAGAGTTTAAAAAAGATTATGAAGGGTATAGAACTAAATCTTTACCTTTCAAAGTTTATAAGTAATGGTACTACCAAAAGCAGTTAGAGACGGGTTATTAAAGATAGCTAAAGAGAAGAAACTCTTCTTAGAAGGAAATCTTCTTAAGATAATAGAACCTGGAACAGATGATCCTGCTTTTGCTGAGTATCTAAAAATTTGTAAAGAAAGAGATATATCATCAAGAAAAAAAAGATTAGAAGTAACTAAACAAGTACAGTCTCAGAATACAGCTCTTGCTCATGCAATGGGTGAGAAAGAAACTCTTATGCTAAATCTTCAACATGCTCTTGAACAAGCTGAAGATGCTAAGAAAGAAGCTGAACAATTAAGAGATGCTGCAATGGATGATTTAGATCTTTTGCAAAAAAGAACACAGTTTGAACTCATTAATATAATTGTTAAAGTAGCTTTAGTAATTATAATTAGTGTAGGCATAGTAGTAAGTATTATGTATTTATTTGCTATATTATATGGAAGAGAGACTCAAATTATAGGTTCTACATGGAGTAACCTTTTGGGTATATTACTAACTAATGCATTCTCTATAGTAGGAACTATTATGGGGGTTAAGTATGCAACAGATAAACATTAAGTATGAGATTTTTAAAAGAAATATTTACAGATGAATCAGGAAGTTATTCATCTAAAAGGGTAGCCGGTCTACTTTGTACATTAGCACTAATTGCTGCACTGATTATGAATACAACTACTCATGGAGATATTAAACCATCAGATAGACTAGTTGATGCAGTAGCATTGTTAGCATTTGGTGCATTAGGTTTAACATCCATTGATAAATGGTCTAAAAAGAAATAATATGCAATTAAGTAAACACTTTGAACTTGCTGAGTTTACAAGAAGTAGCACAGCCAAAAGAGCAGGAATAAGTAATACACCAACTGAAGCACATCAGGCAAATATGGTGTTGTTATGTGAAAAAGTATTAGAACCAATTAGAGAACATTTTGGTAGAGCAATCTTTTTAAGTTCTGGTTATAGAAGTGCGGCTCTTAATAAGATTACTAAAGGAGCATCAACAACATCTCAACATTGTTCAGGTGAAGCTGTAGATATTGATATGGATGGTACTGAAGTAACTAACAAACAAATCTTTGATTACATTAAAGCTAACTTAGAGTTTGATCAACTTATCTGGGAGTTTGGTACAGATACTAATCCAGACTGGGTACATGTATCTTATGAGTCTACTGGCAGACAAAGAAAAGAAATTCTTAAAGCTAGAAAATCAGGTAATAGAACTACCTATGTTCCATTTAAATAATAAACTATGAAACTTAGAAACGGCTGGAATACTTACACAAAGCAGTGGGACAAGCTTGCTATTAAAGTAAGATTCTCATTTATAGATATCTTATCTATTGAAATAGATATATCTAGAGACTTTTATTTATTAACAGTGTTGAACTTTACAATTAAAAATAGATAACCATGAAAAAAATAAAAAAAATGGCAGCTGGTGGTGCAGCTGTAGACTGTAAAAAAAATCCAGATGAACCAAAGTGTAAACAAACATTTGGTAAACGAGGGTTATCATCTAATGCTAAAAAAGCTATTATAGGAACAGCAGCTGGTATTGGAGCTTTAGTAGCAAATAAGAAGTATGGTCTTGTTGATAAATTTAAAGAAAAATTAGGCATAAATAAAAAGGGTGGTGCTGTAAAAAGAACTGCTAAGAGAAAGTAATATTACTTAAACTACTATGATCCAGGTACTTTCTGTGCCTGGATTTTTTATTTAAACAATATACATTTAAACTTATTTTGTATATTTGTTGTAAACCAATAAATAATTTATCATGGAAAACCAACAAGAAAAAGAGTTTACAGCTGAAGATTTAGCTGCTCAAAAAGAACAAATGCTTCAATTTTATACTGAATCATTACCTTATTTAGAAGCACAAGGAAAGTATGAAGAAGCACTTCTTAAAATTGAAGAAGCTAGATTTAAAAGAACTAGTATTCAAATGCAATATGCTATGATGGCTCAAGCACAACAAGAAGCAGAAACAGAGGGATCTGATAATGATATTGATAAAGAGCCTGGTATACCTGAGCAGGGTAAAAGAAAGCTTAGAAAAGGATAGTCATGGCTTTAGTAAATCAAGTACAGAAAAGAGTAAGAATGCCTAAATGGGACATAGTTAAGTTCCAGATTATGACATATTGCTTTATTAATAGAATATCTATTAATGAGTCTGACTTGAATTGCCTTACACTTTTAAGTTTTAATGAACCTATTTCATTAACAGACTTTTGTTATGATGCTTCTTCTGAAGAAGGTTGGATTTTTAAATCACCACAGACTGTAAGAAATGCAATTAATAAAGCTGAAAAGCAACAGTTAGTTGTAAAAGATACTAAGAATAAAAAGATGATATCTTTAAATCCTAATATTAAGATTCAGACAGAAGGTACCATACTACTTGACTATAAATTTTTAAGTCATGATTCCCAAGAAATCCAGTAAGATTTATAAGATAGTTTCAGAAGATCTAAACATTCAAGAAAAACTTGTTGAAGATTTAGTTCAGTTCTATTATAAAGAACTAAGAAAAAAAATGTCAACACTTAGTCACACAAGAATAAACATTGAAGGTTTAGGACATGCAATGGTTAAACCACAAATAGTAAGTAAAGCAATTGTTAGACTAGAAAAATCAGTAAAGAACCATGATACTTCAACATATAATGCATATCACAATAAGAAGTCCATGGAAGAAAAACTTGTTCTTTTAAAGAATATAATTGTTAAACTACAAGAAGAACAAGAAGAAAAAAAATCTTTTAAAGAAAAAAAATATGAAGGCAGCATTGAGAGCAATATGGGAGAACAAGGCACAGATTCTTGAGGGTATTAAAAACTCAGTTATTAGAGATGAGTTTGTAGAAGATGTTGCCCGCATGAGATTTGATGTCTGTGATGAATGCCCAAGTAAAGGAAAAAAATGTGCAGTAAAAGGTACAGCTCCATGTTGTAATGAATGTGGCTGCTCATTAAATTTTAAAACAAGATCTCTTTCTTCAGAATGTCCACTTGGTAAGTGGCAAGCAATTGCTACAGAAGAAGAGGAAGATAAACTAGAACAATTATGAGCATAGTATTTAATGCAGATGATCACAGTTATGTAAGTGTAGATCCAAATGATCAGATCAAATGGACTAGTGTAACAACATTGATATCTAGTTTAAAGAAACCTTTTGATGCTAAGAAAGTAGCAGAGAGAGTATCTAAGAACAAGAAATCAAAATGGTATGGTGTAGATCCTAAACTTATTGTACAGATATGGGATAATGAAGCTACTAGAGCTACTACACTTGGTACATTCTATCATAACCAAAGAGAGTCTGACTTATGCTCATTTGCTTCTATAGAAAGAGAAGGGGTTACTGTTCCTGTATTTAAGCCATATGAAGGAGATAATGGTTTAAAAATAGCACCATTACAAAAATTAGAACCAGGAGTGTATCCTGAACATATGGTCTATCTCAAGTCAGCAGGCTTGTGTGGACAATCAGATTTAGTTGAAGTAGTCAATGGTAGAGTTAACATCATTGACTACAAGACTAATAAAGAAATCAAAACAGAATCTTTTAAGAACTGGGAAGGCATGACAGAGAAAATGCTTGATCCAGTACAACATTTAGATGACTGCAACTTTAACCATTATGCTTTACAACTCAGTGTTTATATGTATATTATATTAAAGCATAACCCTAAGTTACAAGCTGGAAAGATATTTATACATCACATTATATTTGAAGTTGACGGTGAAGATCAATATGGTTACCCAATATCTAAACTAGATGTAAATGGTGAACCTATTGTTAAAGAAGTTATTCAGATGCCGGTGCCATATTTATATGATGAGGTCATCTCAATAATTAACTTTATGAAAGAGTTTCCACACTTAATTAAAAAGAAGTAGTTATGATATTTTATGAAATAAGAGAGTACAATTCTAATTATCCAGGACGTACTAAGATATTAGCATATAAAGGAATTATATTATTTAGGTATAAGGGAAGATTATTAACCTATCTTAAACCTTTAAAAAATAAAACTAAGGGTTTTGAAGATCCTAAAAACCCAGATGTGTATTTACCAAAGGGGTTTATTGTTTGTAGAAATGAAAGTTTATTATATCATCAATATTATTTAGCTTCAGGTTTTATAGATGCTTTAAAGAATATATTTGGTATAAAACTAAAACCAAAAACTGAAAATCCATTTGCATGATTATAAGACTCTTTGATGTTCAGAATGGTAAAGTAATTCCTACAGAACATTGTTACACACTTAAGGCACTTAAAGATGTCATGGATAATTATCCGGATGACTATCTTAAAGTGTATCTATATCTCTTCTATATGACATGTCCTAACCCGGATATGAATCCATTCTTTCATACTCCAGAAGTAGATAAAGAACATATCATATTAAAAGAGATAGAAGCAGAATTCTCTACAGAGGATGATGATATACATACAGCTCTTTTATTCTGCCAGAGAATGTATGAAACTCCTACATCTAGAGCATACAAGGGTATATCTTCTATGTTAGATAGATTGGGTAGATATATGGAAACAACAACTATCACTGCAGGTAGAGATGGAAATATTAATTCACTGATTGCTGCAGCAAAAAACTTTGACCAGATTAGAGCATCATTTAAAGGAGTATATAAAGATCTCCAGGATGAACAGTCTAGTAAAGTAAGAGGTGGAATTGGAATGGCATATGACCAATAACTATGAGTGAAATCTATCAAGACATACCAACCTATGATAACGGACAATGGACAATCACAAGCTTTGAATCCAGAGAAGACTTCAGTAACTTCATATTTGGGGTTTTCAAAGAACCTGGTGAGTACGGCTTCAATGACACTACTAATAAGATATTTATATCAGAGTCCAACAAGTTTAGAAGTGACGGAGTATATTGCACAGCCCCCTTCAAGTCTAAAGACTTTGTAAACTATTGGGATGATCAAAAAGCAAAATGCAAAAAAGGCATAATAGTTAAAGATTCTGGTAACACATGGTTTCTTGCAAGAGAATACTATATGTGGTTAAACTTCTTACCAATCTTTGATAAGGAGCAACAGAAGTTTGACTTTGCTAAAATAAGGGATGCACAATATCATATGGCTCTATATGAGTTACTAGCAGAACTTAATTACAAACATGTTGCTATCTTAAAGAAACGTCAGATTGCATCTTCTTATTATCATATGGGTAAGCTTATAAACCAGCAGTGGTTTGAAGCAGGGGTTACTCTTAAGATTGGTGCATCACTTAAAGATTATATTAATGAGAAGGGTTCCTGGAAGTTTTTACAGGAATATGCAGCATTCCTAAATGAGCACACAGCATGGTATAGACCTATGTCTCCAGATAAGGTCATGATGTGGCAACAGAAGATTGAAGTAAGAAAAGGAGATAGAAAAACAGAAGTTGGTCTCAAAGGTACCATACAAGGTATGTCATTTGAGAAAGATCCAACAAATGGTGTAGGGGGTCCGGTAAAATACTTCTTCCATGAGGAGGCAGGTATTGCACCTAAGATGGATCAGACATATGAGTATATGCGCCCAGCCATGAGATCAGGTATGGTTACTACAGGTATGTTCATTGCAGCAGGATCTGTGGGTGACTTGTCTCAGTGTGAACCACTAAGAGATATGATCTTGAACCCACTTTCAAAAGATATTTATGCAGTTGAAACTGATCTTATTGATGAAAAAGGTACTATTGGTATGTCAGGATTGTTTATTCCTGAGCAATGGTCAATGCCTCCCTATATTGATGACTTTGGTAACTCTCTTGTAACTGAAGCTTTAGAAGCTTTAGATAGACAGTTTGAGCAATGGAAGAAAGAACTTAATCCAGAAGACTATCAGTTAAGGATATCTCAGCACCCTAGAAATATTAGAGAAGCATTTGCACATAGATCTGTATCTTTATTTCCTACACACTTAGTTGCTGCACAGCAAAGAAGAATTGAAGAGAAAGAATATGGCTATGAGTTCTTAGATATTTTTACAGATGAGAATGGTAAAGTTGCAGTTAAGTCTACAGATAAACAACCTATTAAAGAATTTCCGGTATCTAAAAAACTGGAAGATAAAACTGGAGTACTTGTTGTATGGGAAAGACCAATTGCTGATCCTACATTTGGTCAGTATTATGCTTCTATTGACCCCGTATCAGAAGGTAAGACAACAACATCAGAATCACTCTGTTCTATTTTTATTATGAAAGCTCCTGTAGAAGTAACTAAAGTTACTATGGGAGAAACAGAAACATACATAGAACCAGATAAAATTGTGGCTGCTTGGTGTGGTAGATTTGATGATATTAATAAAACTCACCAGAGATTAGAGTTAATTATAGAATGGTATAATGCCTGGACAGTAATAGAGAATAACATCTCACTATTTATTCAGTACATGATATCAAGAAAGAAACAAAGATATCTAGTACCTAAGAGTCAGATTATGTTCTTGAAAGATCTTGGTGCAAATGCTAACGTGTTCCAGGAGTATGGTTGGAAAAACACTGGTACATTATTTAAAGCACACTTATTAAGTTATGCTATTGAATACTGTAAAGAAGAACTAGATGTAGAAACTAAAACAGATGGTACTGTAGTTAGAACTAAATATGGTATAGAACGTATCCCAGATCCAATGCTACTTAAAGAAATGCAAGAATATGCAGATGGTGTCAACGTGGATAGACTTGTATCATTTGCAGCATTAGTTGCTTTCATGAGAATACAGCAAGCTAATAGAGGTTATTCTAAGAGAGTCATCATGGATGATGCTTCTAAAAACTTGCAAAAGTCAGAAAATTTGTTTAAATTAAATAGAAGCCCGTTCCGTCATATGGGGCAGGGTAGATCATCATTGGGTGGAGGTTTACAGAAATCTGCATTTAAAAATATTAAATAAAGGATATGCAAATATATAATGCCCTTCAGTTAAAAAAAGGAGCCAAAGCTGAATATAATAAGATAGGTACTATTACCCAGCCTTTGCAATTTATTCCTAGTAAGGAAAAGGATGATGAGTGGGCTGCATGGAATTTAGATTGGCTAGAGTGGCAAGGACTAAAACAGATCCGTAAGAATGCCCGTAGACTAATGAAGAACTACAAACTTGCCAAAGGTATTATTGATAGATCTGATTACATAGTAGAAACAAATAATGAGTATAGAGATATAGTAGAAACATTAGTTCAAGATGACATTTCTGCATTAGAACTAAAGTTTTATCCTATTATCCCAAATGTTATTAATGTTCTTGTAGCTGAATTTGCTAAGAGATCTACTAAACTTACCTATAGAGCAGTAGATGAGTATTCATACAATGAGTTATTAGAACAAAAAAGAGCAGCAATTGAAGATGTATTACTTCAAAATGCAGCAGTAAAAATACAAGCACAACTTCTTGCTAATGGTTTAGATCCTAATTCTGAAGAAGCACAACAACAGTTATCTACAGAAAATCTTAAGACTCTTCCAGAAATTGAATCCTACTTCAAAAAAGATTACAGATCTATGATTGAAGAATGGGCTACACATCAACATAAAGTAGATGTGGAAAGATTTAAGATGGATGAGTTAGAAGAAAGAGCATTTAGAGATTCACTTATTACAGATAGAGAGTTCTGGCATTTCCATATGATGGAGGATGACTACCAAGTAGAATTGTGGAATCCAGTAATTTGTTTTTATCATAAGTCTCCAGATGCTAGATACATTTCTCAAGCAAACTGGGTTGGTAAAACAGACATGCTTACAGCAGCAGATGTTATTGATAAGTATGGTTACTTAATGAATGAAGAACAGTTAGCTGCATTAGAAGCAATCTATCCAATTAGAGCTGCTGGTTATACAGTTGGTGGATATCAAAATGATGGTACATTCTATGATGCTACTAAATCTCATGACTGGAATGTCAATATGCCATCATTAGGTTATAGACAATACACATCTGCTATGGCAGGATCCGTATATGATGGTGGTGATATTGTACAACAAATTCTTTCTGAAGGTGAAGACTATGTAAATAATGGTGTTGCATATCTTTTAAGAGTAACAACATGTTACTGGAAGTCACAAAGAAAAGTAGGACATCTTACTAAGATTGAAGAAAGTGGTGAAGTTATTACTGAGATTGTAGATGAACACTATAAAGTAAGTGTTAAACCACAATATGATACAAGACTCTTTAAAAATAAAACAAAAGAGACTGTTATTTATGGTGAGCATGTAGACTGGATCTGGATCAATGAGGTATGGGGTGGTGTAAAAATTGGACCTAACATTCCAAGTTACTGGGGTATGAATAATCCAGGTGGATTAACTCCAATGTACATTGGTGTAAATAAACAAAAAATTGGACCACTTAAGTTTCAGTTTAAAGGTGATTCAAGTCTTTATGGTTGTAAACTTCCAGTAGAAGGTGCTGTATTTTCAGATAGAAATACTAAGTCTACCGCACTACTTGACTTAATGAAGCCATATCAGATTGGATACAATATTGTAAACAATCAGATTGCAGACATCTTAGTAGATGAACTTGGTACTATTATTATGCTTGACCAAAATACATTACCTAAACATTCACTTGGTGAAGACTGGGGTAAAGGTAATTATGCTAAAGCATATATGGCAATGAAGAATTTCCAAATGCTTCCTCTTGATACATCTATTACAAACACAGAGAATGCATTAAACTTTCAGCATTTCCAAAAACTTGACCTTGAGCAAACAAACAGACTTATGTCAAGGATTAACCTTGCTAACTACTTTAAACAACAAGCATATGAAGTGATTGGTGTTAACCCACAAAGAATGGGACAACAGATTTCACAACAAACTGCTACCGGAGTAGAACAAGCAGTTAATGCATCATATGCACAGACAGAGGTATTCTTTATCCAACACTGTGACTATTTAATGCCTAGAGTACACCAAATGCGTACAGACTTAGCTCAGTATTATCATTCAACCAATCCTTCTGTTAGACTATCTTATATTACAACAGCAGATGAAAGTGTAAACTTCCAAATGAATGGTACAGATCTTTTAATGAGAGATCTAAATATTTTTGCTACTACTACTGCAAACCATAGAGCTATTCTTGAGCAATTAAAACAAATGGCTCTTCAAAATAATACTACCGGAGCTTCTATCTATGATCTTGGTAAAGTGGTACAATCTGACTCTATTGCACAACTTAATAATGCATTAAAATCATCTGAGCAAAAACAACAGCAGATGAAACAACAAGAGATGCAACAGCAACAGCAAATGCAAGAACAACAAATTCAGGCTCAACAACAAATGGAGCAAATGAAGATTGATGCTCAAATGGCTGAGAAAGAAAAAGATAGACAAAGAGATATCTTAGTTGCAGAAATTAGAGCAGCTGGTTATGGTTCTATGTCAGATGTTAATCAAAACATGATGTCAGACTATAGAGATGCTATGACAGAGATTAAACAAACTGAACAGTATAAAGAACAGACTCAACTTCAGAGAGAAAAAGAGACTAATAGAAATGTTCAACAAGATAAAAAGAATCAGATTGAACGTGAAAAACTACAAGTTCAAAGAGAAATAGCAGATAAACAATTAGAAATTGCCAGAGAAAATAAGAATAAATATGATGGTAAAAATAATAATCAACAGTAAGTAGCTATATAAGGCAATTTTTTTACATGCATTATTTTAAATTTCAAAAGTTTATTACTATATTATTCTATAACTAAAACCAACAAAAAATGGAAGAAACCAACAAACCATTTGAGGAAACTCAGGTACAAGACTCTACAACGGTAGGTCAAGTAGATGTAAACATTGATGAGTTATTTGGAATGCCTGGCGCAGAAAGTGTAATGCTACCAGAAGACCAAGAAACTGAAAAGACTAAATCTGTATTCTCTAAGGAAACAGTAGACATGTCGTTCTTTGACAAGACTGATGACAAAAAAGAAGATACACCAGAAAAGAAAGCTGAGGTAGAAGAAACCATTAATGAACTTAATGATCTTATTACTCAAGAAGAAGAAACTGGTAACAAGGGAAGACCAAAAGTAGATAAGTCTGGTCTTTCTGAGTTAGCATTAAAAATGATTGAAGAAGGTACACTTATTCCTTTTGATGATGATAAACCATTAGAAGAATATACTACCAAAGATTTCAGAGAATTATTTGAAGCTAACTTTCAAGAAAGAGAAAATAAAATTAGACAAGATACCCCAAGAGAATTCTTTGAAGCATTACCAGAAGAACTTCAATATGCAGCTAAATATGTAGCTGACGGTGGACAAGATCTTAAGGGTTTATTCAGAACACTTGCACAGGTAGAAGAAATCAGACAACTTGATCCAACTGATGAATATGATCAAGCAGAAATTGCAAGACAATATCTACATGCTACAAGATTTGGAACTGCTGAAGAAATTGAAGCAGAAATTGAAGATTGGGCTGATATGGGTAAACTAGAGCAGAAAGCTAATCAGTTTAAACCAAAGTTAGATAAAATGCAGGAATCTGTAATTGCACAACAACTTGCTGCTCAAGAACAGAAGAAGCATCAACAAGCAGAAGCTGCTAAAATATATACAGATAGTGTTTATAATACTCTTTCTATTGGTGAATTGAGTGGTGTAAAACTTGATAAAAAAATTCAAAGTTTACTTTACTCAGGATTAGTTCAACCCAATTACCCATCTATTTCTGGTAAGCCTACTAACTTATTAGGACATCTTCTAGAAAAGTATCAGTTTGTAGAACCAAGACATGACCTTATTGCTGAAGCTCTTTGGTTGCTTGCAGACCCGGATGGTTATAAAACTAGAATTAAAGACCAAGGTGGTAAAGCAGCTATTGAAAAAACAGTAAGGCAGCTTAAAACTGAAGAAGCAAGAAAAATTACTTCTTCACATATGGAGGAACAAGAACAGAAGAGAACACCTTCTAGTAAACCTCAAAGAACACTCTCTAGACCAAATAACTTGTTCAAGAGATTTTAATTAGTAACAATTTAAATTAATATATACAATGGCAACTCCAGTAATGAACAATGGTATATTCCTCAGGGATACCGCTTACAATGCAAGTTCCCATGTGGATTCTTACCACTTGGTGAATATGCTGAAAGATGCAGAGCCAATGGACCTTGGTCCAGTGGATCTATGGGCTATGGCTCAAAAAGTTGAAATGCCTCTTTATCAGATGTCTTCATTTGGTGGCAAAAATGTTATCATGGTAGATAACGCACGTGGGGAATACAGATGGCAAACACCTGTTTCTATTGACCTTCCTTACATTGTAGAAGATGTTGAACCAAACAATGAGTTCAAAGGTGTTGATGGTACTACATTCCGTATCAAACTCAACAAAAGAGAATTTGGTCATGGTGACATCATTACTTATGACAAATACAACGGTGTTGAGATGTACATTACTCAGGAAGACATTCTTCCATTAGGTGATGGTTATATCTATACAGTTCAGTTGGTAAACAATGACAACTATAAGTTCATTGAAAACAGATACCTTGCTAACGGTACTAAAGTATTCCGTAAAGGTTCTGCAAGAGGTGAGTATGGTGAAAGATTCTCTGACATCATCACTAATGCAGGTTTCCGTGAATTCTACAACTACGTAGGTGGTGCAGAAGCTCACGTACACTACTCTATCTCTAGCCGTGCTGACTTGATGATCAAAGGTGGAATGAATGCAGATGGTACAGTTCCTGTAACTGAGATCTGGAGATCATTTGACAAAACTATGGATCCATCAATTACTTCTTTGGAAGACATGGTTAAAGTAATGGGTAAAGACTCTGTTAAAAAAGCATTTGACAACGGTAACTTGTCACGTACTTTCTTAACTAACATGGAAGCTGCTCACTTGTCAAAAATTGCAATTGACATTGAGACTTACTTAATGTGGGGTCATGGTGGTAGAGTTCGTCAAGATGGTCCAGATGATGTTAGATTGTCTGTGGGTCTTTGGAAGCAGTTGGATAACTCATTCAAAAGAGTATACAACAAAAACAACTTCACACTTGACTTGTTCCGTTCTGAGATCTACAACTTCTTCAATGGTAAGGTTGAGTTCCAAGGACCAGATCCAAAACGCAGCTTGATTGTACAAACTGGTATGGGTGGTATGAGAATGGTTAATGAGGCTATCAAACAAGAGGCTATCTCTTCAGGTCTTCTTATTCAGGCTGCTGACATCGGTGCAATCACTGGTAAAGGTATGGACTTGAACTTTGGTTTTGCATATACTTCATATGTAATCCCATTCTTGGCAAATGTTAAGTTTGTTCTTAACCCAGCATTTGACAATGTTCATACAAATGATATTGAGAACCCAATTGTAGATGGTTTCCCATTATCTTCTTACTCATTCATTATCTTTGACATCACTGACAATACTAATGACAACATCTTCTTGTTGAAATTGTCTTGGGATAACCAATTGAAGTGGTGGTATCAAAATGGTACTATGGACTACATGGGACGTAGCCAAGGCTTCCAGTCTTCTGGTCAGTTCAATGGTTACCGTGTAATGATGAGCCAAACAATGCCAGCTATCTGGGTTAAAGACCCAACTAAAGTGTTGAAAATTGTTATGAGAAACCCTGTAACAGGTGGATCATTCTAATCTAAACTAGAAAGGAGAGGGAGGGGGAAACTCCTCCCTTTTTTTCTTTATATTTAACCAACAAAAAATAAAACCAACAAAACATGGAAAATTTCACAATGGTAGAAACCGGTGGAGGCAGAGTAAAACAAACAGCTATTGCAGTCCGTCCGTTCTTTGACAACTCAGTCTCTAATATGGGATTGGAAAATTATGGCTTATCTCTATATGATGGAGTTAAGCACTTTGAACAACTTGCTTGTCTTGAGCAAAATGGAGTTATTAGATATCTTACTGGTCTAAATGAATTTGCACCAGAGATTAAACTTCTTCAAGCTGAAGATAGACAAGCTAGAATTAGAGAAATTAGAACTGCTGTAGCAGAACTTGAGAAAGAGTTAGCTGCAAATGTTTTAGATATTGAGGATCCTCAGTTCTGGAATCAAGTAAAATTACTTAAGCCAGACAATAAAGATTTCTGGAATAGAATTAATATTGCCTGTGGTAATGAACCTGTATTTTTAGATCCTAATGATCCATATGATAGAATTAAACTTCATGCTATTGAAGCTGGTGGTTTTTCTATTGTAGCAAAAAGTTTTGATGATGCAAGATCAAGAGCTGTTCCTCCTAAGTTTTACTTAGACAAACAAGAACAGACAGTTGTTGCAAGAACTGAATACAAGAAAATGCGTAACAAAGCACTTTCTGAACTTCAGAAATTATTTGACAAGAACAGTACTAAACTATTCTATGTAGCTAAAGTAGTAGATGGTAACAGTACACAATATAGAAAGTCAACACCTAATGATGTTATGTATGAGAATATGGACTTGTACATTAATGGAGAGGGAGTTGAAAGCAACAAAGAAAGAGCAGCTAAGTCTTTCCTTGAAGCTGTAAATATGGATATGGAAACACTAAAAATTAAATCAATTGTTAGAGATTCCGTATTTTTTAAGTATATTATTAATAAGGCTGATGGTTACATCTATCATGCTAAGACTAATGCATTATTAGGAAGAAACGTGTCAGATGTAGTTGAGTACTTAAAGAACCCTTTAAATGAAGATGTTCTTGGAGATCTCAACAAAGCCTGTGAGAAATTTTGGAATTCTTAAACTAAAATAAAATGCAAACACCAAAGAAACCACTTAAGAGTGGTGCTCAACTTAAAAAAGAAGGTCAAGCTATGAAAGCTAAAGGCCAAACTATGAAAATGCAAGGAACAGCAATGAAGAAAGTTGGTCAAGATCAATTTTTAAAAAAAGCTGAAACTGCTCAGGACTTAATTAATTACCGAACAAAAAAAGGTCAGATTCAAAATATGAATCCTGAAATGCTTACTAGTCTTAAGTCAAGAGTAAATAGAGCTGCTGAAATTAAAAAAGAAAGAGTTTCTAAAAAATATCAAAACGGTGGTAAAACTGGTGCTCAACTTAAAAAAGAAGGAGCGGCAATGAAAGCAAAAGGTCAAGCTATGAAAGCTGAAGGCAAAGCAATGAAAGCTCTTGGTAAAGCATCTATCAGTCCTGCAAAAGGAATGTATGATGAACTTGATACAAGACAAAGAGCAGCTGCTATTAAAGCAAGAGAGACAGGTGATATATTTGGACGTGGTACAGGAACTGGATCACAAAATAGAACTGTAGCAGAACAAAGAATTCTTGACAAAGATATGGCCATCATTAGAGCCAAAGAAGCACAAGCTAAAATTAAATCTCAAAAAGAATCTGCAGCTAAATCTGCTGAAAGAAAAAAAGTTGCAGAAATGCAAGCAAAAGGAGGTTATAAAGGCATCAAGAAAAAAGGCGGTATGGTTAAAACTACTGTTAAAAAAATGGGTCGTAAAAAATAAATGCTATGCCAAAAGATGCATGCTATAGTAAAGTAAAAGCGCAGTATGCTGTGTTTCCTTCAGCAAGGGCTTCTCAAGCTATTGCTAAATGTAGGAAAGGTTCTGGTAATGTTAGAAAAACAAAAGCAGGATCAGACTTAAAAAGATGGCAAGCAGAAAAGTGGCAAGATACAAAATCTGGTAAACCTTGTGGAGCCGGTGGTAAAAATGAATACTGCCGGCCAACAAGGAAAGTATCTAAGGATACACCTAAAACAAAATATGAATTAACCCCTTCTAAACTAGCAGCTAAGAAGGCTGAGAAATCTAAAGTAGGAATGGGAAGAAGAGTTAAAAAAGCATAGTTATGGCAAAGTCTCCAGCATGGCAAAGAAAAGAAGGTAAGAATCTATCAGGAGGTCTTAATGCAAAAGGAGTAGCATCATATAGAAAAGCTAATCCAGGAAGTAAACTTAAAACTGCTGTGACTACTAAACCATCAAAACTTGCTCCAGATAGTAAAGATGCTAAAAGAAGAAAATCTTTTTGTGCTAGAATGTCTGGTATGAAGAAGAAACTAACAAGCTCTAAGACAGCTAATGATCCTAACTCAAGGATTAATAAGTCTTTGAGAAAGTGGAACTGTTAAAATAAAATATTATGAAAAAAGTAATGTGTGCTAAATGTGACGGTAAAGTTAAAATGGCTAAAGGTGGTAAGGTAGGTTCTAAATCTACCAAATCTTTTATTGCGGGTATTCCTAATGGAGGTCCAACAGGCCCTAACTACCAAGGTATTGATACTATGAAAAAAGGTGGCCTTGTTAAAAAACAAAATGGTGGAGCTAAAGATGAACCTATCTATACAATGGGACCTAGAAAAGTTAAAAAAAATCTGAGAGGTAATTTTGTAGTTAAAGAAAAAGGGATGGAGTTTGATCCAAGAACTAATGAAATGGCAACAGTTAAAACTAGACGTGTTATTCCTAAAAACATTAAACCTGGAGATGTTAGAAAAGATGTAATTAGAAAGAAAACTATTGTAACTAAAGATGCTTTAGATAATTTAAAAAAAGGTGGTTCTACTTTTGGAATGCTTTCAGTAAAAGCTGGTATTGATAAAAATCCTAAGCCAACTGCTGCTGATAGAATTGCTGGTGCTAAAATGAAAATGCGTAAAAAGAAATAGTCATGGCTGTAAAGAAAACTACACGCTCAAGTCAAAACTGTAATTATGGTTCAGAGTGTCCTCCAGAACATGGTTGTGTAGATGGTAAATGTGTTCCATGGGCTAAAAAACCAGGAGCATTTAGTACACCAAGTGCTAAAGTTGCTGCAACAATACTTGGTGCTGGTGCAGCTGCAATTGGTACTAGAATTGCAAAGAACATAAAGGAGAACAAACCTGTTAGACAAGCAAAAAGAGCAGCTAAGAAAAATTCTGATCTTATTGCAAAAAAAGGTGGTGAGAAAAAAGCAAAATTAGTTTCTTCACCAGTTATCATGATGAAAAAGGGTGGATCTACTGATAAGAAGTGGATTCAAAAAGCTATCAATCCTGCACACAAAGGTTACTGCACTCCAATGTCAAAACCAACTTGTACACCAAAAAGAAAAGCTCTTGCTGTTACTTTGAAAAAAATGGCTAAAAAGAAATAAAATGAAAAAGACAACTAAACCTAATCCACTTAAAACCTTTAATGATAATAAAGCTATGGCTTATAAAAAAGCCGGTGGTCAAATGAAGGCATTTAAAAAGTCTTTAAAAAAAGCTCAAGATGGTATTCAAGTTAATTCACAGGGAGATCCTATTAAAGCAGGTCCATTATCAAAAAGTGATGCTGCATTTTTAGATTATCAATATCCTTCTACAAATCCTAAAGTTCCTTTTTACCCATCTCCTGAAGGTTATGATACAAGAAAAAATAGAACCTATTTTGGAAGTAATCAAAATAATACAAGAACACCTCAAAAAGAAATGGCATTAAGAAATTGGGCTGAAAAAGAAATGCGTGGTAATTCTGGATTTAATACAAGAGAATCTATGGAATCTGTTGTTAGAAAAAAAGGTGGATCTATAAAAAGAAAAAAGAAATAACAAATGTTAAATAGTACTATTGAAATAAAGATCAAGCAACGGCTTAATAAATTAGATGTCAAATAATGGGTAGAGATCTTGAACATAAAAAAGAATATCAAAAAGAATACTATCTTAAGAATAAAGAAAAACTTCTTGAGTATAGAAAAAATTTCTATAATGAAAATAAAGA
>Ga0315904_10002443_pt1 | contig 28789 bp, 25 predicted proteins | sample LakEriMetagenome_6_FD_203529 | JGI IMG/M metagenome (GOLD analysis project Ga0315904, IMG submission 203529) | Freshwater fungal communities from buoy surface, Lake Erie, Ohio, United States - Buoy 12 MA120 | ecosystem: Environmental > Aquatic > Freshwater > Lake | place: USA: Lake Erie, Ohio...
GAGTTTGTAGTAGCCGGCAATCTCAAGCGGCGGTCCCGGCAAAATGAAGACCGTTCTGACAAACCTGACCTCCGCCTGATAGTCGCGGCCGGCCTGCAGGATTCCGGCGGGGATCGTCGTTTGCATGGAAGTGCCGTTAAGCGCCCCGGGTTGTCCGGGCATGCCGGTCTGCCAGAGCACCGCACCATCGTTCACGCCGCCGAGTTGCATCATCCGGAAGTGGATGAAATCGCTTGGGGTTCCACCGGCCATGGCGGCCCACTGCACCGTAACGGGAGAAGAAGAATTGACAGATTGCAGCGAACTGAAATTGGTGATGTGCGGTGCCGAGGAATACGCGCCGCCCGAAAGCATGAGGTTGGTAACATGGGCTCCCTCGTTCTTGGTGAACAATTGTACAGTGTAGTTGCCGTCCGGTCGCGCCGTATTCAACTCCAGGGGATTGGAGTAACCGTTCTCAATGCCTATTTCCGTGGCAAACTCATCGCCGAGAAAATCATTCATCAGGTTCACCACTCCGCCGCCGGGTATCGTTGCGCTGCCTGAAACAATCGAGTCTGCTGCCGTGCCAAAGGCCAGAACCTCGAACAGGTTCAGTGTTTCAGGATTCCCTCTTTGGCTCTGGGCCTCCCCGGTGTCGTTCCAAATCCGCCATTCTCCCATCGACACGATGTCCGCGCTAGTCTGGGCGAACTCCTGTCCTTTCATTACCGCGACGAAACTGATGTCTGCGGCCGGCACCGGCATATGGAAAATCAGCCACAGGGCTGCCGTCAACTTGCGCGCCTGGCGCGATAAATGCGTTTTCATGACCATACTGGGGGTTGGATGGCAGGTGGCCGACTCACAGACCGTCCACGGCCCGGAAAACGACCCGTCACAACAGTTGGTTCGTCCATTAGCGGATCGCCATGCCCACGGCTTCGCGTATTTTGCTATTTGCAGAGCATATGCTACCCGTTTGAGAACGCGGCGTCAGCCGTCCATCTCGATGCGGTAGCGCGGCAGCGAGTTGTCGATCTCGCGGCTCCAGGCGTCGATGCCGCCGCGCAGGCCGAAGGTTTGTTTCAGGCCGTGGCCGCGGAACCACGCCACCTGGTCGAGCACGTTGCGGCCGCTGTGATCATATAACAGAATCATGGTTTCCGGATCACCTGCGAAGAGTTGTTGCTGGAGATCCTGGGTGAAAAACTCCGACCCGGCGATGGCAACCGCCTCGTGTTCCTCGCGGGTGCGGATGTCGATCAGGCGCAGCGAGGAAAGTTTCTGCCGCGCCTCGGCGGGCTCCATCAGCATTTCCAAATCATGCGCGTGGCTGGCTAGCAGGTGTTCCAGCACTTCGTCCGCGTCCAATTCCGAGCGCTGGCACAATTGCCCGAGCGTTTCCTCATTGGAAAACGCACAACTCTGGCAGCCGCCGAGATGATAGCGAGAGAACAACGCCCGCCGCGCGCCAGTGAGAGCTTCAAGGATCTCACCCATCGGGGTGTCGGTCGTCGGGTCGGTCTGCGGCATGGCGCGAAACTAAGCGCCCCGCATTCATCTGGCAAACTTCCGCGAAGCGGGTAGCCGGGCTTGTGCCAATCCGTTGAATTCACGCAGGACCGCGCCATCGCCACTGTATTTAAAACCGGAGAGTCGGTCTGGATGTCGTGTGCCGAGTTGAACACGAAGCCGCATCCGAGCTGGGAACACCTCCTGGCAGAAGCAGGGCTTCTGCAAGCGCATCCCGCCTTTCCTGCTTAAACGCCGTGGGCAAACGATCCAAGGCCGCAAAACCCAACAAACTCCCAAAAGAGTAGGTATTTGCGAGTGGTCGGGCTGGCGGTATTGCCTGCGCTGCGCTCCGGCCAAGCGGGATGCGCTTCGCGGTGTGTTCCGCGCCGCTACGAGCGGCCGGGGCTTTCAAACCCATATGGCCTCGCGGCTGGGTTCTCGTCCCGGCTGCCGATACCAAAAACCTCCCGCGAGGGGAGGTTTTCGGGAGTCGGGCTGGCGGGATTCGAACCCACGACCCCTTGCCCCCCAGGCAAGTGCGCTACCAGACTGCGCTACAGCCCGTTTTGTGAACGGAGGGCGAAGGAAACAGGGGAAATGCGGGTTGGCAAGCACGGAAAATCGCGGTTTGAAAGGCTGGTCCTTCATGCGGGGTATCGGAATTTGCCATGACCAAAACAAGGAATGTTCTGACCGCCTTGAGCTTGATTTCCCTCTGCGCCACCGCCAGCCCGCTGGAAATCCGCTTCACTACGCCACCGGCATCACAAGCAAGCAAAGGGGAAAACAAGGAAGAGGCTGCTGACTCGAAAAATTTCATGGGAGATGCCTCGACCTTTCCCTCGTCCAACTGGTCCAGCCAGGCGCAGCCGGTCGGCAATGGCCGCATCGGAGCCATGGTTTTCGGCAACCCGCTGGCCGAGCGCATCCAGTTCAATGACATCACCCTGTGGACTGGCGGCGACAATCTCTCCGGCGGATACAAGCATGAGGAGTTCGGCTCCTATCAGAATTTCGGCGATCTCCGGATCAGGATGAACGCGGAGGGAGGGATGGAAAACTTCTCCCGCAGCCTCGATCTAACGACGGGTATTCACACCACGACATGGAAGCAGGGCGGAGTGACTTACACCCGCGAGGTCTTCGCCAGCAAACCGGACGAGGCGATCATCATCCGCATCTCGGCCGACCAACCTGGCAAGGTCTCCGGAGTGATCACGCTGACAGGTGCGCACGGGGAAACCACTGCCGCCAAGGGTGACGCGTTGACGTTCGGAGGAGCGCTGGCAAACGGCTTGCGCAACGCGGCGCAAGTCACGGCGGTGTGCGAGGGCGGGTCCGCCAAGGCGGAGGGTGACGCGCTGCAGGTTTCAGGAAACGCCGTGACGCTTTTTCTAACAGCCGCCACCGACTATGCGCTCGACCCGGCAAAAAAGTTCCGCAGCGGAATCGATCCCGTAGCCACCGTTGCCGCACAGGCGGAGAAAGCCGCTGCAAAAACCCATGCGGCGCTGCGCTCCGCGCATGTGGAGGATTTCACGCGCCTCATGGGCCGGGTTTCACTGGATGTCGGCGCTGCGCCCGCGGGCAAATCGGTCACCGAGCGTCTCGCGGCCTACAAGGCGGGAGCGGCGGACAACCACCTTGAGGCGCTGATGTTCCATTACGGCCGATACCTCATCATCTCGAGCTCGCGCGGTTCATTGCCCGCAAACCTCCAAGGCTTGTGGAACGACAGCAACAAGCCCGCCTGGTATGCGGACTATCATACGAACATCAACATCCAGATGAACTATTGGCTCACCGGCCCGGCCAATCTAACCGAATGCGCGCAGCCGCTCTTCGACTGGACGCTCGCCATGATTCCCGGAAGCCGTGCGGCCTTCGTGAAGGAGTTCGGCGAAGCTGTTCCCGGATGGACGATGCGCACGTCCGTCAACATCTTCGGCGGCAATGGCTGGAAGTGGAACCTGCCCGCCTCAGCCTGGCTCGCGCAGCATTTCTGGGAGCAATACGCGTTCACGGGCGACACGAAGTTTCTGGAGAAAACCGCGTGGCCCGTGTTCGCGGACGTCAGCGCGCTGTGGCTGCACAAACTCAAGGAGGTGGATGGCAAGCTGGTCGTGCCCGACGGTTGGTCACCCGAGCACGGACCGCGCGAGGACGGCGTCGCCCACGATCAGCAGCTCGTGTGGGATTTGTTCACAAACACCATCGAGGCCGCCGGGATCTTGGGAAAATCCGATCCGCTCGTCTCCAAAGTCATTGCCGCGCGCGAAAAACTTCTCGGCCCGCAGATCGGCTCTTGGGGGCAGATCATGGAGTGGACCACCGAGCGACCCGAACTGGAGAAATCCGGCCATCGCCACACGTCCCATCTCTTCGGCTTGCATCCTGGCCGCCAGTTCACCAGCCCCGATTTGATCAAAGCCGCCGCCGTTTCCCTTGAAACCCGCGGCACATCGGGTGACTCCCGGCGCTCGTGGACCTGGCCGTGGCGCATGGCCATGTGGGGCAGGCTCGGACGCCCGGACAAGGCAGGTGAAATGATCCGCAGCCTGTTAGCTTACAATACCCTCGACAACCTGTTCACGTCTCATCCGCCATTCCAGATCGATGGCAATCTCGGCATCACTGCCGGCGTTTGTGAAACGCTGCTCCACTCGCACGGCGGAGAAATTTCCATCCTTCCCGCCCCACCCATCCAATGGAAATCCGGGGGCTTCCGCGGCTTGCTGGCCCGCGGAGGATTCGAAGTGGATGCCAAGTGGAAGGACGGCAAGCTCGTCTCCACCCGCCTGATTTCCAAACTCGGCAACCCCGCCGTGCTCCGCATGCCCGGCGGCATCACCAAGATCCGCCTCACCTCAAAAGACGGTGCGCCTGTGGAACTCAAGGCTAACGACCAAGGCCAATTTTCCTTCAAGACGAAGTCCGGCGTGGACTACACCATCTTGACGCTGGAGTGATCTGCGGGGAAATGCGGGTTGGCAAGCACGGGAAATCATGACATCCCATCCCGCGTATGAAACCTGTCCAAACCGCGATTGTTGGAGCCAGTGGCTACACCGGAATGGAGTTGCTGCGCCTGCTGTTGGGGCATCCGGGGGTGGAACTCGTGGCCGCGACTTCACGGCAGGAAGCGGGCAAGACGCTTGCGGAGGTGTTTCCGCGTTTTGCCAAAGCGGCGGGAGCGGAGTTGAAATTCATCGAGCCGGACCCGGATGCGATCGCGGCGACCGGCGCGAAGGTGGCGTTTCTCGCGCTGCCGCACGGCGTGGCGGCGGAGATCGCCCGCGCGCTGCTGGAGCGCGGGCTGAAGGTCATCGATCTGAGCGCGGATTTCCGGCTGCGGGACGCGGCGGTGTATGAGGAATTCTACGGCCACACGCATCCGGCTCCGGATCTGCTGGCGGAGGCGGTTTACGGCCTGCCGGAAATCCGGGCGGAGGAGATCCGCGCCGCGCGGCTGGTGGCATCGCCGGGTTGTTATCCGACGAGCATCATCCTGCCCTTGCTGCCCTTGCTGCGCGAAAACCTGATCGATCCCGCGACCATCGTGGCCAACTCGATGAGCGGCGTGAGCGGTGCCGGCCGCAAGGCGGATCTCACGCTGTTGTTCTGCGAGTGCAACGAAAGCGCCCGCGCTTACGGCGTGCCGAAGCACCGGCATCTGTCGGAAATCGAGCAGGAACTCAGTCTCGCCGCCGGCGAAAAGGTGGTGATCAGTTTCATCCCGCATCTCATCCCGGTGAACGCGGGCATCGCCACCACCACCACCGCGAAGCTTCGCGAAGGCGTGGCGCCGGAGTCTATCGGCACGGCGCTTGAGAAAGCCTATGCGGACGAGCCTTTCGTGCGCCTGCTAGGCAAGGGCGGCTGTGCGGATACGAAGAACGTCACGCGTACGAACTTCGTCGATATCGGCTGGCAGCATGATCCGCGCACCGGCCGCGTGCTTTTGATGAGCGCGGAGGACAACCTCGGCAAAGGCGCCGGTGGACAGGCGGTGCAGGGTTTCAACCTGATGTGCGGACTTCCTGTGACTGATGGGTTGCAAAATTTTTAACAGCTGCCCACGCTTCGCGCCTTTCCCTCCCGACCATGGATTCTCCATTCACCCGCATCAAGGGCGGCGTTGGCGCGCCGCATCGATTTCTCACCAGCGCGGTGAGCTGCGGCATCAAGAATCCGGCTGCGGATCGACTGGATCTCGCGTTGATCTATTCCGAGGTGCCGTGCAGTTCGGCGGGTGCCTTCACCACCAACCGCGTGAAGGCCGCGCCGGTGCGCGTGACCCAGGCGAACCTGCGCAAGGGCAACCTGCGCGCGATCATCGCCAATTCCGGCAATGCCAACGCCTGCACCGGCGTGCAGGGCATCCACGATGCCAACGCGATGTGCGACGCAGTGGCCAAACCGCTCGGACTCAAGCGCGCCGAAGTCGGCGTGTGCTCCACCGGCGTGATCGGCTTGCCGATGCCAATGATGCGCATCGAGCCGAAGTATGATGATTTGATCGACCGGCTCGGTCCGAAGAATGGCAGCAGCGTGGCGTCGGCCATCATCACCAGTGACACCCATCCCAAGGAAATCGCCATCTCGTTCGAACTCGGCGACCACCGTGTGCGGCTCGGCGGCTGCGTCAAGGGCGCGGGCATGATTTCCCCGAGCATGGCCACCATGTTGTGCTTCATCACCACCGACGCGCACATCCCCACCGAGTGCCTGCGCAAGGCGGTGCTCGAGTGCGTCGAGGAAAGCTTCAACCGCATCACCATCGATGGCGACATGTCCACCAACGACACCGTGCTGGTGATGGCAAACGGCGCGTCCGACATGCCGCCGATCCGCCGCAACGGCAAACGCTGCAAGCAGTTCCGCAACGCGCTGAGCTGGCTCATGCTGGAACTCGCCAAGGCCGTCGTGCGCGATGGCGAACGCGTCACGAAATTCGTTACCGTCAAGGTCATCGGCGCGCGCACTTATCTCGATGCCAAGAAAGTGGCCGAGGCTGTTTGCAAATCCGCGCTGGTGAAATCCTCATGGAACGGCGGCGATCCGAACTGGGGCCGCATCATCCACGCCGTCGGCTACTCGCGCGCCCGAATCCGCGAAGAGTTGATAGACATCCACATCGGCGGCAAGGCCGCCTGTCTCGGCGGCCTGCAGGCGGCCACGCCGATGGATGAGTTGCGCGCCGTCGTCGCAGAGCCGGAGTTTGAGATCGTGATCAATCTCAATCAGGGCGACGCGGATTACACCATGTATTCCAGCGATCTCTCGCCGGAATACATCGATTTCAACCGTTCGGAGTATGCGTATTGGAAACAGGCTCGCAAGGACGGGCTGGTGTGAGCGCCCCGCGCAGGATGCCTGCGGCGCGGGTGAAGGTCGCTTCATCGAAGCCGAGCTTTTGTTTGAGCCATGCGTCGCGTTGCAGCGGATTGGGAATGCGCCGGCTCTCAAGGTAGTCGGAGGCGGAAAGCATCCCCCCGGCCCATGTTAGAAAACCGCTGGACGGCACCGGCAGATCGCTGCCGTGAAGGATGCGGCTGGCGACGGGTTCCGATATCAACTGCCTTAGCGCTGACGGCCGCAGGCGGAATGTCAGTGCTGCCAGCGCGCTGTTGTCGCCGTAGAGATTGGGATACTTCGCGAGCATTTCCACGAAGACATTGAAGTAGTCGGGATCCAGCAGCATCGTGCCGGTGCCGGCATGAGCGGCGATACAGGTGACGCCTATTTCAAGAGGCAGCGTCAACACGCGGGGCGAGGCGAGTTTCGCATCCATCACCGGCATCGTGCGTTCGCTGCCGGTATGTGCGAGCAGCGGCAGACCGGCTTCCGCCATGCGTTCCAGAAAGCGGGTGTAACGGCGGTTGTTCCAATCGATGCCCTGCACGTTGGGAAGGCATTTGAGCGCCGCCGCACCGTGGGCAAGGCACATCTCCAACTCCTCGAGCGCGTCCTTGCGCGCCGGATGGATCGACACCGCGGCGAGGAATTCGTGATGCTCGCGCGCGAGCCGCAGCACGTAATGGTTGGGCACATACAAGGACGAGCACCAGGGCATCGGCGTGCCGTCATCGCGGTGCGGCAGTTCGTGAGCCAGCAACATGGCGCGGTCGATGAGCGTTGATCCGCGCACGAGTTCGAGAAGTTTATCGACATAGGTGCGGTCGAAACAAGGACCGTGCAGGTCGCGCGTGGTCAGGTTGGCCGAGCGCACCAGAAACGGCTCGCCGATCCGCGTCAGGCCGCGTGGCTGATACCAGCAACCGCTGTCACCCGTGCCGGTGCCGATGACGTGGACGTGACAATCAATGCGCATGAAAAGAGAGGATAGAGGCGGAAGAGGCGCGGAGATTGGCGCGTATTCGTGGACCATTCAACCCGGATCAGGAGGATGAAACCCATAAAGACGCGGAAAGCAGCCGGGATGCTGCGTGTGTTTGCCTGCGCGCTGGCGTGCTGCGGCTCCGCGCGTGCTGCCACCGACATCTGGGACATGCCGCCCTTGCGCTATTCCGACACCGCCGCCACCGATCCTCTGGCCGTTCTCGCGGCGGGCGCGCCTCATGGAAAAGTGCCGACGGATGCCAGGACCCCGCTCGAACGTCTGCGCTTCGTGCTCAAGCTGTTGGACGTGCCGGAGGAGTCGCAGGTGCTGGTGTTTTCCAAAACCAGCAAGCAGATCACGCTGATCCATCCCGGTAATCCGCGCTGCCTGTTCTTCAACGAGAACTCCTATGTGGGTTATGTGCCGGGCGGTGACATTGAGGTGATCACCCACGATCCGGTGCTGGGCGCGGTGTTTTATCTGATCGGTGCCGGAAACGAACCGCAAACCCTGCGCATCAGCCGCGACACCTCGCAGTGTTTGTCATGCCATGGCACGGCCCGCACGGAATCCGTGCCCGGCGTGCTGGTGCGCTCGGTGTTTCCGGATGCGGCGGGCCAGCCCTTGTTTGCGCAAGGCAGTTTCCTCATCGATCACAGCAGCCCGATCAACGAGCGCTGGGGCGGCTATTATGTCACCGGCCAAAGCTCGCTGCCGCATTTGGGCAACCGCACCTTTGAAGACGCGCCGGAACGTGTGTTTCCAGAGAAAGCCATACAATTTGCCAGCCTCGAGGGGAGGATCGACACCACGCGCTATCCAAGGAAAACCAGCGACATCGTCGCGCTGATGGTTCTCGAACACCAATGCCATGTGCACAACGTGATGGCTTCCGCAGGCGTGAATTACCGCAGGATGCGCTGGTTGCAGCAATCGCTCGATCCCGCCGCCGATCCGGATGCGGGATCGGCGGGTAGATATGCCGATGAAATGGCGGCGCGGATCGTGAAGCTGCTGCTTTTCGAAAACGAGGCGGAACTCGGCGAAGACGGCATTTCCGGTGACACCGCTTTTCAGGACGCTTTCCTCCGCCGCTTTCCCAAAACCGGGGACGGGCGCTCGCTGGCGGACTTCAATCTCTACGACCGGCTCTTCAAGCACCATTGTTCTTATATGATTTATTCGGCCGCGTTCCGCGCCATGCCGGATCGCATCCGCAGCGCGGTTATCAAGCGGCTTCACGAAGTTGTCACCAGCGAGCCATCGCCCGGGAACCACCCGGGGATTAAAACGAGCGGCCGCCGCCGGATCGCATCGATTCTCGGCGAAACCCTGCCCGGCTGGCCCCGCTGATGTGACACATCGCCATGCCTGTGCTTTTCGGTTTGGCTTGGAATGGGAAACCGGGTTTCATGTTTCCGAAAGGACGCGACGTCGCGAAGAAAACCATGTCCCAAGCCATCATCGATCCCGAGGAAGTCCGGCGCTTCGCCGCGGAGTTAAAACGATTCAACGGCGACCTGCGCGAACGCAGCGCCTCGCTCATGGCGCGTTTCACCGCGCTGGGCGATACATGGCAGGACCAGGAGCAGGAGAAATTCGCAGGCGAGTTCACCCAACTCATGAAGACCCTCAAATCCTTCCTCGAACTTTCCGAGCGCCACACGCCCTATCTGTTGCGCAAGGCGGAGCGCATCCAGCAGTATCTCGACCAGCGCTAACAACTCCTCCCATGGACGGACAGGCCAACGTTTCCTCCATCGACGCGCTCGAGTCATTCCGCGCGGACCTCATCCGGTTTTTGGAGAAGGCCCGTGTCGCGCTTGAAGACGCCGAGAGCGAAGTCCGGCGCACGCGCACGTGGCTGGATGTCGATCGCGCAAACCACTGGACGGCACAGATGAAACTCCGCCTCAAACAACTCGAGCAGGCCGAAGCCGAGTACTACAACGCGCGCATCACACGGCCCGCCGAGAACCACGCGTCGCACAAGATGGCAGTCGCCAAGGCGCGGCGCCGCGTCGAAGAGGCGGAAGAGAAACTCCAAGTGCTCAAGCGCTGGCGCATGCAGTTCGACAACCGTGCGACGCCGCTGCTCCGCCAACTCGATCCCGCGTTCTTTCTGGTCGGCAACCATTTGCCCAAGGGCGTTCACGCGCTCGGCGAATCGATCAAGGCGCTGCAGGCCTATGCCGAAAAAACATCCGCACCGAAACCCGCCGCGCCCGCCACGGGAGGAGAGGAGGCGCAACCATGAGCGCCGCCGCCAGCCGCGGATTGCTCACGATGGCCACGCGCCAGCTCATGAGCCGCTGGGATGAAGTCCGCCAATCGTGGCGCGACAACAAAGCCGCCGACTTCGAGGCCTTGTATCTATCCGAAGTGCGCGATACGGTCAGCGCCGCCCTCCGAACCCTCGAAGAACTCGATAAATTGTTAGAAAAAGTCCATGCAGATTGCGAATGACGCCATGGATCCCCGCAAGGTGACCGAAGAAATCGGCCGGCTTCAGTCGGGCATCGCCGCGGTTGCGGCTGCGGAAAAACTCCTGCTAAAAGCCAAGGCGGAAAAACTCGCCACCCTGCGCCGCTGGGCGCAGCAGCACGCGGAATCCGAGACCCAGAAGCTTGATGTGCGGATTCAGGCGATCGACCGGGATTTCAAACTCAAGCTCGCGGACGCGCATGCCGCCGCGGAGGCGAGATCGGCGCGTGTTCAACAAGCCTATCATGCGAGCAAAGCCGCGCTGGCGCGCAGCACGCAGCAGATGAAGGACCTCCGCATCGGACGCGTGCAGGGCGATATCATGCGCCACCGGCAGACGCGCCAGCAAGAACTCGACCAAGCCGCCGCCGCCAATGACGCGTTCCAAAGCTCGCTTGCCAAAGACCGCGCCGCCCGCCGCGAAATCCGCAAACAGGTGCTTTCGTCATTGCGCAGCTTCAAGCCTCTCATCGCCTCGAAGTTCGATGGCAAGAAAGGCATAATTCCCGACATCAGCGAAAGGGAAACTCCGGAGAAAACCCGCGAGCTGTTGTTGGACAAACTTTCCGCCGCGCGCGAAACCGCCGATGCCGCGTCCAAAGCACCGCTGGCGCGCTTCTTCCGTTTCATCCCGCTCTCAGTCCTCATCGCAGTCGTCCTCGCGATCCACATCTGGCTCGGCATGCGCTCCGGCGGCGTCGGTTCGGTTCTTCCATCGCTGCTCATCGCGGCAGGCGTGCTTCTGGCGTTCTGGTTTGTCGCGTTTCTAACATCATTGCCGGTCATCCGCCGCTCGGCCGCTCAACTCGCCGAAGCGCGTGCGATCGAAACCGCCGCCGCCAGACAATCCGCCGCCCGCTTCGCCGTGCTGGAACAGGAAATCAAACAAGCGGAGGCCGAGGAGGGGAAACACCTCGGCGAAACCTTCCGCGAGACCGGCGAGGAATGGCGCGCCCGCCTCAGCGAAGGACAGAAACATCTCGACGAGCGTTTCCACCGCCTGCCCGCCCGCATGCAGCGCCTCTATCAGAAACGAACCGCCCGCATCGGGGCGGAGCGCGACGCCGTCATTCACGAAGCCCGTGCGGAAACCGCCGGGCGCGACCGCGTGTTTGAAGAGAAACAGCACGAACAAAAAACAGAGATCGAAGCGGAAACCGCGGCGGAGATCGCCAAGCTCGCCGCATCATGGAAAACCACGGTGGCTCCCTCGCTCGATGACCTTGCCGCCATCGGAGAAGCTTCGCGGCAGGCGTTTCCCGAGTGGACCACCGCCTTCTGCAAATCATGGGAAGCTCCGGAAACCGCGCCAAACGCCGTGCCCATCGGCCAGCTCGTGGTGGATGCGGAAAAACTCGCGGGCGGGCTGCCATCGGCGGAGACTTTCCATCTAACGGATTCCGGACGCCTCGCTGCGCCCTTCGCGCTCGGTTTCCCGCATCAGGGTTCCTTGTTGTTGGAAACCGACGGGCCGGACGACGGCACCGCCGCGCGCGTGCTGCATGCCGCAGCGCTGCGCATCATCGCCTCGCATCCGCCGGGTCGCGCCTCGTTCCTGTTCATCGATCCGGTGGGTCTCGGCAAGGATTTCGCAGGACTCATGCACCTCGCCGATTACGAAGAGACGCTCATCACCAGCCGCATCTGGACGCAGGCCACGCACATCGAGGAGCGTCTTGCCGAGATCAATGATCACATCGAAAAAGTCATTCAGATGTATCTCCGCGACGAATACGCGGACATCCACGCTTACAACGAACAGGCCGGAACCATCGCCGAGAAATACCGATTCCTCGTCATTGCCGGGTTTCCCGCCGCCTTCAGCGACACCGCGGCGCGACGCCTGCGCTCCATCGCCTCCAGCGGCGCGCGCTGCGGCGTGCATCTTCTGATCCAGCGCGACGCGCGCCTTTCATCGCCGGACCCCACGCTCGATGAGGAACTCCGCCGCGTCTGCCGCAGGGTGGTTTTGAAAAACGGCGCGTTCCATCTAACAGATGCGCCCGCCGGAGCGGATGTCGTGGTGTTTGATGCCCCTCCATCGCTCCATGACTCGGTGGAACTCGTCCACCGCATCGGCCGTGCGAGCATCGATTCCAACCGCGTCCAGGTTCCGTTTTCGCAAATCGCCCCGCCGTCGGGCGAGGAGTGGTCGCTCGATACCAGCGAGGAGTTGCGCGTTCCCATCGGCCGCACCGGCGCGAAGAAACTCCAGATGCTGGCCATCGGCAAAGGCACTCGCCAGCACATGCTCGTCGCCGGCAAGACGGGATCGGGCAAGTCCACCCTGTTTCATGTCATCATCACCAACCTCGCGCGCTGGGCCTCGCCTGAGCAGGTCGAGTTCTATCTGGTGGACTTCAAGAAAGGCGTCGAGTTCAAGTGTTATGCCGCGAAACATCTGCCGCACGCGCGCGTCGTCGCCATCGAGAGCGACCGCGAATTCGCGCTCAGCGTGCTGCAGCGCGTGGATGCCGAGTTGAAACGCCGCGGCGAACTTTTCCGCAAGGCCGGCTCGCAGGACCTGGCGGGTTACAAGCGCACGCCCGGCGCCGGACCGATGCCGCGCACGCTGCTGCTCATCGACGAGTTCCAGGAATTCTTCACCGAGGACGACGCAGTCGCGCAGGAAGCCTCCTTGTTGTTAGACCGCATCGTTCGCCAGGGCCGGGCCTTCGGCATCCACGTCATCCTCGGATCGCAGACGCTCGGCGGCGCATACACGCTCGCCCGCGCCACGCTCGGCCAGATGGTCATCCGCGTCGCCCTGCAATGCAACGAGGCGGACGCGCATCTGATCATGGATGATGACAACCCCGCACCGCGCCTGCTGACCCGGCCGGGCGAGGGGATCTATAATGATCAGGCCGGGGCGCTCGCCGCCAACAGTCCGTTCCAGATTGTTTGGCTGCCGGAGGACGAACGCGATGCGGTGCTCGACCAGGTGCTCGAACGCGCGAAGGCCGGCGGCTCCGTCCCGCAAGTGCCGATCGTCTTCGAAGGCAACGCGCCCGCCGACATCCGAGACAACGAGGAAATGGAAAAACTCCTGCGCGAACGTCCCGCCGCGCGACCCAAGAAAGCACACGCATGGCTTGGCGCTCCGAACTCGATCAAGGGCCCCACCGAGGCTGCCTTCCAGCGCCAGAGCGGCAGTCATCTGCTTGTCGTCGGCCAATCCGCCGAGCGCTCGCTCTCCCTGCTCACCGTCTCCACCGCGGCGCTTGCATTGCAGTTCCCGGCAGGTCAGGCGGAGTTTGTGATCCTCGATCCGCACGCCTCCGAGGGCGAGGGCTGGTATCACAAACTCGCCGCCGCTTTGCCAAACAAAGTGCGCGTCGGCGGCCCCGCCGAAGTGGCGGAACTGATGAACTCGCTCGCCGCCGATCTCGCCGCGCGCACACCCACCTCCGGACGCGATGCTCCGGAGGTATTTCTCGTCATCCAGGATCTCCAACGATTCAAGGCGCTGCGGCCGGACGATGACTTCAGGTTTTCCATGGACGACGACGCCGGCGCGGCAAGTCCCTCCAAGGTCTTCGCCGATCTGTTAGGCGAAGGCGGCCCCTGCGGCATGCATGTCATCGCCTCCACCGACACCTGGAACAACGTCAGTCGCTGGATTCCGCGCAAGCTGATGGCGGAGTTCGAGATGCGCGTGCTCTTCCAGATGAGCGCCAACGATTCCGCCAACCTGATCGATTCGCCCGCCGCCTCCGCGCTTGGCCTCCACCGCGCGTTGTTCTTTAACGAACACCTCGGCACGCTGGAAACCTTCCGCCCCTACGCGCTGCCTGATGAATCGTGGATCGGGGAGTTGGCAGGCACCGCGACGGGTTGACTCGCGCGAAGGAAATTGTTTGGCAAGTGGACGCGCGATTAATTGACCTGACTGACCTTGTTGACCTCGTTGTCATTGCGGTCAACTGCGTCAAGACGGTCATCATCTCACACCGGCCTCGTTCCTTTGCACTCCGGGTATGCGGAGCAGCCCCAGAAATCCCCTTTCGCGGACTTGCGCTGGCGCATGGAATTTCCGCACAGCGGGCAGTCCGGCGAGGGTGGCCGGTCTTTTTCCCGTGCTTCGATGCGTTTCGCAGTGAGCCGTTCGCTGAAGCCTCCGGTTTCCTCAAAGGCTTTGCCCTGCGCCTCGATCTGACTTTTGAGCATGTTGAGGGCGCGCCCGATGATGATGAGCATGGCGTTGGCCACTACCACCGCGTCTCCGTCATCAAGCCATCTTGCATATTTTCTTCGCTGTGTGAGTGCATGTTTCGCTGACTCATGAACCATGTCATCCGTGAACGGCGGCGTATCCAGAGAGATGGCATTCACGGCCTTTGCCTCGGGCGAATGCACCGACCATGGGAGTTCCTCGCGGTCGATGATGAAGACTTCGTAATCGCCGCGCAGCTCGCTGAGGCTGGCCCGCGCCACGTCCGTGAGTTTCATTTCAGTGTCCTTGGAAGTCGCCGAGCGTTCCGATCCCTCAATGATGTTCTGCCGCCCGCTGCGGCCGGCTTGGGTCATCTGGTCGTATTGCCTGCCCTTCGGATCATAGAACTTCGCGCCCGTCTCGCGGTGGTCGAAGGTCAGAAAGCGGCGGCAGAAACGAAGCGTCTCGATCTGCACGATCGTCGCCAGCGTGAAAGAGTGTAACTTGCGGAACCCCCCGTGCTTGTCGAATAGTTCGGACATTCCGGCATGCTTGCCGCATTCACCCCGTTGTCAATCCAGTCAGTCCAGTCAACCTCGTCAACCCGGTCAAAATCCGCCCCCGTATCAGTCCAACTCCTCCAACGCCTCCAGCGCGAGTTTGCGGGCTTTGGGCTGATTGAACTTCGGGTCCGAAGCGGCGGTGAAGTCTTGTTTCGCCGACTCCTTTTCTCCGAGTGCCAGAAGGGCGCGGCCACGATTGTAGAGCGGATAGGCGTCGGCGGGCGCCAGTTTCACGGCGGTCTGATAGTATGTCAGCGCTTCGCCGGGTTGATCCATCAGCATGAGGCAGTCGCCGAGGCGGTTGTTGGCCTTTGCGGTGAGTTCGTTGTAGCGGGGATGCGCGGGCGGCAGGCAATCGCGGATGGCAACGATTACGAGCCGGCAGGTTTTCATCGCGGATTCCAACTGCGGCGAATGACCGTCGGCCACTTTAAGTTCCTCCTTCGCGAGTTCGAGCAAGGTGTCTAACGGTGAAGCGGCGAAATCCCCGCGGCCCTTGGCGGCGGTGGCAAGGTGCAGGGTCTCCACACATTCGGTCACATGGCCCGAGGCCGCGAGCTGGTTGATGGCGGACGCGCCGGGCGGCTCCACCGGCGCGGCTTTGGGCGTGGGAACTTCCGGCGGATGCGAGGCTTCCAAGCCCGCAAGATAGATGTCCTCTCCGACCAGCCGCGAATATTCCGCGGGAACCTGCGCGCCGCCGGATTGACGCATGACACCTTCCCGCGTTCGTTTGAAAACCTGCTCGATGGTGATGCCCGGCGTGCGCAGATTTTGGATCAACTCTCCGGTGTAGAGGCCGTTGGTGCCGGTGCCGTCCTGCGCGGTGTGCCCCGCGTCCGTTGCGAAGGCAATGAGCGAGCCGGCGGGCGGTTTCATTTCCGTTAGACCGCCCCGGGCGGCATCCCTCGTGCCGGGATTGCGCGCCACCGGCGTGTTGCGGCAGGCATCGAGGATGACAAGATTGCAACGCCCTCCGCCCGCGCTCATCTCGGCGACGACCTGTTCGGCGTTGAAGAGTTTGGTTTCCGCCAACATGCGCAAGGCGGTTTCATCACCCGCGCCGGGAGCATAGCCGGACTTGATGGGTATCAGATAGTTTGAACCCGCGACGGAAACCCCGTGGCCGGCATAGTAAAACAATGCGACCTCCGCCTCCTTGATTTTTTCGCGAAACCCGGCGACTGCTTCAAACAATTCGTCGCGGGAGACGTTGTGTTCCTCGGTCACGAAAAAGCCAAGGCCGCGCAAAGTTTTGGAAACCGCCTTGGCATCGTTCACCGCGTTGCGCAGCGGGCCGGCCGCGGCCTCGTATTTCGCGTTGCCGATCACAAGCGCGACGCGGGGCTTCGCCGCAGGTTCCGCCGATGCGCACGACGCCGCCATCACCACGGCGCAAATCATTTCCACATACGGATGGCGAAGCATGCAAAGGTTCTGCCAATGCCCGCTACCCCGGTCAATCCGAATGGGGCCAAGGCATGGTTTGACGATGAACGGCGGGACCTTCACGATCGATGCATGAAACGCCTTTCGCCCCTTCTCGCGCTGCTTGTGACGGCTTGTGCCGTCAAGCCGCCAAAGGATGAGCCGCTTGTCGCAGGCGATCCGGATGCGCCATCGCAGGTGACACCCGCCGAGTCGATGGCCATCGCACGGCAGCTCTCCACGCATCCGTGGCGTCCCTTTGCAAACAACATCCTGCATGGCAGGGACAAGGCCGGCGTGGAGGTTCACACGCCGGACATCGGCCACGAGCCGCAACAGCCGCGCAAGGGATGGTGGGTTCCCGGAGCGGTGAACGAGGGAGTTCCCTACAAATGGGGCGGCTTCGATAACGCATCGTCGTTTGATGCCGCGGTGGCGATCGGCCATGCGGCGGGCGATGTGTCATCTCCCGCGAAACGCCGGGCCGACAACGCCGCGGTGAGCCGATATGCCGCCGGTCTCGATTGTTCGGGCTTCGTTTCACAATGTTTGAAACTGCCAAGTGTCCATGACACCGCGAAGCTGCCCGCCGTTTGCAGCGAACTTGCCGACGCGTCACAACTCCGGCCCGGCGATCTTCTCAACATCCCGCGCCGCCATGTTGTGCTTTGTGCCGGTTGGGCCGATCCGCAGAAAACCTGGATCTACTATTATGAAACCGGCGGCGGCCCGCAGTATTGGAAACCCGGCCTCAAGCAAGCTCCGCTGGCCGCCATGCTGGACCTCGGCTACAAGCCACTCCGTTATCGCGGCATGGCCCACCCACCGCTCAAACCGGGGGAGGCCCCGAAGGAAATTCTCACCCGCTCGGTGAAAGCCACCGCGGACATCGTGCCGAACCCAACGGTCGGAGAACCGTGAGCAGGGCTGTGACCGCGAGTCTGTGACTCGCCAGTCAATGACTAGCGAAAGCAAAAAACCGTTGGACTTGCCTATTTCCCCGCATTGCCATGTGAGTCACAGACTCGCGTTCCCAGCCAAGACAAATGACGTCCGCCGCGTCGCTACCACCCCGTAACCATGAAAATCCGCCTCCTGCCGCTACTGATCGCATCGCTTTTCTGCCTGCCGCCGGTCCACGCGCAAGATCCCGTGCGCGATCTCAAGGACCTGCAGGCGCTCCAAGGCAAGGTTGCCGCAGTTTCCGCCAAGGTGCTGCCCGCGACCGTCGCCCTGCTGTCCGATCGCACCGGCTCGTCCGGCTCCGGCGTGATCGTTTCCGAGGACGGACTGGTGCTCACCGCCGCGCACGTCATCCAGGGAGCGGAGATGGTGCTGGTCGTTTTCCCGGATGGCAAACAGGTGCAGGGCAAGGTGCTCGGCGCAAACTACTCGCGCGACATGGCGATGGTGAAAATCCAGGACAAGGGCAAATGGCCCTTCGCAGAAACCGGCGGCTCCAAAACCCTCGACGCCGGTGACTGGGTCGTCGCGCTCGGCCACTCCGCGGGCTTCGATGCGGCGCGCACGCCGCCGGTGCGTTTCGGCCGCGTCGTTTCCAAAGGCCCGGGAAATTTCCTAACAACCGACTGCACGCTCATCGGCGGCGACTCCGGCGGTCCGCTCTTCGATCTCGATGGCAATGTCGTCGCCATCCATTCCTCGATCGGAAAATCCCTCAGCAACAACAACCACACCGGCATCGACGGCTTCCGCGAGGATTGGGACCGCATGCTGGCCGGCGAGACATGGGGATCGCTCTCGCTCAACCCTTTCGCCAATCCGGAAATGCCCGTGCTTGGCATCGGCATGGGCATGATGCGCGGCGTGCGCGGCGTCGTTGTCGAAAGCGTCGTGCAGGGATCGCCCGCCGCGGCCGCGGGTGTCAGGGCCGGCGACGTGATCCGCGTGATCGACGGCAGCGAGGTGGGCGACGGCGGCGAGTTGTTGCAAATCCTCGCCAAGCGCCAGGCCGGCGACGTGGTGAAACTCGGCGTCCGCCGCAACAAGAGCGACATCGAGATGAAAATCACGCTCAAGCGCCGCAGCGAACTTTTCGAATGAATCCATCACCCTCCATTTCCATGAAAACATTCCATCTAACACTATCGGGATTGCTTGCCTTGCACGCCATCGCCCCAGCCGATGATGACATACCGCTGCTGCGTCCGGAAGAACGCCAGGCCGTCGAAGCGCAGACCGATGAGTTCCAGCGTTCGATCGCCCCGGTGCTCGGGGAGGCTGCCAATTCCACCGTGCGCGTGTGGTCCGGCAAGCGCCGCCTCGCCTATGGCACGGTGATCGGCGACGGCAAAAAAATTCTCACCAAGTGGAGCGAGGTCGTCGCAGCCGGCAAAAATCTCGTGGTTGAAGGACCCGGCGGCGAGGCCCTGCCCGCCGTTCTCACCGGCGTCTATGAAGACAACGACCTCGCCATTCTCGAAACCACCGGCACCGCGCTCACGCCGGTGAAGTGGACCAAGGAAGTTCCCCCGCGCGGATCGTTTCTTGCCGCGCCCCAGCCCAATGGCAGGCTCGCCGCCTTCGGCGTGGTGAGCGTGCCGGAACGCAACCTGCGCGAGACCGACAGCGCCTTTCTCGGCGTGATCGGCTCGATGGACTTTGAAGGGCCGGGCGTGCGCATCGACCGCATCGCGCCGGATTCCGGTGCCGCCGCCGCCGGACTCAAGGCCGGCCAGGTCATCCTCAGAGTGGGCGATCGCCCGATCTCCGGTTTGCTGGAACTTAAAAACTCGCTGTCCGGCCGCACACCCGGTTCGCGCGTCAGCGTCCGTGTGAAAACGGGCAAGGATGAAAGCGACGTCGAAGTTCTTTTAGGAAACCGTCCCGACCTTCCCTCGTATCCCGGCGACCGCCTGCGCACGATGGAGCGCATGGGCGGCCCGATCAGCCGGGTGCGCGACTCGTTCACCAGCGCGATCCAATCCGACATGCGCCCGCGCCCCGAACAAATCGGCGGCCCGGTGGTGGATCTCGACGGCCGCGTCATCGGCATCACGCTCGCCCGCGCCGACCGCACGCGCTCGTTCATCATGCCCGCCGCCGCGGTTGAGAAACTTCTTTCCGCAGCCCCCGTCGATCCCTCGCTTGCCAAAGTCCGCCGCGACGACGAGACGGCCGCGCTGCCTGTTAGAAGGGCGGCCATGCCGAACCGCGTGCCCAACGGCGGCGGAGCCGAGCGCTTGCGCGAACACCTCTCGGAAATGCAGCGCCTGATGGAATTCATGCAGCAGGAAATGGAGAATCTAGAGCAGGAGAGATAAGCGCTGCCTTACCACGACTTTCGCGCCGCGCGTATCTTCAGCAGTGCGTTGAACATGCGCCAGGCGTCGCGCACGACTTTGATCTTGCCGCCTTTTTTCTCCACCCACGTGACGGGGACTTCCTTCCACTCGGCGCCGCTGTGGGCGAGCGCGGCAAGCAGTTCGGAATCAAAAGCCAGGCCGTGTTCGACAAGTTGATGCGCGATGCGGCGGTAGTCGCCGCCTTTGATGACTTTGGCGCCGCATTGCGGGTCCTCGCAACGCATGCCTAACAAAAAACGCACCGTCAGCAGGAAGCCGCGGTGAACCAGCGCGCGATGGATGCTTTCCACGACCCGCGTGGTGTCCGTGCGTTTGCGAATGCCGAGCACCGAAACTCCGGATCTCACGGCGCGTTCGATCAGGCCCAGCATGTCTTCTCCGCTGACGCTGCCGTCGGCATCGACGAAAGCAAGCCAGTCCGCATCGGGCGCGAGCGCCCATGCCTCGCGCACGACAGATCCCTTGCCATGATGCCGCGCTGAGAAGTGGGTTTCCACGTTGGGAAAATCCGCTAGGTTGTCGCGCAGTTTGTTGAGAAGTTCGTGTTCGTGCGGCTCGGAGCCGTCGTCGGCGATGATCCAGCGCACGGCCAGAGGCGAACCGGCGAGCGCGCGTGCGAGTGACGGGCCATAAACCGCGAGGCGCGCCGAGTCATTCCATACCGGGGTGACGAGGACGATTTGCGGGCGGCTTTCCGGCATGACTCAGGGGGATTTAGCACGGATTTAACATTGCGGAAGCATGGATTCTTTCGTCGCATCCCGCCACTTGATGAAACATGTGGCCGTCATCGCCTGCTGGATCGGTGTGTTGGCCGCCGGGGTGCTGTTGCGCTTCGACGGTCTGGCCGGGCGGCCGTTCCATGCCGATGAGGCGACAGGCGCGAAGATCACCGCGCAACGCTTGGAATCCGGCGGCGCGCAATTCGATCCGCGCCATCATCACGGGCCGCTGTTAGGTGCTCTGGCCGCGCCGCTGTGCCGCTTGCGCGGCGAGGACGGATGGAGGGAAATGAACAAGTTCACACTGCGCCTGCTGCCTGCCGCAGCCGGTGTGCTGCTGGTGCTGGTGCCGCTGCTCGGCAGGCGGCGCCATGGCGATGCGCCGATGCTGCTGGCCGCCGCACTGCTGGCGACCTCGCCGCTGCTTGTTTATTACAGCCGGATGTTCATCCACGAGATGCTGCTGACAACCGCGGGCATGGCGGTTGTTTTTTTTCTAACCAAAGATTGGCGGCTTGTCCTCGCGGGCTTTCTGACGGGCTTGATGTATGCGACCAAGGAAACATTCGCCATCAGCATGATCGCGTGGTCGGCCGCGGGCTTGTGCCTGCTGTTCGAGAACCGCGCGAGGATCGATCGCGCCGCATGTCCGCGACTGCGCGCTCCGCTGATTGTGGCGGTGTTTGTCATCATTCTCACCGCCGGATTTTTCTACACCGATGCCTTCCGCGCGCCGCGCGGAGCGATCGACGCGGTGCGCACCTTTTTCGTTTATGACAACGTGGAGGGGCATGACAAACCGCCTTTCTATTATCTTCAACTGCTCATGCTCCCGCACAAGTCCGGCGGCTTGTGGTGGTTCGGCACTCCGGTGCTGCTGATGGCCTTATGTGCGGTTGCCATGAGTTTCAGGAAGGATGCGAACGAGCGCGTGTTCGTCCGTTTTCTTGCTTGGTCCACATTGTTTCATTTCCTGATTTACAGCATGATTTCCTACAAGAACCCGTGGCTCGCCTGCCTGCCATGGGCGCATCTCTGCCTGCTTGCGGGTTTCGCGTTTTGCGGATTCATGCGGTGGCCGGTGGCGGCGCGCATTGCCATCGCCGCGCTTGCGCTTGTGAGTGTCGGCACCCAGTTCAGGCAGGCGCGCGCGGCCACCGGACGGCTGGCGTCCGACGCGCGAAATCCGTTTGCCTATGTGCCGACGCGGAGCGATGTCGAGAGCCTTGAATCATGGCTCGCGCAGTTGAAGGAGATGGCGCCTGCGGGCGCGCTTGAACCGGTGGCGGTGATCGGCGGCGACTACTGGCCGCTGCCATGGTATCTGCGGGCTTTTGAAAAGACCGGCTATTGGAGCAAACCACCGCCGGATCTTGCGGCGATGCCGGTGGTTTTCTCGATGCCGGACACCGCGGAGAAGGTTTCAGGTTTGCTCGCTGAGACGCACGAAGCCCTGCCGCGCGGCCTGAGACCCGATGTGCCGGTGATGCTCTATGTGCGCAAAGACCTATGGGAACTGTGGATGAACGACCGATGATGAACGACCCGCTCGCCGACTCGCATCTGTTCAGTCATGATGCGATGAACACCACCTTCGCGCTGCGTTTCCGCGGTGTCGATCCCGGGACAGCCCGCGATCTTGCATATGAATGTTTCTCGCAGATCGATTTGTTGGAATCGAGGCTCAGTCGTTTCGTCGACAGCAGCGACATCTCGCGCATCAACCATCTCGGCGCGGGGGAAACCTTGTATCTTCATGAAACGACCTACCAGTGCCTGCTGCTGGCGCTTGACGCCCATGCGCGCACCGGCGGCTTGTTTGATATCACGCTGGGCAAACAGATCGCGCACCGGAAAGCCGGCGGCGATACGCCGCCTCCGCCGCTTGCGGGCAGCTTGATCATCCATCCCGACGTGCCCGCCGTCACTTGTGTCGAGCCCGGCCGGGTGCTCGATCTCGGCGGCATCGGCAAGGGATTCGCGCTCGATCAACTGCGGCAGGTTCTCGACACATGGGAGGTGGACGATGCTTTGCTGGCGGCGGGCGCGAGTTCTCTGCTCGCGATCGGCCCCAGCCACTGGCCGGTGGATTTGGCGGCGGAAAACCAAAGCCTGCGCATCGGTTTGTGCGGCCAGGCATTGAGCGCGTCGGGCACCGGCTTCCAGGGCAGCCACATCGTGCATCCGGGCGGCAACGAGGCGATGCCCGCCGGATGCCTGCGCCGGGTCTGGGTGGTGGCGGCGGATGCGGCGCTGGCGGAAGTTTGGTCCACCACGCTGATGTTGCTGGACCCGGCGGAGATCCCCGAACTCATCGCGGAAGTGCCCGAACTCGTTTCGATCCATGCCGAGCTGGATGGCGGGATCAGGGTCTTCCGGGCGGATACTGCCTGAGACTCGCAACTTTTGCCGTTGCATGGGGTTTCGCCATTGTCCATTCCATTGCCACCATGAACCGCAAGCCCCTCCAAAACGACGACTCGTGGGAAAACGATCCCGTCTGGAAACTCCTCGACCAGTCGCCGCCCGCCACCGCCAGCCCGCGTTTCGCGGATGACACGGTGCGCGCCGCGCGTCTTGCCGGACAGGGAGTTTCGTGGTGGTCGCGTGTTATAACGCCGCTTCCGCTCGCCGGTCTTGCCGCGGCCGCGGCCGCCTGTGTGATCGCGGTCGTCAGCCTGAAAAACGGCGCTCCGTCCGGCAACGGCGACCAATTCGCGGTGGCGGATTCCAACTCCTTCGCGGCCATCCAGGAGATCGCCGAAACCGAAGCGCTGCTCTCCGCCGTGGACGACCTCGACAAGTTCAGCGATGTGGAACTCGTGAGCCTTATCGGGTTTTAAGCGCTTCCCACGCAGCGGTGATTGCGGCAGCCTCGCGGCGTGAAGCCTTGTTTGATTTTCGACCTCGACGGCACGCTCGTTGATTCGCTGCCCGGCATCGCCGCCTCGCTCAACCGCACGCTCAGCGCCCACGGTCTGCCCGGCCACTCCGACGCGCGCGTCCGCTCGTTCGTCGGCGACGGCCTGCGCAACCTCATCCTGCGCGCCGCGCCGAAGGGAGTGGAACCGGCAAACGTCGAATCCCTGTTGGGACTTTACCGCAAGGATTACGCGCTGAGCTGGAAATCCGGCAGCACCGTCTATCCGGGCGTGGCCAACCTGCTCGACGAACTCCAGAAGTCCGGTTTCGCAATGGCAGTCCTCTCTAACAAAGTCCACGACTTCACCGTGGAAATGGTTCGCGCGATGTTTCCTTCCATCCGCTTCGCCGCCGTGCTCGGCCAGCGCGAAGGCATCCCGCACAAACCCAACCCTGCAGGTGCCTTGCAACTCGCCGACATCCTCGGCACTTCTCCCGAAAACTGCGTAGTCATCGGGGATTCCACCATGGATCTTGAAACGGCATCCAACGCCGGCATGCGCGCCATCGTCGTGACCTGGGGCTATCACGACCGCGACCGCCTGGTCGCCGCCGGAGCCACCCGCCTCATCGACCATCCGTCGGAACTGCCCGCGCTGCTGGAGTTTCAATGAACTCCTTCCTGGCGGACCGCGGCGGCCGCGTGAGGTCCAGCGCACGCTCTAACAGCGGCAGCCCGAGCGCGACCTGCTTCATGCGGATCAGCGCGTGCCACACCCATTCGAATTTTTTCCAGCCGCCGGCGTAGGCGATGTGGCGCAAGGCCCCGGCTGTTTCCTTGGTCATCGCGCCTTTGAGAATGTTGCCCCATTCGTAGAAGCGTTCGTAGGCGTGCCAGTAGCCGTTTTCGAGTTGTTCGGGCGTCATCCGTGCGGGGCGGAACACCGTATGGCGCGTGTCGTAGAGATCCCAGTCGCGGTGGAGCATGCGGCCTTCCGCCTCCATGCGCTGGAAGAGCGCGGTGCCGGGATAGGGAGTCATCACGTGGAAGGTCGCGGTTTCGATGCCTTGCGAGACGGCCCAATCCGTGGTGCGGTCGAAAACATCCGGGCCGTCCTCGTCCATGCCGAAGACAAACGAGCCGTTGACCATCACGCCGTGCTGATGCACGCGGCGGACGGCGGCGTTGTAATCGCGGCCCAGGTTCTGCACCTTGCCGTGATCGCGCAGGTTGTTTGCATCGAGGTTTTCGAAGCCCACGAAAATCGAGCGCAGTCCGGCTTCGGAGGCTTTTTCAAGCAGGCCGGGCTTGAGCAGGGAGTTGACGGTGGCGGCGCCTTGGAACACGCGGCCCATGCCCTTCATGCCCTCGAACAACATCGCGGCGAATCGCGGCTCGCCGAAGAGATGGTCGTCGAGGAAATAGACGTGCTTGCCCGGCAGGCTGTCGATTTCCGCCAGCGCCGCGTCCACCTTTTGCACATAGAAACCCGTGCCCTTGCCGAAGAACGCGTCCTTGTAACAGAAGTCGCAGTGATGCGGGCAGCCGCGCGAGACGACGATCGAGTTAGGCACCAGATAGAGATCGCGCTTGATGAGATCGCGGCGCATGGGAGGCAGGTGGTCGAGTGTGCGGCCAAGCGGCGCGCAGTAGCGTGATTTCGGGCGGCCCGTTTTGAAATCGCGGAGGAATTCCGGAAACGTGTCTTCTCCCGGCCCGAGGAATATCGTGTCCGCATGCGCCGACGCTTCATCAGGCAGCGAGGTGACATGGAGCCCGCCGAGGCAGACATGCGCGCCTTTTTTCCGATAGTGATCCGCGTAACGATAGGCGCGCGAGGCGTTGGTGATGTAAACCTGGATGACCACGAGATCCGGTTCGTCGGACAGGTCGAGGTGCTCGACGTGTTCGTCTTGCAGCGTGATTTCCGCATCGGCGGGCAGGTAGGCCGCGAGCGTCGCCAGTCCGAGCGGAGGGAAGAGCGAATACTTGATGGGCCGGAACAAAGGGCTGCGCGCCTCCGTCAGCGCGGGTAGGATCATTTTCACTTTCATCGCCGCGATGCTTGGCGCGGCCGTTTGATTTCCCGATGAAGCTCCGGTGAAAAACCCGGGAAATGATTCTGCCAGTCCTCAACCCTGCCGGTTGCGTTCGTCCACCTGGCCGTTGAGCGTGCAGAAATCGTAGATCCAGCCGATCCCTAACAGCCCGCCGGTGAGCAACCAGAGGATGCCGGTGCCGATTTTTCCAAGGTAGAAACGATGGATGCCGAAGGGGCCGAGGAAGGTTTGCAGGATCCACGCCACCGAGTAGTCATACTTCCCGGCGGTAAAACGGAAATCCGCCCTGCGGTCCATGCCGGGAATCAGAAACAGGTCGATCAGCCAGCCGATGCCCAGCAGGCCGAGGGTGAAGAACCAGATCGCTCCGGTGACCGGCTTGCCGTAGTAAAACCGGTGGGCGCCGGTGAAACCGAAAATCCAAAGCAGGTAGCCGATGGTTTTGCTGTGGGTGTCGCCCCGGGACGCGTTCATGCCGGAAAACTAGCCGTATCCGCGGTCACGGCCACGAAAATGTCGGCGCTTCCCGCCTTTCCGAATTCTGCCAGAGATGACCCATCCCAAGCCGGAATATTTTCACCGCAAAGCCGCAAAGGTCGCAAAGGAAACGCAAAGTGTCTCAAAAACAGGTCCGCAGGGCTTCGGAACAAACGGCAAGTCGATCCGCAGTGTTTGTTTTCTCAGGATTTTCTCTGCGATCCTTTGCGACCTTTGCGGCTTTGCGGTATTTCCAATGAATTCATCATACCCGCCCTGCCTGTTTCCACCCCGTTCCTGCCCGGATTTTTTGAAAAATCCCGGATCGTCGCAACTTTGGGCTTGCAACGGTCCGGCCATCCCTTAACACCTCCGCCCCGAATTATGGCTAAGAAAAGTTGGATCGCCCGCAACGAGCGCAAAAAACAAACCGTCGATAAATACGCCGAACTCCGCCGGAAGCTCAAAGAGCAGAAGGACTACGTCGGCCTCTCGATGCTGCCCCGTGACGCGAGCCCGACGCGCCTCATCAACCGCTGCCAGATCACCGGCCGCCGCCGTGCTTTCCTGCGCCGCTTCCGCCTCTCCCGGATCACCTTCCGCGAGCTGGCCTCCGCAGGCATGCTTCCGGGCGTCACCAAGTCGAGCTGGTAAGCTGGCACGCAATCCGCTCATTTCAGGCGTGGGGCGGAAATTTCCCGACCCGCGCCTTTCTTATGCCGATTTACGAATACGTCTCCGAAGCCCCCGATGATCCCGAGCATTCGTGCCGGATCTGCGCCCGCGGATTCGAACTCAGGCGTCCGGTGGACCGCGCCCCGCTGCAAGTCTGCCCCTTGTGCAAGCACCCCGTGAAAAAGGTTGTCTCGCGCATCAACACGCCTCAAGTCACCAAACCGCTCTCGGTGACCGATGCCAAAAAAGCCGGCTTCACCGTGCTCCAGCGCCGCGATCAGGGCGTGTATGAAAAACTCTGATCCCATGCCGCGATGACGACATTTCTTCAAAGCATGGACCTTTTGGCGTCCGTCTCATCGGCTCCTCCGGCGGAATTCCCATCCTTGGGAAAATCCCTGCTCTACATCGCGGGCATTGTTTTCTTCCTGCTGCTCAACGCGTTTTTCGTCGCCTCGGAATTCGCCATCGTCAAAGTCCGGCCCAGCCAGTTGGAGGCCGAGGGAAACGCGGACTCGCCCAAAACCCGGACTGCCCTGCACATCGTCAACAATCTCGACGGCTACCTCTCCGCCAACCAGCTCGGCATCACCATCGCCTCGCTCGCTCTCGGCTTCCTCGGCGAACCCTTCGTCGAGGGACTCATCTCGCCCATCCTCCTCAACACCGGCATCCCCGCGTGGTGGGTGAGGATCATCTCATTCTCCCTGGCCATCGTTTCCTTCACCTTCCTGCACGTCGTCATCGGCGAGCTGATGCCCAAGTCCATCGCCATCCGCCGCTCGGTTTCCACCACCCTGCTGCTGGCCGGGCCGCTGCACGCCTTCTACCGCTCCGCGCACTGGGCCATCGTCGTGCTCAACGGCACCGCCAACAAACTGCTTAAAGTTTTCTTCAACCTCGATCCGGTGAGCGAAAGCGAGCACAGCCACTCCGCCGCCGAACTCGCCGTGCTCGTCACCCAGAGCGGCAAAACCCAGGAAGTCACCGAAACCGAACGCGAAATCCTCATCAACGCCCTCGGCCTGAACGAACTCTGGGTGCGCGATGTCATGACCCCGCGCAACAACGTCGTCGTGCTCGATGCAGACCAGCCGTTTGAGAAAACCATGGAGATCGCGCTGCGCAGCAAGCACACCCGCTTTCCGCTCGTCAAAGGCCACCTCGACAACTCCATCGGCCTCATCCACATCAAGGACCTCTTCAAACTCATCAACGATCCGGACCCCGACCTCATGCGCATCAAGCGCGAGTTGAAAATCGTGCCGGACACCATGCCGCTCGACACTCTGCTCAAATTCTTCCTGCGCGAGCACGCCCACCTCGCGCTGGCCGTCGATGAATTCGGCACGCCCGTCGGCATCGTCTTCCTCGACAACATCATGGAGGAACTCGTCGGCGACATCCAGGACGAGTTCGACAACGAGCGCTCCGCCTTCACCCGCATCAATGACGAGGAATTCGTCATCGAAGGCACGATGACCCTCAACGACCTCGGCGGCCATGTGCCCGACCTCGTCCTGGAAAGCGGCGAGGTCACCACCGTCGGCGGCTACATCACCCAGCAGCTCGGACGCTTCCCGCAAACCGGCGAAACCCTCCGCATCCTCTCGTATGAGGCCCGCGTCACCAGCACCGACGGCCGCCGCGTCGGCCAGATCCACTTCCGCAAAACCGCCACACCCGCAAACGGCATCGGCGACGAGGAAGCGGAAGACTGAGTGGTGCACGTGGCTGGGACAAACTCGTCCCGGCTTGCCCGCTGCAGCTTCAGCGAAGGCGGGTGATATCTGCCCGGAAACGTCACCCGGATTTCCCCGCTCCAGGCAAGCTGATATACGCACACGTCTCTGGAAAATCCTTGTAGCTTAGGGGAATTTAGGAAAGCCTCCTGACAAGGTTTTTCCAGATATCATTACGGAAGACCATACGAATAAAGAATGTTAGCCAAAAAATGAAGATCTTCCAAAAACTCGCGAGTCTTTTCACATCCTCGAAGGAGTCGGAAGGTCGTGACGGCGGTGATCTCGTTAAGGAGCTTGAGACAACGTTCGGCAGAGCTATCCGAGCTTTTTCAAGTGATCTTGAGCCAGCACGGAATCAAATAGCTAAGGCAGAATTGGCTGCATTTGCCTACTACTGCATCTGGGATTGGCATCGTAACCAATCCGAGTTTGATAGAGATTACGATGTTG
>Ga0315904_10002445_pt1 | contig 28775 bp, 38 predicted proteins | sample LakEriMetagenome_6_FD_203529 | JGI IMG/M metagenome (GOLD analysis project Ga0315904, IMG submission 203529) | Freshwater fungal communities from buoy surface, Lake Erie, Ohio, United States - Buoy 12 MA120 | ecosystem: Environmental > Aquatic > Freshwater > Lake | place: USA: Lake Erie, Ohio...
GAAGGGCCGCAGGTCTTTTTGACTTGTACGCATCGCACTAACGAAGAGCAGCGAGAGCTCTATGCTCAGGGCCGCACGAAGCCGGGCAAGATCGTCACGCGCCTACGTGAGAACGGTAGGCACAACGTATACCCCTCGAAGGCATTCGACATAGCCTTCAAGAAGGAGGGCAAGCTCGACTGGAGTGAGAAGAACTTCAAGAACTTCGCGGCCATCGTGGCCGAGCACTTCAAGTCGGTACAATGGGGCGGCAACTGGCCTCGATTCAAGGACATGCCGCACTTTCAAGTCTGACTTTTCAACACCTCAACACCTTAATCTTCAGTGTATTGCACGATGTTAACCGCGTCGTGTTAATACTTACATGATTTTTGTCTATTGATGTAGCAAAAAAACCACATATATTTGCCGAACAAATTTCAAAACATCACACACATGAAGTACTGTATCACAATCGAACAGATCAGCGGCTCACAGAAGAGTCACGCTGTTCACTTTTTCAACAACTGGAAGGACGCACAGACGTCCTTCATTCAGCGCTGCGACGAGCTCGGCTACGAGTGGACTGACCTACCAGACGGCACCGCACTAATGAGTGCCGGAGGCATCGGTCATGACTACCGCATCGAGCTCATGCATTCAAACTTTTCATTTTTAGTCAACGAAGAAGAGGAGGCCATGTCATGAATATCACTATCACTCAAAGGTCGGCGACATCAGTTATGCTGCCGACTTCGGCCTACTATGAAAACGTGACTGACTGCTCCTTCGCGGCAATCATAGACGGCACATTCATCACTGGATGGATGGCGAAGAATATCCAGTACTCGAGCCTGCGTAGTGAACGCATCAAGGAAGGCGACGAGATCAGTGAATTGAGCGAACTCGCTCGTGTGCTTACCGAGCCGAAGTGGCAGATCGTGACACGCGAGCGCTTCGATGAGCTCTTCGCTCAGTGCGTCGCTCGTCTATCCGGTAAAGCAGAGGAGGTGCAGCCATGAGCGAGCCTACCTACCGCGAGAACCGCAACTGCGGCGTATACTTCGCTATCTATCCGACTCACTACGTCAAGCTGATCAAAGATGTACAGCGAAACGAATGGACGCACATGATACGCGTGGCCTACAATCGTGACACAGTCGACATGTATGACGATGTTCACTGGGCCGAGAGCGAACAATTCACCGAAGGCCGTCCCGATCGCTTCTGGTCACTACTGAACGACGCAGTCATCTACCTCATGAAGAACTACCATAAACCTCTACAAACATGCGATACCCTATTCAAGACGTCAGTATAGACGCACTTCAAAAGTTCCAGGCACGGCTCAATTCAGAGCCTGCACTGGAGTCGGTCGAGCTCACACCGGATAAAAAGGCGAGCACTGTGGTCATCAGTCACATCGAGATGACCCTCGACGAGATGTACTTCGGGCAGTGGAAGACGGAGAACTTTAAGTGGCACATGATAGCCAACGAGGTGCAGGCATCACTCGAGCTCGTCGTGGTGCATCCAGTCACCGGCTACGAGATCAGACGCACCGGAGCCGCTTCTGTGGTCATCATGGTCGACCGCGTTCCGGACTCAATAAAGGACGATGCACAGCTCCGCAATCAGTGGGCACTGTCTCCATCGAACAAGAAGCCGAACGCTCTCGACATGGCCTTCCCAAAGCTCAAGGCAGAGTGCCTCAAAAACGCAGCGCAGAGCCTGGGCAAGGTATTCGGTCGTGACCTTAATCGCAAGAACAAGGACACGTACAAGCCCTACAAGATCACGCGCAAGGACGTCCCTATCACGAAGCTACCGGAGCACACTATGACGCTGATCGAGCAGAGCATCGCGAAAGGCGAGGACGAGTTCGAGATTCGCCAGGCGATGGAGGAGCTTGCCGAGCTCATCAGTCCAGAGCAGAAGCAACACATCGAGTCCCTACTAAATACCAAAGCACATGAATAAGTATACAGCCGACGTCCTCCAGCACGCGCAAGGAGTCAGACAACAGTCAGAAGCATGGGAAAAAATGCGCCTCGGCAAGTTCACCGCGAGCACTATCGTCGACCTCATGAGTGAGCCTCGAAGCAAGGCCGACCGCGAAGCAGGAAAGCTATCAGTAGCAGGTGAGCGCTATGTCATCGAAAAGGCCATGGAGATCATCACTGGTGAATCACACGATCACGCCTTCGGTCGTGCTATCGACTGGGGCAACGAGTGGGAAGAGCACGCACTAAACGAACTGCACAAGCAGCTAGAGCACGACACTGGCGGCGAGGTGCGTATGGTCATGAAGCCTGCCTTCAAGCTCTGGAACGACTACGCCGGATGCTCATCGGATGCGATCATATACGACCGCGAGATGGATCCTCTGCTGATCGTCGAGATGAAGTGCCCATACAACAGCGTCACACACTTCTATCACACGCGAGTGACCGATGGCGAGAGTCTGAAGAAGGAGAATGACGAGTACTACTGGCAGGTGCAGATGAACATGCTCGTGCATCAGACCACAGCGGCCTACTTTGCCAGCTATGACCCTCGTCAGCCGGAGCACCGACGTCTTCACTATGCACGTATTGAGGCCGACATCGAAGCACTTCAGCTCCTTTGCGAGCGAATGGAGAAGGCTGAGGCTATCAAGCAGCAATATGTTCAAGAGTGGGCAGGTAATGTTCAAAAGTCTGTGCTGAATGCACGCGGACGTTGACTATAATTGTATCGCGATTCATTTATGAAAAAACTGAATACAGACTACCGCCGCATTGCTTAAGCACATTCGTGCGATGGATCGCCTTTGCGTGCGGTAGTCGTATTTTTTCCATGAAAAACTCCTTCCTATTACACCGAGATAGTCTCGCTGTTCTCGACGCTCTGAGTGATGAGCAAGCCGGTAAGCTGTTCAAAGCTATGGCAACCTATCACGAGACTGGTGAACAGCCAGAAGATGTACTTCTCAAGTGCATACTGCTTCCCTTCATAAATCAGTGGACGCGTGATGCTGAGAAGTGGGAACGCATAGCCGACATACGTAGAACTCAAGGCAGTAAAGGCGGACAAGCTAAAGCTACCAATAGCAAGCAAAAGGTAGCAAAAGGTAGCAAAAGCAAGCAAGAGGTAGCAAACGATAGCAAACGTAGCGGTAGTGTAAATGTAAGTGTTAATGTAAATGATAGTGTTAATGTAAAGGATAAGAGTACTGCCTATCCATCACTCGACGAGGTGATCACTTTCTTCACTGAGAACGGATACACTCGAGATATCGCAGTCAAGGCCTACCACTACTATGCAGAGGCAGGCTGGAAGGACTCACGCGGCGAGCCGGTGAGAGCCTGGAAGCAGAAGATGCGAGGCGTCTGGTTTAAAGACGAGAACAAACAGCCTCAGGCACAAGTACTCAGCTCACACTACAACCCAGCCATCGGCGAAGTACCGGCAGTATGGCAACCTATCGACCAATATCGACCAGTATGATCTCAAGACTACCATCAAACGACATAGAACTCGAGCAGCTGGTGCTCGGTGCTGTGCTCATGGAGAGCAAGGCCATGACCTCAGTCATCGCTCACCTATCGGCAGAGCGCTTCTACGATGGCCGGCACACGGCTATCTTCGAGGCTATGACTCAGCTCTTCCTTCACAACAAGCCTATCGACATTCTCACGGTCACTCAGCACATCCGGAAGGAGCGCCTGCTTGATCAGTGCGGAGGGCCTGCGTACATAGCCGGACTCACCTCACGAGTGGCATCGACCGCCAATCTTGAGCAGTGGTGCCTCATGCTCAGCGAGCACTACATGAAGAGAGAGTTCGCTCGCATCAGTGCCCAGGTGAACGAGCTGGCCTACGATCCGAGCGCTGATGTGTTCGAGATGTTCGACCGCTTCAGTAGTCAGATGACGCAAGTATTCTCGACAAACGTGAAGACCACAGTGGCACACGTCAACGAGCTGACCGAGAAGGTCGCAGAGTCAGTCATATCACGAGAGAAGGAAGCGAGCGGCGTAAGTGGTGTGTCGTCAGGCATCGAGTGCGTCGACAAGCTCATCGGAGGACACCAGAAGACAGACCTCATGTACATGGCAGGTCGTCCGGGCATGGGCAAGACTGCGATGGCGATCAGCGAGATGCTGAACATGGCACAGCGTGGCATGCCGGTGCTCTTCTTCTCGCTCGAGATGTCCAGTGCTCAAGTGATCCTTCGCATGATCAGCATGATGAGCGGCCTGGATGGTCAGAAAGTGATGAAGTACCGACTCGACACAGATGAGATGCGACTCTTCCAGATGACAAAGGACAGACTCAACAGACTACCGATATACATCGACGACACGGCAGGCGTCTCTATCTTCGACCTACGCACACGCGTCAAGGCCATGGTCGAGAAGCACAAGGTCGGCATCGTGTTCATCGACTATGTGCAGCTCATGACACTGGGCAGTCAATTCCGCAACAAGGGACAGAACCGAGAGCAAGAGATCAGCATGATCAGTCGCAACTTGAAGCTCGTCGCCAAGGAGTGCGACATACCGGTAGTGGCTCTGTCTCAACTATCGCGAGGAGTCGAGGCAAGGTCAACTAAGAGGCCGATGCTCTCCGACCTTCGCGAGTCGGGAAGCCTGGAGCAAGATGCGGATGTCGTGGTCTTCCTCTTCCGTCCCGACTACTACGGCATCACACGCGACGACAGCGGCAACGATCTGACCGGAAGCGGCGAGTACATCGTGGCAAAGCAGCGCAACGGCTCGACTGGTATCGCAAAGATGCGCTTCAAGGCCGAAGTGATGCAATACACTGACTTCAACAAACAACCCATACAAACCATAGAGGCCTTTTAACATGCGCTTTCTAATCATGTCAAGCGGCCGTATAATCAAGCAAGAGATGAAAGTATATCGAAACTCTGACGGCACCTACGACGTCATCAATTCAAGGAACGAACTGTTCCACATCGTACACGCGGCCAAGAAGGTCGGACATGTCACCGACAAGTGGAGGCATAACAACCGGCAGCTCCTTCGAATACCGAAGCACGTCATGGACTTGATACACATCATAGAGCCATGAAGAAGAAGCAGGTCAAAACGATGACAGACAACGAGCTCACGCTCTTGCGCTGGAAGCTGCTCAGTGAGCACAGCGAGGACAAAACATGCAAAGCACGCAATCGACGCTACCGCGTCATAGTTCAAAATGAAATTGACGAACGTAAAAAATAGGAAGTGCAAGATCTGCAAGCAGGTCTTCTCACCGACCATCAGCACACTCCAGGTCACATGCACGAAGGTGAGCTGTGTGCTGGCACATGCGAAGGCCATGAAGGCAAAGGACAGCAGGCTCAAGATCCAGGAGATGCGCGAAAAGCTCAAGACTCGCCAGGAGTACCTTAAAGAACTTCAGACGGTCTTCAATGCCTACATACGCGAACGCGACAAGATGCTGACCTGCATAAGTTGCGGCAAGCCTCTCAGGGGCAAGTATGACGCCGGTCACTATTTCAGCGTCGGCAGCTATCCGAACCTACGCTTCAACGAAGCGAATGTCTTCGGCCAGTGTGTGACCTGCAATCAGCACAAGCACGGCAACCTCATCGAGTACGGTGAGCGACTTGTTGAGCGCATCGGACTGAAGGCATACGATGAACTGCATGCTGCGAAAAACGGACGGCTCTCGCTATCGGTGCCGGAGATTCAGGAGCAGATCAAGCTATACAAGACAAAAATCAAACAACTCAAAACTCTATAACATGATCACTATCGACAACAAGCCTCACAAGCGCACCGAGCACTTCCGAGGCACTATCACACTGGCGCTCTCAGATGAGGCACAGCCGACCTATGTCTTCGAGCTGCTACGGCACACGAACGGCAGCATCAAGTACGAGGTCAGAATCGACCCGAGCCATGAACTCAGCGATGCACACCGAGACATACTCGTCCGGACGATACTCGCAAACGTCGCGAAGGAGCAGGTGAACTGGAAGCCACAAGAGAAGGAGGGGAAGTCATGACGGCAAAGGATCACGCACAGATACTCTTCGACGAGTACTACGACCTGCTCAGTGGTGTCGTACACGACATGTCACTTCGCGGTCGTCGAAGTAGAGCAGAAGCAGCCCGGCAGTGCGCGCTGATGTTCATCGAACAGATGCAACTACACTGCAACTATGAACTCGCTCAGTACTGGCGAGATGTCGAATCCGAACTCCAAACAAATATCAGATGAAAACATACACAGCCGAACAAGTGGAGCGCATAGTCAAGCTCCGGACTCTTCGCATCCAGATGCTACGCGGAGACGTAAAGTACTCACCGAGCCGCATGAGAAGCATCAGCGGCGAACTCTATCAGTTAACAAATAACTCAATATACAGATGAAAATCACAAGTACAAACGACGGCGGCGTGCTCATAGCACTCTCGCCGGAGGAGGTCGGCGCTATGGTCAAGGCTTCCAAACAGACGGACATGTTCACCGAACCTGCACCGCTCGCATCGAACATCTACAAGGGCCTACGCGGCAACACGCGCGCCTTCATCGACGAGCTACGTGACCGGTACGATGCAGCCTGGATCGAGACGAAGAGCGACCAGTTCCAAGATATTCGCTATCGTCACCACATGGCAGATACTGCGATACTCTTCAGACTGCTCGAAGAGAGGGGAGGCATACTATCGGAACGAGAAGGCGGCAAGTACGCACGCGTGCGCTTTCTTTGGTAACATAGTGGAACAAGTTGTAACATGTTACAGAGGGCCTTCGGGCCCTTTTTTTTTACCCATAGCTATACTTGCCATAATTCGGATACAGCTCGAAGAACATTCTCATCATGATCGCGTCGGCATAGTCGGGAGATAGGCCATGCTGGCGACTGATCTCATCCTTCGAACTCACCGACAGCTTGCCGTCGGCTTCGGGCCTCTTCCTTCGAATCATGTCAAGCTCCTTCATGATAGTATCGCGGTGGCTGATGGGGAGCACTATCGCACGAGCTTCGACCTTCTCTGCGAGCTTGTAGTAGCATTCGGCCTTGAGGTGAACAAAGCGCTCCGGATGCACCGCGCGTGATCCGTTCATGAACTCACGGCACCGGAGCACATCGCATAGGCCGCCACCGACACCGTCAGCATCGGCTATCACATTACGCGTCTCGACACTATGCCTCGCTTGCAGCTCACGTATAGCACGCACGACCTCATCGACTCGCTGCTTCCTTAGCTCATGGATCTCGATGCACTGGAGACCTCTCCAGACAGCGATGACAGTCCTATCCTTGCCGAGCCTGGCGACGTCGCAGGTCAGATACATCTCACCGATCACCTTCTCGTCACGGAAGGCATGACTCAAGTCCTCATAGCCGAAGAGACCGTCGGCACTCTCGTCATATTCCCAGATGCCATACTTCAAGCGCTGCCGGTCGATCTCGTGGAGATCTTCGAGAGTATCGAGGTAGCTCGACGGCAGGTGAGGATTCTCGCTCGCAAGCGACTGCACGAAGGCACGCTTCGGGCTTGTTGTTCCGTCGCGCCATGGCACATAGAACTCGTGGTATAGCCAGCCCTTGTGCGGATTGCACGTGAGGAGCATCTTCGGCTTGAGATCATACTCCTTCATCTTGAAGCGGAAGCACGAGCTGAGTACCTCCACAGCCCGGCGTGAGACCTGCGCGGCCTCATCTATCCAGGCATCGGTCAGCTCGAGACCTTGAAGCTGTTGAAACTCCGGATCGGAAGGATATGCGAAGAGATCCTTGAGTAGTATCTCGGAGCCGTTCGCGAACGTGATGACATTCGACTGAGCATTGAAGGTCATATCCTTCTCCATTCGTAGGCCATAGAGCGCACAAACTTCGAAGAAGGTCTTGAGGGTCGTCTTCTTCAGTGTATCGAGTTTACTGCGTCCTATGAGTCCCCTCGTGCCTGGATACTTGAGACGTCTCTGTATCTGCCAGACAGAGCCAGTGAACGACTTCGCGCCGCCACGACCTCCTCCAAAGAGTACCCATTCGACCGGTGAGTCGACTGTGAGCGCTCGGAAGCACTCTATCTGCTTCGGGAGGAAGTCTATCTTGGGCATCTTACCAGGGTAGATCGTCGTCGCCGGATGTCGGAGCAGGTGCAGACGTCTGAGGCTTCTGCTCATCGAGAGTGAAAACGAGGCCGCTCATCTTCTGACCTTTTACGTCACGAGTCCAGCCGCTGATCCGGTAGAGCTTGCCATCAATTAAGGCAGTACCTCGCGTGTCTGGGTGCTTCGGGTCGGTCTTCTTGTCGTTTTTCCATAGTGAGCCAGTGTTCGGCTTGTGTGTGTATGTACTCATAGTTCTATATGTTTACTTTTTAGGGGTGCGATGCTCTTCACCTTCTCGAGTGAGCGCCAGTGACCATGCTGAGCGAGTAGTCGCGTGATGTTCATCAATTCACGACGTACCTCTTCATCACTTTCAAGGTAGCCGAGGGCCATCTTCCGGGCATGTATGATGACAGTGTGATGTATCGGAGGAGTGAATAGAGCACCGATGTCTCGATAGGTCGCTTGTGAGGTCGTATGGAGCTCCTCGCACATGATGAACAGTGCGTAGTACCTGCTCATGATCTCGTCAGAGCGCCTGCTACGTCGTCGATGAATATCAGAGACACCGGTCACAGCGGTCACGCACATACATGCGACTTCGAACAGCTCGGCAGGCGTGCGGTCGATGGCCGTTTTCATGATGTCTTGAAGCTGCTCGTCTGGCATCAGCTCAACGATGGCAAGACTCACCTCTTTGAAGTGGCGGTCGTCAATTAACGGCTGCAACTTGACGAGCACCTGACGAGCCTGCTCCTTGTCGAGCATGACTTGAAGGTCGGCGAGTATTTGCTGAGCCGTATGCGATAAGAATATTGACATCGGTCTGAGTTATTTGTGCGAGTCGTTTGAAGTGCTTGAGCTGGATGCTGTCCGGATCACGAAGCCATCGGTACAGCGTCCATCGTGTAACCTTAAGCCGTCGAGCGGCGAGCTCCTTCGTGCCGAAGTGATCTACTATGAAGTCCTCGAGAGTCATGTGCATAAGTTGACAGCTATGTGCGCGGCATACCGCAAGCGGTGCTGTATGTTTGCAAAGATATGACTCAAAAGTGCAACATCGCGACATTTTGGAGCTACTTGTGAACACTCACTACGCACAGTGGAGAGAGCACGCCATCGGTCTCGAGAGAGACAAGGTGCGAGGAGAAGACCTGCTCAGTGAGACATTGCTCAAGATATTCGACAAGCACCGCGAGCAGGCCGAAGATGTGGCGAGAAGAGGGAAGCTGTTCGAGTACGTCAACAGATCGCTATATCTGATGTACATCGGCAAGCATACGAAGTACGCGCAGAAGTACAAGCGCTTCGCTGCGAACTGGAGCACCGAGGCAGATGTCGCGAACATGGAACCTGAGACACCATGGCTCGGCTCACGCATCGACAACGAGTACATAGATGCATATATCTCGCTGATGCCGGAACTCGATGCGGTCGTGCTACGGCTTTACGCCATGAAGGACTTTAAATACGAGACGGTCAGCAAGGAGACCGGCATACCGGTGAGGGCACTGTATAAACTGGTCGAGAAGGCCATCAAAAAGATACGAGACAATGTTCAAGCTCAACGTCCCGGCACGAGTCCGGACAGCTCGCATGAATGAATGCGGCAAGTGCAAGTTCTACAACGAAGAACACGGCAGCTGTGGCACGCCGATGAACCTCGTCGGACTGATCTCCGGCACTCATGGTGGACTCGTGGATCCGGACGAGGTCGACACCGAGCCCGAGACTCAAGACGTGAATCTCGTCAAGTACTACAAGAAGAAGGTGCGCCTATGTGGCTGCTACGTGAAGGAGAAGACGAAGTTCACCTTCGAGTCGTGCCCAGTGGGAAAGTGGGGAAAGTACCGACTCACGGACGAAGAGACCAACAAGCTCGAGACGTTCATCAATTCACTGCCCAAGAGTGGCAAGCTAACGAACGACCAGGTCAACGACATCGTGAAATGGTTCGAAAAGGCAAGCGGCAGACCGATGCGCCGGTGCGAGAACTGCATCCGAGCTATGGTCAAAGAGCTCCAGCTTCAGATAGGTAACAAGCAAGACGTACAAATATGATCAACGGCCACAAGTGCTACATAGAGAACGGCTACCTATTCGCGGTAGCCCTATTCGATGAGCAAGACGTCGACGACGAAACGACCGACCGCGTACTCAAGGAGCTCAACATACCAAGAGCGAAGAGATACGTCGAGAGTCGAATCTGCATATACGTCGAGCATATCGTCGCACTATACGACGCAATCAGTCCGAACATGTGCATCATTGAACTATCGAACGGCTACCAGCACCGAATCAAGGCTCAGTATGAACTCATCGAACACTTAATCACTCAAGCATGAAGATATCATTCGACTATGACGGCGTGCTCAGTACGCGACCCGGTCAGGCACTTGCCTCGATCAAGATGAAACAAGGACACCTCGTGTACATCGTGACCGCTCGACACTGGAAGGAGAACGAAGACGTACTTGCTACGGCCAAAGAGCTCGGCATACCGAAGGCTCGCATCTACTTCACCGACGGAGTCGACAAGTGGCACACTATCAAGCGCATCGGCATACAGATGCACTATGACAACAATCAAGAGCAGGTTGACAAGATTCGAATCAACACAGCAGCACAAGCTCAACTATACACACCATGAGCACGGTCATCGTCTACACACTATGCATCGCTGTCATCAGTGCCGCAGTGCTGTCGCTCATCGACTTAATCAAGCAAACAAATAAACACCGAAAGTGATGCCAATACCAACACCGACACCAGAAGAGAAGCGAGAGGACTTCATGGCTCGATGCATGTCCGACTCGAAGCTACTCACCGAATACACCGACGCGAGTCAGCGCTACGCAGTCTGCATCGCATCATACAACGCGAACCAATAGATGTAGCAAAAGATGGACAGATTCGACACCGACGACCGAAAGGAAGCCATGCTGGCGGCGCTCGAGTATAGCTTGGGCAACGTCAAGCAGGCATGCGACAAGATGAAGGTCGCACGTCAGACGCACTACAACTGGATAGAGCAAGACGAGTACTACCGGCAACGAGTGGAAGAGATACGCGAGATGCGTCTGGACTTCGCGGAGTCCGAACTGATGAAGCTCATCAAAGAGGGCAACGTCGCAGCGACGATCTTCTTCTTAAAGACACAAGGCAAGAAGCGCGGATACGTCGAGCGGCAAGAAGTGACTGGTGCAGAAGGTGCGCCTATCATTGAGATCATAGGGAACATATAACCGAAAAGAGTCAATACAACAGATGAGAGTCGAGATACCAAAGACACTGGACGACGTGACACTCCGCACCTACGTGGCCTACATGACCGCGAGGACGGATGCCGAGCGCATCAGTGCATACACCGGACTGAAGAGGACGGTCATCGAGAACTGGAACTACGAGCTCGTGAACAAGACACTTGAGCTCATCGAGCGAAGTGCTGCATCATGCACACCGATACACAGAGAGAAGTTCAGACTCGATGGTCAGCTCTTCGGCTTCATACCGGACATGGATCTCATGACCATGCGCGAGCACGTGGATGCTGAAGCCTGGGCAGGTGAGATATGGAAGGGCACGACAGTCAACTGGAGCTATATGCCACAGCTTATGGCGGTGCTCTTCCGACCGGTCAGTGCTCAGCTCGGTGACTACTACGACATCAAGAAGTACTCGATGGAAGACGCGAAGCGCTATGTCGAGACACTGAAGGGCATGTCGATGAGTCAAGTGCAGGGGGCGCTGGTTTTTTTTTCGACTATCGCACGCGACTGCGTGACAAGTATGCTCGAGGAGCAGATAGTGGAGATGGAGATGAGGATGAGATTGACTTGACACCGGACGGCCTCGACCGCTATGGCTGGCTACATATCCTCGAGATACTTGCCAGCAACGACGTGACGAAGTTCGACGCAGTACTCGATAGGAACATATACGAGATATACACGCACTTGAGCTATATGCGCGACTATAACGCAGAGAAGCTCCGGATGCTCAAACGAATAAAGAGAGGACATGTTTAATAACATCAGCTATAACGTCGTCATCGAGCGCTTCAAGCTCTTCGCAGACGGTCACTATCTCATCAAGCGCTTCACGCATGGGCAGGTAGACCAGACCGACCTTGACAAGGATCAGCAGTTCCCATGGATGCACGTCGCACCGGTCGAGGTGAGAGCTGCGGCAGGTGCTCGTCTGTTCACCTTCGACGTCATCTTCGCGGACATACCTCGCGACAAGGAAGACAAGACCGACTACCAGAAGGAGAGCATCAGCGACTGCATACGTCTGGCTGAAGACCTGCTCAGTGAGATACAGAACGGACAGACTGTCTTCGGCTCGGACGTGGAAGTGGAAGGCGAGAGCACGATCACTCCTTTCATCGAGGAGTGGACGCATACACTGAGTGGCTGCACACTTGCACTCACGATCAGCGTACCGAACAACTACTCAGCTTGTGACATACCTGCGGACTGGGCTATCGGTGGCGGTAGTCCATCGACTCCTCCTTCACCGCTTCCCGGCATCATACTACGAGTGAACACGGTCGACAACGTGAACCAGCACCTGCTTGACCTAACCGCAGGGGCGAACATCACGATCACAGATCTGGGAGACGGCAGAGTGAAGTTCGACGCTACCGGTGACGTGGGCACGAACTGGGGAAGCATCGGAGGCCTGCTCAGCAATCAGCTCGACCTTCAAGCTGCACTCGACCTCAAGGCAGACATCTCGAGTCTGGGAGCAGCGGCCTTCTCGAATGACTACACCGACCTCGACAACTTGCCGACGATACCGAGCGAGCTCGACGACCTCAGTGATGTGAACGCACCGACTCCTTCGAATGGGCAGGTACTGACGTGGAACGGCACGGAGTGGGTGGCATCTACACCATCAACTGGAAGTGGCACGGTCACATCTGTCGGCTTGAGCGTACCTGCACCTGCGAACGCTGCACTCTCTGTTAGTGGCTCGCCAGTGACAACGTCCGGCACTCTTGCCATCACGGCGAATGGAATCGCGGCGCAGTACATCGACGGCACCGGAGCGCTTCAGAACTTCCCGGCAATACCGAAGACGGTCGGCGACCTCATAGCTGGAACACAGAAGGGCGACCTGCTCGAGTGGGACGGCTCGAAGTGGGTCATCATACCGGGCCTTGCGCTCGATGCACTCAATGACGTCGCTCTCACTACACCGAGCAACGGACAGACACTGCAATACAACGGCACGTCGTGGGTAAACGTGACACCTTCGAGCGGAGGCACAGTGACCTCTGTTGCTCTCACGATGCCGACCGCATTCGCAGTCACCGGCTCACCTATCACGACGGCAGGCACTCTTGCGGTCAGTGGAGCAGGTACGACTGACCAGTATATACGAGGCGACGGCTCACTGGCTAACTTTCCGAGCACCGGAGGCGGTGGAGGACAGATCTTCTACTTCAACGGCAACGTCTCTCAAGGCACTATCGGAGGCAACGCATACTACGAACTCGGCACCGATGCTGGCACTGGCCCAGCAGCTAACTTCACGCGAGCTACTACCGGAGTCATCGCTCGCTTCATCACAGATATCGGCTCACCGAATCACTTGATCATACCCTCCGGAGTCTGGACTATCGACGTCTATCTGTCTGAGACTGGAGGCGGTGCGAATCATGCCGAGATACTTGCCAAGCTATACACCTATGACGGCACGAACTTCACGCTCGTGGCTGTCTCACCAGTGGAGCAAATCACGAACGGCAATGTGCTCGACCTCTACACCTTCACGATCTCAGTACCGAACACGGTCACACTGGCTACTGACCGCGTGCACATCGAGTTCGACATACAGAACACGAACGGCAAGACTGTGACTCTCTACACTGAAGACTCGACGATCGGCGAGGTGCATAGCACCTATGCTATCGGCCTCAGCTCACTCAACGGACTCACCGCGAACACTCAGACGTTCGCTACCGGCACGAGCGGCACCGACTTCGGCATCAGTAGCGCTGGCTCAGTTCACACATTTAACCTACCGACGGCAGGTGCTTCAGCTCGTGGTGCTCTATCGAGTGCTGACTGGTCGACCTTCAACAGCAAGGTCTCGACATCGAGAAGCATATCGACGAGCTCGCCACTATCTGGAGGCGGTGACTTGAGTGCAGATCGTACCTTGAGCATCGCAGACGCGGCAGCTGATGGCACAACCAAAGGAGCGGCGGCCTTCACGGCGGCTGACTTCAACAGCTCAAGCGGAGTGATCAGTATCGACTACGCGAATGGACAGAAGGCGAGTGCTGCACAGCCTGGCTTCCTGAGTGCGGCAGACTGGTCTACCTTCAACTCGAAGCCTGCCGGTGACTCGATAGCTTACGCATCGAATCCAAACATCTCACAAGCAGCCAACAGCACCGCATACTGGGGCATCAGCGGAAGCCTTGCACCGAACACGAGCGAGAATGCTCGAATCATAGTCATGCCATGCGCCGGCACAATCAAGAACCTATACATACGCATCGGCGCTCTCCAGTCAAGCGGTGGCACGATGGTCTTCACACTTCGCAAAAACGCAGCGGACACAGCCATCACTATAACCTTCGCGAATGCTGACGGCTCGAACGTGACCAAGAGCGACACGACCAACACGGTCAGCGTCGCAGCCGGTGACACAATCAGCATCAAGGGCGTGAACAATGCACCGAGCTCGGCGAGCGGCACCTTTGTCTCTTTTAGCTTACTACTTGAACGATCATAACATGAAAGCAATCACACCTATAACCGTCTGGAAGGACGGCATCGAGCAAGACGCAACACAGCTCACGCTGACGATCAAGTTCGACAACTTGGAGAGCGAGGCAGTCTTCGCCTATGTGCTCAGCGACAACGAGAACACTGCACTCATCACTGGCTTGCTGCCTATCGACGGCGACGCATATCAGACATGGGGCGAATCTATGGACGCAAACACTGACGCATACATCTATGCAGCCGGTGCTCTTAACTTGACACTGAGCTGATGGCAAGACCGGTCGAATACCAGGCGCTCTATGATCTCCTCGATGACTTCGGGAAGGGAGTAGTGGAGAACGCTGTCTCGAATATTCGCATCATACGTCGCATCGGTGGCAAGAGCAGACGACGCAATGCGACCGGCACGCTGGCGAAGAACTTGAAGTTCGACCGCAAGCTGACCGGACGCTCATCGTATCTGTACTTCTATGCAGGAGGTGAGGCGTCCACATACGGCGACTTCATCGAGCAAGGTGTCAACGGCACCGAGAAGAAGTGGGGGAGTCCCTACTCCTATCGAGGGGGGAAGATACCTATCAGTCCTATCTTGAAGTGGATCAATGCGAAGGGTATCAAGCCTCGCAATGTCGACGACGAGAATCGAATGAAGCGCTCGCAGTTCACCTCACCAGAGAGAGAGTCGAAGCGCACCGGCAAGGAGGTGACTATGGAGAAGTTGAAGCTCCGCATGGCGGCACGTATTGCCAAGAGCATCTCGAAGAAGGGCATCGAGCCGATCTTCTACTTCCGTGATGCAATCGAGACAGAGCTCGACAAGCGAGGCGACGACTTCATCGCAGCACTTGACGCAGCGATCAGCATCAGAGTCGACACAATATTCAACACGAAGAAAAAATTCAGAACATAAGACATGGCAATCACTCTCACAGAGCAGCCGTATGCGTGGAGTCCGAGAGGACAGCGGCTCATCTTCCACATGACGAGCGACAACAGCTCACAGCCGGGCTTCAGGATCCAGGCAAGCGTGACCGTCGGCAGTACGTCGGAGGTCTACACCTTCATGCTCTCAGTTGATCCATACGGAGGCATCATATACGACCTCGGTAGTCTGGTGAGTCTTCGCAACTACGAGGACATGCCCGACATTCATAGTCAAGCCGACGTCGTGGACGAGCCTATCGGCAACGCATGGGACACCTACACGGTGACGTTTGAGGAGTACTGGATAGTCGGAGGAGTGCTCACGCCTTCGGGCAACGTGACGGAGCCTGCCGAGATCGTAGTGGTCAACGGCTACTACCAGATGAGAGACGGCTACAAGCCGAATCCAAACAGCGGAAGCATCGACGTGAAGTACGCACTCACGAGTGCCGCAACGAGCAGAGCTATGAGCGACCGCTTCGAGTCAACACACACATGGACGATGAAGCCGTCGGCATGGGTAGGTGCAACAGCGGCGAATACGATCTACATACCAGCACGCGAGGCCGACTATGGCATGCTCTTCTTCCCTGGCAACGACACCTACTTGACATCGAACAACGCCAACAAGTGGCGCATCTTGTTGTATGATGCAGCTGGAACAGCACACACATATACGAGTTCATCGGTGACACCGGACACGATGCTCTGTCTCGGTGCCTACCCTGCGAACATCAATGACTCGGCATCTACCGAGAAGCCGAGCATGTATCCTGGATGGAGGTACTATGTCATCAATATACTGAACGCAAGCAATGCGGTGAGATCAGCGTACTACGTCTTCTACAATGCCGAGCTCTATGGTCAGTGGGACTGCCGATATGCACCGGTGCGCCTTGCTTGGGTGAACTCACGCAGTGGGTGGGACTACTTTAACTTCATCAAGAAAAACGAGATCACCAACAGCATCGAACGCAAGCAATATAAGCAGACACGCTGGAGAGGAGAGTCACCGTTCTATCAGTCGAATGACCGCGTGCTCACCGATCGTCAGACGATAGTGACGCAGACGCTCCAGGTCACATCGGACTGGGTGCAAGAGAACGAGTACGTCTTCCTGCGTGGTCTACTCGTCAGCAATCAAGTCCACATCGTGCTCGATGACGGCACCTGCCTACCGGTGAGCATCGACGAGACGAGCTTCCTCGAACGGAAGGAGCGAAACGGCAAGCTCTACAATATTGTGCTGAAGGTTAAATACTCACAAGACTACTGGTCATGAGATACGACGTAGAGCTCATCGTCACCGGAGGCGGCACTGCCTTGGTAGACAACGGTCTATGGAACATCAGTCCGTCCTACTTTGTCGCACAGACAAGCTGGAACATCAACAGCGCGACTAATATCGGCGACCCGGTGCCTGACAACAGCTTCTTCACACCAGGCAGCACAATTACAGCCGACCCTTCTATCGGTGGCCTCGTTGAGAGCTGTGTCGTGCTCACGTTTGATCCTTTGACCGGTGACATCACGACCGACGTAGGGCTCGACTTTTCGAATCTGTCACCGATTCCATTGATTGCTTCGCTCCGCATTCAGACACTTGTCGACACTACCGAGAAGCGCTTCCTCGAACTATATGAGAACGAGACTATCAGTCAGAACTGGCGCTTCTCAGACCTTCAGACCTTTGCTGCACTGGGCTCATTCAGTCGTCAATTCAGAATACCTTGCACCGACAACAACCTGCAAGCGCTCGGCTATCTCAACGACGTCAACTTCAAGACCGACGTCGACTACTTCCAGACTAAGCTACCCGCTGAGCTACGAGTGCAGACCTTGCCGATAGCTATCGGATACGTACGCGTGATGCGCGTGATCACTCAGGCAGGCAAGCTCGCAGACTTCGAGGTCACGTTCTACGCGGAGAGCCCTGACCTCTTCAATGCAATCGCAGGGAAGAAGCTCAAGGACATCGCGGCACTCGCTGACCTCAACGCAGTGCTCAACTATGCGGAAGTCGTAGCTGCTACTGGATACCCTTATCTGTATTCACTCGCTGACTATGGTCAGAAGTGGGACGAGAGCGGAACACCGGGCACGCGAAGCATCTACTCGACTTCAGCCTTCCTTGCACCTCGTGCCGGAGACCTTACGCCATCACTCAACTGGCAGTGGATATTCGAGAAGATTATCGAGGAGGCAGGTTTCACATATACCGGCTTGACGCTCGACAACGTACTGGTAAAGTACTACGCACCTTGGATCAACAGCAAGCAGCTCGCATATACTCAAAATGTACAGAGCTTTATATTTCGCTTCTGGAACAACACGACCACAGCCTTGACGCCGACACTTGTCGCAGTGACTAACGTGACCGAGGACTTCGACAACGGCAACACAGTCACCTCGGCAGTCTTCACAGCACCTGCTACTGGTCTCTATACTTTTCGCTATTGGTATACTTTCACGTCTACCGGCTTCGGAGGTAGCGTGAACATATACTTCAACAATATCACGAGCGGTGCGAATATTATGCTCGGCACCTCGCAGATCACTGGCAGCACTGTGAACTTCGACTCAGTCAACGGCGCTCCTCAGTTCTTTTTAGCGGCAGGTGATCAGTTCCGACTCATGTATCAAGCGACGACTGCGGCTACTTTGCAAGGTGGCAGCGGATACGATAGCGGCACCGGTCTCGAACTGATCGACGCTAATTTCATGGACGGCCTCACTCTTGACTGGGCAGCGAATGCACCGGACATGACGCAGGGCGACTTCCTTCGCGATGTATTCAACATGCACTCGTGCGTCATCGTGCCTGACCGCAGCTTGCCGAATGCTCTCATCATTGAGCCTATCAGCAACTACGTCGGCAGTGGAAGCGATCGCGACTGGAGTGAGAAGCTCGACATCTCGAAGGACATCACACTCAGCAACACGAGCGACTTCCAGACGAAGCGCCTCACGTTCACATACTCGGCAGGCGAAGACGTAGGCTCGAAGATCTACACCGGACTGAATCGAATCTATGGCGACTACAAGCTCGCGGACTTTACGGTCAGCGTGAACGATGTGCCGAACGACTTTGCGAAGGATAGCGAGCAGAAGATTCAGCTCATCACTCAGTCGACACCTTCGAACTATATTCGAGGCACGTCGCTGGTCATTCCAAAGTTCGTAGACAACGATGGCAACTTCATCAGTCCGAAGATGCGCTGTCTCTTCCATGCAGGTGACTATGAGATGACGCTCTTCGACTTCCAAGTAGGTACTCCAGACACAGCTTATGTCGTCCCGGTGCTGAATCACTACGAGAACATCATACCCTTCTTCACCGACCTCGATCTCAACTGGGCACCGGAAGTGCCTCTGTATATCATAGGCGCGTCGCCTTACAAAAACCTCTTCAACGAGTACTGGCGTGACTATCTGAATCAGCTCTACTCCCCACAAGCTCGACTGATGGAGGCATACTTTGCGCTCGAGCTGAGCGACATCTTGAACTTCAAGTTCAGCGATCGCATCTGGGTAGTGAACTCGTGGTGGCGCATCCTCGAGATCAACGACTACAAGGTCGGCAGCGCAGAGGTGACTCAAGTCAAACTTCTCAAGCTCATCGACGCAGTGCCGGAGAGCACCGAGACGCCTGACAACGTGGACGACAACGGTGTCGTCCAGTTCGTAGATGGGAACGGCGACCCTATCGCATCGACAGAAGAGTCATGTGTGCGCTTCGGCTACTTTTGGGACAGCGTCACGAATACCTGCTACGGCTTCACGACTACACCGCAGAACGTCACACTCGCAGCTACTACGAAGGTCGGACGCAGTGCAAGCGAGATCTCGAACGCATTGAACACGATCACGATGACGGAGCGACTTGACAACTCATCGACGAACGTATACTCGCTTGCTGTTGGCTCTGACATAAAACTCGACGTGAACAACCCCTACAGCATCGCTGTCGGTGACAAGACTATCATGGAAGGCACCGGAGGCGTGAGCATGTTCGGTCGCAACGTATACACCAAGCAGAGCGGCACGCATCTGGGAGGTGGCTATATGAACAACACACCAGCAACAAGTCCCGACGGCTATGCTCAGAGTGGCGTCATCATGCTGCAATCGAAGCAGACCTTCGCAGCGGCAGGCGGTCAGTTTCTCTTCATCAATGGAGTGCTGAACTCGCACATCGACATGCCCGACGATACCTGCTGGAATTGTCTGCTCTCGTACACGATACAAGACGACAACCTCACCGGCAACTATGAGAGCGGAGTGCTGAGCTTCGCCATGATCAAGAGCGGAGGAGTGGCAGCCGTCAGTGCTCTCACACCTTTGAACGTCATCGGTGGCATCGGCGCGTATGTGTTCACCTTCGGCGTGAACGTCGCAGTCGCGAACCTTCACCGCATCGGCTACCAGGTAGCAGGCGCAGGCTTCCCGGACACTTTTCACGTGACCGCATCACTAACATACACACAGTCAAAACTCACTTAATGTATACCAACACGAACACGATCACGCCGCTACTTGAGCTTATCAAGGCTGGCTACAAAACCAACACCGGAGAGCGTCATCTGAAGGGGCGACGTCTTGCCATGTTCTACCTACTTCGCTGGGCACTTGTGCTCGGTGCCTGGGCTCTTCTTTCACTCATCACATACATCGTAGTACATGGCTAAAAAGTACATAATTGAACTCGAGACTAAAGCAGACGGTACGATAGGCACGCTCGACAGCGTAGCAAATAGTCTGGAGTCGGTGGCGAATGCCGAGCAGAAGGTCGCGCAGAATACTCAGAGCGTTACTGATCAGCTGGCAAAGCTGAAGGAACAGCTCGCGGCTACCGAGGTAAACAGCGACCAGTACAAGGAGCTGAGTGCTCAGTACGAAAAGCTCGGAGGCAAGATCTCCGACCTGGTGCCGAAGACTCAGAACCTCAAGCAAGAGCAGCGCGAACTAAAGAAGGCGCTGCTTGCCGGTCAAGAAGCACTCGGGACTGAGAAGTACACAGCACTCACACAGCGCCTCGGTGAAGTCAACGATCAACTGAAGGACATCGCGGAGAGCGCCGGACAGAATGCAGGGCCTCCGCTCGAGAACTTGAAGAACATCTCCGGAGGACTGACTGATCGACTGAAGAACCTCGACTTCGAAGGCCTCAGTCAAGACGTCCGAAACTTTGCCGGGAACATCAAAAACGTCTCGTTCAAAGGAATCATAGACGGAGTCAAGGGCCTCGGCGGTGCGTTCTCATCACTGGGCAAGGCACTCCTTGCGAACCCTATCTTCGCCATAGCTGCGGCCATCATAGCCATCGCACTCGCGGCGAAGGCCTTCATCGATGGCCAGCGTGAGGACGTTGACAAGCTCAACGAGGCACAAGACAAGGCGACTGAACGACGTAAGGATGCCGAGCGTCTGGCCTTCGCACAAGCGGCAGGCAACAGTCAGAAGATTACGCAGCTGAAGCTCGAGTCGAATCAAAAAGACCTGAGCGATACGAAGGCGAAAATTGACCGACTCACGAATTTACAGCGCAGCTATGTCGGAATAAGTGAAGACCAGGAGAAGCAGCTCGCCGAACTACGTGACAAGTATCGGACTCAAGAGATAGACCGCGAGATCATCAAGGTCGAAGCTATCAATGCACTCAATGCGAAGCGCGTCACGCTCCAGGAGCAGTTCAATCTTGTCGGACTAAATGAACGCGAGAGAGCGGTCGCTCAACTTACGACCGAATACAACAAGCAACAAGAAGAGCTTAAGAAATTGAACGCTACCGAGGAGGACTTCGACAAGCTCGGGACGATATTCGTTGACAATCTTGATAAGCTCAAGAAGGGCTTCGCCGATACGGACAAAGCAGCGGCCAAGAGCGCCTCTGACAAGGCGAAGGCGACCGCTGATGCACTGAAGTCTCAACAAGACGCAGTGAACGAAGCGATCCGGAAGGCACAAGAAGAGCTCAGACTGTCAACAGCAAGTGATCAACAGAAGGAACTGGCCGCAGTCGAGGAGAAATACAAACAGCTGAAGGATCAAGCCATCAAGGCGAAGGTCGACACTGCTCAGATCGTCGAACTTCAAGGCAAGGAAGAGCAGGCAATACGCGAAAAGTACGCGAAGCAGCTCGTGGAATTAACGAAGAAGGCACGCGAAGAGCAACAAGCCGAGCTCGAGGCGCTGATCGAGGAGAACTTGACCGCACAGAAGGGTGCACAGCAAGCCGAACTCGATGCGCTTGGTGAGGTCTACTTCGAGAAGATCACTATCCTGGAGAATGAAGGCGAAGATGCGACGGCACTGAAGGAAGAGTACGAGAAGAAGCGCAAGGCAATCACTGACAAGTACGCGCAGGAGGAAGTCGACAAGGAGAAGGAGCGCCAGCAAGCAGTGCTCACGGCCCAGAATGCCGGACTCACTGCACGTCAGCAACAACTCAACAACGATCTGGCAGTACTGAAGGCCGACTATGAGGCACGCATCGCACTGGCGAAGAAATTCGGCCAAGATTCGACAGCACTCGAGGAGGAGTATGTCAACAAACAGAAGGAGCTCCGCATCAAGGCAGCACTCGAGACTACTGAGCAGTGGCTCAAGGCAGCCGGTGACGTAGTGGCTGCGTTCACTTCACTGAACGAGAAGACAGCGACCGAACTGGCGACAAAGCTCAGCGACCTCGACAAGCAGATCGAAGGCGCTCGCACTGCTCAACAGCGTGCTGATCTCATCAAGAGAAGGACACTACTCGAGGCAGAGCAGAAGAAGACATTCGAGAAGAACAAGAAGCTACAAATAGCAGGCGCCATCGTCAACACAGCGGCGAGTGCTGTGGCCGCATTCGGCTCTCAGCTCGTCGTGGGAGACCCTACGAGTGCTATCCGTGGCGGTATCGCTGCCGCAGCCGCAGTCGCTGCTGGTGCTGCTCAGATAGCGAAGATCAAGGCGACACAATTCGAGAGCAGTCAGCCTCCGACAAGTTCATCACTTCCGGACATCTCAGGAGGTGGCGGTGGAGGTGGCACCGGTGGAGGTGGAGGCGGTGAGTCGACGACTCCAGGCTTCAACCCTCTCGTGCTCGACTTCCTCAATAACAGACCGGAGCAACAGACACCGCGAGCGTATGTGCTGGCAGGCGACGTAGAGAAAGCGACGCAGGCACGTGATCGCGTGGAGGAGCTGGCAAGGCTATAATGAAAAGCCGCGCTCGTTAGCGCGGCCAAACCTTTAACCAGAATACTATGAAGGATATTTGAACCGCTACAAGTATACACTAAAATCGAACATAAAACCATGGAAAAAAAGAAAGTTATGAAGTGCGTCATCGACGAGAACATGCAGCTCGGTGTGCAGGCAATATCGCTCGTTGAGTTTCCAGCTATCGAGACGAACTGGGTCGCCTTGAGTGATGTCAAGCTCAGCGCTGTAAAGAAAGAGCGTCGGATGCTATACGGCCCGGCACTCATACCGAACAAGCATATACTCCGCATCGACAAGAATACCGGCGAGGAGTTCTATATCTACTTCGACGACGACACAGTATACAAGTGCGCGCATCACTTTATGATGAAAAACCTGCACCACAATCACACGCTCGAGCACGAGGTCGCAGTGACCGGATGCACAGTCGTCGAGACCTGGATCAAGGAAGACGAGAACGACAAGAGCGTCTCACTGGGTATCGACGTACCGGTGGGCACGTGGATGGTCGGCACTTATGTGCAAGCCGATGACATCTGGGAAGACGTCGAACTCGGACGAGTGAAGGGCTTCAGCATCGAGGGAATATTCGACCACATGATCACGACCCTCAGTGATGCGAACGAGGACTTGTTCGTCAAGGCACTACTCGAAGCACTGGCATAAAAAAGGAGCGCACGATGGCGCTCCTCTTTTTTGAACTCAAAACATCACTCCTCTATATCTCTTGACAAAAGTAGTGCGCTTCGTGCTACATTTTGGGGAAAAGTTATGCACTCGAGTCTATTGTGCAAACAATCGCAACATGAAAGGACAAATCGCACAAAAGGTACGCGACATCTTTCACCAGTTCAGCATCGACCCGAAGCAGATCTTCTCCGAAGAAGTGAAGCTCGAGATCGAAGGCGCTCTTGCAGATGGCACAGTCATCTACACAAGCGCCGAGGAGTGGGGAGTAGGTGCTGACGTATACGTTAAGGACGAGAACGGTGTCGCTGCGCCTCTGATGGCCGGTGAGTACATCCTCGCAGACGGTCGCACTCTTGTCATCGGCGAAGACGCCAAGGTCGCAGAGATCAAGGAAGTCATGGTCGAGGAAGAGATGAGCACCGCAGACCTCATCAAAACAATCGAGAGCTTGAGCTCGCGCATCTCTGCACTTGAAGGTCAGAACAGCGAACTGCTCAGCAAGCTATCGAAGGCAGAAGCTGACAACGTTAGCAAGGCCACCGAATTGAGCAGCATCAAGACTGAACTCTCAGAGGTGAAGTCAAGCGCTGCCGCTCCTTCAGTGAAGGATAAGGTGCAACTGGGCCGCACTAAGCAGCCAGCACCTGCGGTACCCACGAAGCCCTTCGCACGCATGAGCATGCAAGAGCGAATATTGTTTAATCTTCAAAATAAAATCTAAAACATGGCAACTACTGTCAACAACACAACTACGTACGCTGGCCGTTTTGCCGGTGAGTACATTAAGGCTGCATTCTACGCCAACGAGACACTGCAACACGTGACCGTAAAGGAGAACATCGCATACAAACAAGTCGTGAAGCGAATCAACGACAACGTTACCTTCGCGAACGCGACATGTGCTTTCACTCCTACCGGTGAGATAGACTTGACTGAGCGCGTGCTTGAGCTTAAGAAGCTGCAATATCAGCGCGAGATCTGCAAGAACACCTTCAACGATTCATGGGAAGCGGGAGACGTTCAGAACGGAACACTCGGCACTAACTTGACCGAGGGTCTTATCAGCACTATGCTCGCAGGTATCGCTCAGAACAACGAGAACTTGATCTGGACAGGTAGCGCTGCGAACGCTGGCGAGTACGATGGCTTCCTTCAGCTGATGGGCGCCGACGGCGACATCAACTTCGTAGCTTCTCCGGTAGCTATCGACAGCACAAACGTATTCGCGAAGATTCAGGCACTGATCGCTGCGGCTCCTCTGGGCCTCAAGAAGGCGACAGAGCGACCAGTCATCTACATGTCGAATGACGTGTGGGAGGCATACATGTACGCGAATGCTGCAGCCGGTAACGGTTGGTATACCTACGCAGGGCCGGAAGTTCAGAAGAGCTTCATGGGCTTATACAATATTGCTGTATGTCCGGGCATGCCTGCCGCGACTATGATCATGGCACAGCCTTCGAACCTATGGTTCGGTACTAACTTGACCGCTGAGTGGAACAACATCCAGGTAGTGGACATGGGTGCATGGGCTGAAGACAACGTACGCTTCTCTGCGAAATTCTTCGCAGGTACTCAGTACGGCGTGAGCGAAGACATCGCAGCATATTCGACCTGGTTCTAAAAATTCAACGGAGAGGGCTTCGGCTCTCTCCTATTTATAAACTTAACACACTAAAAATCAATGGCTTGCGTCTTAAGTACGGGCTTTTTGCTCGATTGTAATGAAGGAGTTGGTGGCGTGAAGGAGATCTTCATCGCGCCATGGAACTCATTCGCAGCTGGTGTGACACAAGACGGCGACGGAATCATCACTGGTTTCACTGTCGCTGCTCCGGTCACAGTGTTCCGCTATCAGCCGAACCGCAACACCGGCGCCGTAACTATAACACCAACAGCGTCGCTTGAGAACGGCACGCTGTACTTCGTACAAGCTGTCGAGTTAACTCTCGGCAAGCTGGACAACGACAAGCGCAAAGAGCTCGAGAATCTCTCGAAGGCGAAGGTCGCTGTGTTCGTTCGTCTGTACGATGACCAGATAATGATGTGCGGAACTACCGACGGATGCTTCCTGACCGCTGGAACATACCAGTCCGGAAAAGCGAAGGGAGACCTCAACGGCTACACGCTCACTCTCACCGCAGAGGAGCCAACACAGCCGCTCTTCCTCGAGCAATACACTCCAGGCGATACTCCGTTCAGCAATTTTGACCCGGACATCGTGGTAGACCCTGCTTATCCTGCCTAATTTTAGGCAGCATTGCTGTATGTTTTTGTTAATTTGGGGACGGCGTGGCGACTAAGCTGCGCCGTCTTTTTGTAAATACCGCACTACATGATCACACTCATAGCCAACACAGCGAATCAGATGCTCTTCCTCACACTCGACGAAGCTCGTCAGTACTTCTCGACTGCGTTCACGAACTATCTGTTCATACTTCGCCATGATGAGAACAGCCACGCTGGTGTATATTTGGCGCAAGTGGTCACAGTTATCGCAGAGACTCAACGCATCACACAGATCCAAGTCGATACGACTGGTCTGACGCTACCGGGCAGGTACCGCTATGACGTCTATGGTCAGAACAGCGCGGTCAACGTGAATCCGACAGACGCATCAGTGGTCGGCCTATGCGAGCAGGGACTCTGTCAGTTAACAGATGGCACTTCCTTCTTCACTGTGCCGGATATAAACATCAACAACGACATCGTCTTCCATGGCTAACAATATCATGAACGTCTCGCTCACTGACTATACGCCAGTGAAGAGCACCGAGAAGGTCGACCGCTCTGGCTGGGTGCAGTCTGGAGTCGACAACCTCTTCCCTATGTACCTGCGCGATCTTGCAGAGTCGTCGCCTATTCATGGCGCTCTGTGCATCAGCATCGCGGATATGATTGCAGGGAAGGGAGTCGACGCTGGTCAGTATCAAGCTCGTGTAGATTCGCTCTTGACTGATGACATACGTCAAGGCTGTGCCTCAGATCTGAAAAAGTTCGGAGGCTACTACATCGAGGTCATCTACTCAGTTGACCGGAAGACGATCGCGAAGCTCCGGCACTTGCCATACGAAGAGTGCCGCATCGCAGTGACCGGTGAAGACGAGGAGGTCATCGGCATCTACCAGAGCGATGACTGGGCAAATATCCGGAAGCGGAAGAACAAGCCAGTCTTCCTTCCAAAGTTCAATAAGGCGACCGCTAACGAGGAGCCGAGCCAGGTATACTGGTGCTTCGACTATACCGGTGGGCAGATCTATCCGAAGCCGGACTACTTCAGTGCGGTAAACTACATCGAGCTCTCGAAGCAGATCGGCATCTATCACGTCTCGAACATCCTCAACGGCATGTTTCCCAGCTTGATAGTCTCCTTCTTCAACGGACAGCAAGACGAGGACGGCATACGTCGGATGCGTACAGACATGGAGCAGCATCTCGGTGGCGCCAAGAACAGCGGCAAGACCTTCTTCACTTTTAACGAGCCGAACGCAACACCTCCAAAGATAGACAGCTTCCCACTATCTGACGCTGACAAGCAGTACGAGTATCTGACTAACACCTCACGACAAGAGGTACTACTTGCACACCGATGCACGACTCCGCTCATCTTCGGAATCCGAGATGGCGGCACCGGCTTCGGAAGCAACAAGGAGGAGATGGTCATCGGTCTGGAGATCTTCACGAAGCAGGTCATCGAACCCAAGCAGCGCAAGCTCGCAATGGGCTTCGAGTACGTTCTGAGCTATGAGATGCCAGGTGTGACTATCACAATAATACCGAACACTCCGCTCATGACTGATCAAGGAGCGACGGCAACAGTGGCACCGACTACCGCGACGCCTTCAATAGCGCCTCAACAAGCGCCTGAAATAGACGCACCTACTCAAGATGCAGCTCCGGTCGAGAACGTGGCAGCAACGGCACTCAATAGTGCTCAGATAGCGAGCATGCTCGAAGTGATCGCACAAGTGACAAGCGGCTTGATACCGATCACGGCAGCGAAGGCAGTCATGGCGGCATCCTTTCCTATGCTCTCAAGCGCTCAAGTCGATGCTATCTTCCAAGATATCAAGGAAGGCACGCCTCCGACCACACCTGCACAGCTCACTGCGACTCTGTCGCTTGAAAAAAAAAAGATAGAACTTGCTGAGACCTCATTCGCTCCGACCGATGAGATGGCTCAAGAAGCCGCTCTCGGCCTAAAGTGGCGGCAAGAGTACGGACGAGGAGGCACCGAGATAGGTGTCGCCAGAGCTCGAGACATCAGCAACAAGAGAAACCTATCTGTGCAGACGGTCAAGCGCATGCACTCGTACTTCAGTCGTCATGAAGTGGACAAACAAGCGACCGGCTGGAACAACGGCGAGGACGGCTTCCCGACACGAGGCCGCATAGCATGGCAACTATGGGGAGGTGATCCGGGTCAAGCATGGGCTGCTCGTATGTTCGACCGCATCGACCGCGAGAATCTCAGCGAATACATAGACATGACTGATGAAGACGAGCAGTACTGGCGTGATCGTCTCAAGACCTGCGGCGAAGTCATCGACCTTGACGAGTGGGAGCTTGTGCATGAAGCCGAGGCTATACGTGATGCTGACATCGAGCGTCAGTTCTGCGAGAACTTGCAAGAGTATCAACTCCAGAGCCTCGAAGGCTACGCTGAGCCGGAGAAGAAAAGCGCATGGGGCGACAGAGGTCTCTACAAGTTACGCTATGCATACAGCCAGAATCTCAGCAAGGACGAAAACGGCAAGACCAACAGCCGCGAGTTCTGCATCGACATGGTAGGGCTATCCAAAGGAGGAACCGTCTACCGATACGAAGATATTCAAGTGATGAGCGACGCCGGAGTTAACGGTCAGTTCGCACCTTCCGGACAGTCTTCCTACGACTTGTTTCGCTATGTCGGCGGATGCTTCTGCCATCATCACTGGAAGCGTCAGATCTACTTCCGCAAGCGCGAGAAGGGCAAGTTCTTGCCTAACAAAGGACTCGAGAACGATGTGCGCGTCGGCAACGTCCCATACGTACAGCCCAAAGGAATCGAAGGTATAGCACCGAACGACCGACCTGGTCGCGGATCACTTAAATACGGATAAAAAACTACTAACATGGCAGAGATTCTCTTCATATCAGACGTGTA
>Ga0315904_10002446_pt1 | contig 28773 bp, 21 predicted proteins | sample LakEriMetagenome_6_FD_203529 | JGI IMG/M metagenome (GOLD analysis project Ga0315904, IMG submission 203529) | Freshwater fungal communities from buoy surface, Lake Erie, Ohio, United States - Buoy 12 MA120 | ecosystem: Environmental > Aquatic > Freshwater > Lake | place: USA: Lake Erie, Ohio...
ATCGATGAAATGGACTTCGTGAACCTGCGGAAGTAAGGTTCTGCTTCACGCACCGGCAGCGGCCGTTCCTTCGAGCAAGGGGCGGCCGCTGTTGCGTTCAGCCCGCGTTGCGGCTGGCGTTGACAATGCCGAACATGGCACGCGCCGCGAGCCGCCGGGGGAGGGAATCCTCCGCGTCCTCGTTGCGCATCCGCGACAGGGATGCGTGGAGAATGACGAGGAGGGGCAAAATGACGGTGTTGCGGAGGGCGATGGAATCGCGCAGCAACGGACTGTGCTCGAGCAGGCGCTGCTGTCCGCTGATGGTGAGAACGGAGCGTTCGGTGCGTTCGAACTCTGCCCGCACCGCTTCGCGGATGGCCGCGAACTCGGGGTGGTCCGCCGCCGAAACGGTGAGGCGGAAGTCGCATTTGGCCATGCTTTGCATGCTGTTGTCCACCAACGCTCGGAAGAGGGCATGCTCGGTGTAGAGGCGCGTCGCGGTGTGCACACCGCTCGTTTCGATCAGGGCTTCGAGGGCGGTGCCGAGGCCGTAAAAGCCGGGGACGTTCATCCGTGCAAGGGACCACGCGCCGTTGAAGGCAATCCCGCGCAGTCCGTGGACCGAGCGTTCGAAGAAATCTGCTGCACCGAAGGCCCGCAAGAAATCACCGCACCCGGGAAGTGCGAGCAGGTCATGGAAGGCCTCGCGCGAGCGTTCGGCCATGGCATCGAGCAACTGCTCGGCCTCCGTGTCCTCCTCATGACCTGCCGCAGCACGCAATGCGCAGGATGCGCCAGCCGTGAGCATCGCCTCGAGGTTGAAGGCGGCGGATTCGGGAACGCCGAAGTTCGAGCTGATGGTTTGGCCTTGCAGGTTCGTGTGGATGGAACGGTGCGCTACTTCGGGGCCCAGTGCTGCATAGTACCGGTGGGTATTCACGCCACCCCGCGCCGGAGGCCCTCCCCTGCCGTCGAAAAACACCACCTCTACCCCTTGGCGACGGGCTTCGGCGGTCATATCGCGCTTCGCACGGTAGATGGCCCAGTTCGCGCCGAGGTAGCCGGCGTCGAACGTCCCGTCCGCAAAGCCCAGCATTGCGGTTTGGCCACCCCGCCGCGCCACATGGCTGCGGTAGCCGGCATGCGAGAGCATCGCCCGCAACGTGTCACCGGCCGATTGCAAGGCCTCCCACGACTCGAACACCGGCACCACATCGATGCCCTCCACGGCCTCTTCCGCCGCCGAGCGGGCCAAATCCCACACCGCCCATACCGCCTCCGGCCCAGCACAGTGGCTCAACACGAACCGGTGGCACCCCCGCGGCCCGTTGCGCTTCGCCACAGTCGCCATCGCGCGCAATACTTCCACCACATCCCGCGTCTCCGGCGTCCACGCTTCAAGCGGAATGCCCGAGGCGAACAGGTGGTGCGCCCGCAAGACCACTTCGGCGTCTTGGCGGATGTCGAGGGAGGCGAAATGCCGCCCGAACAGCCGGACCGCCGCGCGGAACCGGCGGACCCGATCGAGGTACAAGCCGTGCCCGCGACCCGCAACCGCTTCCTCTAACCGGAAAAGCGTCGCCGCCAGCCGATCGGCGTCGAAACGCGGCGCATTGAGCCGGGCCTCCACCGCATCGAGCATCGGCGCCGCCCCTTTGAAACTGATCCTCCGACGCAGCCCTGCGAACTCACCGCGGTAGCACCGCAACAAGGTCGCCTGCAGCATCGCCGCCACGGCAAGGGTCTCCTCCACGCCGACCTCAGGCGCACCCTCCCGGTCCCCACCCGGCCAAAATCCCACCTGGAACAAATCGTCCGGGAGGGTCACGCCCCCCGGATCGTCGAGGGCGGTGCCGATGCGCAACAGCAGGTCCGGAACGGCCTTGTAGAAAACGTGCTCGAGATACCACGACTGCCGCACGGCCTCTTCCATCGGCGACAAGGTCCCCGACCGCACCAGCGGCGTGAGCCCCAGTTGGTGCAAGTACCGCCGTACTTCCGAGAGCTCATCCCGATCAAGGGCGCGCGAAACGTCCGACACGATGTCCAGTGCGCTCCCTGGATAGGCCTGCGCGGGATGGGCCGTGAGGACCACGCGGATGCCCATGCCGGAGATGAAGCGCTTCAGTTCCTCTTCCGAACGGGTTTTGCGGGCGCGCACCAGGAGCGCTTGGAAGGACGCAGCTCCGTTGACGTCATTCAGTTCTGTATACCGGGCATCCTCGAGCGCGTCGACCAGCACGACTTGGCGTTCGATGTACTGGATGATTCGAAACAGCAGGTCGGCCTGCTCGTCCGGCGAGGCAAGCTGCTGATTCTTGCAGAATTCTTCCAAAATGTCCTCCGGACGGCGTCCTGCATCGAGCCCCGCTACGCACGCCGCTGCCAGCTCAGGAACCCGCAATCCCGTAGAACGGATGCTGTCCAGCGGCAGCGTCAGGAAGATGCCGCTGAATACCTGGAATGGCCCCGCGACGAGCGCTCCGTAATCCTTCCGATCTCCCGTGGCCATGCGGCACGAAGGTAGGAGTTCCGGCGGCCGTACCTTCGCTGCCACCATGCGCATCGATTTGCTCACCGCCGTTCCAGAGTTGTTGACGGGCCCGTTCGACGCAAGCATTGTGCGCCGCGCACAAGACAAAGGCCTCGTGGAGATCCATGTGCACAACCTGCGCGAATTCAGCACCGACAAGCACCGCAAAGTGGACGATGCGCCCTTCGGGGGCGCTGCCGGCATGGTCATGACCATTCAGCCCATCGAAGCTGCCATCGCACACCTGCGCGCGCAGCGATCGTACGAGGAGGTCATCTACATGAGCCCCGACGGCGAAGTGTTCGCCCAGCCCCTGGCGAACCAGTTGAGCCTCGGCGGCAACCTCATCCTGCTGTGTGGCCATTACAAAGGCGTGGACCAAAGGGTGCGCGACCACCTGATTACGCGTGAAATCTCCATCGGCGACTATGTCTTGAGCGGAGGAGAACTCGCTGCCGCCGTAGTGGTCGATGCGATCGTTCGGCTGATCCCGGGCGTGCTCGGGGATGAACAGAGCGCCTTGACGGACAGTTTCCAAGATGGCTTGCTCGCCCCTCCTGTATACACCCGTCCGGCCCGGTACGGGGATTGGGAGGTCCCCGAGGTCCTCCGCGGAGGAGACCATGCGAAGATCCAGAACTGGGAAGAGGAGCAGGCCCTGTTGCGGACCCGGATGCGCCGACCGGATTTGCTCGAAGGCTGATTCACACCGTGTCGTTGAAAAACCGAGGGCTCCCTTTCGGAGGTGTCCCGTTTCTTCGTAATATTGCACCCCCAAACCAGACAGGACGCATCTGTCGGTTGAGAAGAGACGCACCATGGACCGCATTCAACACATCGCATCGAAGCTCGTCGAAACGAAAGAATGGCCGGAGTTTCGGGCCGGTGACACCATCGAGGTCACCATCAAAATCCGTGAAGGCAACAAGGAGCGTCAGCAGAAGTTCCAAGGGGTCGTGATCCAGCGCCGCGGTGAAGGACACACGGCCACGTTCACGGTGCGGAAGATGTCCAGCGGCGTGGGAGTCGAGCGGGTTTTCCCCATCTCCTCCCCGTTCATCGACGAAATCCTGGTCACCAAGCGCGGCAAAGTGCGCCGTTCGCGCATTTACTACCTCCGGAACCTCACGGGAAAAGCTGCCCGTATCCGCGAGAAGCGCCGCCCGGTTTCTCACTGAGTACTGGTTGCCACGAAAAAAGCCGGCCCCGCAAGGACCGGCTTTTTTCGTGCCTTATCCACGGGCGGAATGCAGACTCAGCTCACGGGAGCCTGAAGTACCGTCTCCACTGCTTCGAGCACATTGCGCTCCAGACGGTCTGCCGCTTCTGCAAGTGCTGCGGCCCGGTTTTCCCACTCCACCCCCCTCCCATCCGCGAGTCCGGCCGCATTGATGCGGACATTCAGTACGGCACCGCGCACTGCAGCCCGCAGGGCGAGCGCTGCCACCCCTGCATCGGTGACGGAGTTCGGATTTCCGTTGCGGGCCATCGCTAAAGCGAGGTCCATCGCCTCGAGCGCCGTTTCAGCCACCCGATAGGGAACGGCCGTTGCCCCTTCTGTAGCAGCGAGGATGGCTTGGGTCCGCGCGGCTTTTGCCGCCTCGTCTCCAGCGGGCAATCCGTACGCCGCCAGGATGGAATTGAAGGCTTCCGTGTCCTCGTCCACCGCACGCAGCAAGTGTTCCCGCAATTCCTGTGCGCGCACCGCCACCTCACTGAACTCCTCCCAACGTTCCTCCCATCCGCGCTTGTGGGCACTGAGGTTTGCGACCATTCCGGCCAGCGCAGCTCCGACGGCCCCACAGTATGCAGCGACGCTGCCTCCGCCCGGAGCTGGAGATTCAGATGCGGTGGCTTCCGCAAATCCGCGAAGGGTTTTCGCAACAAGCGGTCCGTCGGCCGGGGGGTCCAGCACGTAATCGATGATGCGCTCTTCGGGTTTGAACGGCGCCAGTTCATCGAGTCCGAGGGACTTGACCGCGAGGTGGATTTTCTCTGCCACCGGGATGCCAAGGGAACGCCTCTGCCGACGCAGGTAGTGGTCTGCGGCCTCTGTCAGCACCCGCAAAGGAACCAGACCGACCAGCTCGCTGCCGGTGACCCGGACCCCCCGTGCCTCTGCGCGCGCGCAGGCTTCGTCAAAGGCCGTATGGACCTGCGTGACCGAAATGTCCGTGAGGTTCAGCGAGAGTTGGGCGATGCCGTACTCTTCGATGAACCAGCCGATGCCTTTGACCGCCTTCAACGCACCGGGAACGCGCTCCGACGAACCGTCTGGGTGCTTGACCACCCGTCCGGTTTCCCGCAAGTCAAAGGCAATGGCATTTGCCCACCGGGTGCTCGTGGTATTGAGATTGATGTTGTACGCCACGAGGAAATCGCGGGCCCCGATGGCCACCGCTCCGGTGGTGCGCACGCGGTCGTTGAAATCGGCAGGACCAAAATCAGGAGCCCATTCCGGTTGTGCCAGTTTCGCTAACCCCTCGTATTGTCCCTTTCTGCAGTGGGCGAGATTCGCAAAGTCCGGGCGCGTTGCCGCCCGCTCATAATAGTATCCCGGAATGCCCAGTTCCCGGCCCACGCGCTCTCCCAGAGCCCGTGCAATCTCCGCACATTCCTCCATGGTCACGCCACGCACCGGCACAAACGGACAGACGTCGGTGGCCCCCATGCGCGGATGCTCCCCGGTGTGTGTGCGCATGTCGATCCGCTCCGCGGCTTCCCGAATCAGCCGGAACGCGGCCTCACCGACCGCTTCGGGAGGGCCGGCAAAGGTGATGACCGTGCGGTTCGTGCTGCGACCGGGATCGACATCGAGCAACCGGATGCCTTCCACGGTTTCGACCACTGCAGCAATGGCCTGGATGACCTCCGGCCGGCGTCCCTCGCTGATGTTGGGGACACACTCAACGATGCGTTCCATGCGCCGAAGGTACGGCCCGACCGGCGAGGTAAGCTTGTTGAACGGGGCTGTCGCCAAACCGATACCCCAGTGCCTCGAGCCCCTGCATCGGAACCGTCAGGATGAAATCGGCCCGCCGCCCTGGCGCAATGCACCCGGCCCGGTCGGATATCCCCATCGCCGCCGCACCGTTCAACGTTGCAGCGCAGAGGGCCTCGAGGGGATGCAGCCGCATTTTGAGAATGGCCAACGCAACGGCCACGGGCATGTGGATGCATGGCGCGGATCCGGGGTTGTAATCGGTCGCGAGGACGAGCGGTAGGCCGGCATCGATCAGCCGCCGACCGTCGGTGTAGGGGATACCGAGGAAATGGGAGCAACCCGGAAGGGCCACCGGGAAGGTGGGTGAACCGGTCGCGAGCCCGGCCTGCAAGGCCTCCACATCACCCTCCCCCAAGATTTCCAGGTGATCCACCGACGCGGCCCCGTACTTCACGCACAGCGCGACTCCACCGAAGGCAGTGAACTGGTTGACATGGAGTTTGGCGCGCAGCTTCAAGCGGGAAGCAGCGCGCAACACCTCCTCTGTTTCCTCTAGTCCGAAGTACCCTGCCTCGCAGAACACGTCCACCGCATCCACCCGCCCTTCGGCCAGCACCGCGGGCAGCAGCCGGTCCACGGCTTCCCGCGTCCATCCCGCCGCATCGTAGCCCTCCGGCACCGCATGGCATGCGAGCAAAGTCGTCGTCACCGGGATCGGCAACTCCTCCTGAAGGCGCCAAATCGCCCGCATCGACCGCAGCTCCGCCTCCACAGAAAGCCCGTACCCGCTCTTCATCTCCATCGCCCCGGTCCCCGACCGAATCGCTGCTTCCACCCGCTCCTTCGCCCGCCGCACCAACTCCTCCACATCCAGCGCAGCCAGCGCACGCGCGGAATTCAAAATGCCCCCTCCCCGTGCAGCAATCTCCGCGTAGGTCAGCCCCTCGAGGCGATCGAGGAACTCGCCTGTGCGGTCTTCGGCAAACACCGGATGGCAATGGCTGTCGCACCAGGAGGGCAGCACGTAGCACCCCGAAGCGTCCACCACCTCCACGCCACGCCAGTCCGAAATCCCCGGGAACTCCGACATCGGTCCGAAGTCCACAAACTGACCGTCTTCCACCGCAAGCCAAGCGTCCTCCAGCACAGGGAAGTTCCGCATGTCCGCCCCAGCGAGAAAGGCCGGAGGAGCATCGAACGCCCCGACCAGTCCTCGGATGTGGGTGACGAGCAAGCGCATGGCGCGAAGGTAAGCCCCGCCGGCCGTAGCTTTCGGACATGGCGGGCAACACCTTCGGCACCCTTTTTCGGCTGACGACCTTCGGAGAATCCCATGGCCCGGCGGTGGGCGGTGTCATCGACGGGTGTCCCGCGGGCTTGCACCTCGACCTCGAAGCGGTGCAGCGCGGGTGCGACCGGCGGAGGCCCGGTTCGACTCCACTCGGCACGGCGCGCAACGAGGCCGACCGCATCGAATGGCTGTCTGGCCTCTACGAAGGCAGGACGACGGGCACGCCGCTCGCCTTCCTCGTGCGGAATTCCGACGCGCGTTCCGAGGATTACGCGGGATTTGCGGCAGCGTGGCGGCCTTCCCATGCGGATTTCACCTACGACGCGAAGTTTGGGTTCCGGGATCCCCGCGGCGGAGGGCGGGCATCGGCCCGTGAAACACTCGCCCGCGTCGCTGCGGGGGAAGTGGCCCGCGCGCTGCTTGCTCAGGCGGGCGTGCGGATTTCCGCCTACGTGGACCGGGTAGCCGACATTGCGTGGGAAGCCGAACCCACCTTCCATGCCCACGCAACGGTGGATGCACAGGCGGTGCGGTGTCCCGATCCGGCGACGGCGGTGCGGATGGCGGACCGGATCGAAGCAGCGCGGTCGGCCGGTGACAGCGTAGGCGGAAGCATCGTCGCGGTGGCAGAAGGGCTGCCTGCCGGATGGGGAGAGCCGGTGTTCATGAAACTCGAAGCCCTGCTGGGCGGGGCGTTGTTGAGCATTCCGGCAGCGAAGGCGGTTGAGTTCGGAAGTGGATTCGCGGGCACGCATGTGGGAGGTTTGGCCCACAATGATGTGTTTGTGGCGACCCCGGACGGCCCGAAGCCGGGAACGAACCGCAGCGGTGGCATCCAAGGCGGCATCTCGAACGGGCTGCCCGTCGTGGTGCGGGTGGGCTTCAAGCCCGTGGCGACCGTTGCGCATCCGCAGCACTCGGTGGACCGAGAAGGAAATCCTGCGGTGATCGAAGGCGCAGGGCGGCACGACCCCTGCGTGTTGCCGCGCGCTGTGCCCATCGTCGAGTCCATGGTGGCCCTGGTGCTGGCCGATGCGATGTTGCTGCAGCGGGCTGCACGGCTTGCGTAACTTGGCCGCCATGAAACGACTCGGCATGCACTGGCAGGTTTTGCTCGGCTTGACAGCCGGTGCCCTTTTTGCGTGGCTCAGCATCCAGCTGGGATGGAACGAGTTCACGCTCGGGTACATCCTGCCTTTGGGCGAGATTTTCGTCAACATCCTCAAGATGATTGCGGTGCCGTTGGTGCTCTTCAGCATCGTCGGCGGAGTTGCAAGCCTCGGAGACGTGCGGAAGCTGGGCCGCTTGGGAGGCAAAACCTTGGGATTGTATTTGGTCACCACGGTCGCGGCCGTGGGTACGGGCTTGGTGCTGGTGAATCTGTTCGAACCGGGAAGCAAAGGGAGCAAAGAGCTGCGCACGGACAACCGGTTGCGGTATGAGCTTTGGCGGGACGCGAACGGCATCCCCGCAGTCGATGACATCCGCACGGTGGATGATCCCGCCATGGCAGACCGCATTGCGAACCTCCGTACAAGTGAAGGCGTGAGCGACCCCTGGTTGACCGACAAGTTGCAACAGGCTGAACAAGCCACGGAACAGGCCCCGCTGCAGCCGTTGGTCGACCTGGTGCCCTCGAACATTTTCGAGGCCCTCGCGGATGTCGAGATGCTGCAAATCATCTTCTTTGCTGTCTTTTTCGGGGCGGTAGTTACCGGGTTGTCTGAGACACGGCGGAAGGTGGTTCTGGACTCGTTCGATGCCCTGAACGAAGTATTCATCCAAATGGTGCATGTGGTCATGCGCGGGATGCCCGTGTTCGTTTTTGCCCTGATGGCAGGCCAAATCGTCCGTTCGGCCGGCACCGACCCGGATATGTTCATGGAGCTCTTAGGCTTTCTGTTGCGGTACGGAGCGGTGGTGGTGCTGGGGCTCGCCATTTTCTTGTTCGTCGTCTATCCGGGGCTGGTCACCGCATTCACGAAAGAAGTGGGCTGGGGCAAGTTCATGCGCAGCATGCGCGACGCCCAGTTGACGGCCTTTTCCACCTCGAGTTCGATGGCCACCTTGCCGGTCACGATGGAGTGCGTCCACGAAAAGCTTGGCGTCAGTCGCCGCGTTTCCAGCTTCGTTCTGCCCATCGGGGCTACCGTGAACATGGACGGGACTTCCCTGTACCAAGGCGTTGCCGTCATCGCATTGGCCCAATTCCACGGCATCGACCTCAGCTGGGCGCAGCAATCGGGCATCCTGCTCACCGCGACGGCAGCGAGCATCGGGGCGGCCGCAGTTCCGAGCGCGGGGCTTGTCATGCTCATCATGGTCCTCGAATCGGTGGGTCTCAACCCCGCGTGGATTGCGCTGATTTTCCCCATTGACCGCATACTGGACATGTGCCGTACCACCGTAAACATCACCGGGGACGCCGTGGTGGCGAGCATCGTGGCTTCCGGCGAAGGCGAATTGAATCCCGTTCAGAGTTAAGGCGCATGCGGTATGTGGTTTTTTGGCTGGGGGTGTGCCTTTGCACATCCGCCGATGTGCAGGCCCAAACCGAACCCTGCCCCGACGCGACCCACCCGAAAGCCCTCAAGACGCTCGAGCGGATCCGAACCGACAAGGGCCTCGAGGTAGACGACCGGCTCGAACTCCTCGCAAAGGCGCTCGAAATGGACCCGGAGTGCGCGGCCTGCCGGCTCGAAGCGGCGCGCCTGTATTTCCGCCGTGCAAAGATGAACCGCCCCGGCGGTGCCGAAGCTTCTGCCCTCCTGGCTCCTCTCCTGCAATCGTGCCCAGACTTCCATGCAGAGGCGTGGTTCATGGCCGGCGGACTGGCCTATGGAAACCGGGACTATGAAGCTGCACAGGCACATTTCAACGCCTTCCTCGACTTCCCATCGGACGATTTGGACCGGCTCGGCAAGCAGTACGACGAGCAGGCCCGAGAAATCCGAGAAGTACTGCCCCGCATCGCCTTTGAACTCGAGTTCGCTGCGTTCGCAGCGGCCTCCCCTCCCGCACCTGTGGCAGTTGTCAACACGGCGAGCGACGAGTTTCTCCCTGCCTTGTCGCCCGATGCGACCCTGCTTTGGTTCACCCGCAGAGAACAGCACAAACCCAAGGGCGACCTGGTCACCAAGGAGGTAGAAGTGCTTTACGAAGCCCGGCGACCGCATGCGGCTGTTCCCTTCGGCACACCGGTGGCCGTGGGGACGCCTTTCGATGCCGGCTTGCGCTTCGGCGGGGCTTCCATCGCTCTGGACCACCGCGAGGTATACATCGCTGCGCACCGGCCGACCGGCAGCAACCCGGACAACATCGACCTGATGCGCGCAGACTATGAAGTGGAGGGAACGGGCAGCGACGGCCGGCCGATGTACCGCTGGTCGGACCTCGAAGCCTTGCCGGCGCCCATCAACTCGCCCGACGGATGGGAGGCCCAGCCCGCCCTGTCTCCGGATGGGAATGAGTTGTTCTTTGCGGCGGTGGACGCCACGGCTTTGAAGGACCGCGACGGGAACCCGACGATGGATCTGCGGCGGTGTGTGCGGTCAGAGGATGGAACCTGGTCGGCCCCTGAATCACTCCCAGAACCCCTGAATTCCCGGTTCCATGACAAAGCCCCCTTCCTCCACCCGGACGGGAAAACGCTCTACTTCGCCAGCAACCGCACACCCGGCGGAGGGGGATTTGACGTGTGGGTAAGCCGGCGGGATTCGAACGGGAACTGGGGAGCGCCGAAGAACCTCGGTGCGCCCTTGAACACAACCGGTGATGAACACGGGCTGGTGGTGGCAAACGATGGCCGCGAGGGATTCCTGGCAGGGCGTCGCCCCGGCACGAAGGCCCTCGACGTGCTTTCATTCCCCCTGCCTGAAGTCCACCGGGCCGAGGCGGTCGAGATTTTGCGGGGTGAGGTCTTGAATGCATCGGGGCAGCCGGCAGAGGGCGCGCGGGTCGTCCTTGCTCAACCGGATGCTGGAACCGCGCGGGAAATCCAGGTGCGGGAAGACGACGGCAGCTTCGCCGTGGTGCTGCGCGCCGAAGAACGTGCAGGTGCGTTGCTGGTGGTCGAGGGGGACGGGATAGCCTTCGACGCGGTGGCATTGCCCCAAACGCCCACTCCTGCCCCGATCGCCTTGGTGGCGGAAGCGCTCAAACCCGAAGAACGGTTCGAATTGCGGGGCATCACCTATCCGACGAATGGCAGCGCCTTGAACGGAGATTCAGAGTTGCTCCTGCGGGGATTTGCCGGATGGCTTCAGCGGAACCCCGGGCTGCGCGTCGCCGTGGAGGGGCACACAGACGACGTGGGCGATGCGGCCACCAACGCCTCCCTGTCCGAGCGCCGGGCCGCAACTGTGCGCGCATTTCTTGTAGGCCAAGGGGTTGCAGCAGAGCGCATCACCGCCCGCGGATACGGAGAAAGCAAGCCCCGAGCAGACAACAGCACCGAAGCAGGCAGGGCCATGAACCGCAGAACGGAATTTGCGGTGAAGGACTGAGCCGCACACGAGGAGGCCACAGCGCGCCGTTGAGAACTTCGAAGACCGACGCCCGGACCGCCCTGTGGTGGCCCGCTACCTTCGCATCCATGCTGAAACTTCGTTTCGTGCTCCCCCTTGCGGCCCTCGGGGCCCTGTGCGCAATCGGCCTTCCGACGTCGGCCCAGCCCACGGGCGACCGATCGGACGCCGATGGTTCGTTCGAAAGCGCCCGTGCAGCGTTCGAACGCCGCTCGTATGCCTTGGCATTGCACCTCCTCGATGACGGCCGGCGAGAGGGCTCCTGGAGCACCGCAGACCGGGCGGCTGCCGATGTGTATGCAGCACTCTGCGCCCTGTACCTCCACCATCCCGATGGGTCCGCGCGGTGCGCTGATGCGGCCCAGCAGCACCCGGAAGCGGCCGGACAGCTCAAATGGGAGACCGGCCGGTGGTACCACCGGGAGAAGCGTTGGAAGGAGGCGGCTGCAGCGCTTTCACAGGTGGCGCCCCAGGAGGTTCCGGGGGCTGAGCAGCAAGAATACCGGTTCCGGCTCGGACATGCCTTGTTCGAGACCGAGCGCGGCGCGGAGGCCTTGCCCCACCTCGATGCCGCATCGGCCATGCAGGGGGTGTATGCGCAGCCTGCGAAGTACTACGCGGGACATATCCATTATGCGGCGGGACGCAAAGAGGCTGCGCTCTCGGCCTTCAAGGCGTTGCAGCGCGATCCGGAGTTCAAGTCCATCGTTCCGGTGTACATCGCGCAACTGCTGCACGGAACCGAGCGGTACGACGAGCTGCTGGAGTATGTGCCGGTGCTGCAAGACAGCACCTTGGACATGAAGCCGGCGATGGCCCGGGCGGTCGGAAGACTCGTCGGAGATGCCTACTTCCGGGGCCAGCAGTTTGCAGAGGCGGGTCCGTGGCTCGAAACCGCGTGGAAAGGAAGCAACGGAGACGAGCGGAGCCGGGAACTGGCCTACCAACTCGGGTATGTCCGCTACGTAGGAAAAGACTGGGACGGAGCCGTTTCGGTGTGGGGCAGCGTCGCCCGCGGCGACGATGGTTTGGCCCAAAACACCCATTACCACCTCGCAGATTGCTACCTCCAACTCGGCGAAAAAGACCGGGCACGCACGGCATTCCGCCTGGCTTCCGAGATGAACCACGACCCGGAAGTGCGGGAAGACGCGCTGTTTCAACATGCAAAGCTGGCCTTCGAACTGTCGTACAATCCGTTCGACGACGCCATCACGGCCATCGAGCGCTACCTCAAGGAGTACCCGGAATCGAAGCGGCGTCCCGAAGCCCTCGGTTTCTTGGTGGATGTCTACATGGCCTCGAAGGATTACCGCCGGGCCCTGGAAGCGCTTGAATCGCTCCCGGAGAAGAATGCGAAAGTCCGGAAAGCGTACCAAGAAGTGGCCTTCAACCGCGCCGTGGAGCTGTACCGTGCGGGGCGGTTTGCCGAAGCGGACCCGCTTTTCACTGCCGTGCGGACCTATCCGGTGGATCCGCAGCTCGCGGCTGAGTCCCATTTTTGGCAAGGCGAATGCGCCTTCTCGACGAAGCGGTACGACGATGCCGGCAAGCAGTACACGCTGTTTCTCAATACGCCCGGCGCCTTCAACAGCGCTTTGTACGATGACGCCGAGTACGCACGGGGCTATGCCCTCTTCAAGCGCAAGTCCTATGCGGAGGCCCTCACGGCCTTCCGTTCGTTCGCAAAAGTGGATGCGGGCGATCAGCCAAAGCGCACGCTTGATGCGGTCCTGCGCACGGCCGACTGCTTCTATGCGACGAAGGATTTTGTGCGCGCAGCCTCCGGCTATGCCAAATTCCTTGAAGCCGGCGGCACCCCTGCCGACTACGCCCGCTACCAATACGCCGGCTCGCTGGGGCTCGGCGGCAATCTTGCTGGCCAAATCGACGCCCTGCAAGAACTCGTGACGGCGCACCCGAAGTCCACGCTCGTACCCGATGCCCGGTGCGAAGCTGCACGGGCACTGATCGAATTGAACCGGCTCGAAGAAGCTGCAGGTCAGCTCGATGCCGTGTTGAACGGGTACCCGAACAGCCCCCGCACGAAATACGCACTCGTGGACCGCTGCTTGGTGGCGGCAAAGCTGGGCCGCGAAAACGAGGCCCTTGCCGCATGGGACCGCATCCGCACGGAGTTTGGGAATGACCAAGTCGCCGCCGATGCCTTTTATGTGATCGAACCGATCCTCATCGAACGCGGGTTGCTCGACAACCTGCCCGCCGGTGTAGGCATCGGCAAGGACGAAATCGAAGGCCGGCTCTTTGCGTCGGCCTCAAGCCTCGCCGCGGAGGGGAATTGTGAAAAGGGGTCTGCACGCCTGGGCGAGTACATCCGGCAGTATCCTGAAGGACGGCATGCGGTAGAGGCTCACTTCGTGCTTGCCGAATGCTATGTGGCGTTGTCCCGCCTTCAAGAGGCACGGGCGGCCTACGCACAGGTTTTGGCCGCGCCGGTCAACGAATTCACCGAGCCGGCAGCGGCGGCCGCGGCCACCCTGGCCTGGAATGCGGAAGACCTCGCAGCAGCATTGAACCACTACCGCACGCTCGAACAGGTCGCTGTCCTGAGTGAACACGTGCTGGAAGCGCGCATCGGCTTGATGCGGTGCCATTACCTGCTCGGCGAACCGGAACCGGCTCGGGGGTACGCGGATTTGGTGCTGGCGGACGGCCGCACCCCGGAGGACATCCGCCGTGTGGCTTTGTTTTGGCGCGGAAAGCTCCGCTTTGATGCTGGCGAACGGGACGGAGCTGCAGAAGATTTGAAGGCCGTGGCCCAGTTCGGCGGAGCGCGCGGTGCCGAAGCCCAATTCCTCCTCGCCCGCATGGCCTTCGAGCGCAAAGCCTACGCCGAAACAGAAGACCTCGTATTTGCCCTCATCGACGGCTTCTCCTCCTACGAAGCATGGAAGAACAAGGGCTTCCTGCTCCTCGTGCGAACCTACCTCGCCCAGGAGGACTATTTCCAAGCACGGGCCACCGCGGAAAGCGTCCTCAAGTACGTCACGGATGCGGCGGTACTCGAAGAGGCCCGTGCCCTGCTCGTCGAAATCGAAACCGCAGAACGCGGACCGAACCCTACGCCAGAAGCCGAATGAAGACGCCTTGCATCGCAGTGGCCTTGAGCGCCTTGCTGCCTGCCGCTGCTGCGGCCCAAACTTCCCGTGACTCGGTCAACCTGCAGGTGACGTTTACCGGCGCCCGCGAGATGCTCCTGCAAGATGCGAACAAGCAGTCGGTTTGGCCAGAGGCCCGCACGCTGTCGAGCAAACTGCCAGATTTCACGTACCGGCTGCTGCCGAAACGTGTGAACGTGGCGCCGGAGTACGAACCCGTCGGGCCTACCCGGCTCAAAGTGGACCCGCCGCTGCCACTTCTCTACGGGGGGTGGGTCGAAGCGCGCATGGGCACCCTGTTTACTCCGGTCCTCGATGCCGGCTACACCTCGCGGCGGTCGCGCAAGGGCATGTGGGGCGTGCAGGCCACACACCGCTCCACCCAGTTCGGCTTCACCGATGTAGACTCGGTAGACAGCCGATTTGCCACCACGGGTCTGGAGGCGTGGGGACGTGCCTTCCGGGGCAACCACGTTTGGGATGCCGAAGCCGATGCCGGGCGTGATGCCCTCTCCTACTATGGCATTGCGGGGGTACGCAGCAGCGGAGACGCCTTTGCTCTGCCTGCTTCTGACCGTTCTGTCTACCTCCGGACAGGGGGCGCCGTGGGTTGGCACTACACCCCTTCAGATTCTGCCGCGCTGCGACCGGAGGCCCGCCTCTCCTACCGGCTGCTTTCCTCCGCAGACGCCGTGCGCACGCACACCTGGCACGGGACGCTCGGTGCGTCTGCACGCATCAACGGGCACGATGCCTCCCTCCTCGGCGGGGTCCTCATCGACCGGCGATCGTTCGCGGACACCTCCCTTGCCCGGCGCGAGCAGGCACTGCTTTCGCTGCAACCCACGCTGTCGCGGGTGACACCGACCTGGAGTGCGAATGCTGGCCTCGGGATTTACATCGATGCGCGTGGGGACCAAGTTTTTCATGTGTATCCGCGGCTCGAAGCACGCGTGCCCTTGTTCCGTGGTCGCTTGACGCCCTTCGCGAAGTGGGGAGGAGACGTGGAAATGAACCGGCTTGAGGCGCTGCTCGTGGACGTGCCTTTCGTCGACCCGCAGCTCGAGCTGCGCAGTACCTACCGGACCGTGGATGCGGCAGCAGGAATCCAAGGCGGTTTCGCCGGGACCGTGCGGTACAGTGCCGAGGTCGGCTGGGTGCGGGAAACGAACCACCTGTACTTCCGCAACGACACGCTGGCCGGGGCCGGTGAACGGTTAGGAGCATTCTACGACACCCTTTCTATCCAACGGATCGGAGGCAGCCTCGCGTGGAAACCTGCGATGCCCCTGGAAGTGCGCACGGGAGCTACCCTCTTCCGCTACCGGACGTCGGGCCAACTCCATGCCTGGAACTTGCCCGACATGGCGGTGACCGCTGAAGTGCGATACCGGTTCAAGGACGTCCTGCACGTGGCGGTCGAGGGCCGGATTGAAACCGGCCGATTCGGGCTGAGTTCTGTGGCGGTGCCCGAAGGTGTGCTGGACAACTCCGACGCGGCGGATGGCTACGTGGTGGATTTGGGTACGGTAGCGGATTTCGACGTCCATTTCACGTACATCGTGACGGGAAGGCTTTCTGCATCGTTGGATTTCAAAAATGTGCTCGCCTCCCGGTACCGCACCTTTGCAGCCTACCCGGTCCAAGGATTCCAAGCGATTTTAGGGGCGACCTACACCTTCTGAACAGGGTGTGAATAACTGGTGCAGCCGAGAGCGCAAATCCGGTGTAAATTCGGGGTTTCAGAAGGCCTGCCATGAGTGAAGATTTGACGGTACCCGGGGCTGTAGGAGCGCCCGCTGCAAAGAAGTACGATGCCAGCAACATCCAAGCCCTCGAGGGCATGGAACACGTGCGAATGCGGCCCTCGATGTACATCGGGGATGTCGGTGTCCGCGGGCTACACCACCTTGTCTACGAAGTCGTAGACAACTCGATCGACGAAGCCCTCGGGGGCTACTGCGACACCATCACGGTGCACATCACGTCCGCAAACGGCATCCGCGTTTCCGACAACGGCCGGGGGATTCCGACCGACCTCCATGTGAAGGAAGGGGTTTCCGCGCTGCAGGTGGTCATGACGAAAATCGGTGCCGGCGGCAAGTTTGACAAAGACTCGTACAAAGTCTCTGGCGGTTTGCACGGGGTCGGGGTGTCCTGCGTCAATGCCTTGTCCATCGCCTTGCGCGCGGAGGTCCACCGGGAGGGCAAGGTCTTTGAACAGGAATACTCCCGAGGCAAGGAGCAGTATCTGGTGCGGGAAATCGGCACATCGAACCGCACGGGTACGACCGTGGAGTTTCAGCCGGACCCGGAGATTTTTGAGACCCTACTCTACAACTACGACACCCTCGCAGATCGGATGCGGGAGTTGGCCTTCTTGAACCGCGGCATTACCATCACCTTGGTGGACGAACGCGAGCCGGTGGAAGGCGAAGAGCAGTTCCGCACGGAAGTATTCCATTCTACGGAAGGCCTGCGCGACTTTGTGCAATACCTCGACGGCAACCGCGAATCTTTGATTGCAGAAGTCATCCACATGAACGGGGAACGGAACGGCATCCCGGTCGAAGTGGCCATGACATACAACACTTCGTTCACCGAGAACCTGTTCTCCTACGTCAACAACATCAACACGCACGAGGGCGGTACCCACCTCACCGGATTCCGTCGCGGGTTGACGCTGACGCTGAAGAAGTACGCGGAGACCAGCGGTATGCTGGACAAGCTCAAGTTCGACATCGCCGCAGACGACTTCCGCGAAGGGCTCACGGCCGTGGTGAGCGTGAAGGTCGCAGAGCCGCAGTTCCAAGGCCAAACGAAGACGAAGCTCGGCAATGCCGAGGTGTCTGCGCCGGTGAGCCAGGCGGTCAGTGACATGCTCGAGGCCTACCTGGAGGAGCATCCGAACGATGCCCGCACCATCGTCAACAAGGTCATTCTTGCAGCTCAGGCGCGCCATGCAGCGCGGAAGGCACGTGAAATGGTGCAGCGGAAAACCGTGATGGGCGGTTCCGGGTTGCCGGGAAAACTGGCCGACTGTTCCGAGAAAGACCCGGGCCTTTGCGAGCTTTTCCTCGTGGAAGGGGATTCTGCCGGTGGTACGGCCAAGCAAGGCCGGGATCGGAACTACCAAGCCATCCTGCCACTTCGGGGGAAAATCCTGAACGTGGAAAAGGCTATGCAGCACAAGATTTTCGACAACGAGGAAATCAAGAACATCTACACGGCACTCGGTGTGTCCGTCGGTACGGAGGAAGATCAGCGGGCTCTGAACCTCGAGAAGTTGCGGTACCACAAGGTGGTGATCATGTGCGACGCCGATGTCGACGGAAGTCACATCGAAACCTTGATCCTGACCTTCTTCTTCCGCCACATGAAGGAGCTCATCGAGAAAGGACACGTGTACATCGCCACTCCGCCTTTGTATTTGGTCAAGAAAGGCTCACGCCAAGCGTATGCCTGGAACGACGAGGAACGCGATGTGCTCATGGCACAGTACCGCGGGGCCTCTGGCAACGAGTCGGGCATCAATGTGCAGCGCTACAAGGGTCTCGGTGAAATGAATGCGGAACAGCTTTGGGAAACCACTCTGAATCCTGAAAACCGGACCTTGCGGCGCGTTACCATCGACAATGCCGCTGCATGCGACCACATCTTCTCGATGCTCATGGGCGACGACGTGCCACCGCGTCGTGCCTTCATCGAAGAGAATGCGAAGTATGCAAACATCGATGCCTGAGGGAGTTTCGCGCGCCTACCGCATTGCCGGCATGCACTGCATGTCGTGCGTGGCACGGGTGCAAAGCATCGCAGAAGCGGCCGGATTTTCGGACAGCACGGTGTCCCTGAGTGAGCCGCAGTTGCGGACGTACGGCCCAGGCCATGAGGAGGTCTTGAGGACGCAATTGATCGAAGCAGGCTATGCTGTGCAGGCTGTGTCGGGGGCGTCAGCACCGCCGACGGAAGCGGCCGCGGAGGTGAGCTATGTGCCGCTCGCGGTCGTCGTGGGCCTTGCGGCTGTGGGTGGGATCCTGCTTGCCGCGGTTCCGATTCCTGCCGCCCGGTGGGGCGTCGTGGACGGTGCCATGGCCGGCGCGATGGCCCTGTTCTTTCTGTTCGCTGGGCTCCTGAAAGCCATCGATCTCTCGGCGTTTGTCGCCGGTTTCCGCCGCTACGACCCGGTTGCTCGGCGTTTGCCAGCCTATGCGCAGGTCTATCCCCTGCTTGAGTGGGGCGCGGCCGCGGGGTACGTTTGGTTCCCACACTCCACAGCGTTCAACGTAGCCATCGCCCTGTGGATGGGCTTCAATGCGGCGGTCGCTTACCGCACGTGGAAGCAGCCGGGAGCGGTCGCCTGTGCCTGCCTCGGTGGAGTGCTGCGGGTGCCCGTGGGGCCTGTCACGACGGTAGAGTATGGTGCGATGACGGTGATGGCGCTGTTCATGGCCGTACTTTGAGCGCCATGGAGCAGGTGGTTTGGATCACGGGAGCAAGCAGCGGCATCGGACGGGCCGCAGCGCAGGCGTGGGCCGCCCGCGGGGCGCGGGTCGTGCTGTCCGCACGGAACCGCACCGCGCTGGAAGCGGTGGCAGCGGGGTTTCCTGCTCCAGCTAGGGACCGTGCGCACATCGAGGTGCTGGATTTGGCCGAGAGCGCATCGCTGCCCGCGGCGGTGGATCGCGTACTCGAAGCGGTGGGCGCGGTGGATGTGCTGGTGCACTGTGGTGGGATTTCCCAGCGCTCTCGTGCCATCGACACGACCCTGGAAGTCGATCGCCGCGTGATGGAGGTGGATTACTTCGGTACCGTGGCCCTGACAAAAGCCCTCCTCCCCCACTTTGTCGCTCGGAAATCGGGACGGTTCGTAGTGGTTACCAGCCTGATGGGACTTTTTTCTTCGCCCCTGCGCTCCGGGTATTGCGGGGCGAAACATGCGCTGCACGGGTTTTTTGAAGCCCTGCGTGCGGAACACCACGCGGACGGGGTCCGGGTGACCCTCGTATGTCCCGGATTCATTCGTACAGACATCAGCCTGAACGCGGTGGTAGGAGACGGCACCCGGCAGGGCACGATGGATGAGAAAACCGGCCAAGGCTTGTCCCCGGAAGCGTGTGCGGCGCAGATGGTGCGTGCGGTAGAGCGCAATCGGGACGTGGTCCTCATCGGCCGGTACGAAATCCTCGGGGCCTACCTGCACCGGTTTTTTCCCGGTATGTTGCGCCGCATGATCCGCAAGGCCGCGGTCACTTAAGCGATTCTGAAATCGGCCTCCCTGCGAAGCCACTCCGCTGCTGCAGCGAGATGCGGCGCAAGCAGGACATCTTCTTCGAAAAAGGGCACGCGCGAACGGAAGCTCGCATGCAAAGCTCGGAGCGCTGGGGCCATCCCATCAAGGCCGCGCAATTCCATCGCTTGGGAGGCAGTAAGACACTCAATAGCAAGTACTTGCTCCACATTGTCGAGGATGCGCCAGAGCTTCAGGGCACTGTTCGCGCCCATGCTGACGTGGTCCTCTTGGCCGTTTGAACTGTCGATGGTGTCGGCTGCTGCGGGGGTGCAGAGTTGTTTGTTTTGGCTGACCAAACTCGCCGCGGTGTATTGCGGGATCATCAATCCGCTGTTCAACCCCGGTTGCGGTGCGAGGAACGGAGGCAGGCCCTGTCGACCGGCGAGCAGCTTGAAGGTCCTCCGCTCGGAAATGCTGCCCCACTCGTGTGCAGCGAGCGCCATCGCCTCCAGCGTAAGCGCCAAGGGCTGGCCATGGAAATTCCCGCCGCTCAGAATCTCGCCAGTTTCCGGCACCACCAGCGGATTGTCCGTCACGCCGCGGAGCTCGCGGCCGATGACCGCGAGCGCATGGTCCAGCACGTCGCGCGAGGCGCCGTGCACTTGCGGCACGCAGCGGAATGAATACGGATCCTGCACCTGCACCCGCAGTTCCTCCTGCTGACGGCTTCCCTGCAGCCACTCCCGCACCACCCGGGCACTCTCCGCCGCCCCAGGATGCGGACGTACCCGGTGGATCGCCTCATGGAACGGCTCTGACCGGCCGTGCCACGCTTCGAGCGACAGCGCCGCGAGGGCGTCCGCCGCCGCGGCACACCGGCCCATGCGGCGCGCCGACTCGACCGCATACGCCGCCATGAGTTGGGTTCCGTTGATCAGCGCTAACCCCTCCTTCGGACCCAGCACGCGCGCCGCCACCCCCCACCCCGCCAGCACCTCCCGCGCAGGACGGCGCACGCCCCCCACCACGACCTCCCCCTCCCCGATCAGCGGCAGTACGAGGTGCGCAAGCGGTGCCAAATCCCCACTCGCCCCCAACGATCCCTGCGACGGCACGACCGGCAGCGCGTCCTCTTGAAAAAACTTCAGCAGCAACTCCACCGTCTCCACCGCCACACCGCTGTAGCCACGCGACAATCCGATGACTTTCAGCAGCAGCATGGTCCGTACGATGCGCGCCGGGACCGGCTCGCCTACGCCGCAGGCATGGGAAACGAGCAGCCGACGCTGCAAGTCCGCCAAGTCTGCATCCGCAATCCGCACCGAAGCCAGGTCGCCGAAGCCGGTGTTCACGCCGTACACGGCCTGCCCCTCTGCACACCGGGCACGCACCACCGCATGGGCGGCCTGAATGGCCTGGCGGGCCGACGGACCGAGCTCGACGTGCACCGCGCCGTCCACCGCCTCCCACACCTGCTCGACGGACCAGCCGTCCCTTCCGATTGTTGCCGTTTTCACGGGGCGAAAGATAGGACCCGTGCCCCGCCGCTTGCCGTATCTTCACGCGCACAACTTCCCGCTCCATGCGCTCAACCCTCCTCCTTTCGGGGCTTTTGCTCGGTGCGAACGGCCTCGTGTGGGCCCAAACGCCGAAGGTCCAGTACGTCGAGTTCGATTTGGCAAACGGCCTCCACGTCATCCTCCACGAGGACCACAGCACCCCCATCGTCGCCGTAACCGTCATGTACCACGTCGGCTCGAAAAACGAGTCCACTGAGCGCACGGGCATGGCGCATTTCTTTGAGCATCTCCTGTTTGAGGGCTCGCAGCACATCGACCGCGGGGAATTCGACAGCTACGTCGAAGGTGCGGGAGGTGCGTTGAATGCAAACACGACGCAAGACCGCACGTTCTACTACGAGTTGCTCCCGTCGAACCAGTTGGAGCTCGGACTTTGGCTGGAAAGCGAACGCATGCTGCATGCAAAAATTGAGCCCATCGGCATCGAGACGCAGCGGGAAGTGGTGAAGGAGGAAAAGCGCCAACGCTATGACAACCAGCCGTATGGAATGCTGCTCCCGAAGACCATGGAGGCGGCGTACCGCGAGCACCCGTACCGCTGGACCCCCATCGGTTCGATGGACCACCTGAACGCCGCGAGTTTTGAGGAGTTCATGGAATTCTACCGCACGTTTTACGTTCCGAACAACGCGGTGCTCTCCATCGCCGGTGACCTCGATCCGGCGAAGACGCGCAAATTGATCGAGAAGTACTTCAACGACATTCCCCGCGGAACCCGCCCGATTCCCCGGCCGGAAATCCGTGAGCCGCGGCGCTCGGGCGAAGTCCGCGATACCGTCTTCGGCAAAGACGCCCTCCCCATGGTGGTGCAGGCCTATCCCATCCCGGAACAAGGCAGCGATGACTTCTATGCCGTCGCGGTGCTCAACCAGTTGCTCAGCGGGGGCGAATCGAGCCGCCTGAACAAGCGCGTGGTGGATGCAGACCAAACCGCGCTCTACTGCGGCGCCTTCAACTTCTCCCTCGAGGATCCCGGACTCACGCTCGCCTACGCCCTGGTCAACATGGGTATCGACCCGAAAACCGTCGAAACGGCCATCAACGACGAAGTGCAGCGCTTGCAAACCACCGCCGTGGACGAACGCGAATTGCAAAAGGTGAAGAACCAAATCGAAACGGAATTCGTCACCGCAAACAGTTCCGTCGCGGGCATCGCAGAGTCACTGGCGAACTACCACATGTACTTCGGAGACGCCGAGTTGATCAACAACGAAGTCGACCGCTACCTCGCGGTGACGCCCGCGGACATCCAGCGCGTCGCAAAAACCTACTACACGCCCGAGCAGCGCGTTACCCTGTACTTCCTCCAGCAACCTGCCCAGCCATGAAGCCTACCACACTCCTCTTGCTCGCCTGCGCGTGGGGCGGCGTGCTTTCTGCCCAAATCGACCGGTCACGTGCACCCCAGCCCGGTCCCGCGCCGGAAATCACCATCGGCAAATCCCACGTCGAAAAACTGGAAAACGGCCTCACCGTGATCGTCGTGGAAGACCACAGCATCCCGCAGGTCTCTTGGAGCTTGACGCTTGATTTCGTCCCCATGCCCGAAGGACCGAAGGCCGGGGCTTCCCGTATGGCAGGAGACCTCCTCCGTGCGGGATCGCGCACGCGGTCGAAGGCTGAAATCGACGAAGCCGTAGACTTCATCGGCGCTCGCCTGTCCACCAGTGCAACCGGCGCCTTCGCTTCCAGCCTCACGAAACACAGTGCCACGGCCCTGTCGTTGCTCGCGGAAGTGGTGCTGACCCCGAGCTTCCCCGAATCCGAACTCGAGAAACTCCGGGCCCAGAACCTCAGCGGACTCAAAGCGCTGGTGACCGACCCGGGTGGGATTTCTGGCAACCTGCGCGGACGACTCGTGCACGGCGCTTCGCACGCCTACGGGGAGGTAGAAACGGAAGCCACCGTCAAAGCCATCACCCGCGAGGATTTGCAGATGTACCATGCCGGATTTTTCCGGCCAGGAATCGCCTACCTCGTGGTCGTCGGGGACATCACCCCAGCAGCTGCCGTCGCAGCCGCAAAGCTGCATTTCGCTGCGTGGAAAGAGGAAACCACGCCCCTATTTGCCTTCCCCCTCGCAGGCGAACCCCGCGGAAACCGGGTGTGCTTTGCCGACATCCCAGGATCCGTTCAGAGCACCCTCCACCTCACCCACGGACTCGACATCAAGCCGGGCCATCCCGATGCCATCGCGTGCGCGGTCATGAATACCCTGCTCGGCGGCGGCGCCTTCGGATCCCGCCTCATGCAAAACCTTCGGGAGGACAAGGCCTTCACCTACGGCGCACGTTCGAGCTTCGACCTCGACCCGGTGCACGGCACATTCGACGCCTTTGCAAACGTCCGCAACGAAGTGACGGACAGCGCCGTCGTGGAGTTTTTGGCGGAAATCCGCCGGATCCGCGACGAAAAACCCACCGTCGAAGAACTGGGGGCCATTTTGCGCTACATGAACGGTGGCTTTGCGCGTTCGCTGGAGCAACCGGAAACGGTGGCCCGTTTTGCGCTCAACATCGAGCGGTGGGACCTTCCGAAGGATTACTATGCGACCTACCTGAAGAAACTCGCCGCCATCACGCCTGAGGACGTGCAACGCGTGGCAAAGACCTACCTGCGACCGGACAACCTGTACATCACGTGTGTAGGCAACCGCGCCGAGGTAGCCGAGAAACTTGCCCGGTTCGACGGCGATGGGGTGGTGGAGTTCTTCGATGCCTTCGCCGCTCCGGTTAAAGACCTTGCCCCGGCTCCGGCAGGGTTGACGGTGAAAGATGTGGTGAACACCCACTACACGGCCTGTGGAGGTTCCGCGGCCACGCAGCTGAAGGCGCTGCGGTATGTGGGCACGGCTGAGTTTGGCCCACAATCCACCGGAAATTACACCCGTGAAGTGCTCTTCGGCAAAGGGCATCGCATTCTCTTGCAAGCGGGTGACATGACCCTGCTCGACCAAATCGTCACCCCGGAATTCGGCAGCCAAACCCGCAAAGGGGCCGGCAAGAAGGCTATGGAAGACACGGAGATGGCGCCCTTCCGCGAAGCGCTTTCTGCCGACCGTCTGGTGCAAGCAGCCGCACGCGCCACCGAAGCAACCGTGGCAGGTGTAGGAACCTTCGAGGGCCGCGAGGTACACGTCGTGGAATGGAACGACGCACCTGGATTCAGCCGCCGGCTCGAGTTCGATGCCGCCACCGGGCACCTCGTTCGGGAAACCCGCATGCCTCCGGGTGAGGGAACACAGGTGGTAACGGTCTACCGGAACTACACGAAGTTCGGGGCCGTGTGGGTGGCCACCGAGGAAGAAACGACCACGGGCGGACGGACCATTGTGTTGCGGTTCTCTGCCGTCGAACCGAATGCCTCGATCGACGCCAAACCCTTCACTGCGCCATGAATGCCACGCCGCTGATTCGGCTCTCGCAAGCCGCAGTTGCCCAATCCGAGCATGTCGTCATTTCCGGCGTTGACCTCACCGTCATGCCCGGGGAGTTTGTCTACCTGATCGGAAAAACAGGCAGCGGAAAAAGTTCGCTGCTGCGCGCACTCTATGGGGATTTGCCGTTGCATGCGGGCAGTGGCGAGGTATGCGGAATGGACCTCAGCCGCATTTCCGGACGCAATGTGCACCTGCTGCGCAGGCAATTGGGCATCGTGTTTCAGGACTTTGCCCTGCTGCCGGACCGCACCGTTGAGGCGAACCTCGAATTCGTGTTGCGCGCCACCGGTTGGAAAAATCCGACCGACATCAAAAACCGGTGTGCAGAGTGTTTGGCGTGGGTGGGGCTCGGCACGAAAGGATACAAGCTACCCGGATCCTTGTCCGGAGGTGAACAGCAACGGGTAGCCATTGCGCGTGCGCTGCTCAACGACCCGCCGCTCGTGCTCGCCGACGAACCCACCGGCAATCTGGATCCGGATACGACCGAAGGCATTTTGGATTTGCTCCATGCCATCGCGCGGGACAACCGCTCGGTGGTCATGGCCACCCACGACCACGCGGCGGTCGCTCGCTACACTGGGCGAATTCTGCACTGTACGGAGGGGCGCATCGTGGAAGAAGCCGCTGCGTGGACCGGCGCGACGGAGGTGGAAGCGCCGGTATGAGCCGTCGGCTGGCCGTTGTCATTCCGTGCTTGAATGCCTTGGAAGGGCTCCGGACGACCTGGGCAGCCCTGCAACCGGTGCGTGCGCACCTCGAGGTAGCCATCGTCGACGGCGGGTCGACGGACGGACTGACCGAAGCGCTGCTGGCGGGGGAGTTTGAGGCCGACCACGTGATCATCGGGGAAGATCAGGGGATTTACGATGCCATGAACCGCGGTTGGGCGCGGACGTCAGCGCCCCTCGTTTGGTTCCTCGGAGCGGGCGATGTGCCCGACTTGGCGGGGCTGCGAACGTTGTGGTCGGATGGCATCGACCTGGACCAGCTCCACATCTTCCGTGTAGAGTTGCTGCCTCCGCGCGAGGCGGGAGTTCCGGACCATTACCCGGCCCGGTGGGACGGGAGTTTGGTCTGGCGACACACCACCCACCACCAGGGGGTCGTGTATCCGCGTCACCGGTTGCCCCAGCCGCCATTTGATCCGAAGTTCTCTGTTCTTGCGGACTACGGGTTGCATCTCGAGCTATTTCTTTCCGGGATGCAAGCGACCCTGCACGGGGAGCGGCTGTGTGCCGTCCAGCCCGGGGGGGCCTCCCGAACGTTCCAAGCCCAGCTGTACTGGGAGGAATGGCGCATGAAAAAGCAGCGGTTGCGGGGTGTTTCCCGGTGGCTTCAGCCGGTTTGGCTCGTAGGGAAATACGGGTTTAAGCGGCTCCGGCTGCGTTGAGCGCCTCGGCGATGCGGGGGGCATCCACGCCCCAGTGCAGGTGAAGTACAGCGTCGGCCGCGCGTACGCGCCAAACTTCACGGTCCACCTCAAGCACGGCCCGCACCGCTCGCGCCAGCGCCTCGGGATCGGCCTTTTCGACCACCTCCCCGAGCCGATGCCCCTCCACAACCCTGCGCACTTCGGGCAGCGCAGTTGCCACCACCGGCAAACCGGCATGGACATAATCGAACAGCTTGTTCGGCAAACTCATGCGGTAGTTCCCACTCGTATCCCGGTCCAAACTCAGCCCCACATCTGCACCGGCCGTCAGCGTGCACAGGGCTGCGAACGGCAACCGTGGCAAACAGTGCAACCGCCCCCCTCCGACACCACGCGCTGCGAGTGCCGAAGCTGCGTCCCACTCCTCCCCCGCTCCCACGAGCACCAGCCGCACATCCTCCATCGCTTCCAGCAAGTTCACCGCATCCAGTACGCCCCGGTCGCGGTCGAGGTACGCCCCTTGGAGCAAGGCAATCGGCCTGTCGGTCGGAATGCCGTACGGTGCAAAGACGCTGCGATCGCACCGCGGCATCTCTGCACGCAACGGGGGCATGTTGCGTACCACGAGCGGTCGCCCGAAGGAAGCACCGGGAAACCGATCCACGAACGCGTCCGCAATCGCATCGTTGACGGTGATCACCGCTTTGAGACCGGGCATCAGCCGCCGCTCCCACCACCTCCAAAATCCCTGTACGCGCGGCCGCTCCGCCAAACCCGCATGCTCCGTGAAGAACTCGTGGCTGTCAAAGACCACCGGCACCCGCCGAAGCCAGCCCGCAATTCGCGCCGGGAACAGGGTATCCAAGTCGTTCGCCCACACCACGTCGAACCGCCTTCGGGTCAGCACATCCGCAACAAATGCCGCTTGCAATGCTCCATAGAAACCCGGCCCTGTGCGGAAGGGAAGCCGATAGCGTCGGCCTACCATCCCTTCAGGCAGCGGCGGGGAGTTCGCATGCTTGCGCCCCACGAACGACACACGGTATCCGAGCTGCTCGAGGGTGGATGCGGTCTTTTGGATGCGTTGGTCGAACACGACGTCGTTCGATACCAGAACGACCACGTGCTTCATCCCATCGCCTCCCGAATCCGGGTCAACGCGCGTTTCGTGTACATCGGGAAATCCCCGTTCATCATCCAGGAATAGTAGGATGGCTCAGCACGGAGCACATCTGCCACGAGCCTGCCTTTGTGCTTCCCGAAGTTGAATTCCGGCTGTCCATCCTCCCGGTAAACCATCCTGCCAGCAAAGTCCACAAAGCGCTGACGCTCGCAAAACTCATGCAAGCGATCCATGTCGTCGGGCACGGGGCCTACGACGTTCCCGCGGCTGTCCAGCACCGTTGATTCCCGGTAGCGTTCCAGCTGTGCAAGTAGGATTTCCAACGTGGCCTCCGCATCGGGCAGGGCTTCGTGGGCGCCGTCAAGCTCCTTGCCGCAATAGAAGGCGTAGGCCGCGCGCAAGGTCCGCTGCTCCATCGCATGGAAGATGTTTTGGACGTCGATGAGGTTTCTGCCTTCGAGCGTGAATTCGAGGCCGGCGCGCAGAAACTCCTCGGCGAGGAAAGGCACATCGAATTTGTTCGAGTTGAACCCACCCAGGTCGCATCCTTCGAGGAAGGCCGCCATGGATTTGGCATACTGCCGAAAGGTGGGCTTTCCTTCTACATCCGCATCATAAATCCCATGCACCGCACTGGATTCGAGGGGGATAGGACGTTCAGGATGCACGAGCAGCCGGTTCCCCGCCCCCCGTTCAGCGGGTTTGCTCGTCACCGTGCCGTCTGGATCGATCCGGATCATCGCCAGCTCGATGATGCGGTCTGTCGCCACGTCGGTTCCTGTGGTCTCCAAATCAAAAATCACAAGCGGCCGACGAAGTTTCAACTGCCGCAGCACCTCCGGATTGAACTGCTCCATCAGGCTACTGGACGATCGAGGTCAAAGCCCTCCAAATAATCTGCTACCCGGCGCACAAACGAACCCCCGAGCATACCATCCACCACCCGGTGGTCGTAGCTGTGGCTCAAGAACATCTTGTGCCGAATCGCAATCGTGTCCCCTTCCGGTCCTTCGACCACGGCTGGCTTCTTGCGGATGGCACCCAGTGCCAAAATGCCGACTTGGGGTTGATTGATGATGGGTGTACCCATGACGTTGCCGAAGGTTCCGACGTTTGAGAACGTGTAGGTCCCTCCTGCCGTGTCGTCCGGCCGCAGTTTGCCGGTGCGCGCACGCTCCGTCAACTCATTGACCTGACGGGCAAGTCCGACCAGGTTCAAGGTATCTGCATCTCGGATCACAGGCACGATGAGGTTTCCGGATGGCAAGGCGGCCGCCATGCCCAAATGGATGCGCTTCCGCAACACAATGCGGTCGCCGTCCACGGACGCATTGACACCCGGGAAATCCCGCAATGCCCGCGCAATGGCCTCGGCAAACAACGGAGTGAAGGTCAGCTTCGTTCCGTGGGTCTTCTCGAACGCGGCCTTCATCCGCTCCCTCCACAGCACGATCCGCGTCACATCGGCCTCCACGAACGACGTCACATGCGGACTTGTCGCCACGGAACGGACCATGTGGTCGGCAATGAGCTTCCGCATCCGGTCCATTTCGATGATCTCATCCTCGGGAGCGAAGGAAAGTGGAGCAGGGGGAGATTGAGGTTGAGATTGAGGTTGAGGTTGAGGTTGA
>Ga0315904_10002447_pt1 | contig 28769 bp, 16 predicted proteins | sample LakEriMetagenome_6_FD_203529 | JGI IMG/M metagenome (GOLD analysis project Ga0315904, IMG submission 203529) | Freshwater fungal communities from buoy surface, Lake Erie, Ohio, United States - Buoy 12 MA120 | ecosystem: Environmental > Aquatic > Freshwater > Lake | place: USA: Lake Erie, Ohio...
AGGGGTTTTCCGGCATTGCGATCGGATCATTTCCACTTGGGAATCGTGCGCCCTGGTGTCCACGGGGCACCTACGTCGTCGAGCCGCTTGAGAAGCGCCGGGATGTCTGTGCCCAACAACTGGTTCAGCTCCACCATCGCCGCATCGAACTCCTCACCCGCGATCTCGTATTGCCGTCGGTGAGTGCCGGTCGGCCCGAGGGTGCTCCCCATCGCGCCCATCATGGCATTCGCCAAGCGGCCCGAGAGCCCAGGCATCGCGTCCTCGTTGCGTCGAGGACGCGTTGGGTCTCCGGAAAATTTTTCCTGAACGTCCAGCAACCGCACCTGCAGCGCTCGGATATCTTTCCACAACCCAGGATCCACCTCGGCCGCAGACTGCGTCAGCGCTTCGATCGCCGACAAATGCTCAGACGCCTCGCTCGCTTGTTGCGTCGCAGCGTTGACCGCGTTGGCGAGTTTGAGCACCTGCTTCGAAAAATCGAGGATTGCTTGGCGATTGATCTCGGTCGTGTCCCCGAAGGTCAGCGGTTCGATCTCGAACTCCACCTTGGGAAGGACTTCCGTCACATTCCCTTCCACCATCTGCGAGATTTCGACGGTGTACTTTCCAGGGGCGGCGATCGGACCGGAACCGGCCGATCGTCGTCGTCCGCCACCGCCGCTGCCGGCATGTCGGAAGTCCCAGGTCGTGCGGACCATCCCTTTGTCGGTCGACGTCGGGATCTTGCGAACAACATTGCCAGCCGCGTCGCGGATCGTCAGCCAGCGCGAGGGACCCACTTCGCGGTCCTCCGCCTTGAGATCCGCCCAACTCGGGTAGGGCGCGTCCTTGCCAGCGCCGCTCCGTTCGCGGTCGCGTTTCTCGCGTTCCGATTTCTTCGACTTCAATTCCTCTTTGAGGTGGAACGTGAAGGTCACCCCGTAATCGGGATTGGGGGCGGTGTAGAAGTTCGCACCTTGGAACCCGCGATTCGATACACCCATTGGAGTGACGGTCTGGAACATGTGTCCTTTCTTGATCGGGAACATGTGATTGGTCTCGAGCAACTCCGGCTTGAGATCCCGGAGCGGCGAGTAATCGTCGAGGATATAGAAGCCTCGCCCAAATGTGGCCAGCACCAAATCGTTTTCACGGCGTTGGATCTCCATATCGCGCACCGAAATCGTGGGTAGTCCCGATTTGATCGCAATCCATTTCTCACCCCCATCGAGGGTGAAGAAGACGCCGAACTCGGTCCCGCAGAACAGAAGCTTCGGATTCACATGGTCTTGTTTGAGGGTGTAGACACTACCTCGCACTGGCAGATTGCCGGTAATCTCGGACCAGGAGCGGCCGCGGTCGGACGATTTCAGAATGTAGGGTTTGAAGTCCCCTCGCTTGTGATTCTGAACGGCCACGTACACCGTATTGTCATCGTGCAGGTCGGCTTCGATATCGTTGATGTATCCGAACTCCGGGATATCCAAGGTACCGAATTGGTCCACCTTGCGCCACGACGTTCCCCCGTCTTCGCTGATCTGCACCAATCCTTCATCGGTTCCGACGTAGAGCAGTCCCGCGACGCGCGGCGATTCGTCCAGGGAAACAATGTTGCCGTACAGCGATGTGGAAGTGTTCTTGGCGACCGCATCAACTCCCCAGACGCGCCCCATCACCTTGAGTTGGTTTCGATCGATTTGGCGAGAGAGGTCCGGGCTGATCGCGGTCCAATTATCGCCTCGGTCATCGCTACGAAACAAAATCTGCGACGCGTAGTAAAGCCGCTTGGGATTGTGGGGAGAGATCAGCAACGGGGAGTCCCAATTCCATCGCAACGGCGGGCCTTCCTTCGACTCCTGGGGCTTGATGTCAACCCGTTCCCCGGTCTTGCGATTGTAGCGCACCAATCCTCCATACTGCCATTGCGAGTAGATCGTGTCCGGATCGGTGGGATCGACGGCGGGTTCAAAGCCATCGCCGAACACGGTGACAAACCAGTCGCTGTTGCGAATGCCATGGTCGTTGTTGGTTCGGGATGGACCTCCTTGCGTGGCGTTGTCTTGGGTTCCGCCATACACGAAGTAAAACGGTTTGTCGTCGGAGACGGCGACGCGATAGAACTGAGTGATGGGGAGATTTTCTTTGTAGTCGTAGGTCTTGCAGCGATCCCAGGTCTCGTAGATCCCGCCATCGCAGCCGACGATCAAGTGGTTGGGATCCTCGGGATCGATGATGAGTGCATGGTTGTCGACATGTTTGTCCTCTTCGCCAGCTGGGACGAACGTCTTGCCGCCGTCTTCGCTGACCATGAGATAGGTATCGAGCGCGTAGATCCGGTCGATGTTGTGGGGACAGCAGACGATTTCGTTGTAGTATTGCGGTCCTGCCGAAACGTAGCTGCCGACTCGTTCCCAGGTCTCGCCACGATTTTTGCTGCGGTAGAATCCACCTTTGCCTTCCGCGGCTTCGACGATCGCGAAGACGACTTCGGAATTGATCGGCGAGATATCGAGACCGATGCGGCCCAGATCCCCTCCGGGCAAACCGCGATTGGCTTTTCGCCAGGTGGTTCCGCCGTCGGTGGATTTGTAGATCGCAGATTCCGGTCCGCCATCGATCAGGACCCATTCATGGCGACGCCTTTGGTAGGAGGTCGCGTACATGATGTCTGGGTTCTCGGGATCAATGTGCACTTCGTTGACACCGGTCATCGGGCTGATGTCGAGCACCTTGGTCCAGGACTTGCCGCCGTTGGTGGTTTTGTAGAGCCCGCGATCGCCGCCATCCTTCCAGAGCGGGCCTTGGGCTGCGACGAACACGGTGTTGGGTTCTTCCGGATGGACTGCGATCATGCCGATATGTTCGCTGTTGTCCAAGCCGACTTTGACGAACGATTGGCCGCCGTCGGTCGACTTGTAGACACCATCGCCGTAGGCGACGCTGCGTTGCGAATTGTTTTCCCCGGTGCCGACCCACACCGTGTGGCGATCATGGGGACTGACCGTCACGCAACCGATGGAAAACGACGGATAGTTATCAAAAATCGGGGTAAACGTGACACCCGCGTTGGTGGTTTTCCAGACGCCCCCGGAGGAAGCGGCGACGTACCACGTGGAGCGATTCTCGGGATCGACGGCGATGTCGCCAATGCGTCCAGACATGAACGCCGGGCCGATACCTCGGAACTTTAGCGGCGCGACCAAGCCGGAGTGGATGCCGGGTGTTTCATCTTTTCGTTCGTCGGAATCCTGCGCCTGAGTTTGCGGTGCGAGGATCATCAGGAGAATCGTAGCTGCCAAAGTCCAGGTCGGCTTGAACATGCGTGTCCCTTGCGTGGATGGAGAACGAACAGATTCGAGAGTAAGTCTTTCGGGGCGGGCCCGGCGTTGGCTCTAGGGTAATTGCTACCGCTTTTTTTGGTAGTTGGCGGCCCAAACCCCGGGATTTTTGGCGGAAAAGCCCACAAAGAGGCCGGGGTTCAGTCCACTTTGTTCCCAATTCGCGCTTGTGGTTCTGCACTGGGCGAGGCACCATGGCGTAAGGATTCTATAGGGAGTTCGCAGCGGCGATTCCGGTTTCATCCACTTTCCAAGATCAGGCATGCAATTCCCGCCGATTTTCCGTGTGTTGTTGGGATCCGCTACGGTGCTCGCTGCGACGGCGGGGGTCGGCTGGGGACTGATGGCTTACAAAGCGAGGCAGATTGCCGCCGCAAAAAGCAAACCGGCTCCTCCGGAAATGGTCGAGTCGGTCCGGATCGAGCCAGTCCAGGAATCGGAAACCCAGCAGTCGACAACGGCGATTGGGACCGTGGTGGCCCCGCAATGGATGACGTTGCGCACTGAGGCGAGCGGTCGTATCGCGGCGCTGCATGTTCACTCCGGCCAAACCGTCAAGCACGGGGATCTCCTTCTCGAACTGGATAGCAGCGTGGAGATCGCTTCCCGCAAGGCAGCCCAAGCCAAACTCAACATGGCCACGCGATCGCTCAAGCGATTGACCGGTCTGAGTGAAAGCGGTGCGGCATCGAGCAATGAGCTCGAGCAAAGCCAGTTCGACAAGGAGAGTGCCGAGGCGGAAATCGAACGGCTCGATGCGGTGATCGCCAAACGAAGCCTTCGAGCACCTTACGATGCGCGGGTCGGATTGATCAATGTATCGGTCGGTCAGTATCTGCCGGAAGGGGTCGAGCTGACGACGCTGACGGGAACCGGCGATCGATTCTATGTCGATTTCGCCGTTCCCCAATCGATTTCCAACTTCATTCATTCGGGCCAGCGTGTGACGGTCCAGATTCTCGACAAACGGCTCGATGCGTCGGTGATCGCAATCGATGCCAGATCCGATCGGTTTACCCGCAACTTAATGGTGCGTGCGGAATGTCAGAGCCCTGAGAGTCGCCTCTCCCCCAACGATTCGGTCCATGTCCACATCGATTATGGGCCGAGGAGCAAGGCGATCGTCATTCCCGCCTCGGCCGTCCTCCGCTCGCCGGAGGGAGCCTATGTCTATACCGTGGTCACCGATGAGAAAGGGGTGGATCGCGCGACGCCTCGCCCGGTCAAGCCTCTGCAAACGCTCGACAACTCCGTAGTGATTCAGGAGGGGGTCGCGCTCGGGGAACGGATCATTTCGCAAGGTGCATTTAAGCTGCGCCCAGGGTTGGCCGTGCGCGATATACGCAGTGGCAGCGCGAAAGCCGGGAGCTGAGCGGCGTTGAAATCAATCACCGATATTTTTCTGCGTTATCCGATCATCGCGATGGTGTTGAACCTGACCATCGTCCTGATCGGGTTGCGCGCGATCTTTCTGTTACCGATCCAGCAGTTTCCGAGATTCGAGAGCACTTCGATCGAGATACGTACGTTCTACATCGGAGCCAGCGCGGAGACCATTCGAGGATTTCTGACGGTTCCGATCGAGCGGGCTGTTTCGTCGATCGCGGGGGTCGACTACATCGAGTCCTCGAGCATCGCGGGCTCGAGCACGGTCACGATCCGTTTGAAATTCAATCACGACAGCACGCAAGCCTTGACCGAGGTCAACGCGCGACTGCAACAGATTCGCAGGGAATTGCCTCTGGATGCCGAGTCCCCGTCGGTTTTTATCGAACGGGCCGATCGCCCCAACGCGTCGATGTACATCAGTTTTACTTCGGACCAATGGAATATCTCGCAGATCACCGATTGGCTCAGCCGAAACATTCAACCGCAATTGTCGACGGTCGACGGGATCCAAACCATCGGGGTCGAGGCGGGGCAATTGCCGGCGATGCGGATCTGGATCATGCCACAGCGACTCTCCGAGCTGAATTTGACTGCGGGTGAGGTGTTCTCGGCATTGCAACGAAACAATTTTTTGGCCGCCATCGGTCGGGTCAAGAACCAGGATATCCAAGTCGATCTGGTCACCAACACCGACTTGAAATCGGTGGAAGAGTTTGAGGAGCTCGTGGTCATCCAGCGTCCTTCGGGAACGATACGGCTCAAGGATGTTGCACGCGTGGAGCTCGGCGCCGAGGAGGCGGGCGCCGTAGCGATGTACAAAGGCCATGACGCTGTTTACATCTCGGTCTGGCCGCTGCCGGGGGTCAATGAAATCGAAGTCGCGCGCAAATTGCGCGAGGCATTGGATGGTTTGCGCAGCACGCTCCCGGATCACCTGAAGGCCAACGTTGCGTACGACGCGACGCAGTTCATGCAAGAAGCGTTGACCGAGATCGGCAAGACTCTCTTTGAAACCATTCTCATCGTGGGAGTCGTCGTCTTCTTATTCGTGGGTTCGATTCGGACGGCGTTGGTCCCGTTGATCGCCATGCCGGTGTCGCTTGTCGGCGCGGCGCTCCTGATGTACGTGATGGGATTCAGTCTCAACCTGCTGACGATTCTCGCGATCGTTCTCTCGGTGGGCCTGGTGGTCGATGATGCGATCGTTGTGGTCGAGAATATTCAGCGGCATATTCACGAAGGAAAGAGCCGGCTGCGAGCTGCGGTGCTGGGGTCTCGCGAACTGGTCGGTCCCATCATCGCCATGACCATCACTCTCGCCGTGGTCTACACCCCGATCGGCTTTCAAACCGGGCTGACCGGCATGTTGTTCAAAGAGTTCGCCTTTTCGTTGGCAGCCGCCGTGATCGTCTCCGGATTTGCAGCGATCACGCTCTCGCCGATCATGAGCGCCTACTTGATCCCTGCCAGCGGACGCGAAGGCTGGCTGTCGCGGCAAACCAACCGCTTCTTCGACTGGCTCAAAGAATATTATGGTGTTGCTGTGCGGTTTGCGATTCAGATCCGTTGGGCCTTGATCGCCATGACCTTGATGATCACCCTGTTCGCCTGGCCCCTCTACCAGCAGAGCGGTCGCGAATTGGCGCCCGTCGAGGACCAAAGCAACATCAGCATGGGGATTCAAGCGGCTCCCGATGCCTCGCTGGCATCCACCTCCGAGGCCATCTCGCAATTGTCCACCAAGTTGCTAACTATCCCCGAAGTGAACTATGTCTGGGCTGTGGCATTCTCGAGCGGTGGATTTGGCGGGATTCGTGCGGTCGACTTCCACGAACGGGACCGGACGACCAAGCAGATGCTCGATGATGTGTACAAGCAAGTTGCAGATGCGACCAATGTCAAAGCCTATCCGTCACTCCCCAGCTCGTTGCCCGGTGCGGGAAGCTCGGATGTGGAATTGATCGTCAAAACCGATCGTTCCATCGAGGAACTCGAGGCGCAGGCGCGCGAAATCGTCGGCAAGGGCTACGCGTCGCGCCGGTTTCGATATGTCGATACCGATCTCAAAATCGATTTGCCCCAAGCCATCGTCGAGGTCGATCGCATGCGGGTCGCAGATCTGGGCATGGATCTGGCCGCTGTGGGGCGCGAACTCGGGGTCCTCCTCGGCGGGGCGTATGTCAATCGCTTCAACTACTTCAATCGCAACTACCAAGTCATCCCGCAGTTGGAGGAGCAATCGCGCCGCGACGCGATGTCGCTCTTGGACTTGAAAGTCCGTTCGCCGATCCCCGGGGCAACGAACAACGATGCTCAGATGATCCCGGTTTCCTCGTTCGTCACGATCAACCCGCAGGTCGCACCTCGAACCCTACAGCGATTCCAGCAACAGAACAGCCTGCGGCTCACAGCGAGCGTCGGAGACGGGATGACCAAAGCCGATGGGATGAATGAACTCGAAGCGATCGCTCGGCAAGTCCTCGGAGAGGATGCCAAGATCGATTACGGGGGCGAGTCGCGGCAGATTCGAAGCGAGGGAGCTGCGTTCGTGGTGACGATGGGTTTTGCCATGATCTTGATCTACCTCACGCTGACCGCGCAATTCCAGAGTTTTCGGGATCCGCTCATCGTGTTGCTAGGGAGCGTGCCGCTCGCTATCTGCAGCGCATTGACGTGGACCTTTACCGGTTGGACCACTATCAATATCTACTCGCAGGTCGGATTGATTACCCTGGTTGGTCTGGTCGCCAAGAACGGCATTCTGATCGTCGAGTTCGCCAACCATTTGCAAGCCGAGGGACGGACCAAAGGCGAGGCGATTGTCGAAGCGGCCAAGACGCGGCTTCGTCCGATCCTGATGACCTCCGCCGCAACGGTTCTGGGGCATTTCCCCTTGGTCATGGTGGTGGGGCCGGGGGCTGAGGCTCGAAATAGCATCGGCATTATCCTGGTGGCGGGGATGGCCATCGGAACCGCCTTTACGTTGTTCGTCGTGCCCGCCCTGTACTATGTCATCGCCGCAACCCATGAACGACATGGAGACGGCTCGGGCGAATCCGAATTCGCCTGAGGCCGGCAGATTCCGCAGGAACCGCATGCGGCGATAGGAATTACCGGCTTACCTCCGAAAAACGGCCTACAAACCTGGTCGCGGGGAGGATACCATAGAGTTGCAGCCGGGATTCATTTCCTGTCGCACCTTGCCCCCCGTCCCTTGGTCCCCCGTCCCTTGGTCCCCCGTCCCTTGGTCCCCCGTCCCTTGCAGTGTTTTCCCGGGATTCTCAATGACACGCCGCCGGCTTCAATGCGAAGTGTTGGAAGGTAGACTGCTGTGCGCCGCCGACTGGCAGAATTCCGCGATGCCGTTGGACGTGAATCAATCCGGCGTCGTCGAGCCGCTCGATGCACTGATTCTCATCAACAACATCAACCAATCGGGGATGCGATCGCTCGGGGCCAAACCCGCCGAATACCAAGGCCCGATGTTGGATCCCAACGGCGATGGCAGTTTGACCGTCATGGATGTCTTGCTGGTCATCAACGCGTTCAACGTGCCGCAGGTCGGCCAGGTGGCACCCGCCTTGCGATTGCCGAATCAAGAGGGTCAAATCATCGATTTGAGTCAATTCCGGGGGAACAGCGCCGTTGTGCTGTATTTCTATCCCAAGGACAACACCCCGGGCTGCACGATCGAGGCCCTCGACTTCAGTGCCCGCAAGGAGCAGATCGAGGCCCTGGGGGCAAAAGTGTTTGGGGTCAGCCTCGATCCGGTCGATTCGAAAAAACAATTTTCCGACCAACACAAACTCAGCTTCGATATTCTCGCCGATGTGGATCGCCAAGTGACGACGGCGTACGGAGCGTTGACCGAAACGTCGTCCGGCATGCCGATCGCAAAACGGACCACACTTATCATCGGGGCCGATGGGCTCGTCAAGAAAATTTACACCGAAGTGAATGTCAGTGTTCACGGCGCACAAGTGGTCGAAGCGCTCGAGGCAGGAATCCATCGCACGTGATCCTCGTTGCAAAATAACCCGGAGCGATTGTCGCAGGGAAGGGGTCGTTGGCGATGAACGAACTGCTGATCTACTCCGTCGGCACGCAAGTGGTCGTGCAAAAGGAAACGCTGCACGCGAAAGAGCGTATCGCCCATCCCGCAGGCTCCGTGGCCGTGGTCATCCGGTCGCCGCTGGATCGCGCGCATTCGTATTGCGTCCGGTTCAGCGACGGTTTCGAAGCCCAAGTCCATCATGATCAATTGGTCCGGTTGGCAGAATTTCAACGCAGTGCAATTCGACCCAACGCATCGACTCACACCACGTCGGGCCTGTTCGATCGCGTGATTTATCGCTGCGTGATCGGCTCGCGAGCCTACGGGTTGGACGATGAGCAGTCCGATACCGATCGCCGCGGATTTTATCTACCTCAGGCCCAGATGCATTGGTCTCTCTACGGAGTGCCGGAACAACTCGAAAACGACGCGACTCAGGAAGCGTATTGGGAGTTGCAGAAGTTCATCGTCTTGGCACTCAAAGCGAACCCGAACGTCCTCGAGTGCCTCTATTCACCGTTCGTGGAATTCGCGACTCCGTTGGCTCAGGAATTGTTGTCCATACGCAAGGTATTCCTCTCCAAGCTCGTATTCCAGACCTACTCCGGCTATGTGGCATCTCAATTCAAGAAAATGCAATCCGACATCCGGAATCAAGGCCGGGTCAAATGGAAACATGTGATGCACTTGATCCGCTTATTGATTTCCGGAACGGATGTATTGCGTGAAGGAGAGTTGACCGTCAAGGTGCGAGATCAGCGCGAGCAGTTGTTCGCGATCAAGCAAGGGGAGTGGACCTTTGCCCAAGCGGATTCCTACCGCAAGCAACTGCAGGTCGAGTTCGAACGGGCGTTCGAGAAAACCGCCTTGCCGGATCGTCCCGACTACGAACGGGCCAACATGTTCCTGATCGATGCGCGTCGGCGTGCACTGCAGGAGGAATTGCCATGATCGATTACGAAAAGATGATGACACATGTGCGGCGGCATCCGTATCCGCTCGTCTTTGCGACGATCAGCGGAGCGCATCTCTACGGTTTTCCATCACCGGATTCCGATTTCGATCTTCGCGGAGTCCATCTGCTCCCACTCGAAACGGTAGTCGGTTTGGAGGAAGGGGAGCAAACGGTTGAAAAGGAAGGGATCTACGACGGCCTGGAAATCGACCTGGTCACGCACGATGCCGCCAAGTTTTTTCGTTTGATGCTCAAACGCAATGGCTATGTGCTCGAACAGCTTTTGTCGCCGTTGGTGGTGTACACGACCCCGGAACACGAGGAACTCAAAGCGATCGCGAAGGACTGCATCACGCGTCATCACGCCCATCACTATCTGGGGTTTGCGGCTACACAGTGGAAGCTGTTCGAGAAGGAGTCTCCCCCGCGCGTCAAACCGCTGCTGTATACGTTTCGAGTGTTGCTGACTGGCATTCATCTGATGCGTACCGGCGAAGTGCAAGCGAACTTGCCGATCCTCAATCAGGATGCCAAGCTTGGTTACCTGGACGAATTGATCGCCAAAAAAGTCAATGGTGTGGAAAAGGGTGTGCTGGACGATGGAGATTTCGCATTTTACCACGGGGAGTACGTTCGCCTGACGTTGGAATTGGAACAGGAATACGAACAATCGAAGCTCCCGGAATCTCCCGCAGGTCGCGAGGCATTGAACGATTTGCTCGTTCGGTTGAGAATGCGAGACCGGTGAGGATGCGCGTCGCGGATCAAATCCTCTCGAATCTTGGAATCCGAAACAGTCGCTTGCCATGAACCAACATCGAACGATCATCGAGCCCTTCAAGATCAAGACCGTGGAACCGCTTGCGATGTTGTCCCGTGCCGAGCGAGTGGAGCGCCTGGAGCGGGCGGGATACAATCTGTTCTCCCTCCCGTCCGAAGCGGTGACGTTCGATTTCCTGACCGACTCCGGGACTACGGCCATGAGCGCTGCCCAGTGGGCCGCCATGCTGGTTGCCGACGAGTCCTACGCCGGATCGCGGAGCTTCGCGCGCCTCGAAGCGGTTGTACGGGAGTTGACTGGTTGCCACCACATCATCCCAACCCACCAAGGCCGGGCTGCGGAGCGATTGTTGTGCCAGGCGCTGGTCCAACCCGGCATGAAGATTCCCTCGAACAACCACTTCGACACCACACGCGCGAATATCGAGTTCGTCGGAGCCGAGGCGATCGATCTGGTGATTGCCGAGGGACGCGATCCGCGCTCGACCCATCCGTTCAAAGGGAATATCGATCTGGACAGATTGGATGCGTTCCTCACCGAGAACCGGGGATCGATCCCATTGGGCATGATCACCATCACCAACAACACCGGAGGGGGGCAACCGGTATCGCTCGAAAACATCCGCCAAGTCGCCGCTCTCTACAAGCGTCATGGGGTCACCTTCATCATCGACTGCTGCCGTTTCGCCGAGAACGCGTACTTCATCAAACTGCGCGAGCCGGGCCAGTCGGGTCGAAACGTGCGCGAGATCGCTCAGGAAATCTTCTCGCTCGCCGACGGATGCTACATGAGCGCCAAGAAAGATGCGCTGGTCAATATCGGCGGATTCATCGCTCTCAAGAATGCGGACTGGGTGGAGAAACTGCGAGCGCTATTGATTCTGACCGAAGGATTTCCAACCTACGGCGGATTGGCGGCACGCGACCTCGAAGCGATGGCGGTCGGACTCGAGGAAGTGCTCGACGAGCGGTACCTCGAGTATCGGCTAGCGGTGACGCGCTACATGGCCGAGGGTTTCAACAAACTCGGAATCCCGACCGTCCAACCTCCTGGCGGCCACGCGGTCTACATCGATGCGAAGTCCTTTCTCCCCCACATCCCGCCCCACCAGTTTCCGGGGCAAGCCCTAGTGTGCGAATTGTATCTGGCGGAAGGGATCCGGGCGTGCGAGATCGGCTCGGTCATGTTTGGGACCTATGCGGCCAACGGGGAATTCCAGCCCGCAGCGATGGAGTTGGTTCGACTGGCCTTTCCTCGTCGCGTATATACCCAAAGCCATTTCGATTACATCCTCGAAGGGATGACAGAGTTAGCCGCAAACAAAGACAACCTTCGGGGACTGAAGCTCGCGTACGACCCCCCGTTCCTGCGCCATTTCACGGCAAAGTTTGCGCGGTTGTAGCGGTTCGCTCGTACTCGCAATCGCTCACGCGTCGGGTTTTGAAAAACGTTGCGAAATCGTCGCCTGAAGGCGATCGTCATGGCAGGCGGAAATGGAAAACTCGAATCCTTGTCATCCACCTGACGTGACGTTGTTTCTCCGCGATTGGAACCATCCCCGGCCGCGTTTCCACCAATCGTCCAGAAGCGAATAGACGACGGGGGTAGCGACCAGACTGAGAAGCAACGAGAGGGCCTGACCGCCGATGATGATTTTGGCCATACTCGCGCGGGCGCTCGCCCCCGGGCCTTGCCCCAGCGCGATCGGGAACATGGCTGCCATCAACATCACCGTCGTCATCAGGATCGGGCGAAGGCGAGTATGATTCGCTTGCAAGATCGCTTGCTCGCGATCCATTCCCGACCGCCGCAGTTCGTTCGTCTTGTCGACTTGCAAGATCCCATTCTTCTTGACGATACCAATCAACATGAACAGTCCGAACATCGCGTACAGATCGAGCGGCGTTCGGAACAGCATGAGCGACAGCAAACCGAACGGAATCGTCACAGGAAGCCCTGCAAGGATGCTAACTGGATTGAGCCAACTCTCGAATTGAGCTGCCAGGATCAAGTACATGAAGGTCAGACTCAACCCGAGCGCGACCGCAAAGTAATAAGCGGTATCGGAAAGCATGTCAGCCTGCCCACCAAAAACGATACCATAATCCGGAGGCATATCCATCTCCGCGACGCTGCGCCGCGCGTACTGGACGGCATCGTTGAGCGAAACCTGATCGGGATGCGCCATCAACGTCACCGTCCGCTGTCGGTTGAGTCGATCGATCTGGCTCGGGCCCTGTTTCTCCTCGAGTCGCGCCAAGCTTCCAAGTTCGACCGGCCCAGCCGTCAGCGAGGGTATGGTCAATGCCAGCAGATCCTTCGAATCGCTCCGATACTTTTTGTCCGCTCGCAACCATACGTCGAACGGCTCGGTTCCTTCTTTGAAGGTGGATACGATTTGGCCACCGACCAGAACATTCAGCGTACTGGCGATCGTTTGAACTGGAATCCCCAGGTCCATCGCGCGTTCCCGATCGATCACCACTTGCAGTTCCGGTTTTCGCATGGAGAGGGTGGAATCGATATCGACCAAGCCTCGCAGCTGCCCCAATTTGCCACGGAGGGTATCAGCGTACTCAGCCAACCTTGCGATATCCGGCCCCTGAAGGCTGATCTGAAAGATCCGGTTGTCGCCGTTGGGTCCGCCCCCCAGCGAGGAAACGTCCGAGACCGCGGTTCGCAAATCCGGATAGTCGACCAGGATCTGTCGCACCCGATCCATCAGTTCGAATTGACTGAAGCGACGCTCGTCGATCTCCACCAGCCGCAGATATATCGAGCCTCGCGTGACGTCGCCCTGACCTTTGGCATTGCCGCTGCGGCCAACCGATGTGTATCGATGGACGACCCCCGGCAACTGCACCAGACGGGACTCGATCTCACGAACGATGCTGTCGGTCCGCTCGAGCGTAAAGCCTTCGGGGGCGATGAAGCTGACCTGCATCTCACTTTGGTCGTCGCGAGGAATCATATTAACCCCGAGATTCATCGCGATGGGGATCGTCGACAAAACGACCAAGCAGCTCAACAAGACCGTGGCCCAACGGTGCCGCATCGACCATTGCAACACCCTGTCGTAGATCGACTCCATCAACCGATATCCCCATCCCGACTTCGAAGTCTTCGCACCTGGACCGTGTGACTCCAATTTCAGGAATCGCGAACAGAGCATCGGAGTCAGGGTAAAGGACACGAACAAACTCATCAGGATCGCAAAGGCGACGGTCAAGCCAAAGCTGCTGAAGAATCGCCCTACCAATCCTCCCATAAAAGCAACCGGAACAAAGATGACGACCAGGGATAAACTCGTTGCTAGAACGGCCAAAGCGATTTCTCGCGTTCCGATGATCGAGGCCTGCATCGCATCCAAGCCGTTCTCTTCCATGTGCCGAAAAATATTTTCGTGAACCACCACTGCGTCATCGATGACGATACCGATCGCGAGAATCAATCCCAACATCGTGATGTTGTTGAGGGTGAATCCCATGATCTCCATGAACAAAAAGGTCGGCACAATCGATGTCGGGATCGCGAGCGTAGCGATCAGCGTTGTACGCCAATCGCGAATGAACAGCAGGATTGTCACGCCGACCAATACCGCGGCTAAGAGGAGGTGAAATTTCACTTCCTCCATCGATTTGCGGATGAATCGCGATTGGTCCTGCGTGATTTCCAATCGGATGTCGCTCGGCAGACTTTTTCGGATGCGTTCGATCCGTTCCTGAACGGCGTCCGAGATGGCGACGGTGTTGGTGCCTGACTGCTTCTGCACAAACAAACTGACCGCGTTTTTGCCGTCCAAGCGGCTCAGTCCGCGAGGCTCTTCGATCGAATCGGTCGCGACACCGATATCGCGGATGCGGATCGGGTAGCCCTTGCGATTGGCGACGATAATTTCGTTGAATTGATCGGAGGTGGGGACCCGACCGAGCGTTCGCAGGATCCATTCTTTGGAGCCCTGGTCGACGATCCCGCCAGGCACCTCGAGATTTTGTTTGATCAATGATTGCCGCACCTCTTCGACCGAGATGTCGTACGCGCGGAGCCGATCGGTATCGACTTTGACATTGATTGCGCGGCTTTGGCCGCCACTCAGGAATACGCTACCCACGCCCGGTAGCGTCTGCAGCATCTCTTGGATCTGGTGCTTGGCGATTTCGGTCACTTCTCGGATATCGCGGTTTCCAGAAACGCCGAGCGTCATGATCGGAGCTGCATCGAAATCGAATTTGTTGACCAAGGGGGTCTCGATCCCGTCCGGCAACTGCCGCATGATGGATGAGATTTTGTCCCGGGCTTCCTGCGCCCCAACGTTGCCGTCCTTTTCCAGAGCGAAACGAATAACTACGGTCGCCGTCCCCTCGCGCGTGGTCGAGCGCATCTCATCGATGCCAGAGATGGTGTTGAGCACTTCCTCGAGCGGCTTGGTGACCGAACTTTCCATCTCCTCCGCGCTGGCACCCGGGAACACGGCAGAGATCGAGATGATGGGAAAGTCGACTTTGGGGAACAAGTCGACCCCCAACTCAAAATACGAAACGATCCCCAGCACCACCGGAATGACGACGATCACCCATGTGAAAACCGGACGGCGAATGCAAATCTCCGAAATGCTCACGATGGATCCTCCGATGTCGGTTTCGGAGAAGGTTCTTCATCTCGATGGTCCTCGGCAACCCGAACCTTGACCGATATGCCATCGGATAACAATCGCTGGCCGCTGGTGGCTACCAACGCGCCGACGGGCAGCGATGGCTGGGTGATTTCAACCCAGTCCTTGGTCTGCTCGCCGAGCACCACTTGATGCTCTTTGACGACTCCATCGTCGAGAACAAAGACCTTCTGCACTCCTGCGAGAGAGTACACGCTCGATGTTGGTACCGTAACCGCTCGCTCCGATTCCGCGATGCGGATGCTGGCCTTGGCAAACCCGCCTGGCTTCAAGCTACCGAGGGCATTGGAGACATAAACCTCGACCATGAAGGTGCGAGTTGCGCGATCCACCGACGGAGCGACCTTGGCAACTGTCCCGGGAAGCGGTTTGTCCATCGAACTGGGATACACATCGACGCGCTGGCCAGGCTGCACTGAGGCGGCATGCATTTCAGGGACCGACAGCCGCAGCTTGAGCGTCCTGCCAAAGACCAATCGAAACACCTCCGTGCCAGGCCGTAGCAAACTCCCTTCGGATACCAATCGCTCGGATACGATGTACTCCGATTCAACCTCGGGGTCGGTCAATGATGGGACCGGAACTCGCACCTGGCAATCGGCCAGTCGCTGCTCGGCGATCGCCAAATCGGCCGCTCTCAGGCGAGCAACCGCCGCAGAGGATTGAGCGAGCAACTGTTCCTTGTGCCATTCGTTTTCTAAAACACCGAGATCGGTTCGCGCCTGGTCAAAGTCATCATCGCTGACCGATCCAGTGCTTTTCAGACGTTGCATGCGCTCGAACCTCGCTGTGGAGAGATCGAACTTGGCCTTCGCCGACCGAACACTCGGCAACTGCGATAGGTCAATTGTTTCGTCGGGGACCCCTTGGAATCCCCACTTTGCGAGCTCGGCTTGCAAGCTTCGTTCGGCTTGCCGGACCGCCAATCGCGCATCGGTCGCATCCAATTCGAGCAAAACATCACCGGGTTTCAACCGTGTCGAAAGGTCCGCCAAAATGCGTTGGACCCGACCCTCGACCTTGGAGCTGACCGCGACGTCCTCGAAAGCGTGCAAACTACCGACAGCGCTCACCGTGCGCGCAACCGTCCTTTCCGAGATCGGTGCGACCGTAACAGGGACCGCCGTGGACGATTCCTGCGATGTTGCAGCACCCTCCGTCAGCGAGATCTGATGATGTCGGCTCTCCCTCGCACCTCCGAAATACCAACCGGCTGCAAAACTCGCCGCCACCAATCCACTCCAACCTAACACCGATCGCCAAATGGATTTTGCAGTCGATGGGTTGGCTTGGGATGGGAGTTCGCTGCCCGCATCAGCAGCGCCCGAGTAATCGGGAATGGTCGATGGATACTCATGGGGTAAAACGTGTGGCAGAGGTTTCTCAGGTGCGATGCGTGTCATGGATGGTTCAAGCGACCTCGTGGTCGGAAAGGGAATGGACTTGTTTCCAGCCTTCGCGTGCAATCTTTCGAAACAGCACGAGCAGGATTTCTTGTTCGTCTTCGGTCAGTGCCGAAAGGAGTGCCCGATGGAACTGCATGCGGCCTTGAAGCAGTGACTCGTAGATGGCCCGTCCGCTCTCGGTCAGATCGACGTTGACCACCCGCCGGTCTTTGTCAGATCGGGTGCGGAAGACCAGGGCCCGCTGCTCCATGTGATCGATCACGGAGGTCATGGAATTGACGGCGAGACCCAGATGCTCTGCGAGGGCCCGCATCATCTGCGGTCCTCGCTCTCCGAGGCACTCGAGGACTTTCATGTCCTGCAGCCCCAGATTCCCCCGTCCGCCCGCAGCGGCGTCGTGCAGATGGTGGAACTGTTTGAGAATATCTCGGACGATCTCTCCGAAATCCACCGCTCGGGCGTCGAGGGTCTGCATGGTTCTCTCAAAAGGAAAATACGGGAAACGAATAGTTCGGCGGTCGAATCATTCGATCTTAGTCGGGGATGGTCGAGGCGCCAACGGAGATTTGAAGAACTCAAACAATCGGTGCCACCCACGTATTTTCCTCGCTCGAGATAAAAGCCGCAGGGCGCAAGCCTTCGGTTGGGAAGTGTGGCATACATCGCGAGGTTCACGGCAGTTCCACCCGGATGCTTGCGCATCTCGGCTAGCAACTATTCCTTCGCATGGGGTATCCCGGTGATATTTGCTATCAATCTCGGCACATAGCTGTTGTACCGCTCGTCGGGTGACGGACCCTCTGACTTCAGAGCCTCGATCATCGACCTCAGTTCAACCGCTCGATCTCCGAGCGCTTCGATCGCCGCGAGTGAGGCTATCGAAGTCATCACCCCCTGCGCTTGCGGATCCGCAAGCGATGCGAGTACTGGTAGCGCTCGCCCCCGAGCGTTTTCGGATCCGAAACTCCCCAAGGCCTGTGCGGCGACGATTCGCACATCCAACGACGGATCGTCAAGAGAACTGATCAAGAGTTCTTCGTGCTGCGATACGCTCGCCTCCCCTCGAATCAGAAGCCCGAGTGTCCCCCAATAGCGAATCACACTATTGGGATCTGCGAGCCGATCGGCCAGCCGCGAATCGGCGGGATCGCGGTAATCTGAACTGAATTCCGCAGCCTTTAGAATCTGCTGCAGCGGGTAGACCGAATCGTCGCGAGCCAACTCGTAAGGGGAACTCCCGACCGAACGTCCAATCATCTCTCGCTCAGGAAAGAAACATGCATCTCGGATGCTCAAAATGTGCGCGCGCAACGCTTCACTCAATCGATTGCGTATCTCGCGGTGGTCTTGCGAATCTGCGAGGTTCATGACCTCGTCAGGATCCGTTTCGAGATCGTACAACTCCTCCACCGACTTGGGGACCTGCCAGAATAACGATTGTGCCCCATTCGTTTTCCCTTGCTGGTAAAGTTGGTTCCAGACACGCGTGGTGGGTGTTTCGAATTGGTACGCGACATGCTGGGCCTGGGACACATGGGGAAAAAAGTTTCGAACGTAGACGTAGCGACCATCGGTGATGCTGCGGACCAGATCCATCCGTTCATCCATTCGTCCACGTTCGCCGAACAAGAAAGGCTCAGGTGGTGCCTGGAAAGGTCCTGCAAAGGCATGCCCCTGCATCCATGCTGGCGGTTGGATTCCGGCCAGACTCAGCATGGTCGGTGCCAGATCGACAAAACTGATCAGACGATCGGACGCACCTCCAGCGGCATACTCTTTTGGTGCAAGATGCTGCCACTTGGGCGGGAAGTACACCACCATCGGCACATGCAATCCGGAATCGCTCGGCCAACGTTTGCTGCGTGGCATGCCGCTCCCATGGTCCGCGAAATAGAAGATGATCGTCTCTTCGGCCAGTCCCGCGTTTTTTAGTTCTTCCAAACGTGAGCCCGCATCGGCATCGGCTTGGCTGACCCCATCGTAGTACTGCGCCCAGTCCTGCCGAACTTCGGGGGTATCGGGGTGATAACTCGGCACCCGCACCTGGGCCGGGTCGGTCGCGAGAGTGTGGGGGCGAGCCCGAATCTGGCTTTCATGGCTCTTGGTGGAATTGAATACCGCAAAGAAGGGCTGACCTGCTTTGCGCTTTCGCCAATGGGCTTTGTTCGAAGACTCGTTCCAGACGGGTGATGGGAATCGAACGTTGTAATCGGTTTTGCTGTGGTTGGTGCAGTAGTAGCCGGCATCCTGCAAGAATTGCGGGAACGCTCTCACGTGCGCGGGCAGCGAGACCATGGACCGCATGTGCAATCCACCGCTGCTCGAAGGATAGATCCCCGTAATGATCGCGGTCCGAGCGGGCGCACACACCGGAGCGACTGACCAGACCGTTCGAAAACGCATTCCCTTGGCTGCCAGAGCGTCGACGTTGGGAGTACGGGCGAGCGCATCGCCGTAGCACCCCATGGCCGGACCATGATCCTCGCTGGTCAGCCAGAGGATATTGGGTTGCTGTTGGGCATCGGTAGAGTTGATCCAGACACACGCGAGAAACCAAGCCACAAAAACAATCGCGAGTTTTTGTCTTGTCATCATTTTCCGATCACTTGGAGGACGCCAGCAAATAGGAGTGGATCGCTTCGCGCAGAGGATTAGCAAGATCGGATCGCTCGAGCATTCGCCGCATCAATGGTTCCAATTCCCGACGAGACCACAACGTTAAATCCGTTACGATAACCGTGTTGACCGTACCCGTCTCGATCAATTCTCGGTAGATCGCAACCACGGGCTCACGAAATCGCTCCCGGTTTCCGCTTCCTTGGACACTCAGCGCGAGACATACCGCTAGCCGCTCCTCCTCGGACCGCTGAGAGTCGGCCAGGTAACGCTGCTGCAGTTCCTCAAGTCCCGCCGGCCCGGTTCGTTCGAGCTTGGCAACCCACCACGCTGCCAACCCTTGCGTCTCGTGATTGCGATGCAGCAGCGACAGTTGCTCGTCGATACAATCATCGAACTCGTCCCCGCCACGGATACCGAGCAACAGCACATAAAGCGGTCGGCGTTCCGCGGGCGTATGGGTGGATCGCCACGCATCCAGCAATCGCTCTCGGTCGATCCGATCGCGATTGGCGCGCATCGCCGCGAACGGTGCACGAGCGATCTCACCGAATGCGGTGTCACGGATCAGCTCGTTCGAATGCTCCAAATCGGGCAGGAACATTCCCACTCGCTCGATCCAATCCTGCTCTGTCAGTTCGCTCGTCCGTTTGAGACCCGCCATCTGTCGCAGCCATGTCTCGCAACCGACATCGATCGTAGCGAGCCGCTTCCAGCGCCGTCCCAACGTCTGACGCCCCAACAGGAATCGATCGGATTCCTCAAAACCCAGCGGCGGCAGTTCCCCGCGAGGTATCTCGAGAATCGATCCCGCCCGCAGTTCTCCCCGAATGACCGTTTCGATCGTCACGTACTCGGGTTGCTGAAGTGTAGCCTTGGCTACAATGATCTGGTCGCAATCCGCGAGTCGCTGGACGAGGGTCAGTTTCGGGACGCCTGGTCCGAGGCATGCGGGGCACGCTCGACCCGTTGAGCTTACAACTACCAGCAAGCATCCGATTCCCAGCACCAGTTCGAGCCATCGTATCTTGAAATAGCGCATGTGGGCACTCATCCTAAACCGAAGCGTGAGTTCTGAAGTTGCGATTTTTTGCCTATTGGAATCGATGCGTCGACCATTCCTGTTTGTTTTTCGCAACCCGACGCGTGAGCGAGGGACATCCCACAAGGCTCTGTTCGTTGCAATCTCAATCACCCTTGATTTTCGTACTCGTGCTCGTCGGCTCCGATCGAGTACGAGTACGGCGAGTGTTTATCGCTCAGACCGCTGGTATACGGACTTGCCCGCCTTGACCGTCTCAAGAACATGGATGTCTCGAATCGCTTCGGCTCGGACTTTGAGAGGGTTGGCATCGAGTATCACGAGATCCGCGAGTTTGCCCGCTTCGAGGGTTCCCTTGCTCGATTCCTCAAAGTATTCGTAGGCAGCGTCGGCGGTGATCGCCAACAACCCTTCGTAGGGAGTGACCCGTTCCTCGGGACCGAGGAGTTGGCCGCTTCGCGTGACACGATTCACCGAGGTCCACAGCAGGAATAGCGGATCGATCGGCGTAACCGTATTGTCGGTATGGTTGGAGAAACGAATTCCCTTGGCTCGCGCGCTTTTGAGCGGGCTGATAAAACCCGCTCGCTCCTCGCCCAGATTCGCGCGGTGGGTTTCACCCCAATAGAAGACGTGGTTGGTGAAGAAGGTCGGATAGAGGCCCGTCTGGCGATAGATATCCAGTTGCTCGGGGCGCATGATTTGGGAATGGACGATGACCGTGCGATGGTCGTAATCGGTTTTTCCGATGTCCGCCATCGCGGCCCGATGCGATTCCACCACCATGTCGATGGCGGCGTCCCCATTGCAATGCGCGTACATCTGAACGCGGTTGCGGTAGCACAATTGGAACAGGGCGTTGAGATCCTTTTGAGTCACGTTCGAAAAGCCTCGGCAATCGACAGCGCAACCCGGGACGGGGGTGAGATACGGACGTGAAAGATACGCGGTTTTGCCTTGCGGGGAACCATCGACCGCGACCTTCAGTCCGACGAACTTGAGCCCGTTGCGGTACTGGCGCCACGGAAATTCGGGATTGCCCACGACTTCGCGCGCGATCAAAAACGCCGGTGTTGCGGTCACATCGATCGTGAACAACCCTTTGTCGGCAGCGGCCTGAATGACTGGCATCTTTTGCGGCATGACCAGGTGCTCAGCGGCCGTGGTGATGCCGAAACTGGCGTAATGTTCGACGGCGCGTCGAATCAGTTCGAGGTCGACTTCGAGTGCACGCTGCGGATTTGCGAACTCGGTGAATGGGGCCATCCCCATTTCTTGCACAAGACCTTCGGGCTCGCGCGAACCCGTTTTGCGGAGGATCGTGCCCCCCTCGGGGTCTGGCGTCGAGCTATCGATCCCTACGATGCGGAACGCAGCCGAGTTGGCGACCAGCATGTGCCCCGATGCATGAATGAGCACAACAGGATTCTCCGGGAATTCCCGATCGAGATCCGCTGCCGTCGGATGCCGCTGCTCGTTGAGGAAGTCTTGGTCGTATCCCGAACCGACCAGCCATTCACCGGACCCTAGCTTGAGTCGCTTTCGAAGGTCCTTAAGTTCCGAAAGGATTCCCGCAATCGACTCCACCTTGCCGATCGGCGGAGGGCTAAGCGCTGCCTGCATGTAGGAGTCGGCATGGGTCAGCAGATGGCTGTGAGCGTCGATGAAGCCAGGCAGAAGAGTGCGTCCAGCGAGGTCGATCCTGCGCGTTCGAGGCCCGATGCGCGAAGCCCCTTCCTTGCCCGATCCAGCGAACGCGATCTTGCCATCCTTCACCGCCAGGAGTTCGACGTACTCGGGGGTATTGCCCCGCATGGTGAGGATGTCGCCTCCGGTGTAGACCAAATCGGCTTCCTGGGCGTGAGTGGATAGAAAACCAACACAAGTAGTCAGAGTTGCAAGCAAAAAGCGTCGAAACATAGTGGCTAACATTCACTTACCGGGTGCGAGATACGAGATCGGTTTTGCCGGCTTGAATTCCTTGTTGATGTTCCCTTGCAGTTGCCAGCCAGATTCGCCTTCGAGGGCCACACTTCGGACGCCGGTTCCGGGAGCGAAATCGATTTGCTTGAGATCGACGGCGACGATGGAGGGGCTGAGGGCCGACTCGAAGTAGTAGACCTTGCGCGTGTGATCGAGCACCGTTCGCCAATAGGTCGGAGCGAGATTGGGATGATTGGGATCGATCGTACCCCAAGGGACGGAGACGTTTCGCATGACGCTGAAGACCCCTGCTACCTGTTGACGAACTTGGTCGGTATCCGGAAGTTTTGACAGATAGTACGACGCGCGGACGAAACGATCTTCGGAGGCGTGCGAACCCGGGAGGAATTTACTTCCGTCTTGTCGTGACCAGTAGCTATTGAGTGTCAATTGCTGGTCGTACGTGGGGCTGTTGGTCATGACTTGGTACTGGCGACCGTGATGGATCACAAGCTTGCCGTTTAGATATTCGAGGATCGCGGAGTCGCCGCTGGGATCGCTCAGGGACAGGTGGACCGTCGGATGCCCGGCTCCTCCGGGACCAAAACCGACGGGAACGAGGTAAACAGGTTCTCCCTTCATCGCATCGACGGCTTCACTGACCGATCCGAAGTTCGACAGCACATACTGCAGCCATGCAGTCCACGAAATCTTTGGCCTGTTGGTCGACGGTTCCGGTCCGAAATCGGTTTCGGCGAGATAGAGCATGTTGCCGCCGAGTCCTTTTTCGTTCATTCCGTCGAACACGCCGTTGATCGGACCGCCGGGATTGGCAGCGCCGGCTGCGACGACGACCCCGTACTTGCTCGTCCAACTGTGACCGCCGGGCAGCCCTTCGTTCTTCTCGCCGCGTGGGATGACATAGAAGTGGGTATTGAAATCGTAAGGCCAGTCCATTGTTCGGCCGGTGATCACCGAGCCGTCTCGACCGATCCAGGTCGCGCGCGAGCACGCATCGGCGGTCGGTTGGGGTATCGGTGCAATCAGACTGATCAACAAGAAAACAGCAACGAGTTTCCTATTTCGTTGGATATTTGCAAACATAAGTTCTCCGTCGTTCGTTTCAAATCGTATTCAACATGGGTTTGTAATCGCGAGATTCCCGTATCGCGATTCATGGCTAGTAGGTCCTCGAAGTGGGTAGGGAACCGTCCTCGTATTCTAGCGATCCGAGTGACCGGCATGGATTGGCGGTCGCGATCCTACGGCCGACAGCGACCTTTTTTTCTTCCCCGTGTGGCGAGCAGGTTATCTTTCTCGTAAAATTTCGCTTCGCGGGGCCGTGGGTTGCGGCAACGACGTCGAGAGTCTCGATTTCCTCTGCGGTACGATCTCGCCAAGTCGCGTCGCGTTTGAAGGAGTATCCCGTCTATCTCTCATTTCTTTTCTTGATTGGGCAGGTGATGCATATGAAACGAGTTCGCAAAAACCGTACGCAGGGCCGATTGTGTGTTGAGCGTCTGGAAGCGAGGAGATATCTCGCCGCGGATGTTGGAAATTCTTTCCTGGATTCCGGGGTGGAATACATCCCGAACGAGCTTTTGGTTCAGTATGCCACCCAATCGATGACCGTGAAGCGGGGGCCAGCTTTCGTCGGCATTGACGCGGAAGTGTCCGAGACGATCCATACCAAGGCGATGCAATCCAACGGGTTGGGTGTTCTCGAACGGGTGACGCTCGGCTCCGGAATCAGCATGCAATCTGCGATGGAGGCCATCAAACGAAATCCCAATGTCCTTTACGTCGAACCGAACTACATCTATCGCCCTGCGGTCATCAGCAATGACACCTATTACACCAATGGCAGTCTGTGGGGCATGTACAGCAACGATTCCCCATCGGGCGTAGGCCCGTCGGGCACCACCAACCAGTTTGGTAGTCAAGCCGAGAAGGCTTGGAATGACAATATCACCGGTAGTTCCAATGTCATCATCGGAGTTGTCGATGAAGGGATCCAAGCGACCCATCCGGACCTCGTGGACAACATGTGGGTCAATCCTTTCGAAGTCGCGGGGGATGGAATCGACAACGACGGCAACGGGTATGTCGATGATATTCGAGGCTGGGATTTCGTTGCGAATGACAACAGCGTCTACGATGGCACATCCGACGACCACGGGACCCACGTCGCTGGCACCATCGGCGCCACGGGCGGCAATGGCACAGGGGTTGTTGGCGTGAACTGGGACGTCACGATGATCTCTCTTAAGTTCTTAGGTGCCACCGGTGGCTCTACCGCCAACGCGGTCAAGGCGTTGGACTATGTCACCGACCTGAAGAATCGGCATGGGCTGAATATCGTCGCGACCAGCAACTCGTGGGGTGGCGGGGGATATTCTCAAGCCCTCCACGACGCGATAATCCGCAGCGCCAACAAGAACATCCTCTTCGTCGCGGCTGCTGGCAATGGCGGCAGCGATGGAATTGGCGATTCCAACGATACCGTCGCCAACTACCCGTCCAATTACAACACCACGGTCGGGACTTCCACCCAAGCAGCAGCCAGCTACGATTCCGTCATCGCGGTCGCATCGATCACCAGTACCGGTGCGATCTCGGGTTTCTCGAACTTTGGTACAACGACTGTCGATATCGGAGCCCCTGGCTCGGGCGTATGGTCGACCGTTCCTTCGAACACCTACGCTTCGTACAACGGCACCTCGATGGCGACGCCTCACGTAACAGGTGCGGTCGCCCTGTATGCATCGACCAAGCCGGTCGGCACCAGTGCTGCTTCTATCAAACAAGCGATCCTGCAGAGCGCGACGCCCACCGCATCGCTCGCAGGAAAAACGGTCACGGGAGGACGTCTGAATGTCTACGAAGCAGTCCGTTCCCAATACGCGATCAATGTTTCCGCACCGACCCCTGCAGCAACAACCACCGAAGCAGGTGGAGCGGTTTCCTTTTCCGTCACTTTGGGATCTGCCCCGACGGCTAACGTAACGATCCCATTGACTTCGAGCGATACCACAGAGGGAACGATCAGTACCGCATCGATCGTCTTCACACCCACCAACTGGAACACCCCTCAGACAGTGACAGTTACAGGCGTCGACGATTCCATCGATGACGGCAATGTTGGCTACATCGTCCTCCTAGGTGCGGCAACTTCGAGCGACACCAATTACAACGGTCTCAATCCGAGCGACGTCAGTTTGACCAACACGGACAACGACACCGCTGGTATCACCGTGTCCGCCCCTTCGGGCACGACAACCACGGAAGCGGGCGGAAGCGTGACATTTACGATTCGCCTCAACTCCGAGCCCACAGCCAATGTGACGATCGGGATCAGTTCGAGCGATACGACCGAAGGGACGGTCAGCGCTGCGTCGCTGGTCTTTACCGCAGGCAATTGGAGCGTTGCGCAATCGGTAACTGTCACCGGGGTGGATGATACGCTCGTCGACGGGAATATCGTTTATTCAGTGATCCTCGCCGCGGCCATTTCCACCGACAGCACCTACAACGGTTTGAACCCTGCGGATTTTTCCTTCACCAATAACGATAACGATCTTCCTCCACCAACCAAATTTTACGTCGTCGATGATGCTACGACCAATCGAACCTTCGAGTACGATGCGGCAGGAGGAGCCGTCGAAAACTATCTGCTGGGTTCGGCCAACACAACCCCGAGGGGCGTCGCAACCAACGTTGCAGGAGATCGCGTCTGGGTTGTGGACAACAATCGTACGGTCTACGTCTACAACAATAGCGGCGGATTGCTGGGTTCGTGGGTCGCCGGTAGTTTGCCGACCAACGCCCTCGTCGAAGGCATCACGACCGACGGCACCAATGTATGGATCGTAGATAACCGCGGAGATCGCGTCTACTACTATGCGGGTGCAGCATCCCGCGTCTCGGGGACCCAGAATGCCACGAGCAACTTCGCGCTCAATAGCTCCAATCTCAATCCCAAAGATCTTGTGACCGATGGTACTTTTCTATGGGTGGTGAATGATGCCGCCAGCGATCGCGTATTCCGTTACAATCGATCCGGAGTTTTGCAGAATTCCTGGGCTATCAACACCGCCAACACACGCCCGACAGGAATCACTCTCGATCCGTCCAACGGCTCGCAAGACATCTGGATCGTCGATAGTGGAACCGATCGGGTGTACCGATATGCGAATGCTCGAACGCTCACCGCCCCGACATTGACCAGTTTCTTTGCGCTAGCGGCGGGCAACACCAACCCGCAAGGGATTGCTGACCCACCTGCATTTGATGCGATGGGACACTTCGAGGTTTTTGTCGATGGACCGACGGAGCCGTTGATCGGTCAAGTGGAGGAATCGATTTTTCCGATCGCCATGGAATGGAGAGCGAAGAGTTCCGAAACCAGCGGCAGCGAGTTCCTTCAACGATCTTGGTCACCGTCGAAAGGCTCTTCGGAACGGTTTTCGGTAATCGCATCGAGGCCGTGGCATGTCGGACAGGAGTTAGCGTACCGCGCCGATTTCGTTTCCGCTTCGACGGAAGGACCGAGGAGGGAGACTTCGCAAACGAGAATCACCAAGCCGACCGCGAACGTACTCCGGGATCAGGTATTTGCCGACTTGGGACTCGGGCTTCCCTAGCCAGATCCTTTCTCGGGACAGGATTTTTACTGTCCGCTCCCTCGGGTACATCCCTGACCGAGGAGGGCCGAGGGGCTTAGTCACGGTTCTCAGCGGTGATTCACCCGCCCTCCTTCGCATTCGCTTCGGAGGGGCCCACCTCGAAAATCCGAGTTCCAAAACGGACGAGCGGACAACCCGGAAGTGGTTGAATTCTTGCAAAACCACCGGTTTTCAAGATGACATTTCGCTATACTAAGTGTCGCACAGGCGGAAGAGGGGTAACCTCCCTCTCGGTCGATTCCTCCCGCTTGCGATATGCATTTTTGAGCCAAGAACCATTCTTTTCAGAAGTCGGAATCATGAATCGAAATCGAAGTTCTACGTCAAGACGTTTTCGTAAGTCTCTTCAAATCGAACTCTTGGAGGGGAGGAAATTGTTGGCGGGTAATTTGACGAGCATGCCGACTTTTGAAAACTACGAATATGTCCCGAACGAGCTCTTGATCCAGTATGCGTTACCGGCCGCAACTTCTCCGAGCAAACCCTTCCCTATGCCGATTGAGATGAGTGTGGTGGAGACGATCCACACCAAGACCATGCAGGCCAACGGCATGGGAGTCCTGGAACGTGTCAACCTCGGAGCTGGCGTCGACATGAAAGCCGCGATGGAGGAAATCAAAAAGTATCCCAATGTCCTCTATGTAGAACCAAACTTCATCTATCGAACCACCGCTGTCAGCAACGACACCTATTACACCAACGGCAGTCTGTGGGGCATGTACAGCAACGACCTTCCGACGGCGATCGGACCGGCCGGGACCACCAATCAGTTTGGTACCCAAGCAGAGAAAGCTTGGAACAATGATATCGTCGGGAATTCCAATGTGGTCATCGGAGTCATTGACGAAGGTATCCAATTCAATCATCCGGATTTGATCAACAACATGTGGCTCAATCCCTTCGAGATCGCTGGAGATGGTCTCGATAATGACGGAAATGGTTATATCGATGACACGCGAGGCTGGGATTTCTTCACCAACGACAATAGCGTGTACGATGGCACGAGCGACGACCACGGAACGCACGTTGCGGGGACCATCGGAGGCAAAGGAGGAAACGGCATAGGCGTCGCTGGGGTCGCCTGGAATGTCACGATGATCTCTGTCAAATTTTTGGGTGCGGGTGGGGGGACGACTGCCAATGCGGTCAAGTCGCTGGACTACTTGACGGATTTAAAAAATCGCCACGGCCTGAATATCGTTGCGACGAGCAATTCCTGGGGTGGGGGTGGATATTCTCAATCGTTGCACGACGCAATCATTCGAAGCGCGAATCGAAATATTTTGTTCGTGGCAGCTGCCGGAAACGCCGCCGCCAACAACGACGCCACTCCCTTCTACCCGGCCAATTACAACACGTCCGTAGGGACATCAACCCAGCCGGCGGCAACCTACGATGCCGTGATTTCGGTCGCCTCGATCACAAACACGGGCGGCCTCTCAGGCTTTTCCTGCTTTGGTGCCACAACCGTGGATATTGGCGCGCCCGGGTCGGGAATCTGGTCGACCGTCCCTTCGAACACGTACGCCTCCTACAACGGCACGTCCATGGCAACGCCCCATGTGTCTGGGGCAATAGCTCTCTACGCTTCGACCAAGCCGGTCGGAACAAGCGCCTTGTCGATCCGCCAAGCCATTCTCAACAGCGCGACTCCCACGGCATCGCTCGCAGGGAAAACCGTCACAGGTGGTCGGCTCAACGTCTATGAAGCAGTTCGCGCGAAAGGATCGGCGGTTGTCTCCTCCCCGAGCCCTTCTGCAACATCAACCGAAGCGGGAGGAGCGATCACCTTCACGGTTGTTCTTGGAGTAGCTCCGATAGCAAACGTTACCATTCCCGTCAGTTCCAACGACACCACCGAGGGGACGGTCAGTACCGCGTCGCTCGTCTTCACACCTGCCAATTGGAATATCGCTCAGACGGTGA
>Ga0315904_10002448_pt1 | contig 28764 bp, 23 predicted proteins | sample LakEriMetagenome_6_FD_203529 | JGI IMG/M metagenome (GOLD analysis project Ga0315904, IMG submission 203529) | Freshwater fungal communities from buoy surface, Lake Erie, Ohio, United States - Buoy 12 MA120 | ecosystem: Environmental > Aquatic > Freshwater > Lake | place: USA: Lake Erie, Ohio...
ATCTACACTAGGACATATATCTACATTTTTTTTATTAATATCACTTGTATTTAATAATGCATTCACTGTTTTTTTATAATTTGTTATATCTGTATTTGTTGGTGTTATTCCATATGCTTTAAGACTAGAAACAATTATATATTTTGTTGAATTATTATTATCTAATATACTTACTGGCGGAATAGTTAAATTAATCTGATTTGCAATAATTGGTATTGGAAATATTATATATGCACGTTGATCAATTGGATCAATTGCCATTGGATCACTTCTAATTATATATTTTTGCTTTAGTGAAAAATTATTACCCAAATAAATACCATTATTATAATTTATTGTAATTCGAAATGGACTATCTGTATTTATAATTACAGGACAATTATTTTTATTTGCAAATGGTTCTAATATATTTTTAAAATTATTTTGTAATGATGTAGTTGTCATAGGTATTGTTGTTGTTGGTAATGGTATGGTTGTTGTTGGTAATGGTATGGTTGGTGTTGGTAATGGTATGGTTGGTGTTGGTAATGGTATGGTTGGTGTTGGTAATGGTATGGTTGGTGTTGGTAATGGTATGGTTGTTGTGGGTATGGTTGTTGTGGGTATGGTTGTTGTGGGTATGGTTGTTGTCATAGGTATGGTTGTTGTGGGTATGGTTGTAATTGATAGATTGTTAGGATTTTTAAAACTATAAGAAATACTTATTCCATATATTAAATAGTCATCGGTTTGTTTAAAACTGAATTTACCAGTATTTATATCTGCAGATGTGCTAGGTAAATCTGCCATTGATAATATATTTGATAAAGCTTCAAATTCATTCTTTGACATCATATCTCTAGTTGAACCCCAAAAAGTAAACTTATTTATAAATCCACATGGATATTGTTTTGATATAGGTTTATTTTCATCACCAATTTTAAGAGAGATTTTAGAAGTATATACAACTAAATTATTTTCATCTAATATTGATTCTATATTTTCAAGATATGAATTATCTGCTAAATGCATTGGTGGTGAAGAATTTAAATATCGTGATTTAATATAACGCATTGAACCATTACCATCTTCATATTGAATATACACCGGTATTTGTTTAGGAACAGATGAATTAAATTCAAATCGAAAACCTTCTATCTTATAAATATTATCAAATTTAAAAATGACAGTATTGCCATTATATGTTGGCTTATTAGTAGGATCTTGTAATGTTAATTGATTTCCATAACAAGGATTTCCCATACTTGAAGCAAACCCCTCTATCTTATTATTACTATTACTTTTGCGTTTGCTTTTGCTATCTGTAAATAAATTTGAGACATTAGAAAAACTAATATTAGGAATAAATATTCTAGCAGATATAAACAAAACTATTAGTAATATAATTATTTTTATAATATTCACTAGATTATATTTTTCCATTTTAGCTTTTAATTTATTTAGTTCCATTATATCAAAATTTTACCTATATAATTTGATTCTAATACATATAGACAAAAAAATAAGAAAAAGTAAAAACAATTCAAATCTAACTTTATCAAGTTTATCACAATGCCATCCATCTTTGTGCAACATATGAATAACAAGGTTGTACTGTTAAATTACCATGAGTATTTGTTAAACAATTTTCATTATTTATAGACTTCATCATAACAAATGGATAATTAATTTTAGATTTATCTATATTATCAAAAGGTAAAGCCGAATCAATAGCATTTTGATAAGCTGTTTCATTAAGAATATGTTCCATTTTAAAGTATTGTTTTATATTGGTATCATCACACTGATAAACATCATAATCTGTTGCACCTACAGATAAACAACCATTATTTACACTAACCATATATGCCGCTATATTTGAACCACTTAAATCATCTTGAAACCTTGTATTTGGTGTATTTATTAAATCCATTTCTAAACCATTATTTAACGATTTAATACGTTGATATTTTTTAGTTATAATAAATTCTTTCTTTAATTTGTCTGTTGTCCTTTTTATATCTGCTACCTTTTTTTGTATGTTTTTCATTTTCATTTCAATTGCTTTATTATTTGATTCATATAATGAATTTAGAGATTGGTCTACAATATTAACACCATCTTTAAACGTTTTAGACATATCATTCTGTATATTTGCTGAACCAGTCAATTGAATATTTGGTTTATATTTTTGCAAAATTGATAATAAATTATTAATTGTATCGTTATTAGAATTTATCATTTCTACATCCGTTAACATATTAAAACCCTCCACATTAGATATAACATCAGATACAACATCTGAACCTTTTTTTTCTTTAACACTTTTTTCACTATTTTTTTGACTAACTAGAATCATTCCAATAATAATTATTAATAATAAAAAAATAATTATTACTGAAATATTACAATTCATTTTTAATAGAATATTTTATGATACAAGATATTTTACTAAATTTTATAAATATTTTAATATAAAAAATGAAATACATAACATATTAAACAATATCTAATATCCTATAAACTAGAACTAAAATATATCATATAAAAATGGTAATAAAATATATTTTACCTAATGATCTTATTGATATTATAATAACATCAAACTCTAATACAATTATTACATTTCTATATAAATATGATTTAATAAAAGAAAAATCAATATTTGATTATAATCGTATTATAAAGCTTTGTTCATCTTCTAGTTGGTTTAGATATTTTAATCTAGAAGGAAAAACAAAACAAGATATTCAAAATAAAATAGAAATACTGATGAAATATTATAAAATTATTGTTAACTCTTCTTTAGATTCACAATTATATCCGCTAGATAACACATTATCATATGAAACAATTATAACAGTAATAGAAAAATTTGAACAAATGTTAAATGATATACAATTTGAAACTAGAAATCATAATTTTGAAAAGCATATTAATAATTTATGTATATATTATGGAATATCAAATGAGTTAATACCTGATATTATTAAAATATTTTTAATAATAGTAATGACAAAACCCAAGATTAAAAAAACTGATAGAAAACAAATTAGTGATTGGGAATCTAAAATGAAAAAACAACAAACTGAAGTAAATTTTGCTTTAAAAATAATTATTCATGGTGGTAAACTAGAAGATGGTTCAGATATAATATATGACGATTATTATACTGCAAAATTTGGATTTATACCATTAATTACTACATATTGTGGGATGGGTTATGATTTCATTATAGGTTGGGATTTAACAATATCTAGAATGATAGGATTTTTTGTAAATGGTAGTAGTATTTATGATATGGAATATAATAGAAAACAAATGCTAGAATACTTTAATTTAACGAAAAAGGCAAAATTACAAAAAGTATGCAATTTCAAACTAGAAGAATATTTTAATTTATTTAATTTTGATGAATTTATTGAAGGTGCTAGAAACTTAAGCATCTTTTAACAAAAAATATTATGCATTATTTACAATTTAAGAACAAACTTGTTTTGATTCAAGTATTTTTACTAATGCAGAATGAAACTCTGTTTTATTTGGATTATTTTTTATAGCTTCTATACTATCTTTTCGATTTTCAAATATATTACCTATAAAATTTGTAGCAGACTCTAGTTTATTTCTATCAGAACTATAAGTATCTATGAATTGTTTTTTAAAAGAGTCAATAGAACTAATACTAGTTTTACCATATTGATATTGAGGTGCAGATGGACATTTATTAATAGTTTCAAATAATGCTTTAATCGTGCATGCAACTTTTTCAAATCGACTATCTTTAGGACTGGATAATAATTTGTTAAGACGTGAAATCGCTTTATTCTTAAGATAAGCTGATAAATCTCTATAATAAGAACTTCGCAATGATGTTAGCGTATTTGTTGCATGTTTTATACTTTTTTTCCTCTCATTATTCGTTTTACCTTTAGGATATGTTATACTTGTTTTTGTTTTCTTAATTTGTTCTATTTTTTTCTTTACACTTCTATCTACCTTAAAATTATTCATTTTAGATGCATTTATATTTGTAGTATTGTTCGTAGTTATTTTTAAACTAGCACATCTTGAAGGTGTTGTAGATGTTGTAGATGTTGTAGGATATTTTTGACCATATCCAAAATACGACATTTTATTATAATTACTAAATAAAATACAGAAATAATTAAAAATGAAAATGCAATTTACAATCAATGACGTTTCATATTTTTATTAGTTTTGGATTTAGACTTGGATTTAGACTTGGAACGATAACGGCGACCATTACAACCACAGCCACCACCTTTTTGACTAATTTTATGTTGTCGACGTGAACCACCTAGCAAGGGATATAGATTAGGACCAGCCCAATATCCATCTTTGGAAATAACACCTTGACTAACTGCATGTTGTTTTGCACATCCTGCTAATTCTGATGAACCTTCTTTATAATATCCACGAGTGCCATTACCCCAATATGCTGGTGGTAAAGCAACACGACCTGGGTCGCCACCTCGTTGGCGGTGTGCAGATTGATGTTTAGAAGATTTTGAACGTCTTATTTGACGAAGAGGCATTTATAATATATTTATGAGAATATGTATAAGTATTAAAATACTAATTTATTTTTCTATTACATTGTTAGATATATTTTTATCTAGTATAAGAATATCTCTCTAAATAATAGATTTTAAAAAATGAATAATGAAAAACCAAAACTAGATAAAACACTTTCTAATTTAATTAACTTTAGTTCTGTAATTCTATTTTTTAGTATTGCTATATTAATTTACTGGTATTTTTTCAGTGGTAAGAAAATAACACAGTTTGAATGCTTTGATAATCCATCTATTACTATATCTTCTTCTATCACTAGAACTTTAAACAATGAAGCAAAACAACTAGGTAATAAATCAATTTACGAACGTTCATTATCGAATGTTTTTCGTAATTTTCCTAGATTAATTTGTAATCTTACACCTACACCAGATAGTAATTTATGTGATATCGATGGCGAAAAATATATTAAATATAATTTACCAATACATATGTTAAAATTACCAGATAGCACTATATTAGCAGTATTTAATGATGGTCGATTATATAAAAAAGATACTATTCAAAATACAATGTGGGAAGGTCCATTGCCTAATTCTCTACCAAATGATACTATTCCTCTTCGTATGATTACATTAACACCTAATTTAAAAACATTGCTAGGTATTGGATATGATAATATACTATATATGAAAACAAATACTAATGAAACTACAAATTTATTTACAAATATTACTAGTCCTTGGAAACGTGTTTCTGAAAATACTAATATTATATATTGCTTATTTGACAGGGAAACCGCACGTATGATAACAATTACAACCACAGGTCAATTACAAATAAAATCAAGTTCTGATTTAAACAGTAATAATATAGAATTAGTTATTCCTAAATTAGATCGACGTTTATTACGCTTATATTATGATAATAATGGATATATGCTAGCATTAGATACAAATTTTGATTTATATCAATTTACAGAATTGAATTGGAAAAATTCAGGTTTAAATTTAAGTCGTGGGGCAAATAGTAGTAAACTTCATGATATATTATATGATAATGATGGTAAGATGTATGGATTGGTTTTTAATACATCTGCAAATATTTTACAAATAATGAAACAAGATACTTCCTATTATTTAGGAAATTTTTTACCTTTAGATATAGGTTTTAATTCCTTGGAAACTAGTAATACTAATAATGGAAGTTTTGTATTATCTGATAAAGATATAATAAATGCAAAAGTTGGTAATATAGAAGAATTTACAAATCAAGAAATGTTAAATGATATAGGGGATGATGATCCCAATGTAGCATATCAAAAAATGATATTAGAAACCCGTGCTGATTTAAAGAAATTCTGTTCTACACGTTCAAATAGTTCTAGCAATTCTAATATAGATAACTACGATTTATTATCTAAAGTCGAAAGTAATGAAGATCAAATAGTATCATTAAAAAATATTATTGAAAATCTTATCCTATATGAACCTGATAAAGCAAGACTCATAGAAAAATACCCAGTTATAAACAATATTACACCTTCCAGTCGCTAAATTACATAAACTTATTACAGTCCAAGACAATAAGAAAAACATCAGAAAAACATCAGAAAAACATCAGAAAAACATCAGAAAAACATCAGAAAAACTTATAAAAGTATCATAAATAATTATTTTTAAATTCGAGTTAGTAATTATGTCTGGAACTGTAGTCAAACATTCATTTTATTCTTTTTTAATTCTTTTTTAATTATAGTAATATATACATTTTATTATAATTATGGATATTTTATGTCTTGGTGTTAAAATTTGTATTATAATAGTATTAATAATAATATTTATAAATTTATACAATCAATCTAGAATAGATAATTTTACAGATTCTAATACAAATCCAGCTAGCATTGATTATATTAAATTGAATGAAACATATATTGAGCCAGATGGAACTAATTTAAAAATGTTATATGCAAATTATTATGGTCAGGAAACTGAACCTGGTAAAGATAATAAAAACTGGACAGATAAAACTTTAGAACAATGTTCTGATTTATGTAATCAATTAGAAGGATGTGCTGGATTCTCTAGAAAAGCTAATGTATCTGATACCGCAAAAGATATATGCTTTCCACGGTCAAATATAGGTATTTGTCATTCTGCTAGAAAAGGTGATGATATTCAAATGCAAAATGCCATAAAATATAATTCATACATTAAAAATAACAATACACATAATAAAAATATATTGACGAAATGTATTGGTGATACAAATATGACATTAAAACGTGCAGTCTTTATAAAATCACATATGTATCCAAATAAATTTATTGGCACAATAGATAATAGTCTAGTATTACTAATTGACAAGGCATCACCTAATTTTGAAAACCAATGTAAATTTCGTGTAGAAATGGGATTAGATGGTATAGGAACAGTATCATTTTTTCATATTGATAGCAATAAATATTTAGCTAGAATACCACCTACTAGCAATACAACTACAAATACAACTGATCATGAATTTATGGGATTAATAGAAATTAGTTCTAGCACTGAAGAAAAAAAACGTGCTAGTTTTAATATATTAGATGCAATAAAGAATAAAATGCGTTTTAAATGTATGCGGGTTAATGGTGAAAATAAAGATAAATTTATAAGTATAAATCCAGATAATGATAGTTATTTAATTTGTTCTGAAGAATATGACAATATAGAACTAGCAACTTTTGATATTCTAGATAACATTATATCTAGCAAGATAATTAATACTATTTCTAATATAGATACAAAAAAAATAGATAATTTTCAAAGTATTCCAGAAGTGGATATTATAGGAAATAAGTTAATTGTATCTCAAACAAGCAATAATTTAAATACTGAAAATTTAGATACAACCGAAAATATAAAACTTTATGATAATATTTTTAATCCAAAAAGTAAAAATGAAATTGGTGATTATTTAAATGATAATTATGGACAAAAATTTAGTAAGACAACAGTAATAAATAAAAAGATTAATGATATAATGCTACAACAACAATTATCTAACACATTAAACAAAAATAAAGATACTTATGATTTATTAAAACAACTCAATCGGGAAATAGAGAAAGAAATAAATGGTTTAAATATGGGATTAAATGCAAAGAATGATAAAATAAATAATATCCTAGGTCGTATGCAACTAAGCGATATGGCTAATGATTATTATAAATTAAAGAATGTATATAATAAAACTATAAATTCATAAATTCATAATTTATATTAATACTAAATTTCTTAGTAGTTAGTAGTTAATACTTTATAATTTGTAGTTTTTGTTTATACTTCACAATTTGTAGTTTATAATTAGAAAATGTTTATAAAAGATGGTAAAAGTATATTTAATAATATTGGATTAATTGTTTCCTTAGCTGTTCTTATTATTTTATTATATTTTAGCTATAATAAATGTGTAGCAAATAATAATCTAGTAGCAAATAATAATCTAGAAGCAAATAATAATCTAGAAGCAAATAATAATCTAGAAGCAAATAATAATCTAGAAGCAAAATATGAATTACTAGCAACATTAAACGAAGGATTTATCAATAATACTGAATTACCACCTCCAAAAAATATTAGAATTAATATTGAAGGTGCAACTATTAGAGTTAATTTTACTGTTGATATTGACCAAGATAAACCACTACCAAATAAATTTATTGTAGTACTAGCACAATATGATTCAAATATGAAACCTACTAACAACAATAAATTTTTTATGAGTAATGAATTTAATATTAATTCTGCAATTCAATACGATAAATCTATGATAAATACAAATTTATGCGAATATGTAAATGGTTCACCTGTATGTAATTATGTATTTAATGATTTAGATAATGTCGATATTAATGGTAGCCCATATTATTATAAATTAGGTATTGCAAGCGTTTTTAATAATGGTAATAGTCGTTTCGAAACTCCTTATAACGTATCTAATACCAATAAATTATTTACATTATCATCTAGCATAGATACACAAAATACAGAATTAACAGATTTTATCAAATATAAACAAATGCAAAAAACAAAAGGCACACCATCAAATTCTTTATTAGGTGCATTATCTACACCAGATGGCAAATATGAATTTATTAAATCACAATTAGGCGGTTATCCTAGTGCTCTATTTATGGATCCTATATCTTCACAACAAAATTTATTATCCGATTTAGTTGATAAATCAATGAGTGAAGCTATATTAAATGTAAATGTTGGCGTATCTAGACCATTTTCACAAACAGTAATAAAATAAATAACCACTTTTTATAAACTTAATGTTTTTCAAGCAATTTAATTATTTTATTTCCGGTTAGAAACTATTCTGGTGATTGTAAACCTTTAAATTAGATCATTTGGAATGAAAACCCAAATAAAATCTTAGTCATTAATAGATATATTAAGATGATGCTAGATTATATGTATTTATTATTAATTTTTTTATTATTACTAGCTATTATTTTTCTAATTTATTTAAGTTATGAATATCGATCTAATAATTTAAACTCAATTGAAAAATTTACTATTTCTATTAACCAATCGGATAGCTTTAATCCATATGAACAATTATCACAAGAATATCAAAAAGAATTAAATAATTTTGTTTCCAAATACAGTGATTTAACATTAAACACATACAATCGACAAAAACAATCTGATAATATGGCAATTAATTCAATATTATATAATATGCCTAATAATAGAACTAATTTATATAGTGCAATAAATAAACTTGCAGTTATTAATCAGGAAAAAGATAAATTCCCAGTTGATAAAGTTATTAAAACTATAAAGTCTAATTATAATTCACAATATTTGAGTTTAGTTTTAAATGATCCTACAAAATATGGTATTATAGTTAATGATAAATGTTTAACTGTTAGTGATTCCTGTCCTGGTGGAACAGGAATTTGTGTAAAACCTTGTAATAAAGGTATTTATACTACAGATACACAAAAATTTTATACTAACAGAATAAATAATAAATACAATGCATCGGAAATGATGGGATTATCTAGTGATAGAATTAATTCTAAAAATGTATATCCTTTTAATATATTTCGTTCTAGTGTTAATGATAAATGTTTAGCAATTAATAATGATGGTTTAACACTAGAAGATTGTAATTTAAATTCATTACAACAACAATGGGCAATTTCTCCTGATGAAAATATTTGTAAATTATCTTAATAATGATTTTTACAATGAATCACTTCTACAATGTGGAACTGGATAATTTACTAAATGGCACACCGGCCAATTTAACGGTCTTCTGTAAACTGGATAATTATAAAAAACTGCCGGACGGGTTACATCACCAGCACCAGTATGTATATTTCCATAAGGGATGTCTTGATAATTTACCCAACCTTCTGTAGGAATAGGACAATTAGTATATAATGCAGTAATAAGTAAACTAAATACTATGAGAGCAATTATTATTATTAACCATGAAGACATATTTATATTTTATTGGAATATTCTAGGTTATATTTCGATTTTTATATTTTAGTTTATTTCATTATCCTTTACCCGATTTTGTAAATAGAAAAATAAAAAACGCAAAAGTTTAAAAAACTAGTTGTCTACGAACGGTTCGTTGTGAAGTTGGTTTAGGAATAGCTATTCTAGATTCTTTAATTTGATATTTAAATTGGGAATAAATACAATCTCGAAACTTAATACTATATTTAAGTTTGCCATTTTGTTTATCAAATTCAAAGAAGTTAGAATACATACTATCAATTTTTTTTATATTAGGTTGTTTTGTTTTCAGGGTTTGACATTCAAGAACATATTGAATTTCTTCTTGAATATGTTTTTGAATACTATCATTATAAATAGAAAAGGTTTTATCATAATCAAATCTTATAGGTGGAATACTTATATGTTTAGTATCATCTGGAATATCTCGATTAATTTCATCTAGATTATGAAGAATTTCAGTTATAGTACCATATTTTTTAATTAGCTTAATATTGTTTTCAAAATTAGAATTAACTAATCCAAAATTGAAATCTGTACCAGATAGTATCATTGCTTGTTGTAATTGTTCAAAAGTTATATTTAGATGTTTCAATATATCTGCTAGATTAAACTCTTTAAAACAATCAGAGAGAAAATCCAAATAAAACATAACTTTTGAACAACCATACAATAAACAATCCATATCTGCAGAATATACAATATCAGCTAGTTTGTTATCTAACATATACTTGAAAACATTATCTGCCTCTACATCTTGTAAATGCATATATTGAATACCTAGAATATCAAACAATTCTTTAGCTACAATAATATGTTTTATAGTAATTTTACGGGTATTTCTGATTATTGACCTCATTTTCTTATCATCAATAATTGTTTTCTTAGATGGTGATGATGTTGGTGATGGTGATGATGTTGGTGATGGTGGTGATGGATTTGATATATTTACTTCTTTTGAATTTATTACTTGTTTAGGTTGTTCTTGATGAAGAATTGAAACAATAATTGATTCCGTGTTTTGTTCTGGTACTTGTTTTAGTTCTGGTTCTAGTTCTGGTACTATTTCTGGTACTAGTTCTGGTACTAGTTCTGGTACTAGTTCAGGTTCTAGTTCTTGTAGCATTTTCTCTAAGACTTTCTTGTATCCTTCTCTTTTCATTTTTCGTTCTTCTAAAACATGTGCTTTTTCTTCACTTGGCATACCATCCAGAATAAAGATTACCTGCACACCGTCACGAATAAACTTATGAACTAAATTGACTAAATTATTTCGAAAACTATTCATATCTTCTTCTGTGCTAGTATATAGATTAACTTTACTACTATGATTTGATAATAATCTATGTGCAACATTCAGAAAATCTATAACGATCGTTTTCCCTTTCAATGTTTTCAAAGGTCTTTTATTATCATGAAAAATTGTTTCTAAGAAAGACATAACACTATGAATACCCATTTTTGCTTTATAGTAAGAGTAAAAGAGTAAAAGAGTAAAAGAGCAAAAGAATAAACTTTAAATAGAAAAGTATTTGAAATTATATTAAGAAAAACATCATTTTTTTTTTAAAATAATTATAAATTTCCGGAAATAAAAATTGTTTATTATGTAAAATAGGATATTAAAAATATATTTTTAGGTTTTATTAGCTAGAATACCAATTTTATATTTGTATAACATTTTTTTTGCATATTTATCATGTCCAATTGCCTTGAATAATGCCGTGGCATCTTTACCAATACCTTTTAAAATTACATCACCTCCTGGATGTAATGGTATCCATTTTGTAATATCTGCAACTATTCCATTAACTACTATCCATGCATCTGATTTTTTATTATGTTTCGCAACTTCTTCTAAATCATATTTTATATCTTTATTCCCACCACCTCTTTTAATTTTATATATTTCATTTTGTTTTATTGTTTTCGAGTTTTGTTTTACATTCCTTTTTTTAGTTATTCTTCTGATGATAACTTTTGTTGTAAGCATTGATAAAACTAAATCTGCAGATTCTAAAGAACCCTCGATCCATGCTTGATGCGAACTAAAATTTTCATTTGCAATAAATATATTGCTATCTGAAAATGGTTTCGTTATGCTAGGTAATAATTGCATTCTAGAGGCTCCAGGTTTCCAATAACCAGCTCCTGCATCCCAATAACAATGTTTATATTCCATAGCAGGTGGAATAGTTTTATCAGGAAATACAAGTGATAATTGACGGTTTAATTCACGTTCAAATGTTCCGTTTTCGACTTGTTTAAACCAGTATTCCGCATATTTGGAATCAGTATAGCTTATCATGATAATTCCTTTTTTGTAATCATAAGGTATAATATATTTAATTTGTAAATTTGTTGATGTTTTAATTATATCATGAAACCATACTTTGCCAGTTTTTTTATCTAGCGGATATTGTGCATATATACGATATAATGGCTCTGTAGTAATACTTTTATTCAACAAGGTTTGAAATTTATTAGAGTTGGTAATATTGATTTTAATATTTTGAATAGCATTTTTAGGTAATGCTAGAATTACATTCCTAGCTATTAGACTTTTATCTATAGTTATAGTTGTAGTTGTAGTATTTGCTATTGCAACTTTCAAAGCTTTTTCCTGTAGGGTTGTATCATCTTTATTTGCAATAGTGATACTAGATACAGGTTTATTTAGCATTATTTCCACATTGTTGGAATTAGATAACCTAGAAAATAATTCAGTTATGAGTTGTTCCATTCCACCAGCTAGAATAAAATATTTTGTCTTAGTAGCAAATTCATTAGTAAATAAATGAATACCTTCCAATGCATTAAGTCGTGCTAGTTCAGAATAATAAGGATAACATGATTCCATATATGTTTTTATAGTGGGATATTGATTATGTAAAAGGCGGTCAGTGAGTTCTAGCAATGTTGTATTTGTTAATTGTGTTGTGGTTATATTTTGCTGTTTGCATTCTTGTTCTAGGTTCCTGATAATATCATCAATAGTTGGAAATAAGGTTTCTAATTGTGGATCATATTTACGATTAATAGGTATATATTTAATATCACTTTTAATTGGAACTTTTTTTGAATCTAGACCGAGAATATGAATTAGTTCTAGGATACGATGTTGGTCGGTATTGAATCTAGCACCTCCAGCTTCAATTAAGGAACCTTTAAAACGAATGGAATGTAGCCGACCACCAGCACGGTTAGATGCCTCTAGAATACATATCCTAGCAGTTGGATACTTTTTAATAAGTTTATAAGCAGTATAGAGTCCGGTAATACCTGCACCTACTATGATATAATCATACGTGTGATATTCTTTCATTGTATGTTCTTTTATGGTAGGTATGCTAGAATACTATAGAAAAAGAAGAAAATAATAAAACAGGACAGAAAGATAAAAATGAATTATTTATTCTGAATTAGTCGTATAATTAAATTATAATGAGTTAGATAAGTTAGATGATTTTGATAAAGGAACAATATGAATATTTGCTGAACTATCATAAATATATGATGGTATGGGTGTTAGTTCTTCTTGATTAACAAATTCAAGATGATATGTTATTATTTTGCGATTAGTTTTATTGAATATTCTACGAATATTGTTATTATTTATTTTTTTGCTGTTGCTAGAATTAAGTATACTTGATTTACTACTTTTAACAATTTTGTCAAATTTAGCAAAGGATAATTTTTTCATGCTAGCAAAACCATCTTTAAATATTTTATATTCAATTTTAGTAATTTTGAATTTAAGACCTCTAGGTAAAAGATATTCAAATTCATCACTCATAGACTCCTTAATGGATATTTTTTCATATTTATGTGCAGTAGTAATATCCCATGGAATATATATAGATGGAACATTTTTTAATCCATATATCACATACATACAACAAAAAGTATCTTTATTTTTATCTTTATCTTTAAATGTTGGCTTAGCAAAAAATTCAGAGATATTTTGTTCTATGCTACATGACATAAAATTTTTAGAAACAACTATATCACCTATTTTGTGTTTAGCATTTGTAAAAGAATGACCATGTGTTCCACGATAAAGTATTTCATTACCAGTTAAATTTATTATATTAGGATGCTTAAATATTTTATCGATAGTATTAATTTGTTCAACAATTTTTTTATTAACATAAAGTTCAATAAACGGTTTTATATTACCAGGATTAATTGATTGTAAATCGACTATAGATTTAGTATTTGCAGAAAAATATTTTTTTATATTATTAATAAATAAATTATCAATTCTAAATTCTTTCATTTTCAATCCTTCATATAAATATTTATTAATCTCAATATATCCGGAATATTTATAATCTTGTAATGTTTCTTTTTCGTTTTTAAATAACTTTTTATAGAACATCTTAAATTTTTTCAAATTATTAGCCATTGTAATAATTTGGGTTGTAATTTTACGTTGATGTCTTAAATCATCTTTATCTTCTTCTTTATCTTCATAATGTTTGCTTATTTTTTTAGATTGTTTGGATTTTTTAGATTTCCTAAATTGTTTAGATTTCTTTTTTGATATTCTAGATATTGCCATTTTGCAAATTACTATAAAATAATAAGAAAATATAATTAAGTGATTAAAATAAAAAATTGAAATATATTTGTATTGCATATCCTTCCAAGGGTACTATATACAGTACCATAGCTAATACTTTTTATAGTAAATAAAATCTAATTATAAAACATGGAAAGAAATGCAGTATTAGGAAATATAATATTATCAAATTATCAAAATCCAGTTTAAAAAATTATAAAAATGCAGAAATCTAATCTAGATAATGATTTAGATAAAATTACTAATGGAATTAATAAAATAAAAATAAGTAAAAAAGGTAATATAAAACCAACTACACCAATAAATACAAGAAAAAAGAAAGGTGATGATAAATACACTAAAGAAATATTGCTAGAACAATTTAATATTCATATTAAATATGTAGAATCTAGATTATCATTAAAAAATTTAGGAATAAAATTTAGATTGTCTTCTATTCCTGAAGATATCAGTGAAAATATAATTAAATTTATAATTCATAAGAATGGGGATACAACATCATCTTGGAATTGTAGTGGTGATTTGATATCAGATATTGAAGGTACACAAGAATGTAAGTGTTTTACATCAACAGGACCTTTATCATTTACACCAACTAGTAATTGGGATGTTTTATATTTTCTAAATGCTCGTAATTGGTTAAAAAGGAGATTTACATTATATAGAATAAAGTTAAAAAGAACTTCTTGTGAATTTAGTAATTTACAAATAAATAAAAAGAAAAAAGAAACTTATGAACAGCAAGCAAAACAAGGTCGCAGACCTAGATTATCATGGAAAGATATTAAATTACAATTAGAACCATTTGTTGAAAAAATATTTGAAGGTTCTATTGATGAAATATGTTTGTAAAAAAAATTGTTTTGTATTTATGTTTTTTGTATTTTTTGTAGTTTTCTTTTGCATTTTATGTGTTCCATTGAGGTAATTATTTAATTGAGTTTATTGTTTAAGTATTGATGTTATTTTATTGGCTAGTAATTCAACAACAGGAACTGATACGGCATTACCAGCTAGTTTATACAAATGAGAATCTGTTAATTTTGGTAATTTATAGTTTCTTGGAAATCCTTGTAAATTAAAACATTCACGTGGTGTTAATTTCCGTATTCCTTTGTTATCTTTTACTAGTGGAACATTATGTCCTCCACCGCCCATATTCGCTGTTAATGTTGGACATTCACCATTTTTGTTTTCTCTTACATAAACTCTGCGGTATTGATAAATTGTATTAGATTTTACAATGCTAGATTCAATACTATTCCATATTTTTAGTTTATCTGTATAATAATATTTATTTGGAGCATCAGGATCTAGATATGAAGTTATAGAATCTTTATTAACTTTAGGAAATTCTAAATCAAATTTATCATGTATATTTTTATCTATAAATCCTACTATATATATACGTTCTCTATGTTGTGGAACTTTTGTAATAGTTGATGTATTTAGAACTTTATGGTGTAAATGATAACCTTTTTTAATTAAATTATCAGTTATAATTTTGAATGTTTTATTATCATCATGCGATACAAGATTTTTAACATTTTCTAATATAATACATTCCGGTTTATGATATTCAATAATTTCTAAAATTTTCCAAAAAGTATTGGCACGGGGATCTTGAAATCCTAATTGTTTACCTGATATTGAAAACGGCTGACAAGGAAAACCACCAGTTAATATATTATGTTTTGGTATTGATTTAACATCAATATCTATTAAATTTTTTAAAGTTAATTTATGATTAAAATTTGCATTATAAATTTGCTCAGATGTTTCATTCATATCATTTGAAAATACAATATCAACCTTATTTGTGTTCTCAAATGCATATGAAAATGCACCAGTTCCTGCAAATAAATCAATTAGTCTTAACTTATTACTAGATACATCATTTTGCGGTTCTGATTCCGATATATTAGATTGTACAAAGTCTGAAATTTGGTCTGGTATTTGTTCTGGTATTTGTTTTAGCAATGGTTCTATCTTTATATCTGCTGTTAATTCTGTATTATTTGTCTTTATAGATTGGTTAGATTTGTTAGATTGGTTAGATTTGTTAGATTGGTTAGATTTGTTAGATTGGTTAGATTGTATATGTTTATTTTTATGATTTTCAATTAATTTAATTAGTTCATCTTTTTTTTTATTACTATAGCCTTTAATACTATTTTCTTTACAATAAACAATTAATTCTGCCTTATTTAATGATTTCAGATTTTCTAAATCCATATCTGATTGCAAAGTTATAATTAAATTATAGGTTATATATTTTTATTAAATTTTACTATGTATTAAAATGTAATTAATAATTAATTATGTAATATTTTTAAATCAATTTTTTATTGATGCAATAAACATAATAAATGTAATAAACAATGAAAACGACAAAAAAATATGAAGAAAATAAAATGTTGAAATATTTATTTAAGCCTTGCTAGTTGCCTTGGACTTAGGAGCCTTGGCAACCTTAGCAGAGGCGGGGGCAGATGCAGATGCAGAGGCAGGGGCAGAGACAGGGGCAGGAGCAGAGGCAGAGGCGGGGGCAGATGTAGATGCAGAGGCAGAGGCAGAGGCAGAGACAGGGGCAGGGGCAGATGCTACTGACTTAGGTGCTTTAGGTGCCTTGGGTGCTTTCTCAGCTTTAACAGGGGCAACAGCAGAAGTTGCTGCAGGGGCAACAGTTGAAGAACTCTTGGAAGCCTTAGCAGGCTTTGCTACAGCAGGTGTAGCATCTGCTACTGTGGTGGCGGCTGCTGTGGTAGTAGCCTTTGCCTTGCGTTCCTTCTTAGGCTTGGCTTCAGAAGTAGCAGACTCTACAACGTCATCAGAAGTAGAACTAGTATCAACAACGACCGGTGCAGGAGAAACTGCAATTGCAGCCGCCCGTTCAGTTTGATAGCGTACCTTATCATTAACTTCCATATCTTTATAAGTCTGTAGCTGAGCAGGACTTAGTGCCTTCCAAGCTTCAGAAACAAAGCGGGAAAGCTCACCAAAAGTTGCACCCTTACCATTATTATCATTCTTATGATTTACAGTCTCAATCGGACGTTGTTGTTGAGTAAAGAACGAAAAAGCAGTACGAGGATGCTTAACCTGAGATACAGGGTTAGCCTCACGGCGTGCACGCTTAAGACGCTTTTGCACCTTATCGACGCTATTCTTGCTAACAGTTGCCCAACCATCTTCAAACTTAAAGTTAAAACGTTCGGCAAGAGAAGCAACTAGCTTTTGGGATAGCTTAAAGCTAGAATCAGAAGAACCAATTTGAGCAGTTAGAGACATTTTTACAAATAATAAAATTGCAGAATAGCAAATTAGAAGGTAGGGTTATGCTTTGAAGTATTAAGATATCTTTATATTGTTTTTTTTACGCATATTTTTATTTTTTAAATAGAATTTTTTTTTTAATATATTTTATCTTGTTGTCTCCCCACTAAAAACATAAATAATTAATTCATAATGACAATACAATTTACTTGTGGTTATTTACTGTATTTAAAACACAAATAAAATCTTAGCTATTTATAGTTGTTACGCCTGTTTATTTGTATATAAGCCTAAAATAAAGAAACTATTATCTAGAATATTTTAAGCAATGACTACTTCGATACCAAATATGATAATCATTATATCTTTAATTATTATTCTTCTTCTAGTTTATATAAGAACAAAAAAATTTGAATTATATGAAGATTCTATTACAAATTCAAAATTACCCAATACGCAATTATCATTAATTCCTAATGATACATTACAAAATAGTTATTTATTAACATTTATTAATAAATATATTAATAAGCAAAATAATCAAAATAAATATAAAACTGAGCTAAACACACGGCAAAATATTATAAATGATTTGTCTTTATCAGTATCATCACTAATTAATCCCTCTAGATTATAATAGATTATAATAGATTATAATAGATTATAATATATGATATAAAATCTTCTTCTTTATTAGTAATAGTTTAAAATCTTGGTTAAATTTAAAATGCTTCTAGATTTAATAGCAGTTCTTTTTATAGTAGGTTTATCATTAATTTTATGTCGTAATGATAAAGATATGACATGTAATATATCTCATATTGTTATTGGTCTTTCAGGTATAGTATTTTATAAATTAGTTAGAATACTTAAAATAAAAAAAGCAGTGAATGAGCCATTTGATACTTCTAGTGAATTAGCTAGTTTTATTGCCGGAACATCTAATATTGTAGGTAATGATATACCAACACCAGATCAACTAAAGTCAGTTTCCAATGCGGAATTAATGAAGTATAATAACAAGTTAGATACATTAATAAATTCTATAAATAATCTTAGTAATCAAATGACAAATAATGATTCATCTAAAACTGGTCTAAATCCTGATAATATTCAAAAACTAGATTTAGAATCCCAACAACAATATCAAATGTTTCAATTAGATTATCTTAATAAACAATTACAAAATGCACAAGATACTATTAATGCACAAACTCTTGCTAGCACATCTAGTAATTATAAACCTATTAAAGTATTTAGTAGCTGTATTATTGCCAATGCAGATGGCACTACTAGTATAGATAAACCTGTCGCAAATAATAGTTCTAGCAATAATGGACTAACAACTGGAACAGCGGGAATTACAGGAACCGGCACTAGAACAGTTTCCGGTTCTGGAAGCTATGATAGCAATAGTGGCATTAAAAAGCAATTTTTAGATTTATCACCATCAACAGGTGTATTTAACAATTTTTTAAATAATCTTGCAGAAGGTAAAGGTAATATAAATATTAATTTTTAACTTATAGTATTTTCTAGTAGTATTTACTAGTAGTATTTACTAGTAGTATTTACTAGTAGTATTTACTAGTAGTATTTACTAGTAGTATTTACTAGTTTTATTTTTTTTTTGTTTTGTTAATTAGATTTCGATATTATATATAAATATATAGTAGAATTATTTTAATTGTCTATAGTAAAAGATATCTAAAATGAATCAAAACAATAAAAATACTATCATAATTATATTATTAATGCTAGTAACAGGTATATTAATTTATTATCTATATCTAAAACCACAGTATTCCCAACGTAATAGTCAATCAAATTCAAAATTTGAAAGATTTGAAAATCAAACAACAACAACACTTCCCGCTATAACTTGTCCACCACCACCAACACCTCTACCATCTTCAGTATTATCTAGATTTTTTGGTGTTGGTTTTAATATTTTTCCAGCATCTGGAACAACAAATGATACTTTACGCACTACTAATAAAGGTATTTTCATAATTGAACATATACCAACAGTCTATAATGGAACCGCCGGTTCTATGTATGCATTTGCAAATAACCAATTAACATTAAAACTACGAAATGATAATGATCCTGAACAATATTGGCTATTTACAAAATATACGGATACCAATGCTTCTAATCCAAATTATTATACTATTATACCTAACATTTTAGAGTCAAATACATTACAAACACAAATGGCATTACAATATGAAAATGGTAATTTAGCCTTACGACCATTAAATAGAAATTTTGAAAGTCAAAAATGGATTATATCAAATAATAAAGTTTCTAGAGGAATTCCTATTCTAAATTATGGACCAGCTAGTTTATTCACCCCTGAATTTAACCCTTATGGATCTAGTGCATCTTCAAACCTAAATCAACAAAATAACCAACAAGTTAATGAAGTCATCAACGCAATTAAAACTAATATTCAACAATATATTGATACTATAAGTGGTACTAATTCTGGTAATAATGCTAATCTACCAGTAGTTTCTGCTTCATCACTAGGTAATAAAGAAACACCATTAAATATAAATGTTAATCTAGGTGGTGCTAAATCTGGGTTTAGTGATATTAATAATACCACAAATGGTTCTGATATTCTTAGTCTTTTAAATAAATATGAAAACATTCTCAAACCACAAGATAATAATCAACTATTAACCGGTAATGATCTAGAAACTGCATTATTAAATAATCAAGGTTGTAATATGTTAAATATAGGTGATTATACTAGTAATCGTGTAGCTAATTGTAATTGTAAATTATAAATCAAAAAAATAAATAATTATATAATAGAATACGCTAAAATAAACTAATTTTGAAATAATTTATAAAAGTGATAATGAATACAACTACGTTAATTCTTATTCTATTAGGTGGTGTTCTAGTATTTGGATTTCTTCTAATGCTTATTCAAAATAAAGAAGACTCCTATGAAAATTTTGAACCTACTATATCTAACGATTCTAATGATCCTGTTATTAATGCTATTCAATCACAACTATCTTCTCAAAGTCCAGAACAATTAAAAAGCACTATTCAAACCCTTCAACAACGTTTAATTGATTATGGTTATGCTCCTGATTTGAGTAAATATGTTCGTAAAACCGAATTGGATTCCAATGATGGTAAATGTACAGTTGCAGTAGCTGAAGATCGTGATAAATATGTTTCCAAAACCGATGTTCCACCTCCTGGTCCACGTATTGATTTATCACAATATGTTAAAAAATCTGCTATACCTCCTGCACCAGTTTGTCCACCTACACCAACTATTGATTTATCAGCTTATGTAAAAAAATCAACCCTTCCACCAGTGGAAAAATGCCCACCATGTATTGCACCTAAAGTAAAAGTAAGTGCAGGTTTATGTCGTGAATGCCCACCACCACCACCATGTCCGGCACCTAAACCCTGTCCTAGTTGCAACTGCCCACCCCCTGCACCTTGTCCTACTCAAAAAGAATGCACTAAATGCGATGAAATCCGTTATATCAAAGTTCCAGCAGTTATTACTAAAACTATAATGGTTGATAAAGATGGTAAAGTTATTTCCCAACAAATAGATACATCACCCACAACTACAACTGCAAATACACAAACTACAACAACTACTATACCAACCCCAACAACTATACCTGCACCTACTACAACATCCGCAAACATTAATCTTTTATCTTTATTATCTTCAGGTGCAAGTAATACTATGCCTAGCACTAGCTTCCCTACAATTACTTCAAACGGCACACATTTATCCCAAACCTTAGATAATACAGAATATGGTGCATCATTTTGTCCCTCTAATGAATTAAATTCACCATTTCGTGAATACAACAATAATCGCATTCGAGGACGTAATGAAAGCAATTTTCCTAATATTTTATAGTGATTACCAATCACAATAAATAACCAATTATTATAAATTATATATTCAGTTTTTGGCGATTTTTTACTATGTTAATAAAGGATAATAAATGTACTTTATACCTTAAACGGTTATTGGCATTCTAACGCCATAAATTAGGGATGGAATAGGCGGATGTGGCATAGCCACATGCCCACCTTCTTAAAATGCTACTAGTAGCACTTTTTCAGGTGGAAAACTTTAGTTTTTCACTGCTATCCGTATAACTGATTAAAGGATAGTCTTCGGTTATTTTTTCGCTTTTTCAATATTATTATAGTAATAAGTTATAACTATATTCTAGCATCTCTAATATTTTTTGTATAATTAATTTTATTTTTTATTACTATGTTTCTAGAATATCTTTCACATATGTGGGTTTTACCACTTATAGCAACTATAATAGGGCTTAGTATTGTTTATCTTTATGATTTATTTGAAAAGAAACAATATACTAACGCCGTTTATCTTCGTATAGGATTATTAATCTATATCTCTTGTCTTGCAACAATTTATATTAGCCGTTTAGATTTCCTACAAGTTGGTGGTTCTTCATCAACCACAGAAAATACTATGCCTCAACCTAACGAAATTCGCAATTCATTTGAATCATTTAAAACTGGTGTTCCTACCTTTTAAACTTTTACACACATTAAAAATATCAAACATAGTATCTCTTAAACCTTAAACGGTTATTGGCTTTTTAACGCCATAAAATTAGGGATGGAATAAAGGTGAATAACCGATTTTACCATTTTATATTCATCACACTAAATAACCGATAGAATTATTTTTATTATTTTTGAGTTAGAAATTATATATTTTATATATAGCAATTACTAGCATAATTATTTAACCATGCAAGAATTAACAACTAAATTAATGGGTCTAAATAACCATATTAATAAACTTTTTAAGAATCCGCAAATTAATTTTCTTATCATAATGATTTTAGTTTTATTTATAACATGTTATTCATTATTATCAGAATCTTTAAAACAAAGTATCAGTTATATTTTATCTAATCCTATTACAACTATTTTATCTATTGCATTTATTATTATTATTGGATGTTATGATATTTCTATTGCTAGCTTAATGCTTATTCTTTTCTTTATTATACTTTATGGTTGGACAAATACTAAACTATCATCAAACTTGTTTCATGAAGGATTTGAAAATCAAGACAATAATCAGATACTAGATGAACAGGAAAATAAAATAAATAAACACGTTGCAAAAATTACAAATTCAACACAACGTACAAAAAACAATCTTAAAATTAAAGCTGAAAATGATAAGAATACTGAAGATAAAGTAAATAGTATTAAGGAAATAGTAATGGGAACAATTAATAAATATCGTCAAAGTAATGATAATGATTATAAAAATGCTTTATTAGAAAATAAAAAAGCAATGTTTAAAGAAGAATATGATAATAACCATTCTATTGTAACATCTAATAAACAAAATAAAAAAAATAGTCGTGGACATAGAAAACGTGAAAACTTTCAAACAGTAGAACCACGAGCATTAGATCCTAGTAATGAAGATGATACTAATCTCTTAATTACTAAAGAAATACTACAAGATATGATTAATCGTATTGAATACAATTACGAAACTAATAAATACTTACGTAAATATATTAAACATCGTATTGAAGAAATAATTGATCTTAATAAATTTGCAGAAGACGATTAAATACCTATATTTATTGTAGAACTATCATATGAAATAAATGCCACACACTAAACAAAAATTATGTAATATATCAAAATCATATATTCAATCTATTTGTCCTACTAGAATATATAAACCATTTCAGAAGTCTATATCTAGCAGTATACAATTATTTATTAAACATCATCAAATTAAATTATTAAATGCTATTCATTTACATACTAATCCAGCACCTATAACTCAATATTGTTCTCATCTACTATTAAATAAACCACAATCTAGAAAACAAATATTACTTAGAGATATAGATAAAACACCTTATAGTTTAGTTAAATATGATGATAATGAATCCGCTAAATATAAAATACCCCCATTTTTAGAAATATTTAAATTTTTATTAAATCATTCTAGTATAACAAAAAATTTAACACCAGAAGAAAAACAAATAACTTCTAGAATACTATCTCTTTCAAACCCTCATGAAATATATCAACTACTACATAATAATACAGTTGGAAACACATTAGCAAGTTTATATAGTAATTATGGTAGACAAATAGATCTTACTAAACATTTTCCAACTATGGATTTTCATAATTTATTAATAAATAGTTTTACTAGTTATACAATTTTAGAAGAAATAGAAAAGAAAATGAATACAGTTTCTATTTGCACCATAGAAACTAATACAGGAATTAAATATCCAAATTTTCTATATCTTTTTCATTCTTTTAATTCAAAAAGAAATAAAAAAGATATTCTAGATGTAATAACCATTATCAAAAATATTTCTGATCGTGTTATTTTCTTAAATAGGTTTCTAAGACAAGATAGATTACCAAATAGATTAATTATTTTTTTAACAGATGCAAAAAAAGAAATTGATAGTCAGCTAGAAATGGCAGCACATTTTAGAACTATTAATATAAATACAGCAGTAACCAATATGCAAGATATAATTATATATAGAAAAGAAGAACTATATCGTGCATTATTCCACGAACTTATACATTTTCACGATCTAGACTATAAAATATTATCAGAAAATGAAAAAAAAATATTGCTAGAATACCTAGCAAATACTCATAATATTAATATGTCAAATGAATATTTAGTATATGAAGCTATAACAGAATCATTAGCAAATATTATAAATAATTTATATATTTCTAAGAATCTCAATGAATTTTCAAAGAATCTAGAAGATGAAATTATATTTAGCATTTTTCAATTAGCTAAAATATTAAATATTTGTAAATTTACATCATGGGAATCATTCACTAAACAACCACAACCACAACCACAACCACAACCACAACCACAACCACAACCACAACCACAACCACAACCACAACCACAACCACATAATAATTTAGAAAATCAAGGTAAACCATGGAAACAAGATTCTTGTGTATTTTCTTATTATGTTTTGAAATTATATATATTGTTAAACTTAGATGAATATTGGACACAAATTCTAGATTCTAATCTTAAATTTCAACCTAGCATTACTAATTTTCAAAAGTTAATAAAAATATTTGATAAAGGTCGTAAAAATATTTATCTAGCTAATATTATTAATTCATTATTAAAATCTAATAAATTATCTAAATTAACTACATTAACAAAAAAATCTATATTACAAATAAATAAAGCAACCAAAAAAAATAATAAAAGAAATGAAAGAAATGAAAAAATTAATCTAGATAATATAAATAAAACATTAAGAATGACATGTCTTAGTTAACAAATATTTATGATATATTCCATAATAAATTACACCGACCAAAAAGAAAAATGCTTGATAAATTATATATTTTGAACTCATATTTTTTTTTTGGTTATTTACTGTGTGTATTTTTATGAAACACGTCGTAAAACCATAATTGTATCTAAACTTTGATTAAGTATTTTATAAGTACGATATTCTAAACCTAAATCATTTTTTTGTATTTCTATTGTCATAATAATTTTTGTTGGTATATTTAAACCTAGCAGATATAATAATTGCTGTAAAGTTTGTGTATTTGCAACTATATTACTATTTATTATTTGCGATGAAATAGATAAACTAATTGCATTTTGTTTTTCTTGATATTTTTCTAATTTATCAATACTATATGTAATTAAGGCTTTAGTATCATTATCTGTAATTGTTAAATTTAATTTTCCCTTGTTTGAAACTATTTTACGATTGCTATCTTTAGATTCCATATTGCTAGATCCTGTATTGCTAGTTGTTCGTAGATTACTTGGTATTTCTATAGGTAATTCAAAATCTAAACTAATTAGTATATTATCAAATGCTAGATACTGACCTTTAACTGGTTTATAATTACCTATAAATGTATTTGCAAAATATTGATCAATTATTATTTCACCCGGTTTTTTAATTTGCGATTGATTAGTTTGTTGTTGTGTAGGTTGTGTATTGGAAATATCTGCAAAAGCACTTTGAGATACACCATATTTACTTTTATAATATATACTAATACCACGTAATAATTCATCTGTTTGCTTGCTAGAATTAGATAATAAACCAGCACCAGTTTTTATTTTAAAATCTTTTATATCTGAATTAGAAAGATAAGGTGCCATATCTAGTTGTATATCATTAAGAATATCACTTCGTTCTTGCAATCTCTGATTTATTGATTGAGACATATCATTATTTACACCATTAACTATATTTGCAGATATAGTAAATTTATTTAATAAATTTTTCATACATTGTAAATATTGCGGACTTTTTGTTGATTCAGGACATAATTCAGAAAGTGATTTAGAATTTCCATATTTTTCATTCATATCTAACCCCTTTATAAAATAATCTTGATATGCATCTTTACAACTACGATAACCTAATATTCTAATACCCACATTATCATCATAAACACTAGCACAAGCTGGAATATTCTGTATTTTATCCTGTTTTAGCAAATCATTTATATAAGAAATTGCATCATATTTAGTAGGTTCAATAATATCCTCAAAAGATGCAGTTGATGACATATACCATAATCTAAATATACAGTAAAATGTAAATATTATTAAACTAACTATCCAAATAAAAATAATATATTTTGTTGATATCATTTTAAGTATATTAGTTATTCTATTTTATTTCAATATTTAATTTATATATTAGTATATTATTATATAAAGTGAATTTGCATTTCTTTCCATGTTTTATAACTAGCAGTAATTTATTATAAAAAGTAATAGCTATGATACTGTATCCTTTAACCGGTTTTGAATTTTTAGAAAATCCAAAACCAGTCATGCGGATAGCGGCGAACATGTGGCTTCGCCACATCCGCTTATATTGCAACCCTTATTTTATGGCGTTAAAACGCCAATAACCGTTTAAGGGATACTGTACCATTGGAAGGAAATGCAGAATTATTTAACTTCGTTTACCATTTCTACCATTTCTACCATTTCTAGCATCTCTACCACCTGGTTTATCTGTTTTGGGCGGTCTGCAATCCTTAATAATTTCATCACGTAATTTTTTAACTTTTTCTTTACCAGTTTTATCAGATTCATATAACCCACGTTCAATAGTATCTAGAACTTTACATAATTGAAATTGTCGTGGATCTTTGCCTTCAGGTTTCTTTACACCTAATATTACGGCTAATTTATCAATTTTAGATAAAAGTGAATCTAAATTTTTAGGGTCTTTTATAATACTACTTTCTTCTGGACCTAATGAAGAAGGGCTACTATCTTTTCCTAAACCAAAAATTAATTTATTATAAATTTTAGAAATTTCTTCTTCATTAACTAAACTTGAACCAGGATCAAAAAATAAGTTTTTATCATTAAATTCACTTGTTAAAGCTTTAATTTCATCTGGTGAAGCTATACCCTTTGTTTCAATAGATAAACGTTTTGGAATATATTGTCCTAATTCTAATGAATATTTCTTGGGATCTTTAATAGATACACTTAATAATTCACCTTCTAAATCTTGTATCTTTAAAAGTATTTTTGTCATATTAAAAAAATGTGAACTTAATACACGTATTAGATTTGTTGTATCACCTTCAATCAAAGAATTCAATTTCTCTAAAATCTCTTTATATGCATCATAAACTGTTTGCATTTCATCAATATATGTTCTAGGAATACGAAGCATTATTGTATATAAAAATTGCACTTTTTCTTTTGACCTTTTATCTAAATCAGTATACCACTGTGGCACCGGTAATGTATCCTTTTTAGTTTCTGTATTTTTTTTAGTTGTATTAACTATACCTATTCCTCTAACTAAATTAGATGTGGTACTAGTTGCCGTGCTAGTTGTTGCATTCTTTTTAGTTGAACTAATGCGTTTTTCTTTTGCTTTTTCTTTCATTTTTTCATCCGCAAATTCAAATGCTTTATAATCCTTATCATCATCAACATAAGTTTTTAATTGTTCTAATAGTTTTTTTATTATTTCTCTAGTCATTTTCTTATCACCATCTAAAGTATCTACTATTTCATCAAATTGGTCTATAATGTCCTGATATAATTTATTGATAATTTTTAATTCATATTTGATATCATCTTTTTTATCATCTGACATTGTAATTACTTTTTGTAAATTATAATAAATTAATTCTAAATAATTAATTACTGTATCAAAATGTTTTAATTGAACTTCTTCTTCATCTAAAAGTTTAAAAATCTTAGTTGCATTTACAACTATTGCTTTTATTTTTTCAAATATTTCTTCATATTCTGAAAAAACTAAACTAGATATTCTTTCACTTTCAATATCATCTTTTAATTTTTCAATATCACTAAAAATACCTCTAGATAACTTATCTGCTTTTGTTGTTGCTGTTGTGGCTGTTGTTGCTGTTGTGGCTGTTGTTGTTGTTGTGGCTGTTGCTGCAACATCAGGATCTGTATTTTTATCATAATTAACTGTCATTTGTTGTAATAAATCTTTAACATAAGACTTTCCTAATTCTTCTTCATATTCTAAAACACCATAAAAATCACTAATTGATGTATTAAATGCTGATGCTAACTTAACAAAAAAATCTTTCAAATAATCTTTATTTAAAATTAAAGAATTTGCAAATGCTAATAAATTTGGTTTACCTGTAGGTATTGTTGCTTTAACTGTACCAGTTGTATCATCAAAACATTCATTCAATTTTTCATCTTTTATATTATTATTATATACAGTTATATCAATTTGTTCTATTTGAGTAAATTTATATGCAATAATATTTTTA
>Ga0315904_10002449_pt1 | contig 28740 bp, 43 predicted proteins | sample LakEriMetagenome_6_FD_203529 | JGI IMG/M metagenome (GOLD analysis project Ga0315904, IMG submission 203529) | Freshwater fungal communities from buoy surface, Lake Erie, Ohio, United States - Buoy 12 MA120 | ecosystem: Environmental > Aquatic > Freshwater > Lake | place: USA: Lake Erie, Ohio...
GAAGACTAAGGCTGCAGTCAAGTCTTACCTTCGTGCTGTATTGGCATCAGCAGTAACAATGGGACTAGCACTGGCTGCCGACCTTGCCCCAGAGTATGCAATTTTAATCGGCTCAGTAGCAGCACCACTGGCTAAGTGGGCTGATAAGACTGAAAAAGAGTACGGCTTAGGAGCCGAATAGATACCCCTAATCGGGCTTTAAACGCCCTTTAGAGACACTAAAACCCCCCGACCCAGTAGAGATACTAGGAAGGGGGGTCTTTTGTCGTTTATTCTCGTGTTTTAATCCTCTAGGTCTTCCCACTCTTGCATTAGAAGTTCTAGGTTTCTATTATGTCTTGCTGTTCGATATTCATCGATTAATGTTGTGATTAGGTATACAGTTAGGGTTCCTAAAGTAGAGCCATAAAATACAGCCCAAAATGTATTATTTACGATTTCTGACATAGTACTCCTTAGATATATAATTAATTATATATTATATTATAGACCCCTTCGGGGTCTTATTATATATTATATTAATATCAATTATACACATAGGTACCAATCTATGGAAGTCACATCCGACTTCCATCTAACCCTATACCTGTGTATAATTCATCTAATGTCAATACAACTTGAAGAATATACATTACCAGAACATATATCCTACAGTGCTTTCAGCACTTATCTAACCTGTGGATATCAATACTATCTTGGTAGATTGCTGGAGAAAAAAGAAGAGCCATCTGTTTGGTCAGTTGGCGGTTCAGCATTCCACCTTGCTTGCGAAACCTATGATAGGGATAACCTATGATAAATGACATCGATAATTTATGGACAGAATCTTGGAATGCCTGTAAAGGCGATATTGACCTAACCAATGCTCGCATAGGTGGTAAGGCTACTAAACTTAATCCAAATAAGGAAGACGTCAAATTTTGGCAAACCGCAGGTCCTTTATGGGTTAGTGAGTATATTTCTTGGCGCAAGGCTAACCCTGATTGGAAGATTTGGATTACTCCCGACGGAAGACCTGCTATAGAATTAGAGTTAATGCCCGTAGTGGCTGATGTACCCATCAAAATGGTTATAGATAGAATTTTTGATGTTAATGGTCAGTTAGTGATAGTTGACTTAAAAACATCAAAAAGTACTCCTACAAGTACTCTGCAACTTGGCTTTTATAAAGTAGGATTAGAAGTTACTTTTGGTCAAGCAGTTTATGAGCAAACTATATGGGGTAATTATTATATGTCTCGTGCTAGTAACATAGCAGAGATGGTTGACCTGTCGGACTATACTTATGACAAGATGGAGTTTTTGGTAAAAGGATTTGATAAGGCACGTAAAGCAGGAATATTCTTGCCCAACACAAACTCTTGTCAATACATGTGCGGACTTACCGCTCATTGTCAGTTCTCGACAAAGAAAGAAGGATGAAATGGCAGAAGACTGGAAACTACAAGTATCATACAAAACTGGCACTGGCGATTTAATTAACGTCAGAGCAAATACAGCAGACGAACTTAGTGTATTGCTTGAGGGCATTGGTGACTTTGCTACTCAAATTGCAGCAGTACAAAAGTTGGTGGTGGGAGCATCGACAACCGCCCCTTTATCGACGCCAAGTTCCACGCCAAGCACAGAGCCTCGACGCTCCTCAACACCACCCCAGGCAGTGGCTCCATCCGCTACATCAGCACCAACATGTCAGCACGGAGCGAGGAAGTACAAGTCGGGAATCTCCAGCAAGACGGGGAATCCTTACGCAATGTGGGTCTGTCCAATGCCACAGGGCGCAGACCAATGCAAGCCAGTAAATTAACAGAAGAACAATTTCCGTTTTAACAATTAGGTAGGGGAAGAAATGCGTACACTTGTCAGGTCTGTGGGTAAAGCATCTATCGGGGGCGAACCCCTACCTTCTTGTTTTAAATCATTCGAAGCGTCCAAGATTATCATACGGCGTTCAGAAGTTTCAATGTTTGCGGGTGCTCCTGGAGCAGGTAAATCAACACTTGCTCTAGCGATTGCCCTGAAGACTAATGTTCCAACTCTTTACATATCCGCTGATACCAATGCTCACACTATGGCTATGCGTCTAGCGTCAATGATATCAGGTAAGAACCAAACAGATGTCGAACAGAAACTTAATACTGATGTTGGATGGACTAAAGCAATCCTCCAAAAAGGGAGCCATATAGTCTGGTCCTTCGAATCATCACCAACATTACAAGACATTGATGAAGAAGTGCAAGCCTTTGAAGAGTTGTGGGGTTGTCCTCCAACATTAATAGTTTTGGATAACTTAATGGATGTAGCCACTGATGGTGGCGAAGAGTTTGCCTCAATGAGGGCAATTATGAAGGAGTTGAAATATCTTGCCAGAGCCACTAATGCTGCGATTATGGTACTACATCATACTTCTGAAGCAGTTCCTGGGAATCCTTGTCAGCCAAGAAGCGCAATACAAGGTAAGGTCTCGCAACTTCCTGCTCTCATATGTACACTCGGTACGGTGGGCACATCGCTTGGCGTGGCGTCAGTCAAAAATCGTTACGGTAGAGCAGATGCTGGAGGAACTCTTATGACTTGGTTAGCATTTAATCCAGAGTATATGTATGTAGAAGACATTCCAGAAAATTCATGACAACTAGAAAAAGCCATAAGGCTAGAGGAGCAAATTTTGAAACCGACCTACGAGATTATTTTAGACGAATTGGACTTGATAGTGAGAGACTTGCAAGAACAGGTGCTAGAGATGAGGGAGATGTTGTTGTCCGCAAAGACTTCCTCGGGCACATTGGGGTCATCGAAGCCAAAGCCCCAGGTCAATCAGGTCGCATTGACTTATCTGGTTGGACCAAAGAGGCTCAGGTTGAAGCAACGCATTATGCAGAGGCAAGAAGCATTAAAAGAACATCCATCTTACCTGCGGTTATTATCAAAGCACGAGGAAAGAAAATAGAAGATTCTTATTTAGTGTTAAGGTTAGGCGATGTATTTGACGGATGACTTACCAGATATAGTTGAAGTCTTGAAGCACTACGGTGCGACAATGAACAGAACTACGGGACAAGTAAATATTAAGTGTCCATTTCATGACGACACTCACAGTTCGGCTAGTTTTAATACTAGAGAAAATATATTTAATTGTTTTGCTTGTGGTATGCAGGGTAATAGTTTACAAATTATAGCAAGAAAAGAGGGGGTGGATATTCGTGAAGCAAGGTCATTCGCAGAAGGAATTGCTGGGCTTAGCGGCAACCAAGTACGCAGCAAACATTTATCAGGCAGAAGATTACCTAGCAAGCAGGGGAATAACAAGGGAAGCAGCACGGCTGGCTCGATTCGGCGTAGTAGAGGAGCCTGAAGTTGGACATGAAGCATTCAAAGGACGATTATCCATACCGTATATTACCAAGACTGGTGTTGTCGATTTGCGTTTTCGTAGCCTTCATCCTGCTGTTGAACCTAAGTACATGGGAATGACAGGCATGGAAACCAAAATGTATAACGTATTAGATATCGATAGAGCGGGGGACTGGATTGGAATATGTGAAGGTGAGTTGGATACTATTACTTTGTCTGCCTGTGTTGGTATACCTTGCATTGGCGTTCCTGGTGCTAACTCTTGGAAGAAACACTACACTAGATTACTTGCCGACTTTGAGAGAGTTTTTGTATTTGCAGATGGGGACCAACCAGGAAAAGAATTTGCTGCTAGTCTCGCCCGTGAGTTGCCAGTCACAGTCGTGCAAATGCCAGACGAAGAAGACGTCAACTCTTGCTACGTCAAGTACGGCTCCCAGTATATTCGAGAAAGAATGGGACTAAATGAAATTTAAGAAAATACCTAATTGCAAAATATGTGGTCAGCAATTTGATAATATATTTGAAGCAACTGACCATTTATTAGATGATTTAGGAGAGGAACCATTTGACCCTAAATTAATATTACCTAATGGATACACCCTAATGATAGGGTCTTTACTTAGATGTATATATTATTATGCGTCCAAGCCAAGTGAGGTTAAAAGTATTGTTCAATCTACTTACGCTACTCTTTATGCAGCAGAAAAAAATCCTGGACAAATGAAACACTTTATTGAAGATATGGTGGTTCATGAACATATGATAAATTTTGAAGATGATTTAGCCAGATTCTTAGAAGAAGAGACCAATAATAATGAAGAAGATGGAGAGTGATGAAGTATGGCAGATTATAACCCACTTGGAAAATCAAGGTTTCCATATAACCAAGAAGCAGATGGAGGGGAAGTCATTAATATTAACAATAACGGTGCCTCTTTTGAGTCAGCAGTTGCAAAAACCTTCCAAGAATTAGTAGATTTACTTTTATCTAAACATAAAGATTACGGACCAAAGAATATTTCGGATGCGCCAGGCGGTGCACTCAATGGACTTAGGGTTCGTATGCATGACAAATTGGCACGCATAAATAATTTATATGGCAGTGCCTTGCAACCAGAGCATGAATCTCTTGAGGATTCATTTAAGGATATGGCTAACTATGCAGTCATTGGATTGCTAGTACTGAGAGGAGAATGGGACAGATGAAAATATTTGGACCTTATAAAGGCAGTAAGCAAAATGGTGGTCGCCCAATCTACGTTATCAAACGCAAGAAAAAAGATGGCACCACTGAAACTACATCTACCAATAAAGCCCGCTTAGATTATAAGAAGGCTACTGGTAAGAAGTTAAAACGCAATCAAGAAGTAGACCATATTGATAATAAGGGTCGCAAGGGTAATGATAAAATATCTAACCTAAGAGTTCTGTCCAAAAAGAAAAATGTAGGCTTAGAGAATAAGAGAAGAGCCAAAAAGAAATGAAAATCATAGTCTGTGTGTCAGACCTTCAAGTCCCATATCACGACAGAAAAGCAGTCTCCGTACTATCTCGCTTTATCAAATCTTACAAACCTGATGAAGTAGTATCGGTTGGAGATGAAATGGATATGCAGACTATATCAAAATGGAGTAAAGGGACTGAGTTAGAGCACGAAAAATCCATTGGTCAAGATAGAGATGAAACATATCGTGTGCTTGAATCATTAAAAATTAAACACATGATTCGCTCTAACCATACCGATAGATTATTTAATACAATTAAAATGAGAGCGCCAGGACTTGCTGGCTTGCCTGAATTAGAGTTAAAAAACTTTCTTAAGTTAGATAACTTGGGTATTAAGTACCATGAGAAACCATATGAACTAGCACCCAACTGGTTGCTTTTACATGGTGATGAGGGCAACGTACAACCTACTGCTGGCGCTACTGCACTTGGATTAGCCAAACGTGCTGGTATGTCCGTAGTCTGCGGTCATACGCACCGTATGGGCTTGACACATTACACTCAGTCATACTTTGGCGGACATCCCAAAACTATTTGGGGATTAGAAGTTGGTTGCTTGATGGACTTCAAATTTGCTAAATATATTCGTGGTGGATTATTCACATGGCATAAAGGTTTTGGAGTGTTATATGTAGATGGTACTAAGGTGGTACCACATCTTGTTCCAGTTAATATGGATGGTTCGTTTGTATTTGATGGGAAACTTTGGAAGTGAACTGGGAAGAAATTAAAAAGTGGGATTACATAGTAGTTGCCGTATCATCTGAGTACCATAAAAAATATGATATGGTTGAACTTGATGATATCAAGCAATCACTCTATCAATGGTTCGTTGAGCATCCTAATAAGTTAAAAGAATGGGAATCAATAGGTGAGAAAGATGCAAAGAATTTAATCTATCGCTCATTACGTAATCAAGCACTGGACTATTGTCAACGCTGGAAAGCAAAGTCATTAGGCTATGAAACTTCTGATGTATTCTATTATGATGCTGTAATGATTGAGGCTTTATTGCCAGCAGTTATTCGTGGCGAAATAGGTATAACCCAAAAACTAAATCTCGCTGGTCCAGGCAAGCCACCTGCTCCTGCAGAGGGTGGAAATATGATGGTAATGATGATTGAAATAGACAAGGCGTATAATAAACTTAATACAGAGGATAGGACTGTATTATTTTATAAATACGCCGAGTCTTTTGATTACAACACCATCGCAACCGAGATGAATTTGGGTAGCGAAGATGCTGCTCGCATGCGTCACAATCGTGCCGTTAAAAAATTAATTACAAGAGTTGGTGGGTTCAAACCTTGGTTAGACAAAGACATTGAAGAAAATATTCCAGATGCCGTAGACGAGAATCCAACCATAGAACCAAACCAAGATAGTGACGATAGGGTAAACAATAGGACGGAAAATGATTAAAATTTTCTGAATCAGATTGGGTACTCCTGTTCCATATAATTCTTATACGCTTCCCCAGCCCTATCAAACTCCATATTTTTAACTCTCTTGTAGTTGATTAACTGTGCTGGTGTGATGAGGTGCCCCTTAGATTGATTAGGCGGTTGCTTATTCTCAATAGGTTTACCACATTCCCTGACCACATCGACTAAATGGTCTATTGGCGTAATAATTACATTGTTATCAAGTACAAAAGCCCAATGAGTAGCCTTACTTACAGCAAGTCCTGAAGGTTGCCACTGCCCACTTCCTTGATAGAAACAAGACTCCTCTATAAATATATTACCTGTTTCTATCCAGCGTCTATCTGTTTTAACCTCTACTGTATCTATATGCAACAGGTCAGCAAGTTTACTTTCTCCTAGTTCACCTGCTCGCAAATCCAAGTCCCAGTTAGAGTTTTTCATCATCCTCCTTTAGTTGTTTTGCATTATTATTTATTATTTTTATTGAATGCATGATACTAGCAATTAATTCTTCTCTTAGTTGTGCATCTTCTTTTGATTCCTGCATTTATCCCCCTGTCGAGTAGAAACCAGTTCCATTAAATTTAACTGGTGGTGCATGGTACACCCTTTTCATGTCTGTATTACAGTTGTCACATTTTGGCACAACTTCTTCCTCTGTCATACTACGTTCAATAGTTATCATCTCATTGCCGAATGGGCACAGGTAGTCATATGATGCCACTAGTACCATCCATTTTTCTGCCAAAATTTCCATGCTTGGCATGGCGTTGAATACCGATAAACTATATAATCAAGTCCTCGGTCAATTTGCTCGACTGGGTTTGTGTCGGGCGAAAGCCCGAGAATTTGCGGGATACCGCCAGCGTGTAATGCTTTACCTTTTTGATACACAGGTTGCTTATTATAAGCCTCATGTCTCCAATTAGATTCTTTTGTCCACAGTTTGTCCAAGCATAACCATTGATTATGGTGCCACGCTAATAGCGAATCTCTAGCATAGGCTTTACTATCAGCAATACTCCACACATGGGGTTGTGGTAATGTTTCTACTCTCGATACTCCAGCAAGAGAAAATATTCCTATAAATAATAGTAATAATTTTTTCATGGTTCACCGCCTTATCAGGTCTTTAGTTAGACTGTATAATTTGTACGCTTGGTAAGAAGCGCTACTCCTAGATGCGCTAGGTTTTATCCCAGCGGATGCCAATCTCTCAGCAGCCATAGTTCCACCCCATATTCCAAATGGTAAATTACCCCAACCAGTTTTACCTGATGGCATCTTTTCCATTTTCATACCCTCTGCTAAACATGCTTCTTTAACAGGACAGGTAGCACATAATTGTAGCGCATAGTTTATCTGAGATGCAACTCTTTTGACGTTTTCAGGATTACTTCTGCCCGCTGGTATTTCAGGAAACCACCAATCAGGATTAGCATCACCAGTGCAATTACCATTAATCACTCTTCATCCTCCCACATCCTGTCAGGTAATCCAGTATCATTTTCATCTACATCATCCTCTGTTCCGTTTAAGGCGTAATCATCACCTTGTAAATACATTGGTTCACCCATTAATAACTCCCATCCTTATGAGATATCCAACCACATCTATCGCACTTAACCTTGCTATCCATTGTTTGACTATCACCACTCATAACGCAACCGCATATCCAGCATTTGCCATAAGCCATAGTCCATCCCCCTTAGTGTATTAATTTAATACAGTTAGTTATGTATGCCGTAATCCCATGCAATTCTACGCACAGCATTTGTTAGTTCTAATTGCAAGGCTTTGATTTCCTCATCACCTATATCGCCAACATCCATCTTTCTAACTTTTGCTTCCCACAATACTTCATCCATAGATTCCATTATCTATTCCCTTCCGTTATACAATCAAGTACATATTCGAACTCAGGGCGGTCTGCCTCTTTGGGAACTTTATTATCATCCCAAAACATCCGATATCCATCATTTGAATCCCAGTGAAGTCTACCTGTGTATTCTCCATTAATGGCACCAGTATGCAATCTAATATATTTAGTCCAACCAGTTGTAGATATGCCACTTGATTGAACCATATACTTGTTTAATATTTCTTCTTTCGTAACTTCTTTATCCATCTACGCTTACCCCCATACTGATTAACCTAGAATCTATTACCATACTCGTAGTGTCATAACTTTCGGCACCTTCACCATCTACGCCTTCTTCCCATACTGATGCTCCTTTGTATGTGATATAAGAGCCATCCCCATATAGACTCATGAGCAATGCGCCAGCAGCGTAATCATAAACCTCTGCTATCACATCACCACTTGGGTGGTGTACTTTTAACTTCATGCTATCCTCCCTGTATTAATTTAATACACTATTGCAAATCTTGCAACAGTAGCCGTGCTCTAGCAATTATAGCATCATCTCTTTCATCATGCAAATTAGCAATAGAGATTAACTCTATAATTGTTTTTCTGACTTCCTCCTTAGAAGCCAAAGTCATATTGTCCATCATATGCTCCTATCGTTTGTTTGTGTCGGGCTGACGCATCCCTCTCGGGAGACCAGCATAGGCAACCATCATTAACTATCATACTGCAATCAAAACATGAGCCACAGTTTTCACAGTAATAAGGATTGTCATCTTCGGTAATATCATTAGCACACATCATGCAGGAATACTCAGTGCTGGTATCTGTATAGTCATAGTGCTTGAAGTATTTAGACCAAGTATCTGCTTTGTACCCATCATTAGACCACCAGTTGCCAGCATTATCCCAATGACCTAAATCCTCATTGATGATATAGCAATCATACTCAGCAACAGGGTCAAGGGTAAACACTGCAATCTTGCTACCACTAGCCCAACCCTCAATCATGCGATACAGATTAGTATTATCTAAGGCGGTAATGCCACCCATAGAAGGCAAGATATCCTCTGCAAAGATGCGTGTATCACTACGCATATCATTGGCAGGTATATCTACAGGAAGTATGCCATTGTGCGCTAGATAAGTAAGGTCGCTACCACCCACTTTGAATGGATGACAGTTTTCGTCATTCTTTACACCATGCGTAGCAAATCTAGCATGATACATAGCATAACTATTTGGATACTTCTTACGCACTTCCAAGAACTCTTTAATCATTTTCTTGGATGACATACCTTTGCCAGTAATGATTTTATTACCAGCAATTACAGCATAGCCAAAGCCATGCGGATTATTGCAAGAAGCATTTTCTAAGTCCTTCTTGCGTGGCGTACTATTCGGAGACGACACTACTAATAGACACATTTTGACCCCTTTCGATTTGGTTGATACTCGGTAAGTGTAATTCTATTCTATCATACAATGACGGATACATTGCACGATTATCCTCTATGTATTGTCTAAGTCTTGCACAAGACAATGCACCATTTCTTACTTCTTGAACACTCATCACTCTAGTATATTCGACACTGGCATGTGCCAAATCAATAGCAGACTTGATGAATCTCGGATTAAGACTACCTCTAAAGATACGCATCTCTAGTGTATTCCTGTTGTTAGTATTGACAGCAGAGTATCGGTCTGAACCATGTCGGTCAAACTTACCCTTAAATGATTTCTGCCCAGTATCTCGGTCATAGATGTCATCAAACTTAGCCCAATGACTAGATGACCTGCCAGCAAGCAACTCATAGAATTGCTTATTGTTATACACTAATTGCAGGAATCGGTGTTGGTGTGAACCACCATTAAAACCATTACGAGATATATGCACATGAAGCCCACAGGTTTTAGTGCCCCAAGCCATCATGCCGTAATTAGATTTTAATTTGGTAATAGTATCCCATAATTCCTCAGCATCATTCATGAAATAACTATGGGACATTGGATGAGATACTATCTCAAAGCCACACTCTAGTGAGCCGTCAGACTTGAGGTATGCTAAATTAAAATCCTCTAGTCGGTGGGCATACTCGGCTGCTTCTCTGCGGTATCCATAATCCTCACCACGCACCTCGGTCTCGACCTCTATACCAAAGTATAGTCTAGTCTGCTCATCCTCGGAACTGTGGAATATAGGGTCAGGTCGGTATGAATAATCGTGAATTAATCTGCCGTCATCCTCATCATCATGGTTGGCATCACAGCCACCATCATAATAAGCATCACATCCTTCACAGTAATACACATTATTCTCAAAGCATGACTCGCAATATCTATCGCTAGTATTCTCTGCGCTATAACTACTTCCAGAGTAATACTCACTGCAACTATCACAGAAAAATGCTTTGAAGTCTGTACATGGTTGGCACCAGTTTTGACTGCCATTTACCATGTAATACTCCTCATTGATGTGTCCAATGCCATCGCATCTTTGGCACATCACTGAACAGTTTTCACAGGTGGGTTCACCTGTATCAGTTTCGATAACTGTACTGCTGTCCAACTCAAGGTCGCAGACAGTACATTTGTACTTTATCTCAACCTCGTCAACAGTTTCCATACTCTATCCTTTCGAACTATTTGCCGTATTAATTTAATACAGCAATTTACTGACTTACAAAGACTAGTCTATACTAATTGTTTAGACTTGTCAATTTTCTGCTGGACACTATCAAGAATGATATTCACAATCTTGTCCCGCAGAATATCTGCATACTTGGCACGAGCCTCAAATCCCTGCCTTGTATTATTGATAGAGAATTGCCGTAAAGACTCCCTCACAGTTTCTAGTTCATCCCTAGTAAGCGTGAGGATAATCTCGTTGGCATAATCTACCTCTCTACTTGACACTTAACTCACGCACTTTGCGAGTCAGTTTAGCATTTTTAATTGCGGTAGTAATTACTAGCGTGGTGCTAGTAGTCAGCGCAATAATAATTGCTATTGTATCTGTTATCTCTATGTACATATACAACCTTTCGTTAGTTAAGTGTATTAATTTAATACACTAAGTTGAGCAGTTTAACCACTCTTACTCAGGAGTGCTACTTTGGTCATATTTTAAGACCCACCATTTCGCCTTTTGGGTCTTGCGCCCACCGCAGGAATTGAACCTGCACCAAGATGCACCAGCGTGGGCTATCCAGTTGCTATTCGTAGTCCGAGTCCGAAGCAACATCCTCAAGCAAATCATCAATGTCGGTCATGTCTACTTGGAATATATCCTCAGTAGCCATAATCTCGGCTATCTCCTGCTCGGTCATGAAGTCTAGTGCTATGTCATCAGGACTCATACTAACCCCATAGCCCGCAGATAGTCATAATTCGGCTTATTGCGATTTGCTTGCTCTTGCTTGTTGCGCTCTATCTCATCATGAAGCAGTTGCTTAGTTAGTTCAGCAACCTCATCAATAGAGTTGATTAACTCTGCTGTGTTCATGACCTATCCTTTCATCTAGCAGGTGTATTAATTTAATACACTCTGTAATCGGTAATTAACCTCATAAGATAATCTTACTCTCTTATGCCATGAAGTCAAGCATATCCAGCATTTAATCTGTATTAATTTAATACAGTTAAACACTGGCTTTAACCTCATAGGACAACAATACTCTCATATCCCAAGAAGTCAAGGATATTCGGGTTTTAATCTGTATTAATTTAATACACCTATCAGCCCGCAAACTACACACCATCAAGCATCCAGCCCGCCATCCCGCATCCAGCCCGCATCCGCCAAAAGTTTGTGTTGGCGAATTTTTTTGGTCTTTTGGATTACACCCCCATACTTAGGGAAAGTTTGTGTTGGTTTTTGGTTTTTCCCCCCGAGGTCGGGCGTGTCGTTTGGGCAAAAAAAATATCCCGCCATTTCTGGCGGGATACTCTTTGGCTTTGGCTTAGGCTTTTGCCTTTGGCTTTAGTCCTGAATTGATAGCGATTACCCTTAACAATTCGGCAAGGGTGGCAAGGGTTTGCAAGTCTGTTGTCTTAAGGCTTTGCACTGAGCCTTGACCCTTGTAGGCGTTGATATCGGATAAAGTCTTGATGAAGATATTCTCAAGACTTGCTGGCGCTGGCGTTGATTTGGCATTTTTACGGGTGCGGGTTTCATCAAGGGTTGGTGTGTTTTTGACTAGTTCCGCATAATCGTTCATGCCTTCCAATTCGGTGGCAACATTTTCTTTGCCCACTGAGGTTTGGAATCTTTGCGCCATTTTTAGCAGTTCGCTAATTGGTTGAGATTTTGCGCCTGCAACTGTGTCCAGTATTTCTTGCATGGTTATGAAATACTGAACATGCGCTTTGCGAATTGTTGGTGCTGTTCCGCCTGCCTTCTCAATGCTGGCTTGGATATCCCTAACGCTTGAGGTGTTTGCCTTTAGGCGTTTTACACATAGGGAGATGAAGGCTTGCTCACCTTCCAAATTAACTAGTTTGGAATAAGCATCTACAACTACATTTGAGATTGTTGCTGAGGCTTTTGGTGCTTTTGCTTTTGTTGCTGTTTTCATTTTGGTTTTACCTTTCGGACTTTAACTGTATTAATTTAATACAGTTCGTGAGTTTTTCTCACTGACTTAATTCTCTCATTTTTCGAGGATTAATCAAGTACATTTGGAAAGTTCTCACATATTGAGATGTTAGGTGCATCACACCATTTACTCGAACACCTGTTCGAATTGGTGCAGATAGAATCTCTAACTAGACACGCCCGAGTGCGTTGCTCAGGTTTCTCTCAGGATTTTCTCAGGCGAAAAACGCCTATTAATAATAAATTGTCTTTAGTCATTTAGTTTGTGTTGGGCTTTTAATTCAATAATATGCCTTTAGTCATTTAGATTTTGTTTTTAGTTATACCCCCTGAATATCGTTTAGTAGTTAGTCTCATCACTACTATTAGCCTTATCACTCAGCCACCCAAAGCCAACATGTACAATAGGATAGAGTGTGATTTTGACCCAGGATTGATTAACTGAGGCTCGGTGTTATACTGTACTATCCCATTAAAAATTTCTGTTATATAATAGGGGGGATATATATAATATACGCTCAGAATGAGCGTAATATTTACCTATCTGTTCGGTTTTAGTACTTTGAACAGGTTATCTATAGTATATATATAATATACGGAGTCGCTCCGTTTAAGACTCCGCTCCTCCTATATATAATATTATAATTTATAATTATATTGGGGATAGTCTGCCCGTTTATGGGTACCGTTAAATAAGCGTTATTGGGGGCAATCTTGGGTCGTAAGCCAGGGGTACAAAACATCCCTAAGGATGCCGCCCAAAAGCAAGTCTTAGAATTACTAGCCCAAGGCTCTACCGTAGTAGATGCCATGAAGGCTGTAGGGCGTAACGATGTTACCTTCCGCCAATGGTCTATGGCAGACCCTGACTTTAAGGATAAAGCCGACAAGGCTCGCCTATCTGGCAAAGGTGTCAAATCAGACTTAGCCAATCTTAAGGATATAACCTTTGAGGATTTCTCAGAGCAATTCCTAGAGACTAAACTTTTCGACCATCACCTATCATGGATAGATTTAATTGAGGGTAAAGAACCAAGGTTCCTACATCCTGCTATGACCTATGAGAAGGCTGCTACCAATCGTGTACTTATTAACGTACCGCCAGAGCATGCTAAGTCAACAGTACTTACTATCAACTACGTTACCTACCGTTTAGCGGTAGACCCTAACGTTAGAATCATTATTGTGTCAAAGACGCAAGGTATGGCACGTAAGTTCCTATCTGCGATTAAGACAAGATTAAGTCATCCTAACTGGACCAAACTCCAGGTGTCCTTCGGACCTAACGGTGGCTACAAAGCAGATTCACCAACCTGGTCTGCTGATATGATTTACTTGGGTGCAGGACGTGACTCAGGTGAGAAAGACCCTACGGTACAGGCTTTAGGATTCGGTTCGCAAATCTACGGTGCTAGAGCGGACTTGATTATCCTAGACGATGTGGTGATGAATGCAAACGCCCATGAGTGGGAGAAGCAAATTGAATGGCTTCAAAAAGAAGTCATCACCCGTTTGGGACGGCACGGAAAACTACTTATAGTAGGAACCCGTGTCGCCCCTATAGATTTATATAAGATGATTCGAGATGGCGACCAATGGACAGGTGGCAAATCTCCATTCACATATATGGCTATGCCATCAGTATTAGAATTTGATGAGAACCCAAAGAATTGGAAAACACTCTGGCCTTGGACAGACAGAGCAGAAGGCGAACAAGATGAACCTAACGAGCAAGGGCTATATCCCAAGTGGGACGGACCCTCGTTATTTACTCGAAGGTCTGAGGTTGCTCCGTCAGTCTGGGCTATGGTCTACCAACAAGAAGACGTCCAATCCGACTCTATCTTCTCGCCAACAATTGTTGCAGGATGTGTTAACGGTATGCGAAAGCGTGGACCGCTTAGAAAAGACACGGCGGGACATCCCAAGAACATAGATTCAACCTATACCATTATTGGCTTTGACCCTGCGGTAACGGGACGTTCTGCTTTCGTAGCAGTATCTTATAATCGTGCAGATGGAAAAATTTACGTTTTGGATTGCGTCAATATGGTTGACCCTTCCCCACAGAAGGAAAACGCTCTTATTAAAGAGTGGGTGGAAAGATTTAAGCCACAAGAGTTTAGGGTTGAAATTAACGCCCACCAGAAGTACTATGCTATGGATACAGAGTTGCGTGATTACCTAGCATCCTATGGATGTCAACTTAACTCACACTTTACTGGCAAAAACAAATGGGATGTTGGATTTGGTGTAGCATCTATGGCAAGCCTTTTCGGCTCAGCCAGGGATGGTAGATTCCAAGATAACAACCTAATAGAGTTACCTTCTAATGAAGGCTCTGAGGGTCTTAAGTCTTTAGTACAGCAACTTATTATTTGGAAGCCTGATACTAAGAACCCTACCGACTGTGTAATGGCCTTATGGTTTGCCGTTATCCGTTGTAGAGAACTTATGCAAACATCAAGCAGGATTGGTCAATACCAGAATAACAGATGGGCTACTAGGGCGCAAAAGTCCAATAGAGGTTCACTTAATTTAGACGAAGCCTTTGCAGAGCAATGGCAAGAAACTTACGGATAGGAAACTAATGGCATTAACAATTGAACAGATATCGGCACGAGTACAATCGTTACGTTATCGAAACAGCGAAAGAGATGCCCGTAATCTTGACGTTCTTGCTGTTCGTAAAGGAAAAATTTCCGAAGTCTATCCTGACTTCTTTCCAGATGGTGTAGATGCCAATGTCGTTGCAAATTTTATTGATATCGTTGCCAGGGACCTTTCAGAGGTTATGGCACCTCTTCCTGCGGTTAACTGCTCAGCCGCTAATCAGGTCAGTGACCGTGCTCGTACTTTTGCCGATAAGCGTACTCGTATTGCTAGTAATTATTTTTCACACTCAGACCTCTCGGTCCAAATGTACTCAGGAGCAGACTGGTATATAACCTACGGTTTCGTTCCATTTATTGTAGAGTTAGATGATGAAGCAAAACTTCCTCGCATCCGTATAGAAAATCCAATTGGTGCGTACCCAGAGTTTGACCGCTATGGACGATGCGTTGCGTTTGCAAAACGTTACACAATGACACTTGGCGAGTTAGTAGCACAATTCCCAGAGTATGATAACATACTACTTGGCGGAATGGGATATAAGCAAGACCTAAATGGTCAAGTAGAAATTATCCGTTACTACGATAAAGACCAATCAGTTGTATATGTTCCAGCAAAAGATAATTTAATTTTATCACAAGCCAAGAATCCTCTTGGTAAGATGATGATAGTTGTAGCACGTAAACCATCTATCGATGGTGACCTACGTGGACAGTTTGATGATGTACTTGGAATTCAATTACTCCGCAACCGTTTCGCCTTATTGGCAATGGAAGCAGCGGAGAAATCAGTACAGGCACCAATTGTACTTCCACAAGATGTACAAGAACTCCAGTTGGGTGGCGATGCGGTTATCCGTACTGCCAACCCAGCGGGTGTTCGACGTGTAGAACTTACACTGCCACAAGGTGCATTTACAGAACAAACATTACTTAATCAAGAACTTAGAGTTGGTGCTCGTTATCCAGAATCACGTACTGGTAACATTGATGCATCTATTGTTACTGGTCAAGGTGTACAGGCTCTTATGGGAGCATTTGATACCCAAGTTAAATCAGCCCAAGCAATTTTTGCTGCTGCACTTCGTGATGTTATTAGTATCTGTTTTGAAATTGATGAAACAATCTTTTCAGAAGAAAAAACAATTCGTGGTGTAGATTCAGGCTCACCATATGAAATTACATATAAACCAACTAAAGACATTAAAGGTGATTATTCAGCCGATGTTCGTTATGGAATGTTGGCAGGACTTAACCCAGCCCAAGGTCTTATCTTTATGCTACAGGCTCTTGGAGGCAAGTTAATCTCTAAAGACATGGCTATGCGTGAGTTACCATTTACAGTTAACGTAACACAAGAACTTGAAAAGATTGAAATTGAGGATATGCGTACAGCGTTACTCAGTGGTATCACAGCAATGGCTCAGGCTATTCCAGCGATGGCGACACAGGGACAAGACCCATCAGATATGGTAAATAAAATTGCTGCGGTTATCAAGGCTCGCCAAAAGGGACAAGCATTAGAAGATGCTATTGAGGCCACCTTTGCACCGCAACAACAGGTTCCTCCTGCTGGCGCTTCTAATCCTATGGTTGAGCAAACGTCCCCTGCTCCCTCTGGTGCCCCAGTAGGAGGCCCTTCTCAAGGCCAACCAGTTGAGTTACCTCAGCAACAAGCCCCAGATATTCAATCAATTCTTACAAGTTTAACAGCAGGTGGCAAAGGAAACGCAAGAGTAGTAACTAGAAGTTAATTAGGTAGGGGACATGACAACAATAATTGGATTAGAGCACAAAGACCGTTGCTTCATAGTTGCTGATAGCCAAACTACTGATGCTGATGGTAGAATTTATTCTCATCCAGAGGTTAAAAAGATTTCAGAAAATGGAATGTTTTTAATTGCTGGTTCTGGCGAAACATTACCTTGCGATATAGCACAACATATTTGGGAGCCACCAACTCCTACTAAGCAAGACAAAGAAGATTTATATCATTTTATGATTGCGAAGGCAATGCCATCTCTACGCAAGTGTATGACAGAAAATGGCTACAACTTTGATGAAGATACTAAAGAAAATAGATTTCAATTTATTATGGCTGTTGGTGGAGAGATATTTGATGTCGACCAAGAGTTATCAATAAGCAAATCCGCAGATGGTGTATACGCTGCAGGCTCTGGTGCAACATACGCACTAGGTGCTTTATACGCTGGAGCAGATGCATACCAAGCAATGGAGATTGCATCTAAACTTACAGCATTTACAGCAGGCCCATATATATCAAAAGAACAACCTAGAAAAATTAAGTAGGAGGAATAATGGCTGAAAATCGTGGAGGCTTTCGCCCTACAGCACCGCAAAATAATCCAGCAAATGTTTCCGCTACTGGTGGAGCAGGACAGTCTGGAACACAACCTGCACGTTATATTCCAGGTATGGGGTATGGTAAAGGCCAAGAAACAATGAACCAACAAATGGCTGCGCCAATGGCTGGTCCAAATAAACCAAAAGGTTCAACTCCTAATCCTCTTATTGCTGGACTTAGTCCTATTACTCCTTTAACTGCCCCTACAGAACGTCCAGAAGAGCCAGTAACTGCTGGTATGGACTTTGGTCCAGGTGTTGGTAGCGAGGCACTTAATCTTCCTCGTGAGCGTTCACTATCTGAAATCCTTGCATCAATGATTGACATTGACCCAACTGGAGAAGTACAAGACCTTTATAACTTTGTATTATCACGAGGTCTTTAATGGCCGAGAAGGACAAACCATTAGTTAAAATTGCTGAGGCCTCTCCTGGCTTAGCAACTGCAACAGCGCAAAAGAACTTACCTAAAAATGAGGTTAATCAACTTACTGCATTAGTTCAATTGCGTGGTATCCATAATGAACTTACTTCGCTATCACAAGGTGATGCTTACAGGAAGTTTCAAAGCATGGATAAAACTACCCGTGATGCTTTGGTATCAATGTTTAATCCTAAGTATTCAAAAGAAGATAAAGGATTTTTTGGAAATATTTTAAGTTCCATAAAAAGTTCAGTTTATTATGGCGGTGGAACAACTGTAGATTTAGCAAAAAACCTTGCATCTTTTAGCCCAATGGGTGGACTTGCTGCAGTTACCGAAGCAGTTAAAGGTGGAATTGTTGGATTAGGCAAAGAACTTGCAGAGACTGAGGCTGGGAAAAAAGTAGTTACTCCTGTAGAAAAAGGATTAGAACTTTTAGTACGTCCTCAGGAGAAACTTGTTAAGCAACCTTACATGGCTGCAGCCTTAGAGACTGACGGACTTGCTAGAATTGCTGCATCTGGTAAATACGTATTAGAAGGATTTAAAGAGTTATTACCTGGTGGTGAGGACGCACTTCCAACTGATAACTCAACATCATGGAAGAAATACTGGGAACAAGCATCTGACCCAACTAGAGTGTTTGATGAAAAAGCAGTATCTGAGTTCAATAAAGACTTAACTCCTGCCGCTTCTTTTGTTGGAAGACTTCTTGCATCTAAACAAGATTTAATAGAAAATTATGAATTATACCAAGATAATCCTGGTGTTATAGATTTAATCAATCGCTACGTAAGTGGTGAAGAAGCAGCAGTAATTGAAGTTGCAAATGCTGTCGCTAGATTTGAAAAATCTAAAATCAGCCCAGGTAGAGATGCTGCTCGTGCACTAATTAGTTTGCTCCCACACGAGTATGAAAAAGCAGTGCTAGGTGACGGTAAAGCAAAAGCATTATTTAATGTTATTTCAGGTCTTGGAGATTTTACTATTACTTTTGCTGCTGACCCATTAATTATTACAGGCAAAGTAAAGCGTGGATTAGATGTTGCAAAGTATGGATTTATAAAACTTGGTGAGGGTTCAATATCTATCGAAAAGGCATTTAACCTACCAAAAGTTAGAGCATATTGGGACCAAGCAGGAAAACTAATCGAACAATATCGCAATGGCGATTTAGTAGTTAAGTCTCAGGCTTTAAATCGTTTGCAAGATAGATTTCCTGAAATTAATGTAAACGTAGTAGATGACCTTGCTAAGGCTGATGTACGTAACGCTGATGATGCCTTAATGTATTTTGACAATGGCAGACGTTTTATGGATATTATGTCTGGAAAAGCAGGCGTTGCTGGTAAAGACCAACTTCTTCCAAGAATTACACTTGGTCGAGCAATTGGTAATAACGTAAAAGATTTAATCTCTAAAACTTTAGGAACTGAGCGTTATTCAGCATTAAAGGTTGGAAAAACTCCAGAAGATTTTATTTCTCAATTTTCTGATAATCCTCTTATGTGGGCAGATAAAATTGGATTTGAAAAAACTGGTCTTATTTATACAACAAAAGATAAATCAAGGCTTGCTAAAATTGATAGAGTTGTTAGAACATTTTCTATTGCTCCCGCAAATGAACGCATAATTAGCATTGCTGATGGTTCAAGCGCAACTCAAGTTTATAGACTAGCACGTACAGTTCTTGATAAAACATCATCAGGAGCCTTTAGGGCAGTATGGTTAAATGCCGATGAAGGTCAACGCCTATTAATGTTCCAAGGTCTACTCAAAACAATAGGTTTTGGTATGGGCCTTAATCTATCTAATGAAGGTAGATTATTGCTTAGCAAAATTGATGACATGTCCAGAGAACTTTATTCCCCAAGCCAAAGTGCAATTGACATTGGTGGCGACTTGGCGGATGTTCTTAGAATTGCTAAAGGTGGCGCTGCTGTATCTGCACCAAAGGGTGTACGTAAAAAAGTGCAAGAAGCAATTAATTCAACAAATGCAGAGGGTAAGGCTGTTCGTTTAATTGCTTCTGTAAATGCAAAAATTGCAGAACATACTCAACGTTCAAAAGCGCTTAAGGCTGATAGAGTAAATGCGATTGCAACTGGAGATTATGACCGCATTCGTGCAATTGATGACGAATTAAAAATTGTTAAAGCCAGATTAGGTAAAGAGTTAAAAAACAAAAAAGAACTTAAAGTAAAAGTTAAAGAAATTGAAAAAAGTCAACTTGACGAGTTTGAAGATGTTGACAATGCTTTTCTTGATAGATTCAACGCTGGCCAAACTGCAGATGGAACACCTCGTGCTGTCCGCCAATATCAACTAAGTAACTATCGCTCATTACCAAATTTTGTAGAATGGCGTGAGACAGCACAACGTGCTGGAATACTTACTGAATTTTTTGGTAAATTTACTAACTGGCAATTTAGCAAGAAATTTGTAGATGGCTGGTCTTTTGCAAACCTTTATCCCCGTCTTGGACTTCGTTCTTCTGTAGAAGAAGTTGGAATGTTTGGAGTAATTGCTGGAGCGGAAGGTTTTGGTAATTATCTTAAGGGTCGACTAGTATCCAGAGAATTACGGGCTGCAACTCCTGCTGCACTTAAAACAACCGTTTTTAAAGAAAGAGCCGTAGAAGATAGCAGATTAGGTTTTGTCCATAAAACAATTCGCAATATAACAAAAAAATCTTATAGCAAGCAACAATTAACTGCAATGGCCGATAACCCAGTAATGTTGGGACAGGCTGTGGCAAAGTCTTTAATTCAAAGCAGATTCAAGTTTCGCATCAGTAAAGACGAGGCTAAATATGCTGGAGATTTTGCAGAGTTTAATGGTCAATCAGTATTAGATGAACTTAATGGTGCGGTAATTAAGGCAGAGCGTCCTTATGGCGAAGCAGAAGAAATATCTAACTCGCTAAAACAGTTTGGTCCGTCAGTAAGATTTAATGTTCAAAATCAAGAAGCATTAAAAGGTTTAACTTTTAAAGGTGATTTTGGTGAATTTTCAAGCATGGGCGACAAAGCAGTTTTCCAATGGTTATTTGAATTAAATAATACAGTTGGTCGACCTAATGGTCAATTTGGAAATATTGTTTTATGGAATGCTGGTAAAAAACCTCAAGAAGTAATTGACAAACTCGTTGCCTATATCAAGGGTCCTGGAAATGATATAGCAAAAAAGTTTGCTATATATGCTGATGAGGGCGCCGAGGCACTAGCCAGAAATATATATCTTGATGCAACCTATGCTTTGCGTGATTTTTCTGGTCGCATAAATATGGATTTAGTTACCGCTATTCGCAATAAAGGCGGTATGGACAATTTTAGTATTGATGACTTAGTTAAATTAGATAAACCTTTTGCACGTCCTGAAATTCTTATGGGAAGAGAAATCGTACCATTAGCAGGAAAGTCGCCATCTGAAGTAATGTACAGAGTTATTAATTCTGGATATGGTTGGATGGGTAAGCAAATTGCTTTGCTTGACAGAGAACCAATTACTATTGCCAACTACTTAATGTTTCGTAAGCAAATTAAAAAGAGCGAAGAGGCTACCAAAAGAAGCCTTATGGCAAATGGGCTTGGTGAAGAGGGTGCTGATTCAATAGCCCGATTCTCAGCACATGAAACAGCCATGAACCTTGCTCGTAATAGAACTTTATCATTTGTTGATAATGGTGATGTACGTACAAATTTGGCATATAGCCTTCGTACACTTGGTCGTTACTATCGTGCTACCGAAGATTTTTATCGTCGTCTTGGTAGATTAGTAAAGTATGAAAAGCGTGGTATAGTAAGATTAGCCATTCTTAATCAAACGTTTGAAGATTCTGGCTTTATACATCAAGATGATAAAGGCCAAAAGTATTTTACCTATCCAGGTGATGATTTATTTGCTGATGCTATCACTAAAACATTAAGTTTAATGGGTATTACATCATACGCTCCAATGCCAGTTAATTTTGGTGGTTATGTAAAGATGTTAACCCCATCTTTGGACCCTGAGTTTTGGAATCCTGGACTATCTAACCCATTTGCATCACTTGCTGTGGACGCAATGAGCAATTTACCATATATTGGTGAGTATATATCTGGAGTTGAGAAGGATATTACTGGTTCATTAAATCCAGATGCTCCAGCATGGGAAAAAGCAGCCCCTGCAAACTTTAAAAGAGTATACAATTTAGCGGCTGGAAACATTGAAAACAATGAATCAAGATTTTCTTCCGCAGTAAAAGCAATTAAACTACTTGTCTCAACTGGTAATGGTCCAACTAATGCAAGTCAACTTCAATCATTTTACGAAAAAGTAGCAACTCAAGCAAGAAACATTGATGCTGTTAAATTAATAATGGGCTTGGGAACACCTGCCTCAATTCAGGCTTTTGATACCAAAGATATTCCTAAGGAACTTATAAATTCAGGAGTATTTACCTGGGATTCAGAGTTTCAGAAGTTCTTAAAAAAGCATGAAGGTGACCCACTTGCTTTATCTAAAGCACTTGTAGATTTTGCTAAGTTGTATCCATCAAAAATAGCATATACTAATTTTGGTAGAGATACTGAAACATACGCTTCTTTCCGAAAGACTATTGAGGCCGAAAAGTTTGTTCGCAAGAACGAGAAGTTCTTAATTGAGCATAAAGATGCTGGGGCGTTCTTCATACCAGCAACTGGAACAGATGACATTAACTCATATCGCTACTTGAAGTCAAAAGGCTTTATATCAAATAAACCTATTAACCCAATAGTAGAAGATGGAAAAAAGAACTTCATACGTGAAGTAGCCACAACTGGTGCTAGAATTGCATACTACGCACTAAAGAATGAGTACGAGGCTAAGATTAATGCTTCCGTCAACCCTAATGAGAGACGTTACTATAGAGAGCAATTGGCTGCTCGTAAAAAGGGTCTAGAAATTGCATATCCGCTTTTATCGGTGCAAATAAGCCCTACAGCCGAAAGTAATAAGCGTCGTGTAGAAGTTGTTGATGATATGAAGAGATTAATAAAATCTGGTAAGGCACCAGATAAAAAACTTGCAGAAACTTTTGCTGCAATGATTTCTGAGTATGATAAAATGAATAGCATTATTTCTAGAGTACAAGGTTCTTCAGACCAAGCAGATGCATTTAAAAAAGATGCTCGTTCTGATACTAAAGAAATTTTGGCCAAATTGGCCGAAGGTAATGCAAACGCAATAACATTTTTTAATTCAGTTCTTGACCCATTGATTGGAGATTAAGTTGCCAGGTAGTTATCAAGATAAAGATGGTGATGGATTAGTTGCCTGGTATCCAGACCCAGCAATGGAAAAAGAAACTCCCCCAGCAGGCCAGGACCCAGCATCAATTGAAAGTCTTGTAGATGATGAACCTAAACAGGGTACTAACACACAAGAACCAATAAAATTTGCTGAAGCAGAACCATATGCAAGTGTTTCTTCCGTGGGAGAGGCTACAGCCGAGTTTACGACAGCGTTTACCAATATGTTTGGAGCGTCTGCCCCTAAAGAACTTGCAACTGCGTATACCAAAGAATTGCAAGCCTTGCAAGCCTCTCGAACCAATAAAAAAGTTGGCAAAAATAAGAATATTGTTATCCAAGGAGTTTCTCCTCAAGAACGTTTAAATATTTTAAATAAGTATTTAACTAGTTACGCTACTAGTATTACTGGTTTAGCAAAATTAGGTGATGCTAAAGCCTCTACAGCATTGCAAAAAGGAAACTTTGGCGTTGCTTATACTACATTAAAAAATGCTTATTCTGAAAATGGAATTCCAATTAATGCAGACTCTCTAGCAAAACTGACAATTGAGTCAGCAATTACTCCAGATAGACTTAAGGCAAATCTTAATTTAATCAATTTGCAGGCTAAAACATATTTCCCAGCCCTTGCAGACAAAATTGATAAAGGCTATACAGTAAAACAGTTACTTACCCCATACCTTCAAACTAGAGCAAATATACTTGAAGAAGATGCAGATTCTATTGACCTGAAGGAACTGCAGAGTGTAGCAAAAGACCCTAAAGGTTTAATGGGGTTATATGATTATGAAATATCATTACGCAAAGACCCTAAATGGAGATTTACAAAAAATGCACAAGACTCTCTTGGTGCTTTAGCAAGAGACTTAACTAAGATGTTTGGATTGGCAGGCTAATGGCAAGAAAACCAACAGCGGCAGACTTATTGGCACTAGATTTAGAACGTCAACTTGCTGCGCTTAATGCTCAACCAAGTCCAGTTGAGGTTGTAAAAAACATCACCAATCAATCAACGCCTATTACATATCAACAACAATTGGCTGATTACGAAAAAGCAAAATCACAATTTTCAGAAATTAAAGACCCATTAGTACGAGCAACCTTAGAAAGATTGGCATCCAGTGCAGATGTTCAAACAACTAAAGTTGCAACTATGGCAGATGCACTTGGGTATGAAGTAAATCCAAACACTGGTGCTATACAACCAAAACCAGTTATTCCAGCCCCAACACCACAAGGTTCTACGCTAAGTACAACTCCTACATCTGGAATGACTACAGCAAAAATAGATGCAATTGCAGCGATTAGTGCGTTGTTATCATCTTATGGTCTTGGTGATTTAAGTGGTCCCGTAACTGAAGCAGTTCAAAAAGGTTACTCAAGTGACACTATTCAATTGATTATGCAGGACCCTAATAGCAAGGACCCATTAGCGGTTGCATTTCAAACAAGATTTTCTGCAAATAAAGTTCGTGCTGCAGCAGGTAAAGCAGTATTAAGTCCTGGAGAATATTTAGCAGCAGAGCGAACATACGCTCAAGTAATGCAATCTTATGGAGTTGGAAATCTTGCTAAGAAAGAAACTTTAAGTAATTTTATTGCAAGTGATATTTCAGCAGCAGAAGTTGCAGACCGTGTAGGTTTAGCAATAGATAGAGTTAAGAATGCTGACCCATTCACAAAGGCTGCATTAGCAGAGTATTATCCATCTTTAAATCAAACAGATATTGTTGGTGCATTGCTAGACCCAACTGAAGGTTTACCAGCATTAAAACGTAAAGTTCAGATTGCTGAAATTGGTGGAGCAGCAGCAATTCAAGGACTTAAAACAGGTATTGCGTCAACTTCTGAACTTGCTAAAGGATATGAGAATGTTGTTACTGGCGCATTAGGCGCTGAAGCATTAGCAGCATTTGGTATTACCCAAGAAGAAGCAAGAAAAGGTTACCAAACAGTAGCAAGTATTGCTCCTAGGGCAGAGTTCCTATCAAGCATAACAGGTGGAGAAGATTATACAAGACTTCAAGCCGAACAAGAAGCATTTCTTGGATTAGCATCTGCTAAAAGAGCAAGAGAAAGTTTGACCGCACAAGAAGAAGCCAGGTTTAAGGGACAATCTGGATTAACAAAAACTAGCCTCACTGAAACAGGTAGAGGTCAGTTCTAAATAGAATCCTGACGTGAATCCATCGGCCTCACGCAGCGTATTAGACCGATAGCAAGAGCCAACCTATTTCCCCGAATAGAATTGAGGCTTGCGACTAACAACGAATAGAAAGGGTGGTTGCTATGAGCAACAATTACTGGGATGAAGAAGACGACGACCTAGATACAGAAACAGATACACAAATGGATGGAAGTGACTTACTTAAAAAGTTACGTAAAGCCAAGCGTGCAGATGAAAAACGTATCAAGGAACTTACTGAGCAACTTGAGACATTTTCCAAGGCGCAGCGTGAGAGAACCGTCAAAGAAGTCCTAGAAAAGAAGGGTGTCAATGCAAAGGCTGCGAGACTTGTTCTTAAAGACTTAGAGGATGTTAACGAAGAGTCAGTTAATAACTGGCTTGATGATAATGCAGACCTATTTGGAATTAAGATTGACAAGGAAGAGCCAAAAGTAAGTGAAGTAGATAAAGCAGCCTTACGGCAGCAAGATGTACTCACCCAAAATGCTATGACCCCAGACCGAGCAGAGGATTTAAATCTTCGCATCGACAACGCAGATTCAATGGATGCGTTACTAGATGTACTTCGCTCACAACAATAATTCCGTTCATAGTCACTTGGAGGTGACAAACAATGGCAACAGTAAACTATACTACCACAGGTAGTTCCTCTTTAGGAGGTACCGCTGGTGCTGCTGGTTTGGTTCAGAAGGCGTATGACCGTCTTCTTGAATTCGCTCTCCGTTCAGAACCCCTAATTCGTTCTGTCGCAGATAAGCGTCCAGCACGTCAAGCAATTCCAGGTTCAACAGTCGTTTTACAACGCTATGTTGACCTATCAACAGCGACAACTGCTTTAACTGAAAACGACGATGTCGATTCAGTAGCAATGTCAACACCAACCTCAGTAACCATTACTCTTGCAGAGTATGGTAACTCAGTATTGGTAACTCGTGCGTTGGAACTATTCAGCCTTGCTGATGTAGACCCAGCAATCGCAAACATTATTGCATTTAACCTAGCAGATTCTATTGACTCCGTAGCAATGACAACATTGCGTGGCGGTTCAAACGTAATCTACTCAGGTTCAACAGCAACTTCAACAGCAACAATTACTGCTGCTGCTACACTTTCATCTGCAAACCTACGTAGAGCCGTTGCTAAGTTACGTGCTAACAAAGCCGTTGCTCGCAAGGGTAGCCTATACTGGTGTGGTATCCACCCAGAGGTTTCACACGACCTTCGTGCTGAGACAGGTTCAGCAGGATGGTTGCTTCCTAACCAATACGGTTCTGCACAAGACCGCATCTGGGCAGGAGAAATCGGAACATACGAAGGTGCATACTTCGTAGAGTCTCCACGTCTGTACAATGCTACTGACGGTGCTTCATCTGCACGTGTTTATCGTACAATTCTTTGCGGACAGCAAGCATTGGCCGAGGCAGTTGCAGAAGAGCCACACGTAGTAATCGGACCAGTAGTTGACCGCTTGATGCGTCACCGCCCAATGGGTTGGTACGGCGTATTAGGATTTGCTCGCTACCGTGAAGAGGCACTATACAGAATCGAATCAGGTTCTTCAATCGCTTAGTTGATTGACGCTGTAGCAGGAGTAGAAATATTCCTGCTACGGAGTAAGTTCATTAAGGAGAACAATGGCAGATTTCATATTTACAACACCTAATGTACAAGAAGGCCCATCTGGTAAACACCGATTGTTCTACTTCTACAAAAGAAATGTTGGCACTTCTGTGGTAAAGCAGAATGGTTCATATAGAATCAATCGATATCCATTAGACCCAAGTGTAGAAACATATGAAGAGTTCTATATTGGTGGGCATAAACACATAGTAAATGACGTTACCAAAGCAGCATTAATTGCTGGTGGTATAGGAGTTACAGAGGCAAACTTCACAGCAGTATAAGGGGATAAATGAAACACTGGGAACATCATCCAGAACCAATTGATGGATGTTTTGGATGTAAAGGTTTAGGACTTCAGATGAATTCTGGAGATGCTAAAAGGGATATTTCAGATAAGAAGTGGACATCTGAATTGCAGGCTTACAGAGATGCAAGAGCACAAGGAATACAACCAGCAGGAACAACTATGCGTCACGTACAGGAAGCGCATAGGGCTTCAGAAGTATTAGGTAAAGCGTATAATGCGGACACTATGCCTAAGACTAAAGATATAACTCCAAAAGCCGCAGCCGTAATGAAAGAGATAGGACAAATATAATGCCAAAAGTAGGAAAGAAAAAGTTCCCATATACCGCCAAGGGCAAGAAGGCTGCAAAGGCTTATGCTAAAGGTGAGAGAATGGAATCCAAGTCTGAGAAGATGATGGAAATGCGTAAGGGTATGAAGAAGATGGGTAAGAAGAAGTAAAATGGCTAACCCTAAACCAACTCCAAAACCTAAAAAATTAACAGGAGAAGCAGCAATGAAAGAATATCAGAAGCAAATATCTCCTAAGGGTATGGCTTCAGCAGAGGCTGCTGCTAAAAAAGCACTTGAAGAAAAATATCCAAATATGTTTATACCAGGAACTCGGACAACTGCTGGTGTATATAGGAGCAGATAATGAAAGCCAAAAAAGGAATGGGCTTCAAAGCAGCGCAGAAGCAAATTGCGAAAAAACAAGGTATCTCACAGGAACGTGCTGGAGCAATCTTGGCTGCAGGTGCGAGGAAAGCCAGCAAGTCAGCAATTAAAAAGAACCCTAACCTATTAAAGGTTAAAGGTGTAAAAAAAGCAGGACGAGGAAAGTAATGTCATCGGGTCAACGCAAGCGCCATGACGGTTGGAATAAGTCAATTATGCGGGACGGTATGATTGTTATTCTTCGTAAAGATGGTTCTGAAAAAGTTCGCCTTGACCCTAAGACAAAAGAAACAATTAAGGGGACTAAGTGAAAAAGAAAGCAAAGTCTAAAGTTAATGCTGCTGGGAACTATACCAAACCTGGTATGAGAGCAGCATTGTTCAAGAAGATTAAGGCTGGTTCCAAGGGTGGAGACCCAGGAGAATGGTCAGCCCGTAAAGCACAACTACTTGCAGTTCAATACAAGAAAGCAGGCGGAGGTTACAAGTAATGGCACTTGCTAAATCTCAACAATCACTTAAAAAGTGGACTGC
>Ga0315904_10002450_pt1 | contig 28739 bp, 33 predicted proteins | sample LakEriMetagenome_6_FD_203529 | JGI IMG/M metagenome (GOLD analysis project Ga0315904, IMG submission 203529) | Freshwater fungal communities from buoy surface, Lake Erie, Ohio, United States - Buoy 12 MA120 | ecosystem: Environmental > Aquatic > Freshwater > Lake | place: USA: Lake Erie, Ohio...
GAGCGAAATCCTGCATGGAAGCAGGCGATTTAACGTCGATGGTAAACGCACGGACAGGCCCAAACTTTTCAGCTTCGGTTTTATTCTTGGTAAACCAAGACCCCGGAGTGGATCCAATCGTCGGATCGAATACAGGAATCTCTCCCTGCTTAGTACCGTGATAAAAAATTTCTGATTCAGGTGGTGCAACTTGCGCCGCTTCCGGCACTCGAACAGGCTCAGTCTCCGCCAACGCCTCGGGCGTCAAGAACGGATTGACGAGCTTAGGCCGTGCCGTCTCAACCGGCGGCGTTTCAATAGTCGGGGCTTCAACAGTCTCGGGAGCTAAGGCGCGGCGGAGCAACGGCTCCACTTCTGCACGAGTCGTCGATTTATCTACGCTCTCATAGCCCAATTTGCGGGCAACCGCACGAGCCTTGAAGAGATCAAACTTTTTGTCGCCTTCAAACTTGGCAACGAGTTCGGCTGCTTCCTCAACTGCACCGGGCTGCGGCTCAGCGGTCTGCTCAAAAGCCCGTACTTCGCGGGTAGGAACTTCTTCTGCCTTGGGTGCACTTGGCACCAAACCTTGCAGTTCTTCCAGCGTCTTGGCACGGATGGGTGCAGCACGAGTCGGAGTGCCTTTAGGCGCAAGTTGCTCCGCAGTTAATTCAGGCTCAGCCGGTTCTTCGGGCGGGGCTTCTTCGGTCGGTTCTGCCTCGGGACCACGCAATCTACGACCCAAGGCCAAGTCAGCAATCGCACTGACCACAGCACCGGCTCCACCACCCAATGCAGCAGCTTCACCAACACCGCCGAACACGGCCTCATCAGGTGCATACACACCCTTGGCAATGAGGTTCTGGAGGACTTGGCCACTCGCTTCCGTCAGGGCTTCTTCACCACCTGCCCGAGCAGCACGACGCAACGCCGGGACAAACCCAGCAACTTCCTTGACGGCCTCATCACCGAAGCCGAACCGACGTAGGATTTTTATTGGTGCATACAGTTCAAGCGCACCGGGGATCGTGCCCAACGCCGTGGCTGCACCACGCTCACCCTCAGTAGCACCAGCCCGTTCAGCCCGTTGCCTAGCCTCACCTGCACCTGCTGCAACAGTAGTCGCGGCTGCCCCTGCTACACCAAGCGGACCCAAAGCCAATAGGCCAAGAGTAGGTAGTGTAGAGCCTACCGCTTCACTAACTCCACGAACCGCCGTATCTTCATAGCCCGCAGCAGGAGCCAAGAACTCTCGGGCTGGCTGGGTTACGCCAGTCACTGCCTCACGGACAGATTGCTCAGCCTCTTCAGGAAGGAGTGCAGCCGCACCCGTAACCGCTGTTTCGCCAAGCCCGACAACGCCAGCACCCAGTCCCTTCAGGGTCTCCTTGGCATAACCGCCTAGGGTACGTTCGGGTTCAGCAGCAGGGGCACGTTCGAGGTGCCGAATCTGTTTACCTTGAAAGTCCCGTGCAGCCCGTGCAGCAACCTGCTCAGGCGTAGCATCCTCGGGCACACTTCGGTATTCGTGCCTTGAACCGTCTGCAAAATAGACGGTTATGTTCCTAGCCATTACTGATCCCAGCCGCTAGACGAATACGGCCCAGTATACGCTCCCCCGGTCAAACCTTGATCCTGTGCTATACGCGGACCTGCGCCCATTGTGCCCACAGCTTGAGCTTCCATGACCCGCATAGCCTGACGAGCATCGTCGCGCTCTTTTTCCGTTTCGGCATTCTGTGCAATCCGCTGCATCCGCATGTACATCGGGTTCTTGGCCAGATTAGCCAGTCGGGTATCTGCCGCAGTGCCTGCACGAATTTCAGCCGAAACGCCGCCCGCCGTGGTTGCAATCGTGTTCTGCCGCATCGCTTCACGATACTGCTCGTAATAGTCCATCTTCTGTTCTTTCTTAGATGGATCTGTTTCAGATATCGCGTCCTTCCAGAGCTTATTGAGTTCATCTACGGCTTTCTCGTTGCCATAACGACGAAGCTCGGCCAGCGTAAGGTCATGCTGACGGTCAAGTACTTTCTGCTGAATGCCGACTCGGGCTTCGAGGATCTTGAAGTTCGTGTTTCTGGCACGTTCATTCAGCACATCGAAGCGATCCTGATCCGCCTGACTACCCGACTCCATCGCCTGCTCTTGAGCACGACGTAACTGAATCTCTTGCAGCCGAAGCTGCTTCGACTCGTCCTTCAGGGTTTTAAGGTCGCGTACCAAACCACCGTAGTTCTCCTTGACACTCTCGCCTAACGCACCCAAAAAGCTCGGACTCTTGTTAGCCATGAGCGATGCACCGGTCATGACCCAGAAGTTACGGTAAGCCTGTTTCTCATCCCCGCCCTTATCTTTCTGCTCTTTGATGTATGCAGCCAAATCAGCATCGGCCTGACTATAGGCACCTGTCTTAGTAGCCTTCTGCCGCTCTTCACGTTCGGCTCGAATCTTCGCCAAATCTGGCGTTTCCATCTCGTACTGCGTGAACACATCACCTTTGGGTGCAGTCTGCGCTACACGAGGCCGTGCAGGAGCAGCGGGTTTTGCTTCTTGTACAGGCGGCGCTGCGGGGCGAGTTGCCATCTGACTAAAGACGCCCTGCAAATTTTCATCCGGAGAAGCAAACGGACTCGTTGCACGGAATGGCATATCCGGCGCAGGTTTTTCTGAACTTAACGGTGCTGGAGCAGCCTCAACTGGTCCCGCTACACCACGTTGTTCTAAAGTGTTTCTGGCAGCACGAGCACGCATATAGACAGGCTCGAACTGCTTCAAAACTTGCGCTTTTTGATCAGCCGACAAAGTGTCAAAGTTCGGCATCTGCTTACGGACGAACGACACGATATCCATGTCTTCGTTCATGAAGGACGGAACTTGCGCTTCTAGGTCATCGTTAAATTCGTAAGGCTTGGTCGAACCTGTACCGCCAGCACTAAATGCAACAATTCCACCGCCCGCAAACTGCGGGTACTCCATGCGACCAGCGTCAATCGCACCAAGCCCACGGTCCATCGGCTGACCTGCCGGAGGCGGAGCCTGCATACCCGCAATACCACCTTGCTGAGCCTGCATCTGCTGCTGTTGATCAGCCATGTTCAACTGATCTTTAATCGTCGGCGGCGTTTGCGGAGGTTGAACCTGTTGCTGCTTCAGTCGCTGGAACTGATTCATCATGGCGTAGAGATCAGCCAGAGGAGCCACGCCCTGCGTAGCCATGCCTTTGACGTACTGAATCGCCTGATCAGGCGGCATACCTTTGGACATGGCCTGCTGAAGTGAGGCCATCATCGCACGACCCGTACCGCTAACTGGACCGATCATTTCTTAACCCCCAGTGGTTTGGCCAAGGCCGCCGAACAAACCGCCGACACCCATCATACCGGCACCGGCAATCTGGTTGAATATACTCGGAGCCTGCTGGTACATAGATCTAGACGCATCCGTTGGTAAGCCGCGCAAAATGCCCATTGCAAACTCAGCTTGCTTATACGGGAACTGCTGCTGATTAATGAAGTCCTGATACTGCTGATTGAGCATCTGTTGGTTGAATGCCTGTTGCTGGCCGCCCATGCCCAACTGACCCTGCGTGATGCCCATCTGCTGACCAAACTGTTGCTGGCCAAGATTACCAAGCATACCCGCTGAAGCCAGACGCTGTTGCAGACCTTGCATACCCAATCCAGCCCCAAACTGACGAGACTGCTCGGCAAGATTCGCACCGGCCAGACCGTACTGAGCGCGTTGCGCCGCATTCTGCTGCGAGAACTGATTAGCCTGAGCCAACTGTGCCAGCATTTGCTGCTGAGCCTGAAGCTGCGCGGCCTGATTCATCTGCTGGGCTTGGAGACCCTGACCCGCACCAAACTGCGACTGATTGATCAATGCTTGAAGGTTAGTTTGACCCGTCTGCTGCCGCGCCGCTTGGTTGGCAAGTTGTGCCTGCAACGACTGTTGAGCACCAAGCCCCTGAGTCTGTAGCAGCGCAGCCAAGTTTTGCTGACCCGTAGTGAGTCCAGCCTGTTGGTTGGCGAGAGCCGCCTGAAGACCCTGCTGACTCAAAAACTGCTGACGGGCTTGTTCAGCAGACAGATTCTGCTGACCCACATTGAAACCCATCTGCTGATTAGCCAACGCCGCTTGCATGGCTTGCTGGGCACTGAGTCCCTGAGTCTGCAAAGCCGCAGCCAGATTCTGTTGTTCAGTAGTAAGACCAGCCTGCTGGTTAAGACGCTGGGCCTCCATACCGGCCTGTTGATTAGCCAGTGCAGCCTGCTGCTCGGCAGACAAGTTTTGTTGTCCAACCGTAAGACCCGCTTGCTGATTAGCCAGCGCAGCCTGAAGTCCAGACTGAGTTCCCAACTGCTGTACGCCAAGAGCAGCGGCCAGATTCTGCTGACCCGTGGTCAGTCCAGCCTGCTGGTTAGCCAACGCAGCCTGCATCATTGCAGCACGGTCTTGACCAAACTGACTTGAGGCTTGTTGGTAAGCCTGCTGAAGACCTTGCGACTCAATATCGCCAAGACGCTCGGCCAAACCACGACGCGCCTCAGACTGCATCAATGCTTCACGAGTACCACCCTTGGCACCAGCACGAGCAGCGGCAGCGCCCATACCGGGAATCTGCCGCATATAGTCTTGAACTGCACCGCGCTTCTGGGATTCCACGACACCCTGCATATAGGGCGACATGTATTCCTGCATCGCACCAAGGCCGAATCGCTCCGCGCCAACGCGCTCTGCCGGACCCATCTGGTACTGTTGCAATGAACCGATACCGACACGCTCGGGGCCAGCCATACGCGCCGCAGCAATACGCTCAGCACCCACATCACGTGGGCCTTGCATACGGAAACGTTCAAGTTGTTGGGCCTGAACATCCGCAGGGCCGGTCATACCTAACTGGCCGTATTCCCGCGCTCTTACATCAGCAGGACCCTGCATTTGCAGGCGTTCGAGTTCTTGTGCTCTTACGTCTCCCGGCCCTTCCATCTGGAACTGGGTAGCCGCAGCGGGGCCAACACGCTCAAAGTCCGTCTGCATCCGTTGGAATTCAGGCGAGTCATAGAAGTTTTGAGCAGCAGCCGGGTTGTATTGCGAAAGTCGTGAGGCATCTTGACCAGCAGAACTAGCAAGCCGACTTGCTTCATCCAACTGCCGACTGGTCTGCATCCCAGCCATGCGATCAAACGCTTGCTGCTGCATCGGGGTGAATTCAGCAAAACGCTGCCCCGGTTGCATAACAGGCTGGCCTTTTTCATCTTTGACGATGTTGCCTTGAGCATCCCGCTTCGGGACCATGTAAGGCTGATAACCTTGTCCGACAAGACCGGGAATAAATTTTCCCGTTGTTGGGTCTTGCCCACCAAACACACTACCCAGCAACTGCTGAGCGTAGGGCTGCATCCATGCAGGTATGTTGGACTGGACTTGTTCGACGTATTGTGGCGTAGCCATGATCGCTCCCGATTAAGCAGGTAACAGTCGGTCAGTCTTTACCGCAGGGGCTTGTCTAGTTTTGCCCGTACGCGCTTTCCGAACCTGCGCCATCATTTGATACAGTTTTTTGGCCCCTGCCTTGGTGGAGCCATTACCGAGATGCGATACCACATCAGCCGGGATGACGAACTCGCCATCTGCCAACGCAGCACGTTGTACACCCTTACCGCGAATTACGGCAGGAATATCGTCGGACATACCGTCGCCGGGGCCATCTAACAACTTACCGCCAGCTTTGTACTCCGACATACCACCGCCAGCGAATCCAAAGTTGTAGTCATCACCAACGGCACCGCCGTCAGCAAACGGCGTGATGATCCCGTAAGGATTCTGAGCCTGCATGAAATCAGCAAGAGCGCGTGGGTCAATATCCTGCCCCATGCCTTGAGTGTTAGCTTGCTGAGTCTGCTGAGCACCGGCTGGAGCATTACCCGCATAGACAGGTCTTTCGCTGACAATTTTGAACTTCTTGTCGCCCTTAACCTGCGCGTTGCTAATCGGTTTACCCTGCATGAAGTTATAGATCAAGTCCGTCATCATGAAGTCTTGAATGCGTCGAGCGTCCGCATCCTTCGGACCTGATCCCATGCTGTTCAGCCAAGGCTGTACTGCCTTCTGATAAATCTCTTCAGGCGTGGCGTCCTTTGACACCGTGCCATCTTGCACAGCCTTATTTACGACTTGCGTCATGTCGTAGACAAAATCTTCGTTGCCCTTGCGCCCGTACTTCTCTTGACCAGCAAACTCGTTTTTGTTGGTGCGGTAGAAGTTGATGAAACCGTTTGCAAGTTCTTCAGGCGGCGCACTACCGATACCGCGACCTTGATCAACCGCTTTCCAGTAGTTACGCAGAGCAACGTCACCTTGCTCCTTGGTATTAACAAGCGAAGCACCGATTGCTGCAACCGCAGCGGCAGCAAGACCGACCGGACCGAAGCCAGCAAGAGTTGTTAAACCCGCACCGCCAAGTCCTGCTGCTCCTGCCAAGTAAGCACCACCCGCACCAGCCAACGCACCACCGGCAGCGGCCTGACCTTCCTTGCCCTTACGGATACCTTCATATGCCTGATGAGCGCCGTATAGTGCAGCCAAGCCAGCCGCAGTTGTACCCAGAGGAGTCGCACCACCTTTAAGTGCAGATGCCCCCGCAGCACTACTCCCACCGCCACCAGCCGCAGTACCACCAGCCGCAGTACCACCAGCCGCACCAGTAGTGGCTCCCGTAGCCCCAGTAGCAGCACCCGCCGCACCAGCAGCACCCGTTGCGGCACCAGCCGCGCCAGCACCACTGGCAACAACAGTGCCGTCCATAAGAGTGATGGTTAGCAGACCTTGCTTAGCAGCAAGTGCCTTTGCCGCTGCAATAGCAGCCGCGCTAGTACCACCAGCAATTACGATATTTTTAACAGGATCAAAGCGAGGTTGCCCTTCTCCACCAGTCTGCTGCTGATTCTGCTGTTGTTGATTCTGGTTCTGATTCTGATTTTGGTTTTGTTGATTCTGGTTCTGGTTTTGATTTTGGTTTTGGGTGTTACCAGTATTAGTTCCAGTATCTGTTCCAGTACCAGTACCCGTTCCAGTGCCTGTACCAGCCTTCTCAGCATTCAAGAATGGACGATCGGCCCACTTCATACCGCTGGAAATCCAATCACGTAACGCAGCGGCATTACCCGGCTGCATCATCCAATTCATACCAACTTGTGTGGCAAGGAACGCAGCGACATCACCAGTACTGCCGCCGGTAGATGGTTGTTGGGTAGGTGGAGGAGTAAGCGGTCCGCCATACGGATTAGTGCCCGTCCACGGGGTATTCGTGCCGCCCAACCCACCGGCAAAGTTCATCCCATATGGGTTATTCACCGGGTTTAGAGCACGGCGATTCAGTTCTTGAACGTAAGCACGATTGGCAGCAACGTTCGGATCTTCCCGAGTAGTGGCTGTTTCGAGAGGTGTCGTCGCGTTAACACCTACCGGAGCTACAAGTGGACGATACTCCGTATTGTCCCCCGGCGGTCCACGACCCTCCATAATCCGGATTTGCTCTTCCGGACTGACGCCAACAACTTCACCACCATCCGCAAAGCCACGTGCCCCCGGTGCCATCTGGAACGGGTTATGAGGCACCATGCCTTTTGCTGTTCGTTTGTAATAGCGCCCCGGCAACTGATAAGGCTGATCTGCTCCAGTACCATATTGCGGGTTAAATCCGCCCGGAATGTAGACGATATCTTCGCCCATGCCCGGAACATTGATTGGCTTAGGCTCCTCGGCAAACGGAAGCGCGGCACCAGCAAACGTGGCGTACTTGCTTAACGAACCGCCAAGGGAGTCCATGAAGGTCTTACCCGCGCCCTCCTGTCCCGTAAACACGTTGCGGATACCCTGACCAATCGCACCAAAATTAGAGGTAGGCGGCTTGACCGTAGTCTGAGCTTGAACTGCCGCTGCGCCTGTATTTGAGGCCGCCCAGTTCTGACGGGCAAGCGGATCCACATCAAACATCGTAGGCGCTTTACCGCCAAACATGATCTGATCTTTCGTTGATGTAGGCGCAAACTGCGGGGTCGGAGGAGGCGCAGTCTTTACAGTACTCGGGGTTTCTACTGGAGCAGTCGGGGTTCCCGCTGCCTTAAACGCCCCCGCGATATTGGCTCCGCTGTACGCACCCAGACCCGCCATCAAACCCTTTTGCAGGTCGCCTTCGACCAACCCAGTTACCGCACCCACCGTGGCAGCGGCAGTAAACGGATTCATACCAAACCCGCCCGTCAGCACCGCACCGGCAATCTGGGGCAAAATCTTCTTGAGGAACGAGAACTGGGGCTGGCCGGTCAGAGGATTGTAAAGATCGCTTTCCTGTGCGCCCATCGACCGAGCAAGTTGCTGGAGGCCCGACACCTCTTCGGGTGCCATATGCACAACCATAGAGTCCCCGCCCTGTCCACGGGAGGCCAGAAGGGAGGCAATACCAGCCTCGGGGGGATCAGTGTATTTCGGGTCGTTGTTGTACATACTCACCCCACGGGGTCAAGTTCGGTAGATAGTATCATTCGTTGGATGCAAAGTTCGATACCCAAGCTACCGTCAGGATAATGGACGGAATAGCCGGAATATTGCCGCTTGCCGCTACGTACGGGATGACCACGTTAGTGTCAGCAGCCTGCCAAGCCAACTCAAAATAGTCGTTGGCTTCCAATACCAACATAAAGTTCCAAGCCGCCACGATCTCGTTGTTGGGACCGTCGATGACGATCTTGGTAGCTGAGTCCGGCAAATTCACCCCATTAACGCGGGGCCAAATGTAGACCGGACTTGCGGAACCACCGGTCTTGTCCAACTGAGCCGAAAACTGAAAGTTGTATACGCCTGTGTTGTTTACGTAGATCTTGGAAGTCGGCGTACCGCGAACAACCTGAAACTCAGAAACGACCGAGTTGTACGTAAACAAATTGACTGTATCAGCTACCGGATTCGTCTGCGTCGTGGTGTCAAAGTACGAAGCATGTGCAGTAGGCGAGTTGATGCGGTTTGAGACTTGGGTAAAGAAGAGGCGCAGAACATTATTGAACTGCTCCATACCTCGTTGATCGTACTCACGCAGAGCAACCGGAAGGTTCGGCGGAACTACGTTACGGGGTACAGTCATTACCGACGCCCATCCGGTCGCATATCCAGACGCATCGCACCCATCTGCCAAGCCACACCAAGCGCAGTCGAGGCTATACGGAAGGCAATCTGCCTACCTCTGATACGGGTGAAGACCTGATCCGTATACCGCTCAATCGGTAGAACCACCGTAGCCTGCACTGCATCCGTATCGCCCGTGCCATAAGCCGCGCCGGGGTAGTTGTGCGGAGTTACCGTCAGGTCAACAGCCGGGGTCGAGGTAGAAGAACCAAGGAACTTAACGTCCGGAATGATGCGCGAGACAAAGGCAAAGTGTTCACCGTCACCGATGGCGAAGTCCGAAGATTCGATAAACGCCGTAATTGGCTCTGCCGTACCAGTCGAAGTGTCGTCCCAACCGACTTCGTGGAACATGACTTGGTTCGGAGCCGTCATCGCCACTGCCGTATACGCAGTATGTGAAGCAGCAGTAGTACCGTTAGCACCACGCACGCACCCAGTAAGAGTGTTGTTTGTTTTGCCGGTGTAAGTAATTTCTTCAGAGTCGATGGCAATCGTGCCAGCATTCGGATACGACGAAGCATTGATGAGCGATATAGTGGTGACAGACGAATTGATGTCCGTGTCGAGATAAGACTCTTGAATGCTGAACGAAAGTTGCGGGAACTCACGAATTGTCTGCCGAGCAAACGCCGTTCGCATTAACGACCCGTACGCCCACACCTGATCTAAATAGTTGTACGTCACATACAGGCTATTCGTATTGCTACCCGTGCCGGGATAAAACCACCAGATTTCGCTGAAGGCTTCGTTGTTACCACAGACAACTTGGGCAATTTGTTCTCGATTCAATGTACTAAACACGTGCTGGCGCAACGTGCAGGGCAGCGTATTTACGCGACCGTCATACACGAAGAACTTGTCCGTACCCATCCAGTACGTCGCGTTGTTGACCGAGATGACAGAGTTTGGTGACGCAACCGAAATGTCTTCGTCAAGGATGGTAAAACCCCACACAAACGGAGGCCCAAGGTACTGCATCGAATAGATCGACGTATCCGTAAGCACCAAGATTTCTTGGCGAGTACCAACCGCAGCGACAATCTCAGACCCACTGGAGAGGCGTTGTTCACCTGACTGGTTCGTAACCTCCGGCACCCATTCCCACGGATTGTCTTGATCGGACCAACGAACAAGTAGCGGATCAAAGTTGGTCGTGAAATCAGTCGGATCGTATGGGTTAGCCCCCATCGCAATCGTAAAGTCGTTAACCGGCGAACTAATGACAAGATTCGTTTCATTCGGCACATGCCGACCAGCGTAGCTAAACGAAACATCCGTCAAAGTGCCTGATGCCGTGGTAACAGCCGAGAGCAGAACGCTTGTGCTGCCATCCCAGTCTTCATCAACATAAGTGCCAGCGGCTATGCCACTACCCGTAACGACCGCGCCCGTGTTGATCCCCGTGGCATCAGCAACAGTAATAGTAAGAGTGCTAGCCGCAAACGTACCAATAGTGCTGACTTTAACGATGGAGTTGGCTTTGGCTGCAAGCGTAGTTGCTCGTGCCCAAGTCGAAGTGTCCTTCGTCCAGTAGAAAATCTCGCCTGAACGCTCAGCAAAAATTAGGTCATCGCCGTAGTTAAACTGCGACCAAAGACGTAGCGGGATACCCTGCGGATTAGCCGAACCCCAACCGCCATAGCCCCACGGAGGACCGCCCCAACCAACTTGAGTCGTATATACAGCAGGACCAGCGTTGATCTGGTAGTTAGCAACGACTAGCGAACCGCCACCTGTAACAGAACTCGTGGCTGCACTTGGAGCGATAATCGTAAACGTGTTGGCACTAGGCACCGAAATAACTTCAAACTCGCCATTTAAGACGAGACTCATGCCACCGCCTGTGAGCGCCGTAGCACCAGAGAAAGTAACGTAAGAGCCGATTGAAGTGCCGTGCGCCGTGGCGCTAACAAATACAGATTTGCTACTGGATGTCGTCGTAAACGGATTTTGAGAAAGCGTGACCGAAGCAGCACGAAGCGGGGTGATGTCATAGTAGGCACCACCTAATTCCACGTAATACTTCTGATTTGTGCCAACACCCAGCAGGTTTTGGGAGGTAAGCGTGACCCAGTTCCAGAGTGCACGGGCAACGCCTTTAAACGTCGAGCCAGCAATAGAAGTAATGTTGACCCAGCCGCCGATCTTCTGGGTGAAGCCACCACGGAACCGTATCTTTTCGGATACAAAGAAGCCGCCTTCGTTGGCGTAGTTAGTGGTCTCGCGGTTTACGCCGGGACGGAATTGAACCTTCTGAATTGGCATCAAACTACTCCCGAGAGGTACAACGCCCGTTCGTCGTTGCGCCTTTTTACCAGCCCCGGCAGGACTCTACCACCCGCCTTTGTCCACTTCAGAAACTCGTCAGCCGCTTCCTCAAACTCGCCTCGGTTAGTCTTCATCCGAAGGGAAGAGCGTTGGAGATTGCCAAGACCCACGTTGAAGGCAAAACTGACGAGAGAATCGAAGACTCCCTGATTACCAACAGCAGCAGGGCAAAGTCGAACCACGCCACGCTCAAACCGACCAAGGTCTTGAGAAAGTATCCGATCCACCTCGTCCATCGTGAGAACCCGGTCCCAGCCTGCGGGTATCGGTAGATTCTTGCGCTCCTCATACTTCACCGTAGCGTGAGCGGGATCAATCACGTGGCCGACACCGACAGTCCACAAGAGGGCAGGGCAGCGGTAAGGCTTGGTCCGTACCCCCTCGTGATGTTTGATCATGTCGATGGCAGCCTTGGAGACTTTCACTTCTTGCCGAACGCCTGCGTGCCGAACCAAAAGGCGATGATCGAAGACAGGATCAGCATCTCGTCGTCCGAGAATACTTCAGCCATCGCAGCGGCAAACGGCACACCCGTGTTATAGGCATACCAAACTCCAGCGATGTTGATGGCGACTAACTCCAGCACGAAGATATAAGTTACAACCGGACGGACGCTGGCGCGAAGATTAATCATCCACTGGCTTGCGCCTTTGCCAATCTCCATGTCGTGCTGGTACAGGGCTTGGCGTTCCTCGCCTGCCGTCTGCGTCTGGATCTGCTCCAACTTGATCTCTTCTACCCGTGCCTGAGCAATGAAGCCACGCTCAGCCAAGGCCAATTCACGCTCCTTCTGGGCAGCAACCAGAGCCAACTCATGCTTCTTGTCCTGCCGATCTTGGAAGATCTGAAGGATCTTAGGCAGCCCACCCGCGAGAAAGGACAGGAAGGTTGAGATCATCGTCATCATGGATGCGTCCTCTTGTACTCGTCAAACTCGGCTTTGAGTTCTTGGATGGCTTTGATTAGCGGGGCTACCAACTCTTCATAACCAATAGTTAAAACAGCATCGCCACCCTTGATGCTGTGATCCTGATAGCCACCGAAATCCACGCCCATCGCATCCATCGTCTGTTTGACTTCTTGAGCAATCAGACCTTGGTGGTAACGAGTGCGGGTATGGGTTCCATTGTGAGTAATGTTGGCGAGTTTGTTTGCCTCTTCCCAGTTGGCGTAATCCGTTTCCCATTGGCTAAACGCGACCTGATAAGCAGCATCGTTAGGATAAGAGAGAGGATTAGGTTTTTCAGGAGCGGCGGTGCGATAGTCTTCACGCATGTCCCACTTAAAATCGCGGGGACGCAGGGCCAGAATAAAATTTAACCCTAGTTGCGTATCACGAATGTCAGTCTTATCCCGAGCATCCGAGCGATCCTGCACAGCGCCATAGGCATACGTCGTGGTTGACGAGTTACCAAGTTGAACTTGATTGCTGCCCGTTACACTTGAGTTGTAGCCAAGACAAGTTGAGTTGCTGTAGTTACCACTAGCGTACGCGGTGTCTCCAAGTGCAGAGTTATTATTTCCAGTGGTGATACCACCGCCAGCCGCAAATCCAACCATTGAGTTGGCGCTACCACTTGTAATGGAATCACCGGCATTCATGCCGATTAAAGTGTTATATGACCCAGTGCTGACAACAGTACCTGCCGTATCACCAAATCCAGCATTAGCACTACCTGAAGTTATTTCACGGAGCGCCCAAAAACCAAAGGCAGTATTGTTTGTACCGGTAGCAGATGTTCCTACACCCTGAAGTGCAGAATTTCCCATCGCCGTATTGCCGTTAGACTGAACATTTCTTCCGGCTTGATATCCAACGTAAGTGGTAAAAGAGACGTTATAAATCCCACCACCTGCGTCGTACCCAACATGAGTGTTTGAAACTCCAGTGGTAACTGCGGTTCCGGCATTAACACCAACAAGTGTATTTAATGAGCCAGTGGTAATACTGTCGCCTGCGTCAACGCCAAATCCCGTATTGGATGCGCCAGTAAAACCCTCAAGTCCGGAATCAATCGCCTCAACAATATCCGTACCATTTGACACCAAGATTTGCTTGGCACCATTTTCAATCGTGACACCCGTCTGACCGGCCACCTTCATCGTGATCGTGCCAGAGGTGCAGTTGTTGTAAACGAAATAGAGTTTCTTATTGGACGGGACGATGACCGTGCTGCCGTTCCCAGTGAACTCAAGGTACATGTTCCGGGCTACGCCAGTTGCACCATTGGGAATGGTCAGAGTCAGGGTGACTCCGGAAGTTAGGGCTTGGGTTTCATACCCAGAAATGGCCTGCTCGACCAAAGTTCCCAAGTTGGTGTTGGTGGTATTGCCCCATGTACCGGCTTGATCGCCAGTCCCGATGAGTTCCAATGCCAAGTTGGTGCTGTATGTACTAGCCATGTTTAAGCCTCTACGCCGCTATTGGCGTCCAAATATCTGTATCGCCCGTACTAATCGGTGTCCACGTTGATGCTGACGGGTCAGGAATGGGCGTCCACGGCCCGGTCGGAACAGGCACGATATTACCCCAAACGGTGACTTGCCCCACGACTCCCACTGCCGACACGCCCGTGACGAGAACCGTAGCGCCCGCCGAGACCGCAACCGTGCCGACCTGACCTGTGGCCGAGACTCCGGTGGGTTTGACAATCGTCTCGACAAGAACCGTGACTTGGCCGACAACGCCGGTACCTTCGACTCCCGTGAGAAATACAGTGGCTGCACCTGTGGCAGTAACCGTACCGACCGCGCCTGAAGCCTCAACCCCAGTGACCGGAGCATTGGCAGCGGCAGCGACAGCGACCGTTCCGACTTCACCTGTGCCTTCAACCCCAGTGAGCAGGATTGTGGCTGTGCCGGTAACTTGGACTGTGCCGGTTTGCCCGTTGGCTTCGACTCCCGTGACGGGAACATTGGCTTCACCAAAGACAAAGACGGTTCCAATCTGTCCGTTAGCCTCGACCCCGTTGACCAGAGTGTTGGCATCGGCAACAACAAGAACCGTACCGACGAAGCCATTGCCCTGTACCCCCGTGACAACAACCGCCCCTTCCCCCAGTGCGGAGAATGGTGCTGCTGAAAGAGGTACAAAGCCGAGCATCGGCTTAGATCGTCAGCGAACCTGCGCTCGGAACTTCAACCCACGACTGCGTGGCTTCGTCCCATGAGTACATCTTGCCATCTTGCGGCATCGGTACTGGGGCTTCCCACTGCGCGGTGTTGCTGTTCAGAACCCACGACGGATAGGGCTTCGGCGGAACAAATGCGTCGATACCGGCATCGTAGGTGTAGCCAACACCCGCATAGTTCTTGCGAATGTTGCCGTTGTAGGAAGTCTGTTTCCAGTTCCCACCCAGCAAACGCTGGCAGAACGCCACGCCAATGCTATCGACTTCGTTGCCGTTAGCGTCAGCCGTATCCTTGTTGGCTACGACGATGACTCGCAGCACAACATTGTTATCATCAATTTCAGCAAAGTGAGCCATGTTTAATCCCTCAAATGTAAACCGGTTAGAGACTTCTCATCCCCAACGTAACCAACAGGAAACGTGTTAAACGACAAACTGATCCGAGTGTCTTCGCCCTGCACGGTCTGAACCATGTGCGTGAGGCTAGACGGGAACAGGATCAACTCTTTTGCAACTGCTTCAAACCACCAAGACTCGGAGTTGTACAAGTTCCAGTTCTCGGTCGGTAGGCTGATCTGCTTGTAGCCGTCCTTGTAGAAATAGATCTTGTCCGATTCTTTGTTGGCTTTGATGTAAAGCACACCAGAGACAAAAGAGTTTGGATGAGCGTGTTTGTGATGCCACTGTCCGGGCTTGGTGTAGTTCAACCAAGACTGCGTGATCCGAAGGTTTACGTCCTTGCTCGGGGCATGGATCTCCTTCAGGTACGTCGCAACAGATGCCTCACAAAAATCGCTCAAGCCCTTCAACTCAATGTTGTTGAAGACGTAGTTATCGTCGCTTGTCGTGTTGCCTTCGTTGTTGTGCTGAGATTGTTTCAGCACGAACTCCAACTCCCGCTCCGTGAACTCACGGTCGAGGTTGAACCGGGCAACCGGTGTTGGGAATATCCCGTGCAGAATCATGCAGCCGCCTGTTCAATTTGTTTGGCGTACTCGTCAAAAGCCTTCTGCTGCTCCGGCAACAGGATCGTGGGAACCGCATCTTCCAGTTCCTTGATCTTTTCAATCGTGAACATGATCTCTTCCCACGAGGGCTTCGGACGCGGATCTTCCCACCGCGTGATCTCACGATTGCTGATTTCCCACTTCGCACCCGGACGAAGCAAGTGCATCGCCGTGTCAATACCCATGATTTGATACGCTTTCATTAGAAATTCACCTTGAGAATTACGATACCTGAACCACCTGCGCCGCCAGCAAAAACGGTATCTCCTGCGTTATGACCGCCACCTCCACCTCCACCGCCAGTATTGGCGGTACCTGCTGTTCCAGCCGCGCCTAATCCACCTGCACCGCCGCCACCGGAACCGCCCGATCCTGCGTTAGTTGATGACCGCCAATTTGATCCGCCACCGCCGCCAGCATAAGTAACTGATGAGCCACTAATGGACGAAACAGTACCATTGCCTCCGTTACCGCCGTTCGTAGAAGTTCCATCTGCGCCTACGGCAGACGCTCCACCGCCACCACCTGCTCCGTAATTCGGAGTTGTAGCAGGTGCGCTTCCTCCATTATTACCTTGAGATGGCGAAGTATTTGGCGTATTTCCTGCCGCACCCGGTATAGCCCCCGGAATACCAGCCGCTGCTCCACCACCACCAGAGCCGCCTGTTTGAGCGGCCGTTAATGTTCCTGCACCACCCCCGCCGCCAGCAGAGGTAATAGTGCTAAATACTGAATTTGAACCAGACGTTCCGCCGTTACTTCCAACAATTACCGCAGGGCCACCGGCCCCACCAGCCCCAACCGTAATCGTATAAGAAGTTCCCGCTGTTATAGAAAGTCCCGTTCCAGTGCGGAACCCACCGGCTCCACCACCGCCAGCAGAATCTCCACCGCCGCCACCACCACCGGCTACAACCAAATAATCCACGCTCACCGCACCAGCCGGAGCCGTCCACGATTCTGTCGCAGTGAAGGTGTAAAGCAGGTAATTGTTGAAGTTCAACTTCAGGATGACTACGCCGGAGCCGCCTGCTTTTCCGAGGCCGTTGTTTGAACATCCACCGCCGCCGCCACCACCTGTGTTGGCAGTTCCGGCAGTTGCATTGTCTTGACCGCTTTGTCCAACGCCGCCCTGTCCGCCTCCGCCAGAGCCGCCAGAAGCCGCAGGAGATACTGCCCCGCCACCACCGCCACCACCGGCATACGTTACGCTACTGCCAGAAATAGATGATGCGGTTCCAGCGCCACCAGCACCACCACTAGCATTTGTTAACGCAGTAGAACTCGTACCAGTTGCACTTGCTCCACCACCACCGCCACCAGCGTTATTGGCGGCTCCTGCTGGAGTTCCGGTATTTCCATTTCCACCACTTGATCCTTGAGATGGATTTACAAATGGAGTGTTCCCAGCGCCGCCTGTTCCTCCCGAGGCGGGAGAGTTGTTTGATCCACCGCCACCGCCAGAACCACCAGCAATACCGTTATTTTGATATGCGCCGCCGCCACCGCCGCCCGCGCTAGTAATTGTACTAAATACCGAATTGCTGCCTGCTGATCCATTATTTGACCCGCCTGCCGCGCCGCCGTTACCCCCAGCGCCAACGGTGATTGTGTAAGTAGATCCCGGCGTAACGGTCAAACCGGTTCCAGTACGCATACCCCCCGCACCGCCACCACCAGCCGCGTTTGTTCCACCTCCACCACCTCCCGCAACCACGAGGTAATCCACACTGCTGACACCAGCAGGCATCACAAAGTTGGTGGTTGAGTTGAACGTCAGGATCGAAGCAGTACCCAGTGTGTACTTGATGAGGACGATGCCGGAGCCGCCTGCAAATCCATTTACCGAACCGCCACCGCCACCGCCTCCAGTATTAGTGGTTCCAGCAGTTCCAGAAGAACCACCATTTCCACCACCGCCTGATCCGCCATTGCTAGGTGTAGTTCCTAGACTTCCCCCGCCGCCAGCGTAAGTAACGCTCCCCCCAGAAATAGAAGACGCTGTGCCAGCACCGCCAGCCCCAGCAGCAGCCGGAGATGCAGTTGCAGCGCCACCTACCGCGCTTGCGCCACCACCACCGCCACCTTGCCCAGTTCCACTTGCGTCTGCGCCTGCCCCGCCGTTATTACCTTGGCTTGGCGCAACAGATGGAGTATTTCCATTGCCAGCCGTACCGGTGTACCACGCACCGCCACCAGAACCGCCGTTTCTACCGTTAAAGTTTGAGCCGGAGCCACCGCCGCCACCGCCAGTTGATGTGATAGTGCTAAATACGGAGTTATTACCATCCCCGCCTTGGTTTCCGATAGCAGTTGATCCAGTTCCACCAGCACCAACGGTAATGGTGTAAGAAGTTCCAGCAGTAACGCTAAATCCAGTTCCGGTGCGGAATCCACCGGCACCACCACCTGCGCCGTTATTTCCACCACCTGCACCACCCGCTACAACGAGATATTCAACCTCGCTCACACCAGTCGGCGGAACAAAGATTCCGGATGCAGTGAAAGACTGAACTACGGTCTGAACAGGGACTGCGTAGCGAAGAATGACGATGCCGGAGCCGCCTGCACCAGAATTCTGCCCTGCTGCGGCGTAAACGCCAGCGCCACCACCACCAGTATTAGCAGTTCCTGATTGAGCAGGATTGTTAGCAGAGCCGCCACCGCCAGAGCCGCCAGTTCCTCCGGTGCCTGCAACATACGGCGCTCCACCGCCGCCACCAGCGTAGGTTACAGAACTTCCAGAGATAGATGACGCGGTTCCATTTCCTCCGTTGCCGGAATTTGTGCCGTCGCCAGTTCCACCGACAGCAGACGCGCCGCCGCCACCGCCGGAACCAAAGTTTGGGCCAACCCCAGCAGGGCCACCCGCGCCACCATTATTTCCTTGGCTTGGAGCCGTACTCGGCGTGTTACCAGCGCCACCCGCGCTGCCGCCATAACCGCCGCCGCCGCCAGAACCGCCAGCATTGCCACTTGAGGAATTGTATCCATTTCCACCACCACCGCCGCCGGTGCTAGTTATGGTGCTAAACGAACTGTCACTACCATTACCACCCGCTGAATCAGAAGTAATGGATTTTGCGGCACCGCCAGCGCCAACAGTAATCGTGTAATTTGTGCCAGCCGTTACAGAAAAACCTGTGCCGGTACGGAATCCACCAGCGCCGCCACCACCGGCTCCGCTACGTTGAGGCGAGGATGTAGCAGACCCACCACCACCGCCGCCACCCGCAATGACAAGGTATTCAACCTCAGTCACGCCAGTAGGAGCCACCCACGAGCCTGTAGTCGTGAAGGTTTTGACTTCAACATATCTAGTGCCGACGACACGCGCCAGCAAAAGCATCATGATGCCGGACATTAGGTGACGTTCCCCGTAACAACCACGGCTGAAGCAGACAAGAATAGTAATGTCGCCAGACCCCGAGTTGCCAGAGTCATCGTGGCTTTGTCGGAATCAGTTCCCGCGATGTAAGCCGTCGTGATGCTCATCGTCAGCGTGACGTTACCGGATGTGTTGTTGTAGATAGAGACAGCGTTGCCTGCACTGAACACATCATTGACGACCGTGATACTGCCGCTGGTTCCGACCGTAACGTACTCACCGATATCAGAGATGGTGAGAGTATATGCAGAAGTTTTGGCTGCACCGGCTGACGGGATGTTGCGAAGGTTGCCAACCGAGTCAGATAGGTTGGAGATAGTAACGGACTGACTTGACCCGATTGAAATGGCCGTAACACCGCCTGTCTGAATGTTTAACTCAGACGTTGAATCTGCGGTCGATACGATCCCGTTTTGGGCATTGATTACGTTAGCCATTTCAAAACCTCAAACCTTTAATAGTTTACTTTTAGGATCACGATACCGGAACCGCCTGCTGCACCATTTCCGTAAGGGGCTTCAGAACCAGCGCCCCCACCCCCACCCGTGTTGGCTGTTCCAGCGGTGTTTGCGTTACCGCTGTTTGAGCCATTGCCACCGCCACCTGTGCCACCTGTACCGCGTGTTCCCGGTGAAAAAGTGCCGCCACCACCACCACCAGCATACGTTACGCTGCTGCCAGAAATAGACGAGGCCGTGCCGTTACCACCGTTACCGCCGTCGGAATTGGTTCCGTTTGAACCAGTTGCGGAAGCACCGCCGCCGCCTGCGCCACCATAGTTAGGCGCATTACCCCCAGAACCACCATTGTTTCCTTGAGACGGTGAGGTATTTGGGGTATTTCCAAGGCCAGCATTTGCGCGGTTTGCACCGCCGCCGCCAGAACCGCCATTTGCGCCAGCAGCAGGAGCATTCGGGAAGGCTGGACTATTTGAGCCACCGCCACCGCCGCCTGTAGCGGTAATAGTGCTGAACGTAGAATCGCTGCCGTTGATGGTCGTTACTGTAGTTGCCCCAGCGCCGCCACCGCCAACAGTAATCGTATATTCCGTTCCTGCTGTAATACTTAACGCGGTCCCCGTGCGGAAGCCGCCTGCCCCGCCGCCGCCAGCAGAAATGTACCCACCTCCACCACCCCCCGCAACAACGAGGTAGTCAACGCTTACCGCACCAGTCGGGGCTATCCATTTCTGAGTAGATTTAAACGTGAATATGGTTGTAGTTAATGGCGCTAAATATTTGAGAACGACGATGCCGGAGCCGCCCGTGCCCCCAGTTTGTACGGCTGATCCGTTGTAGGCACCGCCGCCTCCACCACCACCGGTATTGGCTGTGCCACTTACTCCTTGGTAAGCGGGACTCGTAGTGTTATCGCCGCCTTTTCCACCGCCGCCTGACCCACCTGTGCCGCCAGTTTGCGGAGTATTGCGTTGATCACCAGCACCGCCACCACCACCTGCGTAGGTTACAGATGACCCAGAAATAGATGACGCAGTACCGGCACCGCCATCTCCACCCTTCATGTTTGGTGCGGTAACAGAAGCATCGCCACCAATAGCAGAAGCGCCGCCGCCTCCACCACCAGCAATAATGCCTGTACCTACTACACCAGTACCACCATTACTACCTTGAGATGGATTTACAGAAGGAGTATTGCCACTACCACCGGGACCGGGAGTTACTGACTGTGATCCAGAACCGCCCCCGCCAGAGCCACCGTTACCACCATTACTAACAGCAGTATTAGTTGGATTTGAATAACTTCCGCCACCTCCACCACCAGCAGAAGTGATGGTGCTAAATACAGAATCTGTACCAGATGCGGCCCTTGCTGCGCTTGTTGTGCCTGCCCCTCCGCCACCAACGGTAATGGTGTAATCAGTCCCTGCGGTAACACTTAATCCTGTGCCTGTTCTAAAGCCTCCAGCACCGCCGCCACCACCAAAAGAACCACCACCGCCGCCACCTGCAACGACAAGGTATTCAACTTCAGTTACACCAGTCGGGGCAGTCCAAGTGCCAGAGGCAAGAAAGGTTTGAATAATGGTGACAGCCGGAACAGGCCACGTTCCCGCAGCGCGATAAGGCAGAGCCTGACTTAAAAGCCAAACTCCTTTAGCAGAAGACGCACTAACTGTAGGCGCAGCCGCTCGTATGACTCCGCCTGTATATCGCAGGGTCATTAGTTGATCTCTTCCCAAGAGGCAACAACAACAAGATCGCTGGCAGTGCCAGCCGTCGCGCCAATAGACTGATCTTCCTTCAAGTAGATTGAAGTGTTTTTGTCAATCACTACTAACGTCGCATCAGCAGGAACAGATACTGTGGAAGCCAGCGCATAAGCCGTACCGCCTAGGTCATCCTGACTGTAGACATTGATCGTGATATCGGCAGCAGAAGCACCATCCACGTTCGCCACAATAATGCTATTGATCTTGAAGACCTTGCCGCTAGATGCAGCGTTGTTCACGATAGCCGTTGCGTTCGTGGTGGTCAGTGATGTCAGTGAATTGTTCCCGTAGATTGCGGAAACGCTGACAATGTTTGGATTCGCCATCTCATCAACCTCCGAACACAATCGACATTGCGATTGCCTTTCCAACTGTTGCTATCGTCCCGGCACCGCTGCCAGCCGCTTGATTCAAAACTACCCAAGTCTGACCGGCTGGAACAGTGACGTTGTAACCCGACGCAATGGTGACAGGTCCAACACTCAAACCATTCTTGCCGGTTGTCAGCGTGTAGTTTTCGTCAATCGTGATTTCTGATTCTAAAATCGGGCCAGTAACGCTGGTTGCCGATATCGTGATCGAACCCGGCGCATTAGCAACGCTGATTCCGGTGCCAGACTTAAGAGTGTTTAAACTGTATCCAGTGCCGTTACCAGTCAGCAGTTGACCGTCAGTCGGGGCAGTTGTTAATCCAGTACCGCCATTTGCGACCGTAACTGGAATATCCAGAGAGATCGTTGGGCCACTGATAACAATCCCATTACCACCAGCATAAATCTGCGTAGATGAGACTTGGACAAAGTTGATGGCGGTTGTGCCGAAGACAATCGTTCCCGTCGTGTTGCAGACGTAAGTCTCACCGGCTCCGGTGTTACCCGAGGTGATGAAGAACGCATCGCCCGAACCCAAGCCATTGGGGTCTTTCAGAGCGTAAGTATCAGCGTCCGTAGCGCGAGTCAGAACCCACGATGTTGATGCGTTACCAACTGTTGTGACCGTGTAGACGCCATTCTCAAATGCATTCGTCTGGCTATAGATCAGAATACGGTCACTGATCGTGGCGGTCGTGCCATCTGGAACAAACGCAGCCAGCGTTCCAGCATTCGTTAGGGTTGCACCAACACCGTCACCGGGACCGCCCGGCTGGTTATACGTTGCGACGAGGTTGCCTGTGGTGTTAGGCACCTCATACTTAACCGGCGTGTGGTAGGTAATACCACTGGCCACGAGATCATCAACGTACTGCTTATTGACCGCATCGCCAGCAACAGTGGGAGTTGCAACATCCGTGATCGTGCCGGAGTTCGCACTGATCGTTCCAGACTGGGTGAAGAAGACCGACTTGCCAGCAGGGTAGGTAACAAAGACCTGCTTCGTTCCTGCGGAGAATCCGACCTTGGCTCCACTTGCGCTAGAGGCTAAGACCGTATCACGAGAAAGCGTATCGCCTACTGAGGTGTAGGTTCCAATACCCACTTCCCACTCAGAGCCACCTTCAAGGGCTATGGTGTAGTAGGTTTGGTTCCCGTCACCAACGCCAGTCGAAAAGCCTTGATAGCCGACACTCGCACCGGCAAGCGAAATGGTTCCACTACCACTGGTAGTAGAAGTCTCTAGGACGCGATCCGCAAGTACGAGGGCCATTTAAACCCCCGATTAGGCAATACGCAGGATCGCGGTCGAAGCAGCGGCAGCGGGGAATTGGATCGTGAAGTTACCAGCGGTGGAAGTCTTGTCACTACCAAACGCCAGAACCGCAACAGCCTTATTACCTTGGGTCGCGTTGTAGATCAAAGCACCGTTGGCCGTGATCGTCGCTGAAGCCCACGTAATATCGTCAAAATCCAAAAACGCCGTCGTGCCCGTCGAGGTCGGAGCCTGCGAGATCGTCAGCGTCAAACCACCAGCCCCGTAGTTCGTACCAGACGAGGAAACCTCATCCGTAGTTGTATATACCGTAGTCGAAGCATCAAGCGTTGCCGACGAGGTGTACAGCGCAAGTTTGAACACATCCGCAGCCGCCGAAGCGCGAATAACACCTGAACCGAAATTGTGGACGCCCTCAAGGATTTGAACCTTGAACGACGTAACCATCGCTTGTGAAATAGCCATTAGAGGTCTCCAATTAAGTGTGCGATTTCCGCATAGCCTTTTTGATCTAGTTTCTTACAGATTGACTCACGTTCAGCCGTTTGAGCTTCAGTGAGGTATTTAACCAGCCAATAATGCAGTGCTTCCTTGGAGTCGGCACTGAGGATGCGGTTAGCCGCACGTTCTGCAATTTCTTCGACAGTGTGCCCACGGCGCTCCGTGGTCTGTACAAACACCTGCCCGGTTTGAGTCTCTGCGTTAAACATCACGTAGTCACCGGAAGCTTATTAGATTTACGCCGATTTTCAGACATCAGCACTACACGCAAATTTAAAGGAACATGTAACCCTGATACCGACTTACCGCGTAAAGGTAGTAAGTGATCTACTTCCCAAGATGCCCCGGTTAATTTAGACCGTAAAACGGCAAGGTCATAAATTTCGTTAATCAACCAGTGATGTTCAGTTCCGGGTCTTGCCCATACGGGAGTAGCTTTTGTCTTTGCAGCATAACGCCTAGCGGTACGGGCGTTAACAGCACCACGATTACGTTTCACCCATGCAGTACATTTTTTATTGTGGCGCTCCCGATTTGCGTCCGCCCAATCCAAAGCACGCTTAATAACTTTGTCTTTGTTGCGATCGTAGTAGCCGTACATGTAATGATTTACGCAGGGCTTACAGAGATTTCTGTACCCGTCTTTACGACTTTTGTCCCGATGAAATTCGGTAAGTCGTTTTAATTCATTACATTTGCTGCAAGTTTTCATGATGTAACTGGGATACGCGCCTGCCCAGAACGGTAAGCATCTTGTCGATTGAGTCCATCGCCCAACCGCATAAGTTGCTGCACTGCCTCTTGATATCGCTGTTCGTAGTAATTCATCATGTCTTGTTCACCCTTCAGGTACACATAAGCTTCCCGAAGACTTCCGTACAACAAGACATTCTCGTAGTTATCGCCTAGCCACGAAGTACCTGCATTTACAATAGAAGCAGGATACGAATAATAGTGCAATTCAGCCGTGTACGCGAGGTCTGGCGCAGGGCCAAGAATCATCGTGTTGTCATCCCAGATAGCGTAATACTTGGGTAACCCAGTATCGTCTGCATCCGGGTACGCCTGACGAATATAGTTCACATCCTTATTCAGCAGGTATGTGTATTCGTTATTGGACGGATTGAACACCGCCAAAGAGAACGTCGAAAGCCAGTCAGACGGGAGGGCCATGTACTTGTTCCCAATCGACATCGTGGCAGTCGAGTTCTTACGAATCGCCGGGATCTGAACGGAGTTATAAATCCGCTCTTCAGCTAACTGCACAAAAGTCGGGATATTCGCCACGAAAGAAGTTTCCGTGGACTGAACGTAGTCCTGAATCAGTGTAGAAAGCTGAGAGTAATTCACGGCGACCAGCCTGACCTGTACTTGGCGTTGTTCTCAAGGTTGATCTGCGACACGAACTTTTTACCCTTCGTAGCAGCACCAGCACCCTTCATATCCATGTGGGTGACGCCCTTGTTCACATCCTTCTCCGGGTAGCCATTACGCCCCGTCGAGTCGGTGTTCGGCCTAATTTTGCCGGGATTTAATTCTTTCATGGCACTTACCTCGGGCCAGAAGACTTACGCACCGGACTGCGCTGGTTCATCACCTTCGCCATGTTCCGACCGTACTTCTTCATCTCGCTGTTGGTCTTGCCGCCAGCACGCATCTTCTTCGCGCCGTGCATCGCACGCTCGTGCTTACCAACCTCTTCTCGCGCAATTTTACGCATACCGTTCTTCATCACAATCTCCTAGGTCGTAACGACCGTTACCGTTCCTACTTCACCAGCCGGGGCCAGAGGGTTAGGTGTTAATTCTGCGTCAAATGAACTCGATCCGCCAACCGGATTCCATCCCCAATAAATTTGACGACTGCCATTAGCACCGTCATTACCGACCGCAAAATAACTCGTGTCCGGTCTTGGGTTCCGTAGAGCCTGCGGGTCGTCCACAGGATACAGACCAAGCGAGAGTTGAGGCTGGTCAGGCTCCCAACACTCCGGACAGACCAAGATATTCACGTTCTTGGTCTTCACCACAATCGACTTTAGCTGCTTCAGTTTGTACTGAAACCCGCATCGGTCGCACATGGCGATTGCGTTCTTGCCACTTGCAAACCTGTTTGGCATTAGTAGCCACCCAAGAAGCTCTCACGTGGGACAAACCGCACCGCCGCCTTTTCCCGATCCTCACCAGCCGCCAAGTCCCAAGCCTCGTCGTACTGGGCTTTCAGGATCTGCGTACGCGCCTCTGCACCGGGGATCTTCATCGACAGCATATAAGCCAAGCCTGCAACCATGCAGGGCAAGAACCGAAACGGAATGTCTTGTCCGTTGACGCCGTTACCCACATCGAACATCCGACGCAGGCGCGTGTAGTACAAGGTCCAAGTTGTGCTGTTGTCTGGCTTCGGCCATACCGTAAACTGCGGATAGACAATGACGTTATCAGCACCCGTGGCACCGGTACGGCGATTGATCCAAATCTGAATCGGGCGACCCGTCGCGTTCTTGTTCGGGATCGACACGTAGGTGCTGGACGAGATACGGCTGATATTGATGTCCTGCTGATTCGTCCCAGAGCCAGTGCGGATTACGTGGTCAAGCAGATCAACCGTATCCACCGGCAGGTCATACGTACCGACGTTGTAGATCAGGGTGTGGGTGCCCTGTTCTAGAGTCCAGAGGTTGATGCCCCGGTTAGCCCAGTCCATCAGCAAAAGCGACAGACTACGCTTCGACGTACGGAAGTCATAACCCGTACGCAGTTCAGAACCGCAACGCTCGTAAGCCTCTTCAATGATCGTGTTGAGGTCGAGGTTAAAGTCTGTAGTAGCTGTAGTCTTGTCTACCATTACTTCCTCGCTGTCACTACGTCGTCACCCTTGGTGACGGTGACATGATCGCCTTCTACATCAACCCGCATCGGCTGTTCCTTTCGGTCCAGCTTGTCGAGCTTCTTGATGAGTTCGTTAATAACTGCAAACTCAGGCTTCTCTTCTTTCTCAACCGTGCCTGCAATCCCGTTCAGCATCGAAATCAACGCAGTCAAAGACGCGCCAAGCAAGCCCATCACGGCGGCAATCTTGTCGTTGTCCAAGAAGAGACTAGAAACAACACCGATCACGACGATAGCCGTAATGTACTTCAGGCCGTCTTTGCCGATAGCTTTACCAGCAACAGTCTTCGCAGACGCCTTGGCTTCAAGCCGATTTAACTCGGCCTGAACCTGCTCTTTGAACATTTCGATGTCGTGTGGCTCAGTCACTTCTTACTTGCCCCTTTGACGATACGCACGGGTTTTCTGCGAGATGCCTTTGGGCTGCGCGACGAACTGCTTACCTTGGGCTTTTCCTTTTCGCTTGACTGCGGTAGTTCGGGCGTACTCAGCAGGGCTGAGAGCTTTAATCGCAGCCTCTGGTAGATATCTTTCACCCGTATCAGAAGATCGTTTACCACTTTTAGTTCTCCATTTCTGGGCAGTCCACGCCTTCAAAGATTGCTGCGGAGCTTTCATGACTTGTACCCGCCGCCCTTTTCCTTGTACCGCTTAGCCAACAACTGCGCCTTACGAGCCGACCATTGACCTGCCGCCGTGCCCTGAACAGCACTATTCTTGATGCTGTTGAACAATGCTTTACGCATACTGGGCTTGGTGTAGTTACCGGCCTCGTTGACCTTGCTCTCACCACCCTTTTTGTATGTACGAATAGGTTTGCCCGTCCCGATCACAGGCTTATCATCCCCGCGCCGCTTTGCTCGCGGCACCTTCTTGGGATTGATATCACCCATGCCTCGGGAGGGCATCATCAGACCATCCGTCCCTTTGTCTTGCCACGAACAGCGCAGCCGTCAGCGCGGCTGGAAGCAGACCCGCCAGAGCGCATCTTCTTAACTTTCCCACCATGCCTCATACCGATAGTGTCAGCTTCCGGACTCTTCTGGAAGTTCTCATAAGCCTCGCGCATCTTCTTAGCCATGTCTTGATCTTTGACGGCTTGAATAGCGGCAGCCTGCTTTTGAGTTGCAGCCTTACCACGCGGACTTGTCGGGCCATACGCCCCGCGAGTTTTTGGGCCGCTGCTCATTAGCAGTAACCTCCCTTATTCATCTTGACTTCCTTACCCTTGGTCTTGCCTTTGATAGCGATACCGTCAGCAGCTTTGCGGTAGGAACCACCAGACTTGGCCATGCCGCCCTTCTTCATGCCGTACTCGGCCTTCTCGTGCTTGATCATGGACTTGGGAGCGCCCTTCTTTTTCATGAAGGAAATCTCTTTCTTAGCCATTGCTTTGGAGTCTTTCACTTTGCCACCTTTTTTGTAGGACATTTCTGGTTCGACCGGACGGTTTGCACGGACAGGAGGAGCGACACCAACCGGGCTTTGACCGGCCCCTGCCATCGCACGACCCATCATGTCTTTGCTAGGATTTCTCATGGCACGACCCGCCATGTCAGCCATACGGCCACCAAATTTACGCATCATTTTGACTTACCTTTGAATTTACGACCCTTATCAGCCTTCATGAATTCCTTCCCAACCTTCTGGGGGACTCCAAGACGTTTGGCTGCTTTCGGGTCATTAGCAACCAAGGCCATCAAACGATGTTGTTTACCCGACTTGCTTGGCATTGTGACTCACCAATCGGTCAATTTTTTGCTCCAGCCGGTCAAGCCGGTCAAGGAGAACCTGTGCATCGGCTCGCACTTCAGCACGAGTAACATGGTCACGAGCGACTTCTTCTCGGGTCTTGTTGAGAAGTATCCCTAAGCGTTGAAGCTCAGCAAACTTCTCTTTCACAACAAAACCCAAAACGGCCACGATTCCCGTAAGAACCATGTTCCAAACCAGCATTTCCATCTCAACAGTTCCATTTCTTCAAATAGACAGCTAATTGCTCAGCGCGAATGGAGCTATCGTTCACGTTACCAGCCGCTAGATTACACCGCCCACATAAAAGATCGCGGACTTCATTTGTAACATGATTATGGTCTACGCATGGTCGGTCTGATTTTTTACCTTCCATACTAAATTGGATGCCACAACAAGCGCATTTACCACCTTGTACTAAAAGCATTTCAGCAAATTTAGATGCTGAAATACCGTACTTTACAGGTAAATTATATTTACGCGTTTCAACTTTCATACAAGGCTTACAAGCGTAATTAAGCCCGGACAATTGTTTTTTGTTACGGCTAAATTCAGTAGACAGCTTCCATTCTCGGCACTTACTGCACCGATACTGCCCATGCTCATTAGGCTTTTTTGGTACCCGGCCCCAATCCCGTTTTGTCGCTAACATGCCCATGCTCTCAAGGACTTGTTGATACGACTGTTGGGATCATTGGC